>JRHI01002890.1_pt1 | contig 10980 bp, 8 predicted proteins | sample 215371 | NCBI WGS metagenome assembly JRHI01 (sample SAMN02929681, study PRJNA255918) | sediment metagenome | biome: cave system; feature: Ice Cave; material: Sediment; isolation source: sediment from deep within a dark volcanic ice cave with no known source of... ... | reverse complement strand
CAGCCGCAGTCAGTGTGTTCAGATTCGCGCATCGCCGGCTCCGGCTAGTAGTACTGGAAGGTGGACGACGAGAGGGCCAGCGAAACGGTTTCGCGCACGCGGGCCGGGTTCGTCGGGGCGACTGCCACATAGGTCGTCAGCTCGTCGCGCAACCGCTGCGACATTTCACCGCCGAAGCAGAACTGGTTGATGCTGTCGACCACGCCCGAGGCGGACGCAGAGGTCATGAAGGTGGCGACATCGAACTTCAGCTGTGCTGCATTGTTGGCGTTGGCGATGTTCCCCGCGAAGCTCCACCGCGGGACCACATTGCCGGACCAGTACTCCGCGGTGTCCGGGAACCCGTCGGGTGTTTGCCAGGTGAACGGCTGGTGCCCGGCGTTCGTGATCTGGAAGCTCAGCTGGCCGGTGTTCGCCACCTGCGCCTTCAAGGCACGCACGGCGGAAACGACCAGATGGTAGGGCCGCTTGTACTTCGCGGGCGCCGCCATGAGGTTCTGCCGCGACAGGACGGCGCGCAGCATCGCCTTGATGTCGCCCTGCGAGGACATGTAGACCGACGCGACCGCCGCGATCTGCTCAGGCGACGGATCGTAGCGCAGGAAAAACTTGAGCATCTTGGTGGAGACGAACGTAGCAGTGCTGGGGTGTGCGACGAGCAGGTTGAGCATCGCGTCGCCTTCCGCGACTGCGGCCGCGCCCACCGATGCGGGCGTAGCCGGGATACCCACCCCCAGCACCGACTTCGCGCCGAAATCGTGCAGGCCGGGATTGAATACGAAATTGCCGCGCCCCATCGATGTCCAGCCGGTGAGCACCCGCGACAGCTCAGCAACGTCCGTCTGCGTGTAGCCGCCGTTCACGCCGAGGGTGTGCAGCTCCATGATCTCGCGCGCGTAGTTCTGGTTCGGTGCCACGGCGCGGCTGCTCGTCTGGTCGAGGTAGGCCAGCATGGCTACGCTGTGCGCGCTCGCTTTGAGCAGCTGCGGAAAAGTGGTCATGGCATACTGCCGGATCACTTCGCGGTCGTCGACGACCTTCAGGTAGCCGACTTTTTCGTAGGAAATATTGAAGTGGTCGGTCCAGAACTCCACGAGCCGTTCCTGCAGCTGCCGGGTGGAGAAGGCGGAGCGGTAGATCATTGCGTAGGTGAGCTGCGTCTGCAGCATGCCGTTGTCCTGGTTGTACAGCATGTCGACGCCCTGCGTCGTGGTAGGCCAGGTGGTGACGACGTACTGCTGTACCGCGCTGTCGTCGAGCGACGCGGGGTCGAGCTGTCGCTCGAGGAAGGCATCGTAACCCAGCTGCTTCGCAAGCGTCGCGTCGGCGTCGGTCAGCCCCATGGTGATGCGTCGCGCGAGCCGAAGCTCGGGCGCGACCCACGAGGTTGTCGGGTCGATCATTTCGGGCGAGATGGCCTGGTCGCCGATGCCGGGCCGCGGCGTGTTGTCGACCGGCGGCGACCGGCGCGCGCCCTGCGCCCGCGCCAGCGACGGCGTGAGCAGTCCGACAAGTGCCAGCGCGCCGGCCTTGAGTGCCGTTCGGCGATCGCCGCCGCCTTCGCGCGGTGCTCCGGGCGGGGTGGCGAATTCCGTCGCGTCGTTTTCGACCGTCAGCTTTGTCACGGGCACACTCTCCAGGGCTCTGGTCACACTGGATGGACTTCCGTGTGCGCGAATTGTTAACATGCGCGCTCGCACTGAAAATGCGCACGAAAAGGGGGCGTACGCTCATTCGTGCGGCACATCACAACGCAGCGGTGTCCCCGCGCATACGGGGCGCGCCGCGGTTTTGGCGTCCGACCGGCCCTACTCCTCCGACGTCAGCTCGAGCTGGTTGTCCGGCGACCCATCATCATCCGCTTCATCGCCCTCCCCCTCGGCCTTGTCATCCGGCACCACGCGCGCCACCGCCGTGATGAGATCACCCATGTCGAGGTTGATCAGCTTGACCCCTTGCGTGTTGCGGCCGGCCACGCGCACACCCTTCACGGGCGACCGGATGATCTGTCCTCCCCTCGTAATGAGCATCACCTCATCCTCGGGGAGCACTTCGAGCAGCCCCACGACGTGGCCCGTGCGCTCCGTCCGGTTCACCGTCCTGATTCCCTTGCCGCCGCGCTTCTGCACGCGGTAGTCGTCGATGTGCGAGCACTTGCCGAGCCCGAGCTCGGTGACGACGAGGAGCGTGGCCTCGCGCTTGATCACCACCATCCCGATCACGCGATCGTCGTCGCCCAGTTCGATTCCCTTCACGCCCGTGGTGTCGCGCCCCATGGGGCGGGCGTCCTGCTCGTGGAACCGCACCGACTGTCCCTGCCGCGTGGCGATCACGATGTCGTTGGTGCCGCTCGTCACCTGCACGTCGATCAGCTGGTCGCCGTCCTCGATCTTGATCCCCTTCACGCCCGTGACGCGCACGTTGGAGTACTCCGAGAGCGCCGTCTTCTTCACGGTGCCCTGCCGCGTGCAGAACAGCAGGAACTCATCGTCCGTGAACTTCTTCACGGGCACCAGCGCGGCGATCGTCGTATCGGGCGACACATTGATCAGGTTCACGATCGGCTTGCCCTTCGCCGCTCGGCCCGCCTGAGGAATCTCGTGCACCTTGAGCCAGAAGCAACGCCCGTCCTGCGTGAAGCACAGGATGTAGTCGTGCGTGGAGGCAATGAAGAGGTGCTGGATGAAGTCCTCCGACTTGAGGTCGGAGCCCTGGAGTCCCTTGCCGCCACGCCGCTGCTTGCGGTACGTCGAGATCGACGTGCGCTTGATGTAGCCCGAGTGCGAGATCGTCACGACCATTTCCTCATCGGCGATGAGGTCCTCGATCGTGAACTCGCCCTCGTCGGCGGTGATGGTGGTGCGGCGCTCGTCGCCGAACGCCTCGACGATGGTCGCGAGCTCGTCCTTCATGAGCGCCATGCGCCGCGGCTTCGACGCGAGAATGGCGTTCATCTCCTTGATGAATCCCTGCACCTCCCTGAGCTCCTCTTCGAGCTTCTCGATCTCGAGGCCGGTGAGCCTCGCGAGGCGCATGTTGAGGATCGCCTCGGCCTGCTTCTCAGTCAGCGCGAAGCGCTGCTGCAGCTGCGTGCTCGCAGTCTCCGTGTCGGCCGCGGCACGGATGAGTTTGATGACCGCGTCGATATTGTCGACGGCGATCTTGAGCCCTTCGAGGATGTGCTCGCGTTCCTTGGCCTTGTCGAGGTCGAACTGCGTGCGCCGCACGATGACGTCGTGACGGTGCTCGATGAAATGGCCGAGCACTTCGCGGATGCCCATCACCTTGGGCACGAGGCGACGGGTGGTGGGGTCGGGCACGAGCGCGAGCATGATCACGCCGAAGGTGCTCTGCATGGTGGTGTGCTTGTAGAGACCGTTCAGCACCACCCGGGGAATGGCATCGCGCTTGAGCTCGATTACCACGCGCATGCCGTCGCGGTCCGACTCGTCGCGCAGGTCGCTGATTCCCTCGAGCTTCTTGTCGCGCACGAGTTCGGCGATCTGCTCCACCAGACGCGCCTTGTTCACCTGGTACGGCAGCTCGTTGATCACGATCTGCGACTTGTTGCCGGTCTCCTTTTCCTCGATGACGGCGCGCGCACGCATCACGATCTTGCCGCGCCCGGTTTCGAGGTAGTCCTTGATGCCGGCCCGCCCGTAGATGAACGCACCCGTGGGGAAGTCCGGACCGCTGATGAGCTTGCGGATTTCGTCGATCGTGAGCGATGGATCGTCGATCATCGCCGCCACTGCCGCACCCACCTCGCGCATGTTGTGCGGCGGGATGTTCGTCGCCATCCCTACGGCGATGCCGCTCGACCCGTTCACCAGCAAGTTCGGCAGCCCACTGGGCAATACCGTGGGTTCCTCGAGCCGGTCGTCGAAATTGGGCGTGAAGTCGACGGTGTTCTTGTCGATGTCGGCGAGCATCTCCGACGCGATGCGCGTGAGGCGCGCTTCCGTGTACCGGTACGCCGCGGCCCGGTCACCGTCGACCGAGCCGAAGTTGCCCTGTCCATCGACCAGCGGGTAGCGCAGCGAGAAGTCCTGCACCATGCGGACGAGCGCCTCGTACACCGACGAGTCGCCGTGCGGGTGGTACTTGCCGAGCACGTCACCCACGACGGTCGCGGATTTCTTGTACGGCCGCCCGGGCACGAGCCCGAGTTCGTTCATCGCGTAGAGCACGCGCCGGTGCACGGGCTTCAACCCATCACGAACATCGGGAAGCGCGCGGCTGACAATGACGCTCATCGAGTAGTTGATGAACGACTCTTTGATCTCGTCTTCGATCAGGCGCGGGAGGATCCGTTCGCGATTGCTGGGACCGGTCATCGGGGCGCGTTTGGGGGAGTTCGGGACGCTGAAGCGGGACGTGGAAAGCTAGCCCGGCGTACGACTTCCGGTCAGCGCGGGGCGCCCTGGTCGGTGCGCTGGACAAACGGCGGCGTATGCACCGGCTCCCGCCCAACGGGCTCTCCATCGTCGAGGCCCTCGGCGGTTTCCTCGATCTGCGCCTCGCGATCGATCGCCTCGCGCTCCGCGCGATACTTCGCATACCACTCGCGCGTGACTTCACCGGCCAGCCGGCGGTTGCCGAGCCCGAAGGCCAGCGCGAGCGCCAGCGACACGGCCCCGAAAATAATCGCGAAGGCGGTGGTCACGATGTTGGAGCCGACGCCGAGTTCCTGGAGCGACATGAACACCGCGAGGATGATCACGCCGCCCTTCCCCACGCGGGCCAGCGTGGGGCCGCCCGGCAACGCACTCGTGCTGGCATGAATGAGGCCGGCAACGAAGTCGCCCAGTACGATGCCGAGAATCACGATGACGATGGCCGCGATCACGCTGGGGATGTAGCTCACGAGCTCGGAGAACACCCGCGTGAGTGAATCGAGACCAAGCGCGCTGGCGACGACGAGCATCACGGTGAACATCACGAGCCAGAACACCAGCGTGGCCACCACTCGCGCCGGATTGAAATGCGTGCCGGTGCGATCGACCGCCTGGATGACGCCGCCCTTCCGCAGCACTTCGTTCAGGTGGACGCGGCGCATGAGCCGCACGACGCCCTTCTGGGCGAGCTTGGCGATCAGGTAGCCCGCCAGGAGCACCATGGCCGCACCCAGCAACGCGGGAACGAACTCCCAGAGCTGGGCAAGGCTGGATTCAAGGCGGGCGAGAAAGTCGAGCGGCATGCGCGTCGGTCGGTGGGGAGCGGTGAAATCTAGGGGCTCGGGCTCAGTTGCGCGTCCCCCGCTTGACGTCGAACAGCGCGCTCCGGCGGCACTGTGGGCAGATCAGCCACTCGCGCTGCCGGGCGTAGCCGAGCCCGAAGCTTCCGCCTCCGATCTTGCGCTCCGTCATCAGCACCCCGCAGCGGGGACAGACCGGCGCTTCGCCGTGTGCGAATTGCTCGCGCATGATGCGCTGCTCCTTGAGGTCGAACTGCGCGCGGTCAGCCATGGTGCCACGCCGGCCAGGCGCGTCGAGCGACCTTCACGCCGACACGCTCAGCACGATCTTGCCGAAGTGCGTACCCGTGGCCATGCGATCGAACGCCGCGCGGCCATCGGCGAGCGGAAAAATCGAGTCGATGGGCGGGAGCAGCCGACCGCTGGACAGTTCGGCCACGACGGCGTCGAACTCCGCGTCGTTCCCCATGGTGGAGCCCATGAGCGTCCACTGGTTCCAGAACATGCGGCGCAGGTCAGTCTGCACCAGCGGCCCGGTGGTGGCTCCGCAGGTCACCAGCCGGCCATGCCGGCCCAGCGACGCGAGCGACTGCTCCCAGGTGGCCGTGCCGACGCTGTCGATCACCACGTCCATGCCGCGTTTGCCGGTGCGGTGCCGTATTTCGCGGGCCACTTCAGTGGTCTTGTAATTGAGTCCGGCGTCGGCGCCCATCGCAGCCGCACGGGCGAGCTTCTGGTGGCTGCCTGACGTCACCCACACGCGCGCGCCGCGCGCCTTCGCGATCTGGAGAGCGGCAATGGCCACGCCGCCACCAATCCCCTGAATGAGCACGTCGTCGCCCGCCTGCACGCGGGCGCGCGAGACGACCATGCGCCACGCGGTCAGCGTCGCGAGGGTGAAGGCGGCCGCCTGCGCGTCGGAAATCATGGCGAGCGCCGCGGGGATGCGCCGCACGTTGGGCGCCGGCAGCACCACGAACTCGGCGAAGGTGCCGGGGCGGTGTTCGCCCAGCAGGCGGAAGCCGGCGCAGAGCGGCTGTTCGCCCGCACGGCAGCACTCGCACGCGCGGCAGGCGAGTCCGCCATTGATCACCACGCGATCTCCGACGGCCACGCCCTCGACGTCCGGCCCCGCCGCGTCGATGATGCCGACCGCATCGGCGCCCAGAATCCACGGCGGCGTGATCGTGACGCCGGGCAATCCGCCCACGACGAACAGGTCGAGATGATTGAGCGCCGCGGCAGTGACGCGCACGCGGACGTCGAGCGGCGACTGAATGTCCGGCATCGCGATGTCGTCGCGAAGGCGGAGCTGCTCGAGGCCGCCATGCGCGGAGATCGTCAGCGCGCGCATGAGCACCCGCACGAGATTTTAATTTTCCCTATTGGCATTCTGTCCGCGACATATATTTTGCCATGCTCCCCATCAAGGTACCGCCCCTCGGCGAATCCATCAGCGAGGCAACGGTTTCGCGCTGGCTGAAGAACGAAGGAGACGCCGTCGTGGCGGGCGAAACCCTCGTCGAGCTTGAAACCGATAAGATTACGGTCGAGGTGCCTGCGCTCAAAGCGGGCGTGCTCGTGCGGCGAACGCGGGTCGACGGCGATGTCGTGAGCGTGGACGACACGCTTGGAGAGCTCGACGAAACGGCCGTGGGTCTCGCTTCCCCGGCCGTTGTCGCACCGGCGAGCGTCTCACCGCCGAGTGGGGCCGCGCCGGTGGCGGCTGCACTGCCGCCGGTCATGCCGCCGTACGTCCCACCCGTCGCATCAGCGGCGCCGCGAACCACCACTCCGCCACTCACCGCGCCCCCGCATCAGGCTGCGCCCGTGCGCAGCGCTCCTGCGGCGAGGCGGCTCGCCGACGAAACAGGCATGGACCTTGGCGCGATTGCCGGAACCGGCCGCGGCGGCGTGGTGAGCAAGCCGGACGTCGTGTCGGCGATCGCGGGCCAGGGAGCGTCGCCGCCTGCCGCCTCACCACCCGCGGCAGCCGCTCCATCAGCTCCCGCCGCGCCAACAGCTCCGGCGGCCGCGCCATCCGCGCCGTCGCCATCAGCACGACCGCCAACTCCAGCGGCCATGCCCACGCCCGCGTTCACGCCCCCGACCGGCGCAGTCGCCGCCGACTCCAGGGCACGCGAAACGCACGAGAAGATGACGACGCGCCGCAAGCGCATCGCCGAGAACCTGCTGCAGTCGCAGCACGCCACGGCGCACCTCACGACGTTCAACGAGATCGACATGAGCGCGATCCTTGGACTGCGCGAACGGCTCAGGGAGAAAGTCGAGAAGGCGTTCGACGTGAAGCTCAGCTACATGCCGTTCTTCGCTCGGGCGACCGTGATGGCGCTGAAGGCGTATCCCGTCGTCAATGCCCAGATCGTCGGCGACTCGATCGTCTACAAGCACTACGTGAACCTCGGCATCGCGGTGTCGAGCGACGCGGGGTTGGTGGTGCCCGTGCTGAAGGATGCGGACAGCCTCGGGATCATAGGAGTGGCGCGCGCCATCGTCGCCGTGGCCAAGCGCGCCCGCGAGGGGAAGCTCACGATGGACGACCTCTCCGCCGGCTCGTTCACGATCACGAATGGCGGGGTGTTCGGCTCGCTGCTGTCGACGCCGATCATCAATTACCCGCAGAGCGCGATCATGGGACTGCACAAGATGCAGGACCGGCCCGTGGCGGTGCAGGGCAAAGTGGAGATCCGGCCCATGATGTACGTCGCACTCTCGTACGACCACCGGATCATCGACGGGCAGCAGGCGGTGCTCTTCCTGGTGCGCGTGAAGGAGCTGATGGAAGATCCGGCGTCGATGCTGATCGAGTGAGCAGGGGAACGGCCGCCCACTTGAGCGGCCGTTCCCCTTTCCGTGCTCACCTACGGATACGTGCGCCGGGAGAGTGCCAGCGCGTCACTGCAGGGCGTTACTTACCGAAGTTGTAGGTGACGCCAATGTTGAACACGGCCTTTGAACCGCTCCGTGATGTCTTCGAGATGCCCGGCACAATGCCCCACTGCTTGTTGAGAATGAGGCCGGCGTTGAAGTAGAAGGACGTAAAGCTGTCGGTGGCGGAACCGGACAAACCATCAACCTTGACGCTGGTGCCGTTGTACTGAAGGCCGACGGCCGGAATAAAGTCAAAATCGTCGGAGACATGGTTCGGCCAGCCAATCGCGCCGCCGACGCCGTAGATCGTTCCATTACCGCCGGTGAAGGTCTGATACCCCGCGTGGGCATAGGGGCAGAGCTCGAGCGGCGAATCTCCCACCGGTATCTGGTAGCCGAACGTTCCGCCGAAGTCGGTAACGCTGCCGCCGCCGCCCTTCACCGAGGTGTTGCCGATCGTGGCCGTGGCGTACCACGACTTCGGGGCGCCATACGCGCCAACTGCACCGAAACGGTTCACGCCGTCGGCAAAGGAACCTTCGCCGCCGAGCGCCCACCGGCCGTTCGCGAACGGTGTGTTGCCCGTGCAGGCCTGCGCACCCGCGTACGAGGCGGACACCAGCACTGCTGTCAGCGCGCCAACCATGGGTCGTAGCATTCGCATCTTTTGATCTCCTTCTATAGGGTGAATCGTGAACCGGCGATTTTATCGCCATGGCCTGCATGCGACGCCACGGGCACCCCGATCGTTCCCGGGGCCGGCTCACTTGCATAACTGACGACTCAGCGTGACGGGGATCACGCCCGGCAACTGCACCGGGATTACATCCCGCGGCGGCAGGGGGGTGGCGCGAGGCGGGAACGCCCGACTTGACGGCCCGGCCCGGCTGCTGCAAAATGGCTCGCCATGGAACACCCCGGAGAAGAGGAGTTCTGGGACGAGATGCGCGAGACCGCCGGCCGGGTCTCGCGCGGGTACGTCGACGCGGACGAAGAAGAGGAAGCTGAAGAGGAAGCCGAAGAAACAGCCCCGGCCGCAGGCGAGCAGCACGACGTCGTGGCGCGGCAGCGAGCGGCAAAACCCGAAGCCACGCGCCCGATAGCCGTAGCCCCACCTGCCGATGACCAGCCGCCAGACGCCGGCCGCGCCTGGCTGTCGGCCATCCGGATGACCCGCACCGAGGTGAGTCTCCGCCTCGCTCTGGCCCTGATCCAGGAGCACTACGTAAACTCGGACGTGACGGTGGCGCTCACCGGCGACGAGATGAAACCGAAGCCCAATCGGCCGATTTTTCCCGTGGAGGAGTTCCTCACGAAGCACGGGTGCCAGGCACAGGGCGCCACGGGCGACGACTGGCCAGACCGGTTCTCGGTCGACGGACACGCCCACGCGATCATCCTGCGCGAGAAACCGGAGGACGCGCCGCTGACGGCTACGCTCGCCTCCGGCGGCCGGCTGCTGGTGGACGTGATGGGCGGCCCGACCTATGGCACGCGAAGCTGCCGGGAGCACACGGATCTGCGCACGGCGATTGGCCGCGCCATCACATTCGACAACGTGCGGAAAATCGACGTGGTGGCCGTGGCGCTGCCCCGGTCAAAACGATATCGCGAACTGGCGCTCATGTGGCGCGATGCTCCTCGATTCGTGGCATCTGGGCTGCGGCTGATTTGCGTAGACCGCGCAGGAAATATCGACGGGTTGAGGGGAATCAGGAGCCGACGGAAGGCAGAGTGAGAATGGTCGATTTCAGCTATTCCCAGAGTGAATGCGCTGCATTCGTACTCGCGAGTATGCGGGGGACCCTTAGGTAGGGATCAGAGCGCGAAGACCGTATCGCCTCCGGCGACCGCGGAGTTCACCCGGCCGGCGTCGGCTGCCATCCGGCGCCCTCGTCCGGAACCCTTCCGACCCGCCACGCGAGAACCCGCGCTCGCCTGAAATGGCCCCAGCGCGAACTTCAGCCTCGCCAGTCCCGGATGATCTGGCGTCGGCGACGCCCATCAGCGCTCGCACCGCTGGTCCAGGGCCCCGACTCCGTCCCGTAAACTCGTGACGACGGTGAGCAACAGCCTGATCGCAGAGCCAAGGGGCCGCGACGGCCCTCGCACAGGCATGCAGCGCTTAACTGTGACGGCGCGACGGATCGCGAATGTCCCGCGACCGCAAGCCAAATGGGCGCGACGGCTCGCGAAGACGCCGGCCCGCGCCCATATGCCGGCGTTGATGCGAGAACTCTTCCCGCGACCGGCCGAGAACACGACGGGCGCCTCCGCAATGGTGGTGAGCGGCAGCGCGAGCCCTCGGCAACGGACTGCGACGCACTCGAACGAAACCGCCGACCGTCACAACTGAAGGCAGACATCAACTGAATCAAAGAAACCGGCCGGCGTGTGGGCGCGCACGCCGGCTCGGCCACCGTTCGCGCCCATCATCGTTCTTCTGGAGGCAGTATGCACAAGCAGCAGCAACACGTCGCGGATTCGCTCCGCCGCGTCCAGGCGTTCCTGGACAGCCACACCGCGGTCCTCGGGCCGCTCAAGGACACGGAGGCGCGAAAGCAGCTCGACCAGGCCGTCGATCGCGCCACCGCTCACGCGCTCGCCCAGCTCACGGCCGAGCGTGAGTTCGCGGGCGCCGGCAACCAGGTGAAAAGCCTGGCCGACGACCTCAAGGCGAGCCACATGAAGCCGGTGGCAATGTTCGCGCGGGCGAAGCTCCGGGGTGTGCCGGACTTCAAGGCACTCGCCGAGGTTCCGCGAAACTTGCGGGGCCCGCGGCTCGTGACGGCGGCGCACGCCATGGCGTCGGCTGCCACGCCGTACGTCGACCGGCTGGAGCGCGCAAAGTTCCCCGGCGAAAGCGTGCCGCAGCTCGCGGCAGCGGCAGG
>JRHI01002889.1_pt1 | contig 10983 bp, 9 predicted proteins | sample 215371 | NCBI WGS metagenome assembly JRHI01 (sample SAMN02929681, study PRJNA255918) | sediment metagenome | biome: cave system; feature: Ice Cave; material: Sediment; isolation source: sediment from deep within a dark volcanic ice cave with no known source of... ... | reverse complement strand
CGCGGCGCAACCATCATTGTATGAACATGCTTTTTGTTATTCATCAATTTGTGCTTTTTGCAGCTTGCCGCTGTAGTCGGTGTAGACAACCTTCCACTCGGTAAACACATCGAGACCGGCGAGGCCCGCCTCACGGTGTCCGTTTCCTGTGCCGCGTGTGCCGCCAAAGGGAAATTGTATTTCAGCACCCGTTGTGCCGGAGTTGATGTAGAGGATGCCTGTTGTTACATCACGTGTCGCACATTGCACGTTGTTGATGTTTTGCGTGTAGATAGCACTAGATAGGCCATACTTTGTGCCATTGTTGATCGCAATAGCCTCATCAAGAGAATCGATGGTGATGACTGAGAGCGTGGGGCCAAAAATCTCTTCTTGCGCGATACGCATGCTTGGTTGCACATTACTAAAAAGCGTGGGACGATAAAAATAACCCTTTGCAAGTGGACCATCCTGGGCAACCGCTCCCCCTGTTACTAACGTTGCACCCTCAGCCTTGCCGACCTCCGTATAGCTGTGTACCTTCGCAAGTTGTTTGGCATTGATGATCGGCCCAACATCGGTCTGTTCATCCAATCCGTTGCCCAGGCGTAAAGCTTCGATACGCGGCACCAGCTTCTCTAGTAGCGCTTCACGCACTGCGCGATGCACGAGCACACGACTGCAGGCCGTGCAACGCTGTCCCGTGGTACCGTAGGCACTCCACAAAATACCCTCAACCGCAAGGTCAAGATCGGCATCGTCCATGACCATGACGGCATTCTTGCCCCCCATCTCTAACGAGACGCGCTTGAGCGACTTGGCTGCCTCTACCGCTACATGTCGTCCTGTCTCGGTTGAACCAGTAAACGAAATAACATTGACCTCTGGATGATGGATGAGCACCTCACCTGTTGGTCTACCAGGGCCAAACACAATATTGACGACGCCTTCTGGTAATCCCGCTTCGTACAGCAATTCTACTAGGCGCAGTGCGCTTAACGGTGTATCTTCAGCAGGCTTGAGCACAATCGTATTGCCTGCTATTAAAGCGGGAAACATCTTCCAGGTGGGAATAGCTATAGGGAAGTTCCATGGCGTAATGCAGGCTACGATGCCGACAGGGTCGCGCATCGCCATACCTGTTTTGTTGGGTAACTCGACAGGGACGGTGTAGCCAAAGAGCCGCCGACCTTCGCCACCCATATAATAGGCCATGTCGATGCCTTCTTGTACATCGCCTCGCGTCTCTTTCAGCACCTTGCCCATCTCTTGCGTCATCGTACGCGCCAGTTCCTCTTTGTGGCGTGTCATCAACTCGCCTACGCGGTAGAGGATTTCGCCGCGTTTGGGTGCAGGTACAAGACGCCATCTGGCAAAAGCAGCGCGGGCGGCAACCACAGCCGCATCGATATCCGCATGGTCAGAGAGCGGAAATTCTCCAAGCAGTTCGCCCGTGGCGGGATTATAGTTGGGGAAGGTGTGTCCGCTTTGTGTACTCTGCCACTTCCCTCCAATGAAATTCTGAAAGGTTGTCATGACACCTCCTTGAATCCTCAGCACCTGCGGTGCTTCGCTTCGTTGTTTTGAGATGTTGTGGCATTGCAGCCTAGGGCTGCAATGCCACAACATCTCAAAACAACGAAGAAAATTGTGTTTCGTCCGTTAGATGTTTGCCACGTGGCAAACATCTAACGGACGAAACACAATTTTCTTTTACAAAATGCTTTTGTTGAGTGTTGCTAAGAACTCCATATTGTTGCTTGTTTTCGCCATATGCTGTAATAGCGCCTCCATCGCTTCCAGGCCACGCTGATCAGCCAGTGTGGAGAACATACGACGCATGACGACGACGGCACGCAGTGTTTTGTCGTCGAGTAGCAGCTCTTCGCGGCGCGTGCTGGAAAGAGAGATGTCGAGGGCGGGGAAGACACGGCGCTCGGCAAGTTTACGGTTCAGAATCAACTCCATATTGCCGGTACCTTTGAATTCTTCGTAGATCACATCATCCATACGGCTACCCGTGTCTACAAGTGCGGTGGCGATGATGGTCAAGCTGCCACCCTCTTCAATCTTACGGGCGGCACCAAAGAAGCGCTTGGGTGGGAAGAGTGCACTCGGATCAAGACCGCCGGACAGGGTACGACCACTGGGCTGAACCGCCAAGTTATAGGCGCGGCTCAGGCGTGTGATACTATCCAGCAGGATCACCACATCGCGTCCACCTTCGACTAGGCGTTTCGCACGCTCTAGCACCATTTCCGCGACACGTGTATGCGCCTCGGTTGGTTCATCAAATGTCGAACTGATGACCTCGGCCCGCACAGAGCGTTTCATGTCAGTGACTTCTTCTGGTCGCTCACCGATCAGTGCAATCATCAGGTGTACATCATTATAATTTTCTGTAATCGAGTTGGCGATAGACTTGAGCAGCATCGTCTTACCAGCTTTGGGGGGTGAGACGATCAAACCGCGCTGTCCGCGTCCAATAGGAGAAACAAGATTGACAATACGCCCGGAGATATTGGAGGGGCTGGTTTCCAGGTCAAACATCTCTTGAGGGAAGATTGGTGTTAAAACATCGAAATGGGGACGGCGTTTTGCGACTTCGGGGTCCATGCCGTTGATGGCTTCAACACGCAACAACCCGTAATACTTCTCATTATCCTTGGGGGGACGCACTTGTCCAGAGACCATATCGCCCGTGCGAAGACCAAAGCGGCGAATCTGCGACTGAGAAACGTAGACATCCATGTTGCCTGGAAGGAAACGTTCCTGGCGGAGGAAACCAAACCCATCTTCCACAATCTCTAACACGCCGGCGCTAAAGATGTTGCCTTGCTGTTCAGTATGGTTTTGGAGAAGTCGGAAGACGAGGTCTTGTTTCTTGAGGGTGGTGTAGCCGGAGAGTTCGAGGTCGCGAGCAATGTCGCGTAGCTCCGTCAACGTTTTGTTTTCTAACTCAGCTATATTCACGTTGTATGGGGCAGAGCACATTCTTGCAGAAGAACACGCCCATTCTCCTTTCTGTCTTGAACCAGAATACTAGGTGGGAAACGACTTGTAAAGGTTCTTGTGGCAACCACTAACGTTGGTGAATGTAAGGGGTGTCAACTAATATCGATGAGTATCAATGCATCAAACGAATATATCTCATACTATGCCTATGGGTGTTGGGAACCGGTGGAATGTTTGAGTAGCACAGTATAGTACTTCGGAGCTATGTTGAATATACCACAGCCCCCATATAATGTCAAGTAGGCAGGAGAAGCATTTGCTATATAATCACGAGCAAGCATGAAAAAAGCTGTCCGTGGATAGCTTTTTTCATGCTTGCTCGTGATTAAACTACTACCTCTTCTGGGAGCAACGAATGCATCGTATGAAGTGAGATACCACTTGCTTTTTTGCGCAACATCACCATTTCTGCGGCAATACTCAATGCGATCTCATCGGGAGTTTCTGCCCCCAAATCAAGCCCGATGGGTGCATGCACCTGGGCCAAGCGTTCCCGCGCCATTCCTTCCTTGAGCAGGTCTTTGAAGATATGCTTGACCTTACTCGGGCTACCAATCATTCCCACATATCCTGCTTGTGTCTCTAAAGCAGTTTTCAAGGCATCTTTATCGAGGTGATGCCCACGTGTGACAATCACAATCCAACTTGCCTCGTCTGGCTCCAATTCACGGATGGTCTGCGGAATGTCGCCAAAAGTCAATTGCACCTTATCGCCAAAAGCCTGTGGATCGGCGAGATCGCGGCGATCATCGACCACCACAATCCGAAAATCAAGATGCAATGCCAGTTTTGCCAGAGCTTGCGCGACATAGCCAGCACCGGCGATAATCAAACGCGGCTCAGGGCGTAGCACCTCAAAAAAGACCTCTAGAGTTGCTCCACAACTACCAACAGCCTCGCCCTGGTCGGCATCGAGGTGAATATGGGTTAGGAACGACTGCCTATCGCGTAACGCCTGTAACGCAGCCTGAACCACTTTCCCATCCGTGGTCGGTCCCGCAAAACTGCCGCTCGCCGTCCCATCAGGATGGATCAACATCTTTGTACTGATGCCACAGGGAGCCGAGCCAACGGTTTTCACAACCGTAGCCACCACAAAGCGTTCGCCCTGTCGCAATGCCGCTTGTATCTCGTTATAAACATTTGTCGTATGCATGGGCGCCTACTTCCGTATATTTTCTATACTTCTGCCATTACTGCTCATACATTGAGCATCCATAAATATAATACATGTTATAACACGTTAGTGCAACAAAAATATTCCCTTATTGATGAACGCCAGCAATTTTTCGCCATTTTTATTGACGTATGTTATATACTGACTTTGTGTATAGATTGGTTCATTCTATTACTCTTGCGGATTGGGCCAAGGGACCTATGCCGATTATGCAGTCCTCCAAATGACAGGCACCGTCATGAAATTGTAATGTATATTGAATAGTCCTTTGTATAGAGAGTATGATAAACAACACTATAGATGGTATCCTCAAACAACTTCAAAAGCATGAACTGTTGGCGCTCGTCAAAGAAATGCTAGCACAACAACCTGATCTCGAATTACTTGTGTTAGCGCATAGCAAGCGACACACACCAGTAGACCCAGGAGTGTATCGTGAGCAAGTAGAAACCGCCTTTTCCAGTACCGATGCTGACAGTTATGATCTTTATAATAGCAAAATGCTCACAAGCGTGAAAAGGTCTATAGATGCGTTGCTGAAACGCAAAGAGTACGACGGTGCAGTAGTTGCTTACGAAGTTCTGATAGAAACCGTGCTCGAACACCTTCATGAGCTTGCACAATTTGAATACGATTATAATGATGAAGATACCCTCGGCAACTTAGCATCTTTCGTTAATGATTGCCTTGAGAATCTGGCAACTTGCCTCGAAGCAGTGACCGACAACACAGCCCTCCGCGAGAAAATCCTTCGTATACTCTTTGACACCTACCGCTTTGGTATTGAGACAGATGGTGTCGAGATAAGAGAGAGTGTACCAGATATGGTGGAAGAGCATGCCACCGATAAGGAACGGGCTTTGTTCGCTCATTGGTTATATCACGCTATTAAAGTATTGGATAGTACAGACTCCCGTCAAAGCTACAAACTACAAAACTACGGCCGCTTTCTGCTTGATCTACAACAAGAAATTCTCGATGATAACATATACTTGCGTATCTGCCGTGAGACTGGTCGCTACAACGACTTGATTGAGCGACTTCTGAAATTGGGGTGCGTCGATGAGGCGATAAAAGAAACCGCAACCCTTGACCACACTCACTTAGTGGCGGTAGCGAACATTTTTGTGAAGCACAAGTTGCATGACATTATAGAGCAAATAATGATGCAGCGTGCTTGGCGAACAGATGATACGCGTTTGCTTGAATGGTTAGAGAAACGTTTTAGAGCACGAAAAAGCCCAATGGCTAAACTCCTACAGGCGGCCATCAGTTTTTTCACGTACCCTAAGATTGAGACCTATCGAGAGATACGTCAGCTTGCTTCACAATTGCAGCAATGGGAAATATTGAAACCTCAGATCATTGCCACGCTCAGAAACTCACATCGTCATAGTATCCCTCGTGATATCTTCGCATGTATTGCTCTCGATGATGGTGATGTTGATGAGCTACTAGTGATAATGGAGCGAGACAGAAGTTCTGCTTCCAAATATGTCAGTGACGGCATCTTCAAAATCATGAAAGAGGTCGAGAAGACACAAGCGGATACAGTTATAGAGGTATATCGGCGCTACATACAGAGTCAGCTCGACTTGCGCAATCGGCAGGGCTACCAGGAAGCAAGCCGTCGCCTAGTAGCCTTGCGAGACCTCTATAAGAAATTGGGTCAAGAGGCAGAGTGGACGCATTACATCACAGACCTGCGAACACGCACAACAACATGGCGTGCCTTCCAGGAAGAATTAGAAAAAGCTGGGCTATAGGGCGTTGAAAAGTCTATGAGAACCTTCAGGTAAAGGAAACAGCAACAGAGATGGCAATTGGCTCAGCCAATTGCCATCTCTGTTGCTGTTTCCTTTACCTGAAGACTAATCTCTCACCCTAAAAATCTTCACTCGGCGGTATGGCTCTTTGCCACGGCTGCGTGAGATCAGATTGTAGCGTGTCGCCATCTGGTGCTGCAAGCGACGAATGTAGGCGTTCGCGGGAGCCAGCTCTGCCGTGGTCAGGCCCTTGTTGAGGACTTGATGGATGGCATCTTCTGTCTCTAGCATCGCTTGCTTCGTCGGATCATCCATCTCTTTTGCACCATTACCCACTTCACTATCACCCTCGTATCTTTCGTCGGACTCATCGTCCAACTCCGTGTCTGAGAGCGGTATGTCAAAAATGCGTGCCAATGCATGTTGCATCTGGGTTACGGTGTTGTTCTTGAGAATGATGATTAACTTGCGCTCTTGCTCCGCTTGTTGCAGGCGCTCCGGTTGACGACGGTAGTAGTTTTTGATCGTGATGATAGCATCAGCTTCGTGCTCATTGTTCGTCACGACAATTGGGACGCGCAATGTACGTGCCGACTCTGCCAAGCGATCTCGGCTCACCCCAAATGGGTAGACGCGCATCGTTTTGAGGATGGGTAGTTGCGAGTCCTGCGGACCTGTATCTTCCGCCTGATAGATGCCCTCGCTGAGCAATGGGCGCTCGGCTGCCACAAGCGTCGTCGTTCCACGTAGCTCCACATCTGCGGGTGCTGTACCGGTTGGGGCTAGCGCACGCATCTGCACTTGATTGCGACTCCGTAAATGCTCAACTTCTATGCCGCCATGGCCCCCATTACTACGCCCTCCGGCCACACGGCGCAATTGTCCCATTCCGCCACCGTTACCGTTGCGGTCAGGACGTTCATTCCGCTCGAAGGTGCGTGGTGTGAACCCTTCATGCTGTGCGAGACCAAAGCCGCCGACTCCCCACGTTGGAACCTCCATTCCACCAGCGGAGATGCGACGTATTGAGACACGTCCGCTTTCCAGGTCGCGTGTGCGTTCCTCAGCCACAGTGGCCTGACCACGGAGCATGTTATCGACTGTATCAGAGACATCGCGGTGTACAACCACTTCTTCCCAGCTTTGTTGTTCTACCACGACATCAAAGGTTGGAGGAGCTTTACGCTCCTGAATGCTCTTTTGGGTGTGACGCCTTCGTGCCTCCTCATCACCAAGGGTCACTGTTTGAATGCCGCCGACCAGATCCGAGAGCGTTGGGTTCACCAGCAAATTGCCCAATGAGTTACCGTGAGCAGTTGCGACCAGTTGCACACCGCGTTCGGCGATAGTGCGTGCCGCCGCTGCCTCGAGTTCAGTGCCAATCTCATCAATGACAATCACCTGCGGCATATGGTTTTCTACCGCTTCGATCATCACCGCGTGCTGCTCAGCCGTACGCGCCACTTGCATGCGACGTGCCCGACCAATACCATGATGGGGGATATCTCCATCACCCGCAATCTCGTTCGAGGTATCTACCACCACCACACGTTTATTGGCTTCGTCCGCGAGGACGCGAGCTATTTCACGCAACAGGGTGGTTTTTCCCACACCTGGGCGACCAAGAATCAAGATGGATTGCCCCTGTTCGACAATATCACGGATCAGGGCAATACTGCCAAGTACCGCTCGACCAATACGGCAGGTCAAGCCGACAACTTTCCCCTTTCTGTTGCGGAGAGCACTGATACGGTGGAGGGTCCGTTCGATACCAGCGCGGTTATCGTCGCCAAATTCGCCGATGCGCTCGACCACATATTGGAGGTCGGCTTCGGTCACTGGCTGAGTACTCAAGATCACCTCCCCATCCGGGAATCGGCCCTCGGCTAAGCGTCCGAGGTCCATCACGATCTCCAGCAGTTCGCCTCGGTTCTCTAGCCGATTGACCGCGTCGTGGATGCTGGGCGGAAGAGTCGCCAGCAGAGCCTTCAGATCGTCAGTGATCACATGTTGCATAGGCAGTTTAATCACCTCATTGTTTTTTGGCGCGAATTGACCGTCCCCAGGCCCTTCAAGCCATATGCCGCTCGTTGCTCTAGCAGGGGGACTGTGCTCTGCCTCATGGCTAGTAAGGCCATGTGTCGCACCAGCAAAACCTTGGTAGAGGTCTGCTCGAATCCACTATTGCGTAGAGCGGTGACAACAGAAGAATCGTACTCGCGCACCAGGCAATAGATGCGTCGTACGTCGCCTTCCTGAAGCCTCCTGATGCCAAATCGTAAGAGCGGTTCGGCAAGATCAGTATGCTCAGGATGTATGCTTATGCAGAGTTGGTGCGGTGTCGAACCGTGACCCCGACTGAGTCGCAACCAAGCTCCTAACCGAACGCCAACATCACATACGTAATTCTCGTTCCCTCTTGCAAAAAAGGAAGGTACGGGCCGCAGTGAGCCGACGTGAAGTTTCGCGTACTCCTCGCTGTTCTCCAGCATCTCTGCCATCTGCACACGCTGGGGCGTGACAGAGCGGTACAACTGGTGCAATCCCCACACGTGGTGACGATTCCAACGACGCAACGAGGGAAGCAGAGGCTCCGCTGCTGGGATGCTATCGGCCAAGTCTATGCCCCCTTCGGGATAGACGTAGGTCAATTCGCGTGCATAGCGTTGAAACCCGCTACGTTGGAATAAGTCCAACTCCGGTATTTCGTCCTCAACTTTAGCAAAAATACGGAGGATACCATGTGTTGCCGCCATCTCCAGCATATATTCCAGCAAGGCCGACAACACTTCATCACTGGAAGTGCTACTTTGTGCCATGGAGGCTAAATAGGCCAAGTCCCACATTGTGCGCGAGGGACGCTCACGCACCTGCGCAAAACCAAGAATACGCCAGTGATCTTCACAAATCCATGTGCGAGATGCAGGATGGAGCGGTAATATATTACTCAGGATAGGCGGTGGAGGCAGTTGACGCTCGACCGGCTCTAGCCAGCACACGAAGTTTGCGAACTCGTGCTGTCTGCTACGAGCACGTCGGTCAATAGTGTAGATGATACCCGGCAGATCAACATATAATACCGGTCGGATCATCCAGTGCTCCCGCGCTTCGTGGGGTAATTCAGCGCATCCATTTGCCCTTGCGTTATACCGTGGGCGGACGCGCTAAAGCTGGTCCCTACGACATTGCGCTATATACTATGCGGAGAAAGTATTGATGGAAGCGTGAATCCCCGGCAACTTCTGGATGAAATGCAGTGCCTAGTAAGGTTCCTTCACGGACAGCAACGATGGTCCCATCGTCGAGCGTTGCCAGCACCTCCACCTCTGGTCCCACCGCCTCGACGGAGGGTCCGCGGATGAAGAATGCGTGGAATGGCGCTTCTCCTAATGCTGGCACTGACAGATCAGTTTCAAAACTTTCCCGCTGACTGCCAAATGCGTTACGACGAACACGTATGTCCATAGAGGCTAACAAGGGTTGCCCCAGGAGTGCGTTATCCGTCTCCTTCGCTAATAAAATTAATCCCGCACAGGTGCCCCACGTCGGAACACCTTCCTGTATCTTCTGCCGTACCACATCGTCCAAGCCATATTCTACCATCAGCTTGCCGATTGTGGTACTTTCACCACCTGGTAGTATTATACCACTTATTTTGTCTAAATGCTGCGGGAGTCTGACAGCTATGCCGTCAGCCCCCAAATCTGAGAGCATCTTGAGGTGTGCTGCAAAATCACCTTGTAATGCTAATACGCCAATATGGGGTCTAGGGTTAGACATGTTCTATACCAGCCTTTTACCAACCACTTACCACCCGCGCTTTGCCATCTGTTCGCTCTCTGGTAATGTACTCACATTAATACCCACCATCGGCACACCCAAGTTGCGCGATACCTCTGCCACAATCGCCGAATCTTGATAGTGGGTCGTAGCCCGCACAATCGCCTTCGCACGTTTCAGATGCTCTTTCCAGCGCTCAGACTCTGGCAGATTGGCGCCAGACTTAAAGATGCCCGAACCAACGAAAATGCCTTCCGCGCCTAAACGCATCATCAAAGCTGCGTCCGCAGGAGTCGCAATGCCACCAGCAGAGAAGTTGACTACAGGCAATTTGCCTTTGTGCGCCACTTCCGCGACCAGCTCATACGGTGCGCCCAGATTTTTGGCCTCGGTCATCAACTCTTCTTCTGGCAGGATTTGCAAGCGCCGAATACCGTCCATAATGGCCCGCATATGACGCACCGCCTCGACGACATCGCCCGAACCGGCCTCGCCCTTCGTACGCATCATCGCAGCACCCTCACCAATGCGACGTAGCGCCTCACCAAGATTACGCGCACCGCACACAAATGGCACCGAGAACAGGTGCTTATTCACGTGGAAGTACTCATCGGCTGGCGTCAACACCTCCGATTCGTCTATACAGTCAACGCCGATGGACTGCAAAATTTCCGCCTCAACAAAATGCCCAATGCGGCACTTCGCCATCACAGGAATCGTCACCGCTGCTTTAATCTGAATAATTAGCTCAGGGTCGCTCATACGTGCAACACCACCCTGAGCGCGAATATCGGCTGGCACACGCTCCAGCGCCATCACCGCAGATGCTCCTGCTTCTTCAGCGATACGTGCCTGCTCTGCATTCACGACATCACAAATAACGCCGCCCTTGAGCATCTCTGGGAAACTTCTTTTTACTGATACTGTTCCAGTCTGCTTTTCCATGAAAATTTACCTCCTGTGCGAGGTTGTAGGGGCAAGATTGATCGCGCCCTCGGCCCGATTTATCGGACGAGATTCCCGTCACACATATTCCTGCACGATCTATCATTCCAAATCTCGTCCGATAAATCGGGCCGAGGGCGCGATCAATCTTGCCCCTACGGCCTTCCAACAACCCAAGTTATGAATATATTCTGTACGTCTTACAACGATTCTAGCATAGTGCGGAAAACAACTATAGAGCCAATACCCTCAAAGGAGACCAGCCATCCGCCATTGGCCCACCGGCAGGGCACCCGCAAGGGGAATGCCCCTACAATGACA
>JRHI01002888.1_pt1 | contig 10984 bp, 9 predicted proteins | sample 215371 | NCBI WGS metagenome assembly JRHI01 (sample SAMN02929681, study PRJNA255918) | sediment metagenome | biome: cave system; feature: Ice Cave; material: Sediment; isolation source: sediment from deep within a dark volcanic ice cave with no known source of... ... | reverse complement strand
CTCCTGTTGCATGTCCTCACGCGCGCGGGCGCCGCCGGGCTGAGTAGACCGCGACGAAGTCGCCGAACTGACGGGCCCGGTGGACGAAGCCTCGCCAGTCGCGCCCGGTCGCGCGATGCGCGAGCGCGAGTTGGACCTCGACGATGCTCAGCCCGGCGCGCGCGGCGTCCACGGTCATCCCGATCTCCATGCCGAAGCGCGGCGCGAATGGGAGGACGCGGCCAAGCGTTCGCGCCGACAGGGCCCGCTGGCCGGAGATCGGCGCGGTGAGGTTGGGGCCACCGAGCCGCCGGACCGCCCAGCCGGCAAACCCGAGCGCCAGCCCGAAGCCGCCGCCGGCGCGCTGGGCGAACGCTCCGACCGCCAGGTCGGCTCCGTCGCGGACGGCGCCTGCGAGCGCCGCGAGCTCGCGCGCGGTCTCGCCGAGGTCGCCGTCGCAGAGCACATAGATCGTCTCCGGCGATCCGAGCTCGAGGGCTCGGCGTGCGGCGAGCGTCGCGGTCTCCCCCTTCCCCCGTCGTCGCCCTGCGCCGACCACGTGCGCCCCGCGGGAGCGGGCCACCGCGGCCGTCGCGTCGCGCGAACCGTCGTCCCCGACCACGACCGGCGCGCCCGGGAAGGCGCCGGCCAGGGCATCGAGCGTCCCGCCGAGCCGGTCGGCCTCGTCGCGCGCGGTGAGGATGACGATCGTCGGCGGAGGCATCGGCAGCGGGGACTATTCTCACGCCTCGGGGCCGCATGGTTCCCCACGATCCGAAGGAGGCGAGCGTTGCCCGACATCGAGGCTCACATCACCGGCACTGTCTGGAGTATCGAGTGCGCGGTCGGCGACCGGATCGAGGAGGACCAGACGGTCGCCGTACTCGAGTCGATGAAGATGGAAATGCCCGTCGAATCGGAATACGCGGGCCGCGTCACCCAGATTTGCTGCGAGCAGGGTCAGGCGGTCAACGAGGGACAGACGCTCGTCGTGCTGAGCGACGAGTGACTGCTCCGTCCGAGGCTCCGCTTACCCTGATGTTTATCCAATGACGGCACTGATCACACGCGAGGAGGCTCTCCACCTCGGCGAGCTCGAGGACCACGCGGCGATCGAGGCATTGATCGAACGGGCCTGGCGAGCCCGTACGGAGCGTTTCGGCGACGCGACCGACATGTGCTCTCTCGTGAACGCGAAGTCGGGCGGCTGCGCCGAGGACTGCGGCTTCTGCGCGCAGTCCCGCTTCGCCGCGGCGGACACCCCGCTGCACGCGATGATGGAGCCCGAGCAGATTCTCGAGCACGCGCGGGCCGCCGAGGCGGCCGGTGCGCACCGCTTCTGCATGGTCACGCAGGGGCAGGGACTCGGCAAGCGGGACTTCGAGAAGGTCCTTGCGGGAGCCCGCCTCGTCGCCGAGCATACGAACCTGAAGCGCTGCGCCTCGATCGGCCACATGTCTCCCGAGCGGGCCCGGGCGCTGAAGGAAGCAGGCATCCAGCGTGTCCACCACAACGTGGAAACGGCGGAGAGCTACTACGACGAGGTCTCGACGACAGTCCGCTATGAGGGCCGGATCAGAACGATCGCGGCGGTCCGGGACGCCGGCCTCGAAACATGCGTCGGCGGCATCCTCAACCTCGGGGAGACCCGCGAGCAGCGCGTCGAGATGGCTTTCGAGCTGGCGGCGATCAACCCGACAAGCGTGCCGATCAACATGCTCAACCCGCGGGCCGGGACGAAGTTCGGCGATCGCGAGCACATGGATCCATGGGAGGCCGTCAAGTGGATCGCGATCTTCCGGCTGATCCTCCCGGATGCGCTCTTCCGCCTGTGCGGCGGCCGGATCGAAAATCTCGGCGAGCTTCAGGCGCTGGCGGTGCGGGCGGGGATCAACGGCGTGATGATGGGCAACTTCCTGACCACGCTCGGCTCGACCCCCGAAGCCGACCAGGCGCTCTTCGAGGAGCTCGGGCTGAACGTGGCGCGCCAGCCCGACAACGGGGCGAACCCGAGGCCCGACAACCGCAGCGGCTGGCTCGAGGGCGAAACGCCCGCGGCACCGGCGGCGCGGCTGGCCGCCTCGGGGACCGAGCAGCCGCCGCCACCGCTCAACATTCGTCTCTGGGACCCGTCGACGCAGCTGAAGTTCAGGGCCAAGCGGTCGGTGCCCCCCCGCCCGGGCGGGACCCCGGAGAAGGCGACGACGCTAGGAGGACCGGTCGAATGAGCGATATCCAGGGTCGTCTCGATGAGCTGCGCGAGCTCGGCTTGTACCGACGTATGCGCATGGTCAGCGGACCGCAGGGACCGCGGGTGCTGCTCGACGGGCGACCGGTGCTGCTGCTCTGCTCGAACAACTACCTCGGTCTCGCCGACCATCCACGGGTGCGGGAGGCAGCGGCCGACGCGGCGATGCGCTGGGGCGTGGGCGCCGGGGCATCGCGCCTGGTCTCTGGGACGATGACGATCCACCGCCGGCTCGAGGAGCGGCTGGCCGGCTTCGAGCGCACCGAGTCCTGCCTGCTGTTCGGTTCTGGCTACATGGCCAACCTCGGTGTGATCTCGGCGCTCGCCGGGCGCGGCGAAGTTGTGTTCTCGGATCAGCTCAACCACGCGTCGATCGTCGACGGCTGCCGCCTGGCACGAGCCGAGACGTTCGTGTACGACCACTGCGACGTCGAGCACCTCGAGTGGGGGCTGCGGCAAGCCGACGGCCGCGGGGCGCTGATCGTCACCGACTCGGTCTTCTCGATGGACGGCGACGTTGCGCCGCTCGCCGAACTCGTCGACCTGGCTCGTCGCTACGACGTGCGCCTGGTCGTGGACGAGGCGCACGCGACGGGCGCCGTCGGCCCGGGCGGACGCGGCGCGGTCGCGGCCGCCGGCCTCGAAGGTGAGGTCGACGTGGTGGTCGGCACGCTCGGCAAGGCCCTTGGGTCGTATGGAGCCTATGTCTGCTGCGAGGCAGAGATCGCACAGTACCTCGTCAACACCTCCCGCCCGTTGATCTTCTCGACGGCGCCGCCGCCGCCGGCCGTGGCCGGAGCGTTGGCCGCGCTGGATCTCCTGATCGAGCAGCCGCGGCGTGTCGAGCGACTGCAGGCGGCCGCCGCGCACCTGCGCGATCAGCTGGCGCGGGCCGGCGTGCCGACGCCGCGTTCCGCGACGCAGATCATCCCGCTCGTCGTCGGCGACGCGGCGCAGAGCGTTCGCGTGTGCGAGGGGGCGCTCTCCCGCGGGGTCTTCGCACAGGCGATCCGACCGCCTACGGTCCCAATGGGCGAATCGCGCCTGCGCCTCGCCGTAATGTCTTCGCACACGCTCGCCGAGCTGACACACGCCGCGCAGGCGATCGCGGCAGCCGCCCGCGACGCTGGCGTGGAATTCCGGCGCCCGCCGCTCGCCGAGCCGCCGCTCGCCCCCCCGGCGGCCCGGCGGGAGCGGGAGCGGGAACCCGAGCCGATCGCGGGCCAACGCCGACACGACCCGAGCATCAACGGACCGGAGCTGTTCGATTTCGAGTCGGAGACGGTGCCTAGGGCCGCCTAGTGGTTAGGGCTCTTCGTCCTGCACATCCGCGCGGCTGCCTGGTCACGGCGACGGATACGGGCGTCGGCAAGACGGTTCTGGCGGCTGCGCTGGTCGCCGCCATGTCGGCACGAGGCGAGACGGTCGTGGCCCTGAAGCCGGCGGTGACCGGACTCGACACGCTGAGCACCGGCGAGGTCGCCGACCACGAGCTCCTCGGCCGGTGCGCCGGCATGAGCCCGCAGGCGGTCGCCCCGTACCGCTTCGGGCCGGCGAGCGCCCCGGATCTGGCGGCCCGACTCGCCGGCCGCGAGATCGACGTGCCGGGGCTGCTCGCCGCGGCCGGAGCGGTCCGAGCCGACGTGCTGATCGTCGAAGGGGTCGGCGGCCTGCTGGTTCCGCTGGCGCCGGGCTGGGACGTGCGCGCCTTCGCGGCGGCGCTCGGTTTGCCGGTGCTGATCGCCGCCCGGCCGGGCCTCGGCACGATCAACCACACGCTGCTGACGCTGGCGGCCGCCCGGGCGGCCGGTCTCGACGTGCGCGCTGTCGTCTTGACGCCATGGCCTGATCGGCCGAGCTTGGTCGAGCGCTCGAACCGGGAGACGATCGAGCGGCTCGGCGAGATCGCCGTAGCGGTGCTCCGCCGCATCGACCCGATCGTCCCGATGGAGCTCGCCCGGGCCGGAGCCGAGCTCCCGATCGAGGACTGGCTCGGACCGCGGGCGCCGTCCGCCGGGGACGAGGCGGCGCGCCGGGATCACGCGCCTTGCGAGACTGTGGAGCGTGGCTGACGAAGACAGACGGGGCCCGGTCCGTGGGCGGAGTGCGCGGACGGCACGTCTGGGAAAGGTCGCAGCCGGCGGCGCGGTCCGCTGGGCCGGCGAGCGGCTCGACGGCCGCGGCAGCCCGCAGGAGCGCGACCGCCGGCGTGGAGATCGCCTCGTCGCGACGATCGACGCCCTCGTCGATCAGCTCGGGGTGATGCGGGGAGCGGCGATGAAGGCCGGACAGGTGCTCTCGACGATCGAGTTCCCCGGACTCGATCCTGACCAGGCGGCCTACCTCCAGGGCCGGCTGGCGACGCTGCGCGACAACGTCCCGCCGGTCGGCTGGCGCCAGATGCGCAAGGTGCTCGAAGCCGAGTGGGGCTCACCGCCCGAGGAGGTGCTCGAGTCGATCGACACCGAACCGGCCGCGGCGGCCAGCATCGGCCAGGTCTACCGGGCGACGACGAGGTCGGGCGCGGCCGTCGCGATCAAGGTCCAGTACCCGGGCATCGCCGAGGCGGTCGAGTCGGACATGCGCAACCTGCGCCTGCTCTCGCCGATGCTGCGCAAGCTGATCCCCGGCGTCGAGATCAAGGCGCTGCTCGGCGAGCTCGGCGAGCGGATCGCCGAGGAGTGCGACTACGAGGTGGAGGCGAGCAATCACCGCCAGCTGGCCCGCTTCTGGCGCGGCCACCCGTTCGCGCTGGTTCCGGCGGTCGATCGCGAGCTCAGCAGCCGCCGGGTGCTTGTCAGCGAGTGGGTCGACGGGATGGCGTTCGACGAGGTGGCGGACCTGCCCGATGCCGCGCGCGACCGCTACGCCGAGATCCTCTACCGGTTCTTCTACACGACGATCACCGAGCTCGGCCTCGTGCTCGGCGACCCGCATCCCGGCAACTACCTGCTCTGCGCGGACGGGCGTGTCGCGTTCTTCGACTTCGGCATGCTCCGACGCCTGCCGAGCGACTACCTCCGCAGAGAAGGAGCGATCGCCCGGGCGATCCGCGAGGCCGACAAGCCGTTGATCCTGGAGAGCCTCAGCGAGCTCGGATACCTGCCCGGACCTGCGGGCGACTGGGACGCCCAGCTGATGCTCGACTACATGCGCGAGGTCTCATGGTGGCTTGACACCGACGAGCGCCTCGAGCCGAAGGACCTCTGGCGCAGTGCGGCGCCGCTCCGCGGCGAGTCGGCCGCCGAGCACATGAGCCAGCTGCGCCGGATGACGTTCCCACCCGAGGCGCTGCTGCTCCGCCGGATGGAGGGCCTGCTCTTCCAGAGCGTGACGACGATCCGCGCCCGGGCGCCCTGGGGTCCGCTGATGCGCGAGCTGATCGAAGGCGAGGCGCCCGTCGGCGAGCTCGGCGCCGCGCATGCCCGTTGGCTGGCCACCGCGTAGGCTCCTCCGAGTCGCCTAGCCGGCCGGTCGCAGCGCGGCCCCGAGCAGCTCGGTCAGCGCCCGGCGGTGACGCGCAAGCGCCGGCTCGCTGAGGGGATCCTCTCCGAGCAGCCGGGCGCGAAACCCGGCATCGGAGAAATACGTGAAGACCGCGCCGTAGCAGATCTGCATCAGCTCGAGCGGATCGTGGCGGCGCAGCCGCCCGGCGGCCATCTCGCGCTCGAGGAAGGTGATCGCGCGGTCGAGGAACGGCCGCAGCGACCCGACGATCGCCCGGTCGAGCCGCTCGCCGGCGTCCATCGCCTCGCGCCGGAGGATACGCGCGAAGTCAGGATGCGTCGCGAAGAAGGCGAAACCGGCGTCGATCACGCCGGCGACCTGATCGAAGCCTTCGAGGTCGCCGGAGATCGCGGCCTCGGTCTGGCTGGCCCAGTCGATCACGGCCGACTCGATCACCGCCCCGTAGAGCTCGGCCTTCGAGGTGAAGTGGTAGAGCAGCGTCGGATGGCTGAGTCCGGCCGCGCCGGCGATGTCGGCGAGCCGCGCTCCGTCGAACCCTCGCTGGGCGAACTCGCCACGGGCCGTGGCCAGCAGGCGGGCGCGGGACGAAAGGGATGGGCTGTCCGGGACGGTCGCGGTCACCCCCGGATGATAGTTGTCTACTGACAAGTCAGTAGAGCGGTATCGTCTGCGGCCACGCGTGCTGACCGAACCGCTCCTTCCCCAGACGATCGGCGAACGACTCGCCGGGGCGACGCTCGTGCTGACCGGAGCCTCCGGCTTCGTCGCGAAGGCCGTGCTGCTGATCGCGCTGGAGGAGCTGCCCCAGATCGGAGAGCTGCGCCTGCTGCTGCGCGCCGCCGACGACGCGGCTGCCCTCGGCCGGCTGCAACAGCAGATCCTCAATTCGACCGCCTTCGCCGACCTCGACCCGCAGATCGCCAAAGCGGCGATCCGCGACGGTCGCCTGCGGGCGTTCGCCTGCGACCTGACCGCCCGGCAGCTCGGGCTGGCCGACATGGGTCCGCTCGAGGACGTCGACGTACTGATCCACTGCGCAGCGTCTGTCAGCTTCCAGCAGCCGCTCGACGAGATGCTCGAGCTCAACGTCGCGGGCACCGCGAACCTCGCGGCGGCGCTCTGCGCGGCGAGCCCCGGTGCGCGGCTGGTCCATGTCTCGACCGCCTACGCGGCTGGCACCCGCAGCGGCCTGGTGCTCGAGCGCCCGTCCGGGCAGGGCCCGGCCGAACCCGATCTGAACGCCGCCGAGGAGCTGGCGGCCGCCCGAGCGTGGCGCCAGAACCTTGAGGCCGACTCGCGTCTGCCGGAGCACCAGCACCGCTTCGTCCGCAGCGCCCGCCAGGAGATCGGCCCGGCGGGGGCGCCGACGATCGGCGCGCGGGCCGAGCAGGCGCGTCGGGCCTGGGTCTTCGGCCAGCTTGTCGAGCGCGGCCGGGAGCGGGCGCGGGCGCTCGGGTGGACGGACGCCTACGGCCTGTCCAAGGCGCTCGCCGAGCGGGCGCTGCTGGCGGCGCCGCTCGCGAGCCTGACGATCATCCGCCCGTCGATCATCGAGTCGGCGCTGCGCACGCCGTATCCCGGCTGGATCGAGGGGCTGAAGGTCGCAGACCCGGTGATCCTCGCCTACGCCAGCGGAATGATCGGTCGCTTCCCGGGCAACCGCTCGGCGCGGCTGGACATCGTCCCGGTCGATCTCGTGGCGAATGCCTGCCTGGCGGCGGCGGCCCATCCGCCGGCCCGAAGCCCCCGCGTGGTCAACCTTGCGAGCGGCTCGCGCAACCCGCTGAGCATCGGCGAGATCTCCGAGCTCGTGACCGAGTACTTTCGCGAGCGGCCGCTGCCCGACGAGGACGGCCTGCCGATCGAGGTGCCCGAGTGGCGCTTCTCCTCGACGGCGAAGGCGCTGCGAGCGATCGACCGCGGCGAGCGCGGCCTGCGCGCGGCCCGCCGCGTGCTCGACCGGGTGGCTGTGCCCCGCGTCGACGACGTCGAGCGCCGCCTGCACAAGGAGCAGCGCCGGCTCGAGCGGCTGCGCCTGCTCGCGGACATCTACGGCCCGTACGTCGAGCTCGACTGCATGTTCGACGACCGCCACGCGCTCGAGCTGCTCGACACCCTCCATCCCGAGGACCGGATCCGCTTCGACTTCGACACGGCCGCGATCGACTGGCCCGCTTATCTGGGCGACGCACACCTTCCCGCCCTGAGAAGGCTGGTTCCCGCGCCAAGTCCGCCGGCGGCGCCGGACCGGGGGCTGGCGGGGATCGCCGCTGGTCCGCCGGCACTGGCGATCTTCGACATCGAGGGGGTCGTGCTCGACGCGACGGTCGCTCACTTCTACGCCTGGCTGCGCGGCCGCGGGATGCCGAGCCTCGACCGGGCGGTCTGGCTGGCCGGGCTCGCGACGAGGGTTCCCGGCTACCTGCTGGCCGATCGCCGCTCACGCGCCGACTTCAACCGCAGCTTCTATCAGCAGTACCGCGGCCTGCCGGCCGGCGAACTGCGTGATCATGCCGCAGCGGCGCTGAGCGACTTCATCCTGCCGCGGATCCGCCATGACGCGGTGCGCAGGATCAAGGCCCACCGCGCCCGCGGCGACCGGGTGATCCTCGTGACCGGCGCGCTCGACTTCCTCGTCGAACCGCTCCGCCACCTGGCCGACGAGCTGGTGGCAGCGCGCCTGACCGAGCACCGCGGTGCGTTTACCGGCGAGCTCGCCGAGCCGCCGCTGACGGGCGACGGGCGGGCGTCGCTGGCGGCGCGGCTCGCCGCCGAGCACGACATCGACCTCGCCGAATGCCACGCCTATGGCGACAGCATCTCCGACCTGCCGCTGCTGGAGTTGGTCGGCCATCCCCACGCGATCAACCCCGACTTCCGCCTCGCGCGCGAGGCGCGGCGACGCCGCTGGCCGGTGCTGGAGTGGGAGGTCGAGCCGGGATCGCGCAACCGCCCGACCGGTCGACTGGAGGCCCACGTCTACCCTCAGGCCCACGTCTGATGCTCGCACTCGAATACCGGCCGACGCCGCAGGCGTACGCAGCCGCGCGCATCTCCAAGCGGGCCGGCCTCCACAGCCTGCATCTCGCCGAGCTGCGCCCGCCGCCACTGGTCGGGCCCGACTGGGTCGTGGTGCATCCCCGCCTGACCGGGATCTGCGGCTCCGACCACGCGCTGATCGACGGCCACGCGTCGCTTTACCTGTCCTCGCTGACCTCGACGCCGTTCGTACCGGGCCATGAAGTGCTCGGCGTCGCGGCCGGCGGTGAGCTGCGCGGGCGCCGCGTCGTGCTCGAGCCGGCCCTCGGCTGCGAGGCGCGGGGCGTCACGCCGCCATGCGTCGAATGCGGGTCGGGCCGCCACGCCCTCTGCCGGGAGGTGACGGCGGGCGCGGTGTCGGCCGGGCTGCAGATCGGTTTCTGCCGCCAGACGGGCGGCGGCTGGAGCGAGGCGCTGGTAGCCCACCGATCGCAGCTCCACCTCGTACCGCAGGAGCTGACCGACGAGGATGCGGTCCTGGCGGAGCCGCTCGCCTGCGCGATGCACGCCGTCACCCGCGCGGAGCTCGCGTCGGGCGCGACCGTCGCCGTGATCGGCGCCGGGGCGATCGGGCTGCTGACCGTCGCCGCGCTGCGGGAGTTCCACCCGGACGCGACGATCATCGCGGTCGCGAAGCACCGCGGCCAGGAGCAGGAAGCACGCCGGATGGGCGCCGACGACGTGTACCCGCCGGACGAGCTCCATCTCCGCGGCGGCCGGCTGACCGGAGCCCGGCGCCTGGTCGGCCACACCCGGCCGGGCACGGGCGGCGGGCGGGAGCTCCTGCTCGGCGGCTTCGACGTCATCCTCGACTGCGTCGCGAGCGGCCGGTCGCTGGAGTCGGCGGTCACCGCCGTGCGGCCGCGCGGTGTGGTCGTGCTGGTCGGCATGCCCGGCCAGATCGATCTCGACCTGTCCCTTGCCTGGCAGCGGGAGATCGACATCCGCGGGGCCTACGGGTACAGCGACGAGTTCCCGGCCGCGCTCGAGCTCGCCGGGCGCCTGCGGCTCGGGCGCCTGGTCGCGCAGGGCTGGCCGCTGCGCGACTACCGCGAGGCGCTCGAGCAGTCGCGGCGAGCGACCCGCGCCGGCCACGTCAAGACGGTGTTCGCGATCGGAGCGGCCGCATGAGTGTGGTCGGCCGCCGCCTGCCGAAGGCGGCTCCGATGCTCGAGCGCCAGCGCGCGTCAGGCCGCGCGCCAGGCCTCGAGCGCGAGGCGTGCGTGACCTACATCAACGAGAACTCGCCGCCGACGCTCTTCCACGCCGGCGAGTCCTTCCGGCTGGAGCGGCTGCCGATCGGCTCGCGGGTGATCTACCCGCCACCGCCGCTGAAGGGCCTCGCCGATCCGCAGGCGGCGATCGCCGCGGCGCTCGACCACCCGCTCGGGATGGACCCGCTCGACGCGCTGCTGCGTCCGGGTATGCGCCTGACGATCGCGTTCGACGACATCTCGCTGCCGCTGCCGCCGATGCGCACGCCCGACGTGCGCCAGCTCGTGATCGAGCAGGTGCTCGAGCGCGCCTACCGGGCCGGGGTCGAGGACATCCACCTGATCGCCGCGCTCGCCGTCCACCGCCGGATGACGCCGGCCGAGCTGCGCCGAGCGGTCGGCCCGCACGTCTTCGACGCGTTCCACCCCGACCGCCTCTACAACCACGACGCCGAGGATCCGCTGGGGATCGTCGTGCTCGGGGAGACGGAACAGGGCGAGGCGGTCGAGCTGAACCGGCGGGCGGCGGAGTCTGACCTGCTCGTCTACGTGAACATCAACATGGTGACGATGGACGGCGGCCACAAGTCGGTGGCGATCGGCCTCGGCACCTACCGCTCGCTGCGCGCCCATCACAACGTCAAAACCCTGCGCCATTCGCGCTCGTTCATGGATCCGGAGCAGAGCGCGCTCCACCAGTCGGCGACCCGCCAGGGCGAGATCGTCGAGGCGGCGGTGCCGATCTTCAGGATCGAGACGACGCTCAACAACGACATGTACGCCGGGCCGCTCTCCTTCCTCGGGCGCCCGGAGCAGCGCTGGACCGGCCGCGAGCAGGCGACGTTCGCCGCCGCCAAGCGGGCGCTCGACCGGATGCCGGCGAAGGCGCGCCGCGCGCTCTACACGCGCAGCGAGGCGCCGTATGCGCTGACGGGCGTGACGGCCGGCGCGGTCGACGAGGTCCACGCAGTGACGCTCGCGCGCTGCGCCGACCAGCAGGCCGTGGCCGTGCAGGGGCAGACCGACGTGGTCACCG
>JRHI01002887.1_pt1 | contig 10987 bp, 9 predicted proteins | sample 215371 | NCBI WGS metagenome assembly JRHI01 (sample SAMN02929681, study PRJNA255918) | sediment metagenome | biome: cave system; feature: Ice Cave; material: Sediment; isolation source: sediment from deep within a dark volcanic ice cave with no known source of... ... | reverse complement strand
TAGTTGGGGGAACGATGGGGCTCTGGTGCGATTCTCGGTGAGGGAATGCGGCCACTCGACACCGGGCTCAGCCCGGACTAGACTCTTCGCTGACGCCGTTGGCAGATTTGCGCGGGGGTGGGTCATGCACGGACGAATGACGCGGGGCAAGGTTTCCCCGGAACGGGTGAAGGAGGGGATCGCCGACTATCGGACTCGGGTTGCCGAACCGATCCAGAAAGAGCCCGGCTTCCAGGGTTGCGCGCTGTTCGCGAATCGCCAAACCGGCGAGACCATCTCGGTCACCTACTGGGTGGATGAGGCGGCCATGAAGGCCAGCGAGGCAATTGCAACCCAGATGCGCGAGGGGTCGACGGCCCAGATAGGCGGCCAGGTGCTGAGCGTGGAGACGGCGGAGATAGTGGATGTGGTGAGGGTCCAACCTCCCAAGGTGGGTAGCTTCATACGGCTGAACACGGTGGCCGGCGCTCCCGACAAGATCGATGCGGCGGTGGACCTTTACAGGGCCAAGGTGGTTCCCCTCCTGAAGCAGCAGACGGGATTCCGAGCCGCGCTCTGCGGGGTCAACCGGGAGTCCGGCCGGGTCATCGTCACCTCGGTCTGGGACACGGCTGAGGATCGGGCGGCGAGCGAGGCCGCGGTCGCCCAGCTCCGACGGGAGACGGGCCAGGCGGCGGGCGGAGAGGTGAAGGTCGAGCACTTCGAGTCTGTCTTCACCAACATCCCGGCCGAGGTGGCCGCCCGGACCTAGTCCACTAGCCACCGGAACGTCTCCGCTTAGGGGCGGCCGCTAACCTTCCCGAGAGTGCAGGTGGAAGGATGAAGGTGGCGGTCGCCCTTTCCGGGGGCGTGGACTCGTCGGTCGCGGCAGCTCTGCTGTCGGCGGCCGGTCACGACGTTGTCGGCATCACCCTCCAGCAGTGGCCTCGGGACGACACTGCGGAAAACGAAAAGCACGGCGGCTGCTGCTCTTTGTCTGCGGTCGAGGACGCCCGCCGCGTGGCTGGAATCCTGGGCATCCCCTACTACGTCTGGAATCTCGAGCGCGAGTTCGGCGAACGCGTGATCGAGCCATTCCACAGCGATTACCTCCGGGGACGGACCCCCAACCCCTGCGTCAGCTGCAACGCCTTCGTTCGCTTTGATCTGATGCTGAGCCGGGTCGTCGCGCTCGGCTTCGACGCRCTGGCCACCGGCCACTACGCACGGATCCTGGACGGTCCCGCGGGTCCCGAGCTGCATGAGGCGGCGGACCCGGCCAAGGACCAGTCGTACGTCCTCTATCACCTTCGTGAGGACAAACTTCGCCGGCTTCGATTCCCGCTCGGGGAGATGAGCAAGTTGGAGGTGCGCTCGCACGCCACCGAGTTCGGCCTGCCGGTGGCGGCGAAACCGGACTCCCAGGACATCTGCTTTGTGCCGCCGGGGCGCACCGCCGAGTACCTGGCGACCAAGCTGGCGGTCGCGCCCGGGCCGATGGTGGACACTGCGGGGCGTGAGGTCGGCACCCACCGGGGCACACCCCTCTACACGGTCGGTCAGCGCACCGGCTGGTTGTCCCTCACCGACCCCGGTCCCTGGTTCGTGCTCCGCAAGGAGCCGGCGGCCAATCGCCTGGTCGTCGGCCGCAGGCAGGAGCAGGGCGTGGCATCGGTGAGCCTCGAGTCGGTCTCCTGGGTGAGTCGGGAGCGGCCGGTTGGTGCGCTGGCGTGCGAGGCCCGCCTTCGCTACCGGGCGCACCCGGTGCCTGCCGTCTTCGACTCCGGGCGTCTTGATCTGGCGGAGCCAGTCGTCGGTGCGGCGCCCGGCCAATCGGCGGTCCTTTACAGCGGCAGCCGAGTTCTGGGTGGGGGCATCATCGCCTCGACGAGCTGAATTCCCAGGTGAATTCCGGCTGCAAGGCGCCGCCCCTCGTCTTGTGCGCGGCCCGCTGCCATACTCCTCTACCGAAAATGGAATCCAAGCTCGGCGACGGCGGCTCGGTCACAGCGAAGGCCGGACCGACCCCAATAGCGAAAGCCAGTCCGGGGTCGCTGCGCTGAACGGCGCGATCAGCTATCTCGCCGCCGCCTCAGCCGCCTCGACCGCGCGCACCGGCGGCGGATTCCCATTCGACCCCGCCAGCACCCTGAGCTGGTCGGTGCCGCTGATCCTGGTCGGACCGCTCACCGTGGCGTTGATGATCGCGCTGGGAATTCGCACCCGGCGGCCGGCCGCCAACCTCGCCCTGGCGGCCCCCCTGGTCGCGCTCCTGGCCTGCGGGCTCGCCCTGTGGGCTCGGTTCGCAAAGGACGATCCCTACGACGCCAGCTTTGAATGGATCAACGTCGCCACCGCCTTCAGCGGTCCGAGCCAGTTCCAGTCGTTCACGACGGCTGTCGGGATCCGCGTCAGTCACCTGACCTTGACCCTGGCGCTGGCCGCGATCGTGATCTCGGCTGGGGTAATGCTCTGGAGCCGGGCCGGCACCCGGCGGCAGCCGGCGCCGGGTCGCTTCTTCGCCCTCCAGGCACTTCTTCTGGCGGCGACGCTGGGCGTTGTGGTCGCCACCGACCTGGTCCAGCTCTTTGTCTTCTGGGCCGTGGCGGGCGCCAGCAGCTACCTGCTGCTCACCCATATGTGGGGTGAGGAAGAGTCAACCCGGGGCGCCCGGCTGGCGCTGGCGCTGCCGGCAATCGCGGACATGAGCCTGCTGGCAGGCATCGCCATCCTCTATTCCCGCTACGGACAGCTGAACGTCGATCAGCTGATTCCGACCCTGGCACATACGGCGGGGGCCGGCCCTCGCGCCCTCGCCGCCGCCTGCGTCCTCATTTTTATCGGGGCCGGCGGCAGACTCGGACTCTTCCCGCTCCAGGGGTGGCTGACGCGCACGGGCGCATCGCCCCCCGGGGCTCAAGCGGCCGTGCAGGGCCTGTGGCCGGTGATGGTCGCCGCCCTGCTGGTGAAGGTGATGCCGATCTTGATCACCGCCATTTCCCTTCCCCTCCAGGTGGTGGCGGTGACGGCGGCTTTGAGCGCGCTGGCGCTGCCGCTGCTGGCCCTCGCCACCAACGACGCGAGGCGGGTCGTAACCGCCGCCGGGATCGGGCTTTCAGCGCTGGCTGTCCTGGCGTTCGTGCGGCCCTCCGCGGTGGCCCCAGCGGCTCTGTTGCTCACCGTGACCGGTCTGTGCCGCGCCGCGGCCGTGCTCGCCACGGGCATGCTGGTCGTGGCATCGCGGAGCGCTGAGCTGACGGACCTCGGCGAGGGCTACCGCCGGCAGCGGGTTGCCGCCGTGACGCTCGCCCTGGCGGGTGCCGGACTGGCTCTGGGCACCGGGGAAGTCGCCGGCGAGAACCTGCGTCCGGCGTGGGCCGCGGTCTACGGCCTGGGCCTGCTGCTCGGAATGCTGGCGCTCTTTCGCCTCTACTTCATCGCCGGCCATGGCCCGCTGCGGCGGCGGCGTGGATTCGACCCGGAGCGCGTTCGGCCACCGGCCTCGGCGCTGGCTTTCCCGCCGCTCCTGCTCGCACTCGTCGGCGTGCTCCTGGCGCTGGCGATGTTTGCCGGCCGCTGGCTGACCTTCGTGGATCACCGGCCGCACGCCGGCCGCTCCGCACTCGCGACCCTGGTCTGGCTGGTCGTGCCGTTGCTCGGCCTCGCTCTCGCCTCCCTGCTTTTCCTCGGGCGCCGCGAGGTTGGAGATCGCCTCGCCAACCTGGCCGGCCGCGGACTCGGCCTGCCAGGCAGAGCGGTGGCGCAGGCGCAGCGCCGACTCGTCGAGCCCACGCTCCAGCTGACCGAAGTGGCGGAGGAGCGCCTGCTGGCCGGCGGGGAGAGGACGGTCGGCAACGCCTTCTCGGCGGCAGCGCGCCTGGTCAGATTCCCTTTCGCGGCGCGGTTCTCCTTGCTCGGTGGCGGGCTGGCGCTTCTGCTGATCGCGGCGGCGGCGCTGTATGCCGCAGGTGGCCGGTGGTGAACGCATTTCTCGCCGGGGTGATCCATCCGGGAGGGGCGCCCAGCCCGACACCGATCTCGCCCTTCGGGCCCAGCTTCATTCACATCAATTTCCTGCTCACGACGCTGATCTGGCTGCCCGTCCTTGCCGCGCTTTTGATCGCGGTACTGCCGAATCCGCGGGGTCGCTTCGACGCCCGGTTGCTCCAGATCGCGTTCTGGGCCAACGCCGTACTCCTCTTCCTGACCCTTGTCGCCTACAACCAGTCCAGCCTTTTCAGCCCCGCCATCCAATACGAGGAGAAGGTGCCCTGGCTGCCGGCGTTCGGCATCTACTACCACCTCGGCGTCGACGGGCTGACCGTTCCTCTCCTCTTCCTGGCCTCTCTGATCGGCGTGGTCGCGGTACTCGCGTCGGCCTCGGTACGCGAGAGGGTCCGGGAGTATTTCGCCCTTCTCTTATTGATTCAGGCCAGCGTCAACGGGGTCCTCTGTGCCCGCGACCTCTTCCTGCTCGTCCTCTTCTGGGCGGGCGGCATCCTGCCCACCGCTCTCCTGCTGGCCGGCTGGGGTGGACCCGGGCACTCGTTGGCCGCGCGCCGTTATCTGGCCTACGCCCTGCTTGGCAGCGGCGCGCTGCTGGCGGCGGTGCTGGTGCTCTTTTCGAGCGCCAGCCGGGTGGGGTTCGACCTCGATGCCCTGGCCAAGAACTCCCTGAATCCACGCGTGCAGGTGGCGCTGGCCGCGCTGCTCATCGTGGCGGCCGCCACCCGTCTGCCGCTGGTCCCTTTTCACGGTTGGGCGCGGGACGCGTACAGCGAAGCCGAGACGGGGGTCGCGGTGCTGGTCGCCGGCCTCGGCCTGCCGCTGGGAGGTTACCTTCTGTTCCGGCTGCTCCTGGTGGCTCAGCACGATGGCGCCAGGCTGGCGGCTCCCTTCCTCGGTGTTCTAGCCGCGCTCACCGTCCTCTACGCAGCGCTGGCTGCCCTGCGCAGCCGGGACCTCCGGCGATTCGGGGCCTACGCGGCAATGATCTCAGGCGGTGTGTTCGTGCTGGGAATCGCGGCGCTGACGCCGATCGGCCTGCTGGGAGCGGCCCTCCAGCTGATCGCGGGAGGCCTTGCCGCTGCCCTCGTGGTCGGCGTTGCGGCAACCATCTCGCAGCGGGCCCAGACCCGCGAGCTCGAGCTTATGCATTCGCTCGGTCCGAGGATGCCGAAGCTCAGTTGGATACTGGTGATGGCCAGCTTCGGGATCGTGGGGCTCCCTGGTTTCGCCTCCTTCATCGGCGAGGCGATGGTGCTCTTCGGCAGCTTCCGCAACCAGCCCGCGGCCGCCTTCGGAGTGGTGCTGGGTTTGGTCCTGATGATGATCGGGGTGGCCGTCGTACTCCAGCGCATCGTCTTTGGCGCAGCCCGTTCTGATTCGCCGGGCGTGTCGGATGCCTCCCTCGGCGAGATGTGGTACCTGGGGCTGCTGGCGGGGGCCCTCATCTGGTGGGGTGTCCTTCCCGGCGGGCCGAAGCTGGGGGGAGCGGTGACGCTGTTCGATCCGGGGATCGTCAACGTCCTCAACACCAGCGTTTCGGACATCGCCGCCCCCTATGTGCCGGAGGCGCCGGCGAAATGACGGTGGCCATCCTCCTGCTCCCGGAGGCGCTCGTGCTCGCCGGGGCCGTCGTGGCCGTGGTTTTGGGCCGCAGCGGGCGCCGCGACGGTTCCCTCCTGCTGGCAGTGGCGGTACTCGCCGCCCTGGTCGTCGAGCTCGCCGTGGGCGGCCAGGTGGCGACAGTGCTGCCCGGCGTCTACCGGCAGGACCGCTTCGCCCTTTTCGCCAAAGCGGCTCTGTTGATCTCCACTTTCATCGCTCTCCTAGCAGGCTGGCGCAACGAGCGAGCACCGTCGACGGCGCCCCAGCTGCCCTTGCTGCTGGCCTGTCTGGCCGGCCTGCTCGCGGCCTCCTCGGCCGGACCCGCCACCCTGTTGCTGTGGACCGAGCTCGCGCTGGTCGCGGTTCTCGGGCTGAGCTGGGGAGCCAGCCGGGAGTCGCGCCGGCCCGTCCTGATCTTCGCCGCCGCCACCTTCGCGTGTGCGGCGGCCGGCCTGGCTTTGCTCTACGGCCTGACGGGATGGACGACTTTCGAGGCGATGCGTGGCTCGGCCGGGCCGAGGTTGACCGTCCTGCTCGGAATCGCCGCGCTTGTGGTGGTGGCCGCGCTCATCGCACAACTCCTCGCCATTCGCTGGTTCGGACCGATCGCCGCTGGGGTGGCCGGAATCGCGCTCCTCAAATTCATGGGCGCGACATCCGGTCTCGCCGGAGCTGGGGCCATCCTCCTCCCGGCCGCCGCCGCGCTGCTGATGCTGGTGGCGGCTTTCGGCGCCCTCGCCGGGGGCCGGCCGGTAAGCCTCCTGGGCTGGGCGGGCCTGCTCCAGCTGGGCTGGGTGGTGGCCGGCCTGACCGTGCCCGGCCGGCCGGCTTTCGCCGCCAGCCTGTTCCTCCTCGGCGCCTTCATCGTGGCGTCGTCGGCGGGCGCGCTGGCGGACCTCGGACCGCACGGGCTGGCCGGCCTCCCCGAGCGCGGCCTGGGTCGTGCCTTGGGCCTATCGGCATGCCTGCTCTCGCTCGCGGGCCTGCCGCCGCTGGCGGGGTTCTTCGGCGTCTTCGCGGTCAGTGCTCAACTCGCCGGCAACGGGCGGTTCTGGCTGGTCGCGATTGGATTGCTGGCGGCCGCCGCCGTCACCTTCTCGGTGCTGCGCGATCTTCGGCTCGTTTTCCTCTCCAGCCCGGGCGAGACGGTAACCCGTTCGGTTGGGGAGAGGTCGCGCCAGGCGGGCGGTGTGATGGCCGCGCTCCTGCTTGTCGCCTACGGGCTGTTCGCCAATCCGATCAGCGGCCTCGCGCTCCAGGGAGCCTTTGCCGCCGGGGCCCGGTAACCATCCACGACCGCGGCCGTTATACCTATCTGCTCCATTGCCATCCGTGCACCTGCTCCCCGTGCACCTGGGGTCTTTCCGCCGGTGAGCCGGCGTGAGGAGGACTCCAAGAAATAGTCCTCGACGCCGTCGCAGCCTGGCCGCGAGGGGCGCCCGCTGGAAGTCGCCCCTGGCGCTCATCTTGGCGGGCTTTGCGATCCTGGGTCTCATCGGTTCGGTGGCAACGGTGGCGGCGGTGGGTTACTACTCGCAGGGCCTGCCCTCCCTCGACCAGCTTCGGGAGGGCAACCTCAACCAGACGACGCACATCTTCGATCGCAACGGGATCCCCCTGACCACCCTCTACCAGGAGAATCGAACCGTCGTTCCGCTGGCTCGCATCGCTCCCGTCCTGCAGGATGCAACTCTGTCCGTGGAGGACCGCAGCTTCTTCTCGCACCAGGGCGTCGACTATCGCCGGGTGGTGATCGCCGCCGGTTACGACCTGACACATCGCTCGTCCGCCCTGGGGGGCTCGACGATCACTCAGCAGCTGATCAAGAACGACGTGCTCTGCGCGAGCTGTTCGACCGGGAGTACCGGTGGCGCCGGCGACAAATCCCTCTCCCGCAAGATGCGTGAGCTGCTTCTGGCGGAAGAGCTGGAACGACGCTTCACGAAACAGCAGATCCTCGAGCTCTATCTCAATTCGATCTTCTACGGCAACCGCGCCTTCGGCATCGAGGCGGCCGCCCAGACCTATTTTGGTGTTCCCGCCGCCGACCTGAATCTGCCTCAGGCCGCCTTCCTGGCCGGGTTGCCCCAATCGCCAACCCATTACAACCCCTTTGGGACGCCTGACCAGAAGGCCGCCGTTCGCGATCGCTGGCACCAGGTGATCCACGCCATGGTCGCCAACCACAAGATCACCCAGGTGCAGGCTGACGAGGCCCTCCGGACCGACATCTGGGCCCCGATGATTGCCCGCCACGCCCAGATGGCCCGGGGCCCCGACCCGCTCACGGGACACTTCGTGGACTACACGCTGCAGTATCTGCGCAACCACGGCTATGACGATCGGAGCCTGCTGACGGGCGGTCTCAAGATCTACACCACCCTCGATTTGGCCAGTCAGCAGAAGGCCGATGCTGCGGTGAAGGGGGCCGTCGCCAGCCTGAAGGCGACCGGCGCCAACACGGGGGCTCTGCTCGCTATGGACCCGAAGAACGGCGAGATTCTGGCGATGGTCGGTTCGGCGGATTACGGCGCAGACGCGATCCGCGGCCAGGTGAACCTCACCAACATCGGGCGCCAGCCGGGAAGCTCCTTCAAGCCCTACACCTATGCCGTCGCGCTGCAGAGTGGGCAGTACACGGCCTCGACCCTCGTCAATGACAAGGACGCCCTGATCGGCGGCGGCCGATTCACCGATTGGGATAACGCGACGCAGGGGTATATCTCACTGCGTGCGGCGCTGGAGAGGTCTCGCAATCTGCCGGCGCTCTGGACGTACCTGGACGTCGGACCGCAGCGCGTCATCGAGTTCGCCCACCGGATCGGCGCCGTCGGCAACTTCGACGCCACCTCGCTGACGACGACGATCGGTTCCAGTGACATCCGGATGGTTGACCATGTCGCTGCCTATGCGGCCTTCGACAATGGCGGCCAGCGCGTCTATCCGCACCCGGTCCTGAAGGTTGTCGACGGCTCCGGCAAGACCCTGCCCGCCCTGCCGGAGATGCAGGCCGGCGGCCAAGTGATGCAGCCACAGCTCGCCTACCTGGTGACGAACATCCTCCACGGCGTGCCTGGGAAAGAGCTTGCGATGGACTCCTTCCCGGTCGCGGGCAAAACGGGCACCACCGACGGCTACACCTCGGCCTGGATGATGGGTTACACGCCCGACCTGGTGGTCGGCACATTCATGGCCCACATCGACCAGGGTGACGTCTGCAAGTCCGGATTCACGCAGTACGGCAGCGCGGGCGTCCAACCCTCCGGGTGGATCTGCCCCACCAAGGTGCTTTGGGGTGAGAGCGTCGGCCGAGAGATGTGGAAGCCCTTCCTGATGTCGTACTACTCGGGCACGCGCAGCTGGCCGGCGACCTGGAAGCAGCCGGACGGGATCGTGTCCCGGACCATCTGCAAGGTCGACGGCGGACTGGCCGACGACCGGACGCCGGCGGACCAGCGCTCCACCGAGATCTTCATCCGGGGGGCGGGGGAGCCCCGGCCGTGCGGCCTGAACGTGGCGCCCGGCGTGCCAACGCCGGCGCCGTCCCCATCGCCGATCCCATCTCCATCGCCGTCACCGTCCGCGCCTCCGTCGCCCTCGCCGTCGCCGGTGCCTTCGCCGTCGCCCAGTCCAACGCCCTCGGCGACGCCCTCCGTGCCGCTCACCCCGAAGCCATCGCCATCGCCTTCGCCGACCACCAGTCCGGCGCCCACATCATCGCCAACTCCCTGAACGCCCCCCCGCGGGGGCGCCTGCCAGGAATCGCCAACCTGGTCACGGGTTCGCGTCTCCTGCTTGCCGTGCCGGCGTTCTTGTTCGCGCTCAGTCCAGGTAGCCTCGGCGCCCTCACTTTGACCGTCGCCGTGGCGGGGATCAGTGACCTCGTCGACGGGACCATCGCGCGCCGTTTCGACCGACCCTCCAAATTCGGGGCAGCCCTCGATCCGATTGCCGACGGTGTGTTCTACGGAGCGGTTGCAGTCGGCTTGGCGGCGGGGGGCGCCTACCCGCGCTGGCTGGCGGGACTCGTGGTCCTCCGCTACCTGGTGCCCGTGGTGGTCGGTGGCATCCTGCTTTGGCGAGGCCGGCTGCCGGCCCTCCGCCACACCTTTTTTGGACAGCTTTCGACAACCCTCATCGCTGTGCTGCTCGGGGGGCTGGCCCTGGCTCGCGGCCTTGGCCTGCCGACCACAGCGATCGTCCTCGCGGCTGAAATACTCTTCCCGGCGGTGACCCTGCTGGCCTGGATCGAGCTCGGCCGCACCGCTGCGGCCCTCGGCCGTGAGGGGGCCGAAGCCGGGCCTCGCACTTTGGGGCGCTAGGCGATTTCAGTGCCCCTGCGCGCCCTCGTCTTCGACGTTTTCGGCACGCTGGTCGACTGGCGCACAGGCGTTGCCGACGAGGTTCGCGCGATCTGCGCCGAGCATGCCCTGACGGTGGATGGGGAAGCCGTCGCGGATTCCTGGCGCCGCCGTTACCAGCCATCCATGGAGCGCGTCAGAGCCGGTGTCGTCGGCTGGCGCAACCTGGATGTACTGCACCGTGAGTCCCTCGACGAGGTCCTGATCGAGGCCGGCCTGGACCGCATTCCCGCAGCGGATCGAGATCAATTGAACCGTGCCTGGCACCGCCTGCGGCCCTGGCCCGATGCGCGCGACGGCCTGGCCGAGCTGGCGGAGCGGTTCATCCTGAGCACGCTCTCCAACGGCAATTTCTCGCTGCTCACCGAGCTCATCAAGAATGCCGATCTGCCCTTCGACTGCATCCTGTCGGCCGAGCTGTTCCAGGCCTACAAGCCGGATCCCCGTACCTATTCCGGCGCGGCCCGCCTGCTCGGACTGCACCCGGCCGAGGTCATGCTCGTCGCAGCGCACCCCGACGACCTCCGCGCCGCGGCCGCCTGCGGCCTGCGCACGGGTTACATCGACCGTCCCCTCGAGTGGGGCCATGTGGACCACGTCATGCCCACTGACGGATTCGATGTGATCGCGTCGACCTACCCCGAGCTGGCTGCCAAACTGGGTGCCATGGCGCTGCGCGGATGACGGAAAAGGATCTCGGCGACCAGGTGGCTCTCCACCAGGCTTACCTCGACACCCGCGCCCGTTACCAGCAGCTGGTGAGCTCGGGTACCGGAAAGTCAGAAATCCAAACCGCCCGCCTCGCCGTGGACCGCGCCCGGGACCTCTGGCAACGAGCAGCCCAAAAACAGCGCAACAAACGGACAGACCGCCACTGAGATCCTCCTCCCCCCACTACTCGGGGGGGCTTGGGCGGAAGGCTTCCCCACCTGCCACGCGGCTTCCGTTTCCTCCCCCTGCTGGACGTGAGTCGCTGCATTTCCCCGGCTGCGCCGGGGCCCCCCACCTAACCTCCCCCCTCTGGCGTGGGGGGAGGA
>JRHI01002886.1_pt1 | contig 10988 bp, 13 predicted proteins | sample 215371 | NCBI WGS metagenome assembly JRHI01 (sample SAMN02929681, study PRJNA255918) | sediment metagenome | biome: cave system; feature: Ice Cave; material: Sediment; isolation source: sediment from deep within a dark volcanic ice cave with no known source of... ... | reverse complement strand
AGCGACGCGCCGAGATCTGGCAGGAGGGGCTGCGGGTCTACCCAGGGTTCGGCCAGTACGAGCGGCGCGCTTCGCACCGCCGCATCTCGATATTCGTTCTCACCCCCGCCTGAGCGCCAAACTCACGCCCACGTCCGGTGGACTTGTTGCATGGCCGGTTGATGAGCCGTCGCGCTTCTCGTCGTTCGCCTGGGTTCGCCGGGTGCGGAGCGAGGCAGGCAGGCGGGAACTGCGGAATCATCAGCCAACGCGCCGCCCTGACACGAATCCTCAAACTTCCTCGATTGGGACGTCGCCGCGCCCCGCGCCTCCGCCGTGCGCGCTTCGTGACTAGCCGCCGCCGCCGGTGCAACTGCCGGCCGCTGGCTCGCGTTGGTGTGGCAGGAGCAGAGGCCGTGCGCTTGTCGGCCGGGGTCGTGGCGGCATCGCTGGTCCGAGCGAATCAAGCCGGGGGTTGCCATCGGCCCGAGCGCGCAGTCTGAGTATTCCCGCTCGGCCGGTAGGATTGGGGCCAGGAGGGGTGGCTTTGACCGATCTGGATGGAAGTGATCTGGCGCTCGGCCGGGCGGCGTATGAGCGTCATGCCTGGGTGGAGGCGCGCGGTCGACTCGCCGCAGTGGATGCCGAGGCGTCGCTCGACGCCGACGATCTCGTCCGCCTGGCCTACGCCCATTATTGGGCCGGCAGCTTCGACTCGTATCTCGATGCGATGGAGCGGGCGTTCAGAGCGTTCGATCGAAGTGGCAATGACGCGCAGGCTGCTCTGGCCGCGTTGATGCTGCATTGGGACTACCTGAGCAAGCCGGCGAAGTCGTTGGCGAACGGCTGGTATCGACGAGCGTCCCGCATTCTTGACGGCTGCCCGGAATGCGTCGCGCACGGGTATCTCGCCCAGGCGAGGACGTGGGAGATGCTGGAGCGGGGGGAGTTCGACGCGGCGTTCGAGCATGCCCGCGAGATCGCCGAGATCGGGGGGCGGCTCGGAGACCGCGATCTTCAGGTGCTTGGTCTTCAGCGGCAGGCCCATGTGCTTGTCGCTCGAGGCGAGCTGTCTCCTGGGCTGGCGCTGCTCGACGAGGCTGTCGTCGCGGCACTGGCCGGCGAGTTGGGGACGATGATCACCGCAGTCGTCTATTGCGCCGCGATCTCCCTGTGTCGTGAGCTCGGCGACTACGAGCGCGCGGCTGAGTGGAGCGATGCGGTGTTGCGTTGGTGCGAGCGAGAGGGGTGCAGTGGATTTCCCGGCCTGTGCCGCGTGTACAACGCTGAGCTCGCGGGCCGGCGCGGTGGTTGGGAGCACGCGCGAGCCGAGTTGACGCGTGCGTGTGAGGAGCTGGAGCAGTTTGGCGCGCTGGCGATGGCCGCGGTCGGGTTCTACGAGCTGGGTGAGCTCCACCGGCGCATGGGGGCGCTCGATGATGCTGGGGATGCATATGCGCGGGCGTGCGAGTTCGGCCTCGATCCCGAGCCTGGCCTGTCATTACTTCGCCTCGCCCAGGGAGATGTAACCGGGGCGGCTGTCGCCATCAACCGGGCGGTGAGCGCTGCTGGTTTCGGCCAGCAGCCGTGTGCGGATCTGCTGGCCTGCATCCGTCTGCTTCCTGCGCAGATCGAGATCGCTATCGCCGCCGGGAATGTCCCTACGGCCGCGGCGGCCACCGCGCAGCTAGAGGAGATCGCCTCCGCCGCTGAGAACAAGCTGCTGCGTGCCGAGGTGCGGTTCGCCCGGGCAGCGCTGGCGTTGGTTCAACGAGACTTCGAGGTTGCGCTCGCCGAGTCGACCCGTGCACGCAAGCTATGGCAGGAGATCGGAATGCCATACGAGAGTGCCCGCGCCCGCGCCACGGCGGCGGCCGTGCACCGGGCGCTGGGCGACCACGAGGCGGAGGAATTTGAGCTGAAGCTGGCCAGATCCAGCTTCGAGCGGCTCGGAGTGCGTCCGGACGAGCTCGGCCACATCGCCGGCCTGTCCGTCGCGAGTGAGCCGCACCGCAAGCTCCGCGACCCCGTGTTGACCGAGCGCGAGCTCGAGATCCTGCGTCTGGTCGCGCGCGGGCTGACTGACGCCGAGATCGCGGAGCGCCTCTACCTCAGCCCGCACACCGTGCATCGGCACGTGGCGAATATCCGCACGAAGACGAACCAGCCGTCCAGGGCGGCAGTTGTGGCGCAAGCGACGCGGCTAGGGATGCTGTGACGGTCGAATTCCCGCCTTCTTCGGCTTGGCGGCTGGTCATGGCAGCACGTTCTGGTTGAGCCTGAAGACGTTGGTAGGGTCGTAGCGCCGCTTCAAAGCCGATAGCCGCGCATACCGCTCCTCTCCGTACGCGCGCTCGGCCATATCGGGCTCGATGTCGGTCAAGAAGTTGATGTACGTCCCGGCGCCGGCCAGCTCATTGAGCTCGGCGGCAAACGCGCGCGCCCAGGCCCGGTTCGCGCCATCAGCGGCAGGGTCGACCCAACCGGCGATCACGTTGTAGTTGAACGGGGCTGAGCGGCCCGGAAAGGCGGTGTGCTCACCCGGTAGCTCTACGGCTCCTCCCATCTGGTGAAAATCGAACTCACAGCGAGGGTCCGGCCGGTGCTGCATGTGCTCGAGCGCCAGCGCGATCAGGTCATCCCCGCACCGGTCGACGAAGCCGCCCTTCATGTAGTAGCGATCGCCAGCCGGGTAGTCGGCGTCGAACATCGACTGAAGATCGACGTAGGCCATCGGCTCGAACAGGTGGGCGCTGGGCTGCTGCTCGCGCAGCGGCCGCAGGTCCTCCTCAGCCGCCTCACGGGAGCCGATATGGCAACCCGCGACTGCGAGCACCAGCTCGCCCTGCAACTCAGCGGGAACGAAATCCTCCGCGGGCGCTGTCAGCAGGATCAGCATCGTCGAGAACTCGTCGGGAAGCGTCGCCTCCCATTCGCGATAGAACGCACCCACCTCAAGGGCGCGGGCGGCCGGGAACAACGCCAACCCGCCGACGATGCCCGGAAGCGGATGCACCCTGAACTCAAACGACGTGATCACGCCGAAGTTCCCGCCCCCGCCGCGCAACCCCCACAGCAGCGCTTCGTCGCCACCCGGACCGGCCCGGACCACCTCACCGGCCGCCGTGACCAGCTCGGCGCCGCGCAGATTGTCACAGCTCAGCCCGAACGCGCGCATCAACCAGCCGATCCCGCCCCCCAGAGTCAACCCGCCGACGCCGGTGGTGGAAACCATGCCACCGGTGGTCGCGAGGCCGTGGGCGGCGGCGGCGCGATCGAACTCTCCCCACCGCGCTCCGCCACCGACTCGGGCGACCTGCGCCGCCGGATCGACTCGCACCTCCCGCATCGGCGCCAGGTCGATCACGATGCCCTCGTCACAGGTCGAGAACCCGGGGGCGCTGTGCCCGCCGCCGCGTATCGCGAGCGGGAGCTCGAGCCGTGCCGCGGCCCGGACTACCTCGGCCACCTCCATGACCGAGCGACACGGCACGATCGCCAGTGGACGACGATCGATACTGCCGTTCCAGACCGCTCGCGCGGCCTCGTATTCGCCATCTCCGGCGAGGATCAGCTCGCCAGTCACGAGCTCCGAAAGATCGCTGCGGGTCAAGCTGGTCATCTCGCTCCTTCACGCCGGTTCGCCGTTGAGCGCGGTTTCTAGACCTCCTCGACACCCGCGACTTCGCCGTTTCCGGCCATCCGGGCCAAATGGCCCAAACGAGCCACAGCCGGCGACGTCACGCCGGCGAGCGGCTGTGCGGCACCTCGGTGCGGCACGATTCGAGCCCGAAGAGTCTCGCGTGCTCGGGCATGGCCTGCCGACAGGCGCTCAGCACCGGCCTGCACCCCTCGTCGTCAAAGCAGCGCAGTACGGTCGAGAGCACTAGGCGTCGAAACCGGCGGGAACGGCAGCGAGTGCGTCCCTCGCGAGACACCCGATGCGACCCTCGACGTCGCTCGCGAGGCGGACCCGTCGATCACCGCCGGTCGCTCGACCAGAACGCCCCGAATCGCCCGACAGGGTCGCGACCGGCATCAGGAGCACGCCACCACCCCCTCCGACATCGTCGTCCCGACCCCGGAGAAGTCGTACGTCGCGATCGCGTTCTCGTGAAGGAGCGGCGCCGCGAAGCCCGTGCCACCTGGTGGCTCAATCGTGCGCCGTGCGTCTCCTCCGTGGATTCGCGCAAAGTAACGCCGCCTGTGACTGCTTGAGGATCATGGCGGAACCGTCGAGGCGGAGCACCGAGCCCCTGACCTGGCTATGTAGCAATCTCCGGGTCCGGGGCCCGGGCGGCCCCAACGTCATGGCGCGGCTCGAAGACAGCCACCAGCTCACTGGGGCGTCCAGACGAGCAGGTCATTTACAGCCTAGATTTCACGCGTGCGCGACAACCTCGCGTACCTCGTTGCTCTCGAGCGTTACATCGTCAGGCAGCAGTGACGGAACTTGCTCACTGGCACCGCGCGCGCCCTCCTCGGACTCAAAGACGATCATGGATACTCCGGAGTTGTCCTTGCGCGTCCAGTATCCGGCGACAAAGCCCGGCATCTGCGAGACCCTTGGCACCACCTGCTCGCGCAGCGCCGTCGGATCGGGTTGACCCGAGAGCGTGACCGTCACCACGACCGCATGCATGAGTAGCTCCCCTCATCCGTTTTTCAGAGACTAATGCGACCCTACCTCGTCCGGCCCTCTTGCGCCACTCTTCGGTTGCCTGAACCTCTCAGGCATAGGCCAATGGGGGGCGCTTACGGGACGTCCTTTGTTGTCGGCGGATGCCGGGAGAGCGCCTTTTGCGCTGGCCCGTGCTGCTGCAGCTCGGTGTCCGCCTGGTGGCGATCGAGCGGCCGGACGGGGTGTTGATCGATCGGCCGTTGGATGCTGGGCTGTCGGTGATCGCGGTGCACCCCGAACCAGATCGTTGCGTCGCGCCCGCGATTTCGGGCCGCCGGTGGGAAGAGCGACAGCTTCGACAGCTTCGTGGTCGCCGAGCTCGCGCGGACAGATAGTCATCGCTTCGGGGTGCTGGCGCCGGACAGCGATCAGACGAAGGCGCTGCGAGCGCTGTGTCGCGGTCGCGAGGATCTCGTCCGCGCGCGTCAGGGGCTCGCTGATCAGTTGCGCGCGCAGCTGGAGTGGTTCTGGCCCGCGGCGTCAGATCGTGCTGGACTGCTCGCCGCGCGGAAGCCGCTCGGCGAGCAGATCACGCAGCTGCGCGCCGAGATCCGCCGGGCCATGCTCGCTGCCCCAGCTATCAGGAGCTCGCGGCTGACGCCGGCCAAGCCCGAAACAGACCAGGGCTCTGCCGACGGATCACGCGCTCTCAGCACGGCCGGGCAACACTCCGGGGCCGCTCGACAGAAGCGACCGCGTGCCCGCCGGTCAGCGAGACGGTTTCGGGCTCCGCGCTGGGGTGTCCCAGCGCAGCTCAGGGTTGGGTCTTCTCGGCCTCGAGATCTGTTGCTTTCCCGAGCTTCTCATCTGCGTGAGGCGCTGCTTCGGGTTCGGTTTTCACCTCAGCCTGCTGCGTCCGGCCCTCATCAGCCAGGGCCTCATTGCCTACCAACTCGCCGGCCGTCTCCTTGGCCTTGCCGGCGAGCACGCCAAACAGTCCTTCCCGTGTCAGCTCGGGGTTCTCCTCGTCGGTCAAGTCGCTCACCGCTCCTTCCGCCGTGGTTGATATGGGACCTACGCAAATGGTCACGCTCGGGAGACGACAACCTACCGGCAACAACGCTGGCCGTTGCGCAACCCTGAAAATACACGTGGAAGCAGCCTAATGGCGGAAGCCGATTCGAGACCCCGTGGGGCAGGTGTCTCGCCGCAACCAGCGTCTTCCCTCCTGTTCGCCAATCTCACGTCTGCTGCCGCGGCTCGGTGCGGCTCAGTTCGCGATCGCCCTCGTATCCGCGCGCGAAGGGGGTCTGCCGCGCGGTCTCTGGTCGCACCGCGCTGGGTCGAGAGCGGGTCTTTCGGGGGCGCGAGCGGGCGGGTGCGCTGCGCCAGGAGCGGGAGCGTCGCAAGGCCACCGGCACGGCTACTCGTTGCGCATTGCGACAGCGTGCGAGCCACGATCTCTCACGTCATGATTCTTGCCGGTTCGGGCTGGCTTGATCGCTGTGCTGAGTTCTCTATCATGAGGCCGCGTCGTCGCGAGGCGGAGAGGGACTGGTGACTGTGGCAGGTGATCCGGGGCGGGCAGGTGATCCGGGGCGGGCAGGTGAACCGGGGCGGGCAGGCGAACCGGGGCGGCCGGGCGAGGCATCGTCGCGGATGCTGCAGATGCTCAACGCCGTCCTCCTGGTGCAGGGCCTTCACGTTGCCGCCGCGCTCGGGATCGCCGACCAGCTGGCCGACGGGGCCAGGGGCGTCGAGGACCTGGCCAACGCCACCGGCGCTGATCCGGCGTCGCTGTCCCGGCTGCTGCGGATGCTCGCAGGGGTAGGGGTGTTCTGCGAGGAGGCGGACGGGCGCATCGCGCTCACCCCCCTCGGCGGGTCCCTTCGCAGCGAGGGGTCGGAGTCGGTCCGCGATTGGGCGTTGTTCGTCGGCGCACCGGAGATGTGGGAGACCTGGGGCAGGCTGGCCGACAGTGTCATGAGCGGCGAGCCGGCATTCCCACGCGCGCACGGTATGGCGCTGTGGGAATACATGGCGATGCGCCCCGAGCTAGGGACCCCTTTCAATCGCTGGATGAGCCGGCAGTCCGACCAGCACAATGCTGCCGTCGTCGCGAGCTATGACTTCTCGCCATTCCAAATAGTGGCCGACATCGGCGGCGGCCAGGGATCGTCCCTGGCGGCGATCCTTCGCAACAATCCGTCACTTCGCGGCATCCTGCTCGACCTGCCCCAGGTCGTGGCACGCCCCGCTCCGCTCGAGGAGGCTGGGGTCGCGCAGCGGTGCGAGGTCATCGGCGGCGACATGCTGCAGGGCGTGCCCACCGGCGCCGACGTCTATCTCATCAAGCGCGTTCTGATGGACTGGGGCGACGAGCAGGCAGTCACGATCCTGCGAAACTGCGCCGGCGCATTGCCCGAAGAAGGGACGGTTCTGGCGGTCGAGATGGTCCTGCCGCCAGGTAACGAGCCGAGCCCCGGCAAGGCCTTCGACATCCTGATGCTACTCGTCCACAAAGGGGCCCGCATCCGCACCGAAGCTGAATTCGGCGCTCTCTTCGCGGCGGCCGGCCTGCGACTTACCAGAGTCATCCCGACGCCGTCACCGAACAGCATCCTGGAGGGCGTACGCGCATAGCCAGTGCGTCGCATTCCGCGTAACGGACCACGCCAGCACCGAACTCGACATCGCCCGTTGGTGTGCATTCCGGCCACGGCGGGCGCAATCGGCTCCGTGGATGCGGCGACCTGGCGGGGTCCGGTCGATCCATCGCGCGCATTTGCTGCCCGCGCGGAGGAGGAGGACAGACGAACGGACCGAGCATGACCGGCCAGCACCAGGACTCGTTCCTCAGACAACGGGTGAATGTGCAAGGGGGGAGCACGCCGTCGCGGGCGAGCGCTGATGCTCGGCCTGCAAATGCGGGTGTCGGCACGGTGTTCGTGGCAGCTCGCTTGATCGTCTTCGTGAGCGAGCCGCCGGCCGTCGGCGCGGTGCTTGCTGTGGCCGTCGTCATCGGGGGTCAGGCGAAGTGGTGGGTGTTCAGCCAGCGGTCCACTGTGTGTCTGACGGCGGGTGCGCTGCGCTGCAGGGTGAGCGCGTGCCCGGCACCGGGGAAGAACACGAGGCTCACGTCGGGGCTTGAGGTGTAGAGCTGGCGCTGGGCCTCGCCGGCGGCGGGTTGGCTGAAGAGCGCGTCGTCGAGCCCGTAGAGAAGGAGCACGGGGACTGCGATCTGGCCGTCGTAGGCGTGGTCCTCGATCATTCCGGTGACGAATGAGCCGACGTCCCCGCACGGGTCGCGGTGGCGCATCGGGGTGGCCTGCGCCACGATGCGTGGGTCGGCGTCGTGGAAGTAGTCGGTCTGCCAGGCGGCGTCGGTCTGCCCGAAGTAGGCGTATCCGGCCGGGCCGCCTGGGTAGCTTGGCTGTCCGCCGCTGGCGCAGACGAGTCCCTCTTGGATTCCTTCGGTGGTGCCGAGCTGGGTCGGGTCTTGGTCGGCTTGCGCGAAGATGATCAGCCCATCGATTTCGCCGAACGAATAGGCCTCGATCTCGGCGGCCATCGCGCCGCCGGAATGGCCGGCCAGAACAACGCGTTGAAACCGCCGTGGCTTGGCGCCTTGCATCGTGTAGGTCCCGGCGCGCAGCGCTTGCACCATCTGGTGGGCTTCGTCGGCGTCCGCCCCGACGCAGGTGCTGTATCCGTTGGGGTGTGAGCTCTGCCCGTAGCCCAGCCGGTCGACCAGCACCGAAACGTGCCCGGCGCGGGCCTGGACCTTGGCGTAATCGTAGGCGGGATCTGGGAAGTTCCAGAACCACTTGCCGAAGCTGAACTCGTGCAGGTACAGGGTCACCGCCGCCGAGTGATGAGCGGAGGAGAGCGTCGATGCAGACGCAACGATGCGCCCGACGAGAGTGACAGGTGTCCCGTCCGCAGGGCAGGGGACCTTCGAGCGGTTGACGTTGAGCACTTGGAAGCGGACGGGCAGGTCCACGATCGCTGGTCCTCGAAGGCGGTGGGAGAGATTCCGGCGAGCACTCGAATGGGCCGGCGCAGGTGGCGCGAGCACCGCGCCGACGACGCACAGCACAAGCGCGGCCAGGCTCGCGCGCAACACTAGCGTGACCTCAGCGTGTCCTCGATCACGTTGAACAGCAGCACCGGCGGCGTTCGGGGGACCTCTAGGTACACGTAACCGAGATACACGCCGCGCTGGACCATCCGGAAATTGAGGACCAGGTCATCGACCGGCGGCGGGTTGGTCGCCGACGGATAGGTGGCCACGATCGCTCGCTTGCCGTCCAGGAAGGCCGAGCCGTAGCTGACTATGGCGGGGAAGTCCCGCCGCGAGTCACCAAGCGTGCGGTTGGTGTACGTACCCCCGTTCGCGTCAGTGCTCCATTCCTGCCCCATCCAGGCCAGTGGCACGAACGGGCCGTTGAGCATCGCATTGGCCTGCTGGCCCTCGCAGCCTGAGATCCGGCAACGAACCCACCCTCGCGCCGTCACGTGCCCGGGCATGGCCCCGGCCGGCAGCGAGGCGAATAGAGCGTCCAGTTGGGTCGTCGAGTCACTAAACCGCAGCGTGTTGACTGTCGCAGTGTCGCTAGGGGCCGGGGGTGAGGGCCGTGGCCTCGGCTCAGGGTGAGGACGGTGGCGTCTGTGGTGGTGTTTGGCCTTCGAGGTGCGGTGGTGATGCCTGCTCGCACCCCAGCCGGTGGGAGCTCCCACCGCCATGCAAATCGTCGCGATCGCTATCCCTTGCACCAGCCGCCGCATCGTGTCCTCCCGCGTTGCCCGACCTACAGAAGGATAACATTACCGATAGTAAGGTGCAACGGCGAAGCGACCGTTAACCAAGCGCGTCGAAGCGGCTAGTCCTCTGGCAGCCAGAGCCGGCCTTGGAGCAGCTGCCCGAATCCCGCCCAGGCGAAGTTCATCACCCGCAGGGCTTGCAGCTCAGCCGGCTCCTCTGGGTGCTCACGCCACCACTCGGCCATCGCCAGCACAGTCGCGGTCAACGCGCGAGCCAGCGGCGCGACCTGAACCGCGGCCTCGGGATCAATCCCCTCGCCCACAGCACCCGCCCGCAGCAGCTCCTCAAGCAGTCCGGTGACCGCCTGCCTGCCCCGAGCTGCGACCGGACCGGCGCCGCCCGGCGCGGCGCCACCGGCCGGCGGGTTGAACGCAAACCAAAGGTCCCGACGCTCGCCAATGAACCGGAACACGCCCACCAGCCCGCGCCACAGACGCTGATCAGGACGCAGGTCGCGCATCTGCGCCACCTCGCGCATACGCGCCTCAAGAAGCGCCGCTGCGGCCTCGCCACACGCAGCAAACAGCCCGTCCTTTGACTCAAAGTACGAGTACAGCATCGGCTTGGTGATCCCCGCGCGCGCGGCAATCTCGTCCATCGACGCACCGTGATAGCCCCGCTCGTCGAACACCTCAGCCGCCACCCGCAGCATCTCAGTCTCTCGCTCGGCACGAGGCACCCGCGGCCGCCCAGGAGCACCGCGTCCACTCGACCGGACAGGATCCGCCCTCGCCGGTGCCGCGCTTGCCGCGGTGGCTCGCTGACTGGACATTTCCGAGAGTAATGTACGCCTATGGGCAGAAGGCGACCGTCGCTGCTAGCTAACGTCGGCGCGTACGCTGCGGCGCTTGGACCCCCAAGAGCAAGGCGAGCATTCGCACGCGGCCGGCGACTACAGATCGCCCTGCGCACCATCTTCCGGTTGATGGAGCGCCAACTCGACCCAGCGAAGGCCGCCGCGACCGACGCGGTCATTCTGTGGGAGATCACCAGCGAGCACGACCGGGTCGACCGCTGGCAGCTGACGATCCGCGCCGGACGTGCCAGAGCCACCCGCCAACCCGACGAACCGCCTTCGCTGACCGCACGGATCGCAGCGCCAGACTTCATCGAGCTCGTCAGCGGCATCGCCAGCGGCCCGCAGCTGTTCACCACCGGACGTCTCAAACTCCACGGCGACCTCATGCTCGCCGCACGCCTCCAATCAATGTTCCACATCCCCCAGCCGCAGAACCGGCGACGCCAGGCATAACCACCGTCACGGTCAACATGGCAGGCGCAATCGCTCGGGGAGCAGCAGCGGTAACGGCACCGCCGATTGATCAGCGCGGGACGATCCGGAAGAGTCGCACGACATCGCCGCCACCGCCGCCGCCGCGAGAGTGCCGTGAATCGACGACAGAGCGGTCTCGCCGGCGGCGCCGGTGACACAACCGCCTCCGCAGGACGAGCGACAGAGGCATGATCGCCACGCCGCTCATCCCGGACGACGGCAGCGATATACGCCAACTTCCAGCCACGACGCGGCGAAGGAATCGAACCTTCCAAGCCGGGGGCTGCCCG
>JRHI01002885.1_pt1 | contig 10990 bp, 7 predicted proteins | sample 215371 | NCBI WGS metagenome assembly JRHI01 (sample SAMN02929681, study PRJNA255918) | sediment metagenome | biome: cave system; feature: Ice Cave; material: Sediment; isolation source: sediment from deep within a dark volcanic ice cave with no known source of... ... | reverse complement strand
GGCAGCGGGACCGGTACCGGGGGCCTGGGTGGAACGGGGACCGGCAGCGGGACGGCCGGCAACGGCAACGCGGGCGACGTCGCCAGTGCGCCCTGCGGTGACGTCTTCCTTCTTCCCGGGCATCTCAGCTATCGGCGCGACGGCACCGTCCTGCAAGAAGTGCTGGCCAAAGTCGTGACCCGTGACGGCACCGTTTCGATCGGTTTGTTTCCGTGGCCGTTTCTGTATCCCGGCGAGCAACAAAATCCGTTCGTGCACGATGAAGCGCTGAACGGGCACAACGGCGTGCCCGTTCAGCAACCTCCTCCCGGTACCGACGTTGCTGCGCTTCCGCCCGCCGTCCAGGTCGTTCTCAAGCATACCGATCCGGCGACCGGTACGACGACGCTGCCGGAGTGCACGCGTTCCGGAGCGTAGCGCACGGCCGTTTACGGCTTCGGCGAGGTACTGGGCACCGCGGAAGTGCTAGCAGCCGGCGAGGGTTTTTCGGGTACGCCGGTCGACGGCTGCGGATTCGGCGAACCGGAGCTTGCAGGCGTGGGCGAGGACGGTGGAGGAACGGCGTTCCCGCCAGTGGGATTTTGATTGACGGGGACGCCGCCAGGCGCGATCGGAGCAACGCTCGCGGCCGCGTTTGGCTGGGCCGGCAGCGACGCCAGCAGGGTTTGCGCCTTTGCGAAGTGCGCTTGAACCACCGGGGCCACGTCACCCGCATACGTCCGTAATTCGGGAGATTTGCCGTTGGTGGAGTACGGCACGAGTACTGCGAGCGCTTCACGATGCGCATCGACCTGTTGGCGCATATACGCGACATCGAGTTGCGGTTCCACAACGTCGCCTAAAAGCGGTGCCACGCGGCCCGGGCGTTCGCGTTCGGGTATCCGAACGTGCGCATTACGCGCCGTGCTCTGCAATTTCACGTCCGCGGTCGAATGGTCGGCGACCATCTCTTCTGCGAAGGTGCGAACCATCGCATTCTTAGTGAAGCGGAGCACGTAGCGCGCGCCGGCGATTTCTCCATCGTTCGAGCGCAGCACGGCGCGCACGAACGCTTCGTCGGGCAGGGAAGACGCCCGGGGATCCGGTGTAACGGCCGCAGTCGGCAGAGCCTGCGACGTCGCGAAGCCGATGGAGCTCGCGGCGAGCGCGAGCGTTCCGAGCGAGATTGCGAGTGTATGCTTCATACCGCTCATCTCCCATCCCGGGGTGGAGCGTAAGCACGCTCGCTAGCTAGTTCCGGCGCCAGCCGGGTGGCCGCCCCGGGGCGACGAAGCTCTCGCCACCCGGCGCCGGGGCTTCCCGGCTTCGACTCGAGGAGGGGACATGGCAGCAGCGGATCCATCGCCGGCGCTCAGTGCCGCACAGCAACGCGGTCAACTTACACGTGCCGTTATCGCCAGTACCATCGGCACGTCGATCGAATGGTACGATTTCTTTTTGTACAGTACCGTAACGGGGCTGGTGTTCGCGAAGCTGTATTTTCCGCATAGCGACCCGCTCGTCGGCACGCTCCAGGCATTTTTGATCTACGCAGTCGGTTTCGTAGCTCGTCCTATCGGAGCAGCGATCTTCGGACACTACGGCGATCGCTTAGGACGCAAAGCCGCATTGATCGCAACGCTACTGCTCATGGGCGTCGCAACGTTTCTGGTGGGCTTCGTGCCCGGATACGCGCAGATCGGTATCTGGGGCGCGATACTGCTCACCATCTTACGTTTCGTGCAAGGTATCGGTGTGGGCGGCGAGTGGGGCGGCTCCGTGCTGCTCGCAATGGAATGGGCGAAGACCAATGGCCGCCGAGGACTGATCGCAAGCTGGCCGCAATTCGGCGTTCCGGCCGGCCTCTTTCTCGCCAATCTCGCGGTGCTCGGATTTAGTGGATTCTCGGGCGATCAGTTCTTAGTCTGGGGCTGGCGCGTGCCGTTCTTTCTGAGCGCGATTTTAGTCGGCGTCGGCGTATACATTCGGCTCGGCATCACCGAGACGCCGACGTTCCGACGCGTCATCGCCGAGAACCGGATCGAAAAAGCGCCGGTGCAGGAAGTTTTGCGCACGCAATGGCGCGAGGTAATCTTAAGCGCGCTCGTGCGACTTTCCGAGCAAGCACCGTTCTATATCTATACGGCATTTATTTTTACCTATGGTACGCAAGTTCTCAACCAGCCGCGCAATCTTTTGCTCTTCGCGGTCCTCACTGCCGCGGTCGGATCGCTGATCTGGAATCCGCTCGCCGGACACCTTTCCGATCGCTTTGGGCGCCGGCGCGTGTACATGTTCGGCGCCGCAGCGACAGGCGTTTTCGGTTTCGTTTACTTTGCGCTCCTCAATACGGCCATGCCGGCACTTATTTTCCTCGCGGTGTTCCTTTCGCTCTTGACGCACGATATTCAGTACGGCCCACAGGCGGCGCTCATCGCGGAGAGCTTCACGCCGCGCTTACGCTATAGCGGCGCATCGATGGGTTACCAGCTGGCATCGATCATCGCGGGTGGCCCCGCTCCGCTGATCGCGACGTATCTCTTCGCGACCTACCACAGCGGCTACGCGATTGCAATCTATATTGCGGTCTGCGCGATCGTCACGTTGTTCGCAGCATCACGCATGAAAGATTACACCAACCGCGACATCTCGGGCGAATACGAACAGACGCTCGGAAGGAGCGCAGCGGCTCCGGCGTGACCATACTCGACGCGCTCGACCGGCATGCGGCCGCGCGTCCGAACGCGTTCGCCGTCGACAACGTCTCGTACGGGGAACTCCGTGAGGCCTCGCTTCGCGTCGCGACGCATTTGCGGCGGCTCGGCATCGAACGCGGCGATCGCATCGTGCTCTACGCGGAAAATGGGATCGCCTTCGTGTACGCGTATCTCGGCGGCTTGCGTGCGGGGGCGGTCGTCGTGCCGGCCAACGTCTTGTATCGCGAAGCCGATCTCGCACGCGTTTGCGACGATTCGGGCGCGAGCGCGATACTGGTTTCGGCGCAAAGCCGGCCCTTCGCGCAAGCGGCGTACGCGGGGACGCTCGTCGATCTCGCGACCGTCGCGCGGTGGGCATCGGATAGCGGGACGCCCGTCGACACATTCGCGCAGCCGGAGGGTGCCGATCTCGCGCTGCTGATTTATACGAGCGGCACGACCGGCCGCGCCAAAGGTGCGATGCTCACGCACGGTAATCTCGGCGCGATCGCCCAACAGCTGGGCGCGGCTTGGCACTGGACCGACGTCGACACGTTGCTTTTGACGTTGCCGCTCTTTCACGTGCACGGGCTCGCCGCGGGCCTCAACGGGACGATCGTTGCCGGTGGCCGTATCCGCATACGCGAACGTTTCGATGCGAACGACGTCATCGCGACGTTGCAGCGCGGCGAGGCAACGATGTTTTTCGGAGTACCGACGATGTACGTGCGCATGCTCGAAACGAGCGCGACGGGGTCGTTCCCGGACGTACGTCTTTTCGTCTCGGGGTCGGCCGCGCTTCCGGCGAGTATCCACGACGCATTCGCCGCGCGTTTCGGTGCGTCGATCCTGGAACGGTACGGCGCGACCGAGTTCGGTTTCGCACTCACCAACCGCTACGACGGTGCGCGCTATGCGGGGACAGTCGGCTTTCCCTTTCCCGGCGTTCGTGCGCGTCTAGTCGATAAGAACGATTGTGACGTTCCGTCGAACGCGGTCGGTGAATTGCTCGTGAGCGGCGCGAACGTATGCCAGGGCTATTGGCAGAACGGCGAAGCGACCGCCTCCGCGTTTTTCGGCGACGCTTCGGGCACGCGTTGGTATCGCAGCGGCGACCTCGCGACGTTCGACCCCGAGCGCGGTTACGCGATCGTCGGACGTACCAAAGAGCTCATCATCAGCGGCGGCTTCAACATCTATCCGCGCGAGATCGAAGATCAACTCGTGCGCATCGCAGGCGTCCGCGCCGCCGCAGTCGTTGGCCACTCCGATCCCGCGCGCGGCGAGATTCCGGTCGCGTTCCTCGAAACCGAGGATGGCGTCGATGTGGAGCGCGTTCTCGCGACCCTGCGCACGCAGCTCGCGAGTTTTAAGATTCCCAAACGCGTGGAACGCATCGAGGAACTGCCGCGGAACGCGATGGGGAAAATCGACAAGCCGCGGCTGCGCGCTTTGCTTGCCAAGAGTTCTTGAAGGCAGGGCGGCCGTTCGAGGACGTCGCCGCGAATTAGGCTGTCATCTGAGCGCACGATCGCCGAAGACTCGGAATACACCTAGCGTACACTAGCGAACGACGCGCCTCGTCGCGATGAAGCCTCAAGAACAACTTGTTAGGAGGCTTCATGGTCGGTTCGGTTTCCACCGAGCGCACCGCGCGTGCGCTCGAATTCGGTATGTATCGCGACGGCGACAATAACCTCGACGACATTCAAGCCGTGACGCTCGCGCAGGCGTTGCAAACGAGCAAAGCCGACCGCGGTATCGAGTTCACCGTCGAAGATACCACCTCGCGTCGCGGGATCGAACCCGCACACGTCCTGCGCACCGAATCGTACGCAATCGCGGACGGTAAACTCTCACGCGAGATCGATGTCTCGCCGCCGCACGACATGTCGGCACGTCGGGACCTGACGAAATTCGTCGCTCACGTTCTGGACAATGCCGAAGGCGCGCATGCGAAGCAGACGTGGATCGATCTCATCGACCACGGCGGCGGCGATGGCGGCGGGATGCAATCGACGCACAGCAAAACCGGCATCATGCGCGAGGACGATATCGCCGGTGCGATCGCCGACGGCGTCGCCCTGCACGCGAAAGAGCATCCCGAGGATGGCGGCCGCAAAATCGACGGCGTCGTGGCAAACCAGTGTTTGATGGCAACTGTCGCTTTCTCATCGGCACTCTCGCATGCGGGCATCGACTACCTAGCCGCGTCGCCCGAAACGATGCTCGCGCCGGGCGTGCCCACGAGCGTCGCGCACGAAATCGCGCGGCACGTCGGCGAGCCGCGCGAAATGGCCAAAGGCGTCGTCGGGGACACGATGGGGACGATCTACAGTCCCGCCCCGGGTGCCGAATTTGCACCCGCGGCTGCCTTCGATGTCATCGACCTCGCGCCCGAAAAGATCGCGGATGTCGAGCGCTCCGTCAAAGCACTCGATGCGGCACTCGTCACCGCAGCCAAGGGTAGCACCGAAGCGCGGACGGCGATTCGCGAAGATGCTCGCGCGATCGATGGCATGGTGCGTTTCCCGGACGGCAAGAAGCTGCCGTGGCGAGCGGATCGCCCGGCCATCGCGCTCTATCAAACGCTCTCCGAAGATGGGCGTCTCGATAAAGACGTGCGCAGCGCCGCCTTGCAGGCGCGCAACGCAATCGCAGATACCGTTCTCGCTCATAAGGAAGCCGACGATTTCGCGCCGTTCGACGACGCGGACTATAGCGATGCCTACGGACCCACGATCCATTTCCCCGTATCGCGCAACCAAGTCGACACGTGGGCACCGAAGATTTCGGAGACGGATAACGCGTTTTATAAAACGGTCGGCGCAGCCGACCTGGCCAAGGTCATCGCCTGAGAGAAGAACGCGAGCTGCGCGCGCGAAGGCAAGCGTTCATCGTGCCCGTTATCTGCAACGTGCCAAAGTGCTGCCGGCATCGTTGACGCCGGACTGCATGTCGTAATAAGCCTTACAGCGGATGGAGCACGACCGTGGTGCAATAGGAGCTTATGATGAGAGTTGTGTTCTCCACCCTGGTTGCCTTCGGATTGGCACTCGCAACGGCTAGCGCACAGCCCGGAGGCGCGCAGGGCGCGAAGACGTACGGGTTCGTGACGCACGCGGCATTTTTCTCACTCGAGGCAAAGCAAGCTAATCTTATTGATCCCCAAGCGTTCGTGGCGGATCAAACGGCAGCAGCGGGCGCGGGCCCCCAGGGCATCGTCCATCTGGCCGGGTTCCGGCCCGCATTCGGCGTCGAGGATCCATCGACGGCCGCCGTGAACGCGCAAGGCCGCCCGCTCGGCTTCGATCTCGGCGCGTGGTTCGGCGCACGCGGGTCGGTCAAGTTAACACCAGCCGGCAGTAACACCGCGGCGGCGTTTACGTTCGCCGGCTTGGTACCGAGCGGACGCTACAGCCTCTTTGAGAATCACTTCACTGACAGTGGCGTCACATTCACTCCGCTCGACGGAACCGCCACCACGAACTCTTTCACCGCGGCGCACGACGGCACTGCCGCACTTCAGATTACCGTGCCCGGAGCAGTCACACACGCGGAGGGGCTGCTTCTGGTCTATCATAGCGACGGTCGCGATCATGGCATGCAGCGCGGCCAACTCGGCATCACCGCGCATCACCAGTTAATCGTGCGCGTTCCATAGTTCCCTAGCGTAAGCCGGCCAGGGCTTGCCGTCGGGACCCACGCTACAGGAAACGCACGGCAACGATGGCGATGTCGTCTCGGCGTTTTCCGTCGCAAAACTCTTCCACCGCTGCTAGGATCGCTTGCACGATTTCGGCTTCCGGGTCCCCGCTATGCGCCCTTACCGTCGCAATCAATCGATCCATACCGAAAAGTTCGCCGGATCCGTCACGAGCTTCCGTTACACCGTCGGTAGCGCCAACGAAAATCGTTCCCGCTCCTATTTCGACAAAGGCCTGTTTGAAGAGATGATGTTGATCGTCAAAAACGCCGATCAGCGGCGCCGTAGGTGATAAGGTAATAGCTCTGCCGTCGGGGTAGAGCAGAAAGACCGGTTCGTGGCCGGCGCAGGCATAGTGCATGAGGCGTCGCGTCGGATCGATGCTGCCAAAGAATACGCTCGCGAATGACTCGACTTTCTCAAACGCATTGTTCTCGAGATACAAACGGTCGAGGGCACGAATCACTCGTTCCGGAGTCATGCCGGCCGAAGAATATGCGCGAAGGCCATATTTGATCATCGCGGCGTGAATGGCGGCTTGCGTCCCCTTCCCGGCGATATCCGCGATTGCGACGGCGACCTCATCATTATCGTAGTGATAGATGTCGACGATGTCGCCTCCGGTGTTGCCCTGTGCAAGCTTATAGCCGGCGGCATAAGAAATGCCCGGAATTCTGACGTTGTTTTGCGCGAAGAGATGCCGCACGAGTACTTGCGCAGCTTCTTCTGTAGTGGCTTCGAATGCAACGCTCTTTTTCACCACGACACTTGCGGAGCCGCGCTTGTGGCGCGGAGGAGTCGCGCTGGGCTTGGTCTCTATTCCTTTGGCAGGCACCTTTGCCGATCGTTTGTTCACTAGTAGCCCTTCGCATGGGGCTGTAACGGACCCCTTGTATAAAGTTAGCCGCAGGAAGGGCACGGCACGGTACGGCAAGCCCATGCCAGGGCGCTCCAATATCTCGTCAAGGCCTGCGTCAAGTACGACGTCATTCCGTCCGACGATCGACTAATCGGGCGCCGCTCCGAAGGTATCGAGTCCCTTTGCGATCGCTCCAGGCAGGGAACCGTTAATCGTGCGCTATCGAGTGCGGGCGCTGTAGGGGCACGCGATCGGGATAGATCGGTCGGTTGATGATCTGTTCGAGCGTCGCTGCCTCGGCCTGTAGTGCCAAACCGCAGAAACGATCGAAGGCTTCGCGTTCCGCCAGGCCTTCCGCATATCGCGCGGTCAAGCTGAGATCCACTTTCGTCGATATCTCGAGAAAGCGCAGGAAGCGCCCTTCGTCATCGGTGCCGGCTTCGATCAGGGCCGCCTCCGCGAAGATCCGCACCGCGGAGCTCACCGTGGAACCATCGGCCATTTCGAGATCGAGCGTTCGCGCGATATCTTCGTACGCCATGCGCAGCGAACCCGCAGATGCCAGCCCCCGCATGCCGCGATACAGTTCGCGCAGCACCTCGAGCGATGGTGCGCTGCGCGCAATGATGTAATCGTTGATGCGGCGATCGTTCTCGCCGTAGAGCAGATGGATACGCGCGTCGCGACCGTCGCGGCCGGCGCGCCCCGCCATCTGATTGAATTCCGTGAAATCGAAGTTCAAGTGGTACAGCACGACGTCGCGGACGTCCGGCAGGTCGATCCCTTCACCGAAAGCCGATGTCGCGACGATCAAGCGTATGCCGCCGCCGCGGAACAGATCTTCGATTCGCGCACGCTCGGGATTCGCCACGCCCGCGTGATAGAACGCAACGGTTGGTCCGTATCGTCCGCGCAAACGTCCGGCAAGCTTTGTCGCTTCGGCACGTGAATTGCAATATACAATCGCCTTGCCGTCACTATCGAGTTCGCGCGAGAGATAGCCGTGCTTGTCGCTCGTCTTGCGTGCATCGACCACGTGTAAGTTTTCGCGCACCGTCGGATCGATCACCCACGAATCGATGCCCAGAGCCCGCCGAATTTCCGCGAACGCATCGTCGTTAGCCGTCGCCGTGAGGGCGAGCACTTGCGGCGTGCCGAGATCGCGGACGAGCGAGCCGAGCGTACCGTAGGCCGGCCGGTGTTTCGATTCGAAAACGTGGTGCGCTTCGTCGACGACGACGAATTGCGGACGATTGCACGCACGCAGAAACGCAGAACGGTGATAGGCCGCGAATTCCGGGGTCGCGAGCAGGATATCCCAAGAGCCGTCCTCGAGCGCATCGTCGAGTGCGGCACGCTCGTTTCCATCGATCGAACCGTTCGCGCGCAGAACGCGCAGGCCGAAGACGCCGAGTCGCCTCGTCAGCGCGTCGAATTGGTCGTTCGCAAGCGCGCGTAGCGGATAGAAAACCAGCGTCTTAGCGCCGTGCGCGAGCGCGCGTTCCGCCGCCGGCAGCGCAAAACAGAGCGACTTCCCGCGCCCCGTTCCGAGAACCGCGAGCGAACTATAGCCCGCAGCGACGCGTTCGAGTACCATGCGCTGCGCGTCGCGTAACGGCCGCTCGCCGATCAAAGCAACGCGCAGCGCTTCGCTCGATGCGGCGAGTCGCGTGGACGTCGCGGACGTTGCAGACGTCCCGGCAGCGTACCGCGTGCGGTACCGCCGGATATGAATGTTGACTCCGACGTTCCGTTCGCCACCGCCGGTGATGCCGCCCACGCTCGCGACGTAGCGTTCACCGCTGTCGATATTGGGCGCGATTCGGCGCGCGATTTCGCGCCGCACGTACCCGAGCTGCAAGGTACCGTAGCGAACGGATATCGCGTTTGCATCGTGCGGGTTGTCGCTCTCGCGCACGAGTTCGAGTTCGTATCCGGGGAGCAGTCCAGCCACGACGTTTTGCCGGCCTTCAAAACTCACGCCCATGATCTTCGTGTAAAAATCGTCGGCATCGCCGATCGACGCAAAGCGGTCGCGTTCGAGAAAGGCTTCTTTTTTCGCGAATAGGCCATCTAGGAATGCAGCCGTAGCCGAGTCGGCGTGCACCTCAGCAGCGGCGGCCTGCGTGGCCGTAGTTTCCAAAACCACAGTTTCCGAAACGGCGGTTTGCGAGACGCCGAGTTCCAAGAGAACCGCCGGCGCGGAAGCAGCATATTCCGGCCGGACGACGTTTACAACGTCGCCGGCTACCTCGCGCGCCGCATCCGCAACATCAAGATCCTCGAAATGCGCGAGAAGGCGCTCGAAAGCGGCTTCGGATACCGTCGCTCGCGGAAGCTTGCGCTTAGCGGCGTCAGTCGTGCTTGAGCGCTGGGTGTTCCGGTTTGAGGTCGGTTTCGGCATCGTCGAGATTCAGATGGATCTCTTCGTGTCCGCGCAAGAGATCTTCTTCGTGCACGCCCGCGTTTTGTGCGTCGAGCGGATCGAGTTGATATTCATCATGCTCGTATGCTGCGTGCCCGGAATCGTCGTTTTCGTGCGCGTCGTGCTCGTTGCCGGCCCCCTGCCCGAGGGCCGGAACCTCTTCTTCGTAAACGTCTTCGTACTCGGGCTCCGCGGCGAACGCCGCGGCTTCGGCCGCCGTCGCCGTAGCGGGCAGGATACGCTTACGGCGGTATTTCGCGGGCGTACCCGTGGGAACGCGGCCCGCAGTCTTCTTGCGACGCTCTTTGCGCGCGGCAAGAATCTCGTCGCGCGAGACACCGCGCGTCGCTTGAGCGCGGGCTTCGGCGACCGTGCGCGGGCGCTCGCCCACGCTCGCGCGTTCGAGATCGCGCCGCGTCGCTGCCTTTTCAAGCTGCCGTTCGCGTAGAATATTGACTAGCGGTGCGGAGTAGAAAATCGAGTGGTAACCGCCCGAACAGATGCCGACGAGCAGCGCAAAGGCAAAGTTCTGCAGACTCGCTCCGCCGAAACCTACCAGAGCCACGAGCGTCACGACGACCGTCGCGAGCGTATTGATCGAACGCGTCATCGTCTGCAAGATCGACGTGTTGACGATCTTCGAATACGCTTCGCCCGCCATGACCTTCACGTTTTCTCGAATTCGGTCGAGAATAACGATGGTATCGATGACGGAATAGCCGACGACGGTCAAGACCGCGGCGAGGAAGGCATCGTCGGCGCGCCGATCGGCGAGCGCGTAGATGCCGATCATCATCGCCGCGTCGCGCACGAGTGCGATGACGACGACGAGCCCGAAAATGTAATTCCAACCGAAGCGAAACGCGATATAGACAAACTGGATCGCGATTGCGATGACGAGGGCTTCTCCGGCCTTGATGAGATATTCTTTGCCCAGCGACGGACCCACGGCTTCGATTTGAGACTGCGCGCGATCGACTTTGCCGATCTTTCCGAGCGCGTCCCAGAGCCTCGAGGTATTATCGCCGAAGTCGGTTTGGGTCGATATCGTATAGCGTTCGTTCGGTGCCGCATCGGTCGCCTTTGCGAGCGTGTTTACGCGCGCGTCGTTGACGCCGATCGTGCCGAGCGCCTTCGCGATATCCGCGACGCTTTGCGGTTGCACGTATTTGACCGTAACGTCCGTGCCACCGGTAAACGAAAGGCCCAGGCGCAGCGCGTGCGAGGGTTGGAAGCCGCCGCCCGGCGCGTGCGTCGCGTGCCAGACCAGCGCCAGAACGCCCGCGAAAATGATCGCGTACGAAATCGTGGAGACCGTGCGGAAC
>JRHI01002884.1_pt1 | contig 10996 bp, 6 predicted proteins | sample 215371 | NCBI WGS metagenome assembly JRHI01 (sample SAMN02929681, study PRJNA255918) | sediment metagenome | biome: cave system; feature: Ice Cave; material: Sediment; isolation source: sediment from deep within a dark volcanic ice cave with no known source of... ... | reverse complement strand
CGGTAGTGTACGACAAACAGTAACGGACTTTTACTGTTGATGATGAAAGGAAGCGGTTCGCAGCGATTGCCGGAAAAACCTTGGGGTTGGTTCAGATACGACTGCGAGCCGTTTCCGTAAGATATATCAGGCCGGTGGTAGACTTCGCCTTGGATTTCAGCAAGTCGCGAACCTTCATGGACGAGCGCCGGAGATCTCAACCATCTTCAATGTAAACATCTTCACAGGTCTTAGCACATTCGGGAATTATCAGGTACGAGAAGGCTGCGCCACGCCGCAGCGCCTTCGGAGTACGTGGTCTGGAATTGCAGGATGGCATTATCGCGGAAGCATCAGCATCTTTACGACCTCTTCCCGGATATTGCGGGCGTTGGCTCGCTGTCCGTTGGGTACCTCTTGTACCGGTTTTTTCCGGACGCGCGAGGCAACGGCGTCCCACAAACAAAAGCGGCTTTGTGGGCGCGCGGAGGAATGATCTCCGCCGGAACCGTGTTCGGAAAATTCTTTTGCACGTCTGCCACACTAGCGAGCGGAATACCTCTTGGCCGGTGATGGAGTGGTGAAAGCCACAGCGACCGCCGGCCGCCGCTCCCACTGGTATCAGTGCTTTCAGTCACCTTCTCCGGCCGCAGCCGCAGGTATAAGGCCCAAGAGCGATGCGATCCCCGCGCCGACTTGCACAGCGGGACCTTCTCCACTCGCGGCAGTGCTCTTTGCGTTAGAGGACGAGTGACTTTGAACTTCGGGTAAGAACATTTTAGGGGGTGCAACAAACATTGAGGCGGTCTTGCCACCACGTTTGACTTTAGACAGGCTGGCCGGCAGCCGCTCGGTTATCGGATTACGTCTGTCCAACAGTGGACATTAAAAAAATTGTACAAATCTGTCATCCGAAACGTATTATGCATCGTATACATTTCCGACGCAGGTCCAGTCCCCCTCCGTCGTCAAGTCACTAAGGAGAATTTGATGGAAACGGTTAAACCCGTACTTGCGATAGCCATGGGGTTCCTGCTCGCTGTTCCTCCCGGATCATTCGCTTCAAGCCACAGAGAAGCACCGATTACAGCCTTGGATCATAAGGCTGACATCACAGACGTCTACGCATTTGTGAGCTTCGACCACCCTGACCGGGTGACGTTGATCATGAATGTGGATCCTTTTCTTAATCCGAGCAATGGACCAAACTACTTCCCGTTTGATCCGGAAGTTCTGTATGAGATCAAGGTCGATAATACCCAGACGGCGAGCGACAATGTGGTTTTCCAGTTTAGATTCAAAACTGAGATTCGGGCGCCGCAACTCTTTACGGGCTACGCGGGAATCCGCAACGGCATGGATGCCCCGGCTAACTCTCCGGCTCCGGTTCCCCCTGGCACGCCGATCATTCCACCTGCCATTACCGCCTTGGACGGGCGCGGATCAGAGGGCATTAATTTGAGACAAACTTACACCGTTACGATGATCAAAAACGGTGTCAGCACTCAGTTAGTGTCCGGCGGCAACTCTTCGCAGGAGGGTGGGCCGGACGGTCGGCCGTTGTTTGCAGTTCCCAGCAATGTCGGGCCACGCACTATGCCGGATTACGACGATCTGGCAAAGCAAGGTATTTATGAGCTGGAAAACTCCGATGAAAAGAATGAAATTAAGGTGTTTGCGGGAACCGTCGCCGACCCCTTCTTCATCGACCTGGGAGCGGCCTTTGATACCTTCAACTTCCGAAATACTGGTTCTGGTGTCCCAGGAGTGCTCACACCAGCCCAAGATAAGGACGATGATCACAATTTGGCACCGAATGCAGTCTCGGGGTTTAATGTAAACACCATCGCAATTGAAGTCCCTATCAAGATGCTTACAAGTGACGGCAAGCGCCACCTTGCAAGCGACGCCAGAGCAACAATTGGAGTGTGGGCAACCACGTCGCGCCCGCAAATGACCATTCGCCGTTCACCGATGCCCGCAACTGGCTCTGGTGGATTCCGCCAGATACAGCGCCTGGGTAATCCCCTGGTAAACGAGCTCCTAATCGGCACTGGCTCGAAAGACTTTTGGAGCATGTCGCAGCCGAAAGACGATGCTCAGTTCGCTGCTTTCGCGTTAGATCCTTTACTCGCGCGTGTTTTTAACGCTCTCTACGGCATAAACATTCCAACGCCTCCTAGGCTCGATCTCCTGCCGTTGGTCACTTACGCCCCACCAATTGCTGCACCTGGGACGCCTGCGGGACCGATAGCGGATTTATTGCGCCTCAATACCGGAATACCTCCAACGCCGGCGACCAAGCGTAAACGTTTGGGCCTCATAGCCGGTGACGCCGCTGGATTTCCGAACGGCAGACGCTTGACGGATGACGTGGTCGACATCGCTGCCCGTGTAGTCGGTGGCGGTATCCTAATTGCCAAATTCAACGTTTTTCCGAACAACGCGATCGGCGACGGGGTAAACGCTCCGGATGTTGCGGTCCAGAATACGTTCCCATACGTGCATTTTGCCTATAGTGGACGCGATAGCCGCCATATCGATCCGAGCGAGATCGGTTGCGGCGAACAACCAACCAAAGACACAGAACTCGCTCCTCCCTCTGATCAGGGCGGAAAGACCCCCTGTCCAGTCCAGTAGCGACGACTGAAAAGTAGTCAGCTATCGTCATGACGCTTCTGCCGTTTTGGGACGGAAGCGTCAGGCGATGGCTACACCCGGGTTGTCACCTATGAAGCTCGTTAAAATCTTGATATTTGGGTTGTTTGCAATTCCACCTGCCTCATCAGCTCAGACAACTCCAGTGAGCCCCCTCGCGCCGCCTAACAAGCCTTCAACGTCTGAATCAAGCAGTGCGAAGCAGAACGCTACTGTCTCTCCCGCACAGCGGAGAATCGCGTCCGCTAAATTGCAGACACAGAAACATCCAGAGCGATTCCAAAACTACAACGACCTTGCACTGGCTTTTGTAGCTCGAGCGCGGGAAACTGCCGACCCGACCTATTATAAAAATGCAGAGCAGGTGATCCAGGCAGGTATAAAACTTTCGCCAAATGAATTTCAGCTGTTGAAAACCCAGGCGATCATAATGCTGGGTCAACACGAATATTCCCAAGCTCGTGAAAAAGCCCAAGCATTAAACCGACGTACTCCAGACGATGTGGCCGTATACGGCTATCTTGCTGCCGCCAATTTGGAGTTGGGCAACTACGAAGAAGCCGAAGATGCGGCGCAGTGGATGTTAAATCTCCTGCCAAATAACATACCCGGACTGCTTGCGGGCGCGGAGTTGCGCGATGTATTTGGGGATCCGGACGGGGCGCTTCAGTTCTTGAGTCAAGCTTACAGCGAAACATCTCCCGATGAAACAGAAGAACTAACTTGGATTGCAAATCGTATCGCGTCAGTGCAAATTCGATCCGGGAAGATCGACGCGGCCGAACAAGTATTGGAAAGGGCGCAAAAGCTCATTCTCAATTATCCCCATTCGCTCGAAAACCTGGCGACGGTCCGCCTCGCACAGGATCGATTCGCGGATGCTGTGGAGCTCTTTCGCGAAAGACGCAAGCAGTTTGCAAACCCAACAACCTCTTACGCACTGGCGCACGCCCTCGACAGAGCTGGAAGAACCGATGAGGCCAAAATTGTATACGTCGATTTCGAGCGCGCTGCGATAAGTCAGATGAATGCAGCGGACAATGCCAATCGCGAACTAATTTTTTACTACGTGGATTCAGCTGGAAATGCGGCTAAGGCATTGGAAATAGCCCGCCACGAGGTTAGTTTGCGGCACGATGTTTTTACCCTCGACGCATACGCGTGGGCTCTTTACGCCAATGGATATTACGACAAGGCTCGCAGAGAAATAGACAAGGCAATTGCAGTTGGGATTCGAGATGCACAGATCTTCTTTCACGCAGGGGAGATTGCAGCAAAGTTAAATAACCTAGAAGCCGCCGCCCGTTATTTCGATGAGTCTTTGGCTACTAATTCACACTCCGAATGTGCGTCGCAAGCACGTATATCTTTGAGGGTGCTCTCTGCACAAACCGTCCAAGGTCAAAAATTGTCGGCAGCAAGCAGCACGAGCCAGGATTCGGGATTACTTCCGGAAACCCCGCCTTCCGCGATAACGCCGGATGCCCGAGAGGCCGATCCGGTGGATACAGCGGAGCAACCAGCTTTATATAACGGCTCGGGGACCTCACACGTAGCATTTCAGCCAGTTCCGGCGATGTTGTTGGTTCCTCGGCCTACCGAAACGGATCGGGCGATCAAATCGATGCAAGCGCGGGTGGCGCGAAATCCCAGTCAGGCATCGGCGTATGCCCGATTGGGAGCAGCGTTCTTCCAAAAAGCGAGAGAGACCGGAGACGTTTCAAATTTTCAATTGGCCGAACAAGCCTTGAATAAATCCCTGGAACTAAACTCAGGAGATATGTCAGCGGCTGCGGCGACGCTTTCGATGGCGGAGGTTTGCATGGGCGAGCATCGCTTCGCCGATGCTTTGACTTATGCGCAAAAAGCGCTTTCCTATGGATCTGGAGACTTATCACCGTTTGCCGTGGAAGGCGATGCCTACACGGATATAGGCGAATACGAGAAGGCCGCCGCGGCCTATTCCAAACTCCAACCGACAGGCATCGCAGTAAAATCAAGTGCGTCTTATGCTGGTGCGAGTCGCCTCTCTTTTTTGAAATTTCTTTCCGGGGATACGCAGGGCGCGGTACATCTAATGCAAGCCGCAGTCTCAGCGGGAAGCGAGGCGCAGCTTCCGAGCGAGAATCTGGCGTGGCTTTACTTTGAATTAGGCGAATACTATTTCCAGGCTGGAGATGCAGCAGCCGCCGATAACTCGTATCTCACGGCTCTTACCATCCATCCTGGAGACTACCGCGCTCTTGCTGGACTTGGCCGAGTGCGCGCTAATGAGGGAAAGTTTGCTGACGCGATCGAACTCTACAGAAAAGCAGTTGCGGTGGTTCCCATGCCCAGTTTCATTGCGGAGCTTGGGGATATTTACGTTAAAACTGGACAAACAGCAGAGGCAACAAAGCAATTTAAACTCGTCGAATATATCGGGCTTCTCGGAAACATCAACAAGGTCCTCCACAATCGTGACCTCGCGCTCTTCTACGCCGATCACGATATCAATTTAGTTAAATCATTAGAACTAGCGCGGAAGGAATTTGAAGTTCGGCACGACATCTACACGTGGGATGTATTGGGCTGGACGCTTTATAAGAACCGAAATCTTCAGGAAGCTGCAAAGGCTATGACGAATGCACTGCGGCTGCATACCAAAGACGCGATGCTCCTCTTTCATGCCGGAATGATCTACCAAACTCTGGGACAAACTTCAGAAGCGCGGCAATACTTCAGTCAAGCGTTGGCCATCAATCCCAAGTTCCACGTGATCTACTCTGAATTGGCCCGGCAACAATTGGCCGGACTCAGCAGCGAAGTTTCAAAAGCATCTAGCGGGAACACAAGCGATGCTCCATAGGCCTGCCTCTTATCGCTTATTCTCGTGTTTCTTGCTGCTGATCTTGCTGACTCCGCTAGTCTCTGCGCATCCCATGGGCAACTTTAGCGTGAACCATTACGCGAGAATCACTATCGAGAACGGCGCAATCTATATCCGCTATCTGATCGACATGGCAGAGATTCCGACCTATCAGGAGATTCAGGATACTCGAATCGTCGCCAGGTCCGGTGACCCGAGCCTCCCTGCGTATTTATTAGAGAAAGGCGAGAGTCTGAAACGCGGAATCACACTGTCCCTTGATGGCAAGCCCCTTTTCATGCACCAAATATCGCGGCAAATCATCTTTCCGCCGGGCGCAGGCGGTCTGCCTACTATGAAGATGAGCTTTCTGTACCGGGCTGATGTTCAGCTTAATAAGGAAAATGATGCAGATCTGAAATTGCTCTATACGGATTCGAATTATGTCGGTCGGGCTGGTTGGAAGGAGATCGTAGTCAGTGCTCCTGAAAGCGTATTGCTGGAAAGTTCCGCTCCGCGAACCGACAGAAGCCGGGAACTGACCGACTATCCGACCGATCTCTTAACCACGCCACCGCAAGATTTAACGGCGTTCGCCCGATTCAAAAGCTCCGCGTTAACTGCTCTGCATTCCCCGAGAGTGGGCATGGAGCGTGCCCAAAATGGAAGTAACGTTCCAGCGATTCCGCATCAGGGGACAAAGGATAAAGGGTTAATGGAGCGCATCGTACCTCCGGTTCCCCCGTCGCGGACACCAGCAGAGGCAAATGAAACGGAAAAATCCGAACCGCTAACCTCTAACAAACAAGTGACTCCACGAAGTGCTTTTACAGAACTAATGACCGCCAGGAATTTCAGCTTGTGGTTTCTGCTTACAGCGGCGGTTATTGCAGCGGGCCTCGGAGCACTTCACGCGCTGGAACCAGGGCACGGCAAGACCATTGTCGCGGCTTACTTGGTAGGTACACGAGGGACGGCACGGCATGCTATGCTCCTCGGCATAACCGTGACTGTCGCGCATACCCTGGGAGTATTTGCGCTAGGTGTGATCACTCTATACGGTTCGCACTATATCGTTCCGGAGCATCTTTATCCGTGGCTCGGGATAATCTCTGGCCTCACCATCGCGGGTATCGGAGTCTTCATGATCCTGCGCCGCTGGAGCGGAGAGGATGGAGAACACACCCATAACTCTGGGAAGCCTCACAGTGATTGGTTTTTATCGTCACGCGAGAGCGTTTTGGAACGTGCAGCAATCACCCGAAGTGCTGGACTAGGAACACAACCCGAAACAGCCTCCACCGCACCAGTTACGTTGTACCAGCTGCTTGCTCTTGGCATCACCGGCGGAATCATACCGTGCCCCGCAGCATTGGTAGTGCTGCTGAGCGCCTTTTCCCTTCACCGCATAGGTTTTGGATTATTCCTGATCGTGGCCTTCAGCATCGGTCTTGCATCGGTATTGATCGGCGTTGGTATGTCCATGGTCTACGCGAAGCGCTTCGTGTCCCGGCTGCGTATGGACAGCCCACTAGTTACACGCTGGTTGCCTATCGCCTCTTCCGCATTCATGGTGATCTTAGGCTTTGCAATTTCAGTGCGGGCACTTGCGACAGTAAATGTGGGAATGCACTTTCTCTCGAAGGAACGATTGGGCCCCTTCTTATTCGTCGTGGGATTAGGACTGTTTCTAGGGATGAGACATTCTACCGATCCGGATCATGTGGTAGCCGTCTCCACTTTTGTGAGCAAAGAGTTTACAGTTCGGCGCGCTGTTGTGATTGGCATGATGTGGGGGCTGGGCCATACGCTAACGATTTTTCTGGTTGGCTCCGCCATTATTATTTTTGGCGTGGCGATACCTCCTCGAATTGGCTTGTCGATGGAATTTTTTGTGGCCGTGATGCTGATTCTTTTGGGCATTCTTAATCTCACCGGAAGCATGCGTAGGATCAATGATCGCTTTTCTAAATCTCGGCCTGCTTCGATGGATACCCCGGCTGCTCAATCTACGGATTCTGCCAGTCGCACGACGGATGGCAGCCTCTTTAGCCGCACCGTGGGCAGCTTTGGCTGGTACCAGTGCCTTCGTCCTTTGGCGGTGGGCATTGTCCACGGATTGGCAGGCTCGGCGGCTGTAGCATTATTGGTCCTATCCACGATTCACAGTCCAGTGTGGGCCACGGCGTACCTATTGGTTTTCGGTGCGGGAACCATGGTCGGCATGATGCTAATGACCGCGATTATGGTCGTCCCAATGGCGTATTCCGGTCGGCGCTTCAATAACGTAAGCAAGTATTTGACCGTGTGTTCGGGAATGGTCAGTGTAGGATTCGGAGCTTTTCTCGTTTATCAGATCGGTTTTCTTCAGGGACTCTTCTCGAGCGCTCCGCAATGGATACCCCACTAGTATGACTTGACTCCTGCAGATGTCGTTGGGGTTCCCTCAGCAAGACATTATTAAATCGCGATGATCATCGCGGAGTCCAACTACGGATGTGTTTAGGGGGAGAAAGAATCCGCGAGTAATCAGCGAACGTGTGGCAACGGTAGTCAGGAATAAGCGTCTTTTCTTGGTTACTTTTGATCTTTTCCTGTGCTCGTGACGACCAGTTGCCCGTGTTTTACTCCCCGAAGGCTCAGGATTCGATCTGCCAACTCTTTAAAACCTGTCATCCTGCCTTTCATGATGACCACTTCCAGGCCATTGTGATGGCCCAAATGCACGATGCCATCCGATGATGTTGCGCGTGCACCAACTTTTCGGTGAGGTTTGGCTGCATAAATTATGGTCAGAGTACCGACAACGACCTTGTTTGTCGCGACCTCCTCTCCTACAGCTGACATTCCTCTCCGACTGCGTTTGACAACCTGATTTGGCCCACCTTTGATACTTTCATTTGGCCCACCCCAAGTCCGTTGTAGTCCTTTTCCTTCCGGGGGTTTTTTCCGTGGCCCCGGAGGGAGCGGAGTCCTGCGGTCCGGTTTTCAGGACCGCGTTTAGGACGGAGCGGACGCCGGGGCCACGGAATCGCGTGGCGCGGACGCCGATCCGGCCCGACTACGATGCTCGTTTCTTTTGCCGCCCTTCCACCGTGCGCCGGAAACGATACGACTCCGTGCCGGTCTCGATGATGTGCGCGCGGTCGGTGACGCGGTCCAGGAGCGCTTTGCACGACCGCGGATTCGGAAACACCTGCGTCCACTCCGAGAACGGCAAGTTGGTGGTCACGATCAGCGTGGCGCGCTCGGCCCGTTCGGCGATCACCTGAAACAAAAACTCCGCGCCGATCTCCGCCAGCGGCACATAGCCCACTTCATCAAGCGCGATCACGTCGTAGCGCATCCACCGCGCCAGAACTCGCCGCACTCCGTGGTGCTGGCCGGCTTCCACCAACTCGTTCACCAGATTCGCCGCCGTCGTGAAACGCACTCGGCGCTTCTGACGACACGCCGCCACGCACAGGCCGGTTGCCAGATGCGTCTTGCCCGTGCCGCATTCTCCGATCAGCACCACTGGTTCGGCCCGCGTGATGTAACCGCCTTCGGCCAGTTCTCGAATTTTCGCCGCTGGAATTTGCGGCGCCCGCGCGAACTCGAACTCCTCCAGCGTTTTCATTCGTGGCAGCTTGGCATCGTGCAACCGGTGCGCGATGGCGTGCCGGTCGCGTTCCTCGCTTTCCATCGCCAGCAGCGCTTCTAGATACCCAATGTGGCTGTGATTTTCTTTCACGGCTTGTTCTGCCAGGCGCACAAAATTCGCGCCAATCACCGGAACCTTCACCGCTTTGCAAAACTGCCGCACCGAAGCGTGCTCCAGAGCTTGTCCCGCGGCCTGGCTCATGGCCTCACCGCCTCGCCGCCGAGCAGCGTGTCGTAGTCGTTCAGTACCGGCAACGCCCGCTCGTAGCGTTCGAGCAAGCCGATCTCGCGCATGGGTTTTTCCCGGTGACCCAGTTCACCGGCCACCAACAGATGCCGTACCGCTGCCGCGTCCGTGCAGCCCAACGTCAGTGCTTGCTCCACCGTTTTCTTCAGCACCTCCCAGCCGTGTTGTGGACCCAGCCGCAACAACTCGATCATCGCGCGCGTGCCGTGTTGTTTTCCGTGCCGCTCCCGCAAGCTCTGCCACAGGCGGTCGAAACTCTCCGGCCAGCGCCCGCGTTCCCGCCACTGCTGCAAGGGCGTCGATCCCGCCAGCGCACCCGGCTTGCGTTCCAGCACGTCCAGGTAATGCTCCAGATCGAGCACTGCCTGATGACGCGCAAAGCTGCGCTCGTGTCGCGCCACACAACTCTGTTCGTGCCACACTTCCACGTACGCAGGCAGCAGTCTTACCTGCGTCTTGCTCCCCGCACGCAGCGGAACCGAGTAGCGGTTGGTCCGCACTTTCACGCAGCCCTGGCCATCGACCATCGGAAAACTGGCCTCCGCCAGCTCGAAACCTTCGCTGGCCAGCGGCAAAAGATGTTCGCGCTCGATGCGCATTGCTTCGCCCACCGTGTGCGGCTTCCCATGAATGCGCCGCTGCTCATCCCGCTGGCAGCACGCGCGCAAATGTTCGTTCAACTCCGCGAGGTCTTTCACCTTCGGTACCGGCACCAGATGGTTCCGCCGAAAGTAGCCCACTTCGCCTTCCACGCCGCCCTTCTCGTTCCCGCGCGCCGGGTTACAAAACTGCGTCTGGAAACCCCAGTGCGAACGAAACGCGATCAGCCGGTCGGTCTCCTCGCGCTGATACCCGCGTAAAATCTTTTTCACCGCGCTCTTCAGGTTGTCGTAGCGCAACTGCCGGAACACGCCGCCAAAATAGTGAAACGCCTGCTCGTGCGCTTCCAGAAACGCTTGCTGTGTGGCGTGAAAATACGCGGTGTGAAACGCTCCGCCGCCCGCCATGCTGCGCAGGGTGAAGAAGTGCGCGGCCTGGCGGCTCTCGGCGAACTCTACCGTGGCTTCGTACCAATCCACCTGCGCCTCGCTGCCCCAGTCGTAACTCTGTGGCACGAACGTCTCGCGCGCCGCCAGCCCCAGTTCCTGTTTGCGTCGCTGCACGTAGCGCCGCACCGTCGCTTCCGCCACAAGGGCGTCCGGATGCTCCTGGCGAATCCGCTCCCAGATCCGATGCGCCGTGTGCCGCTGCTTGCGCGGCGCTTGCTGGTCAGTCCGCAAAATCCCGTCGATGAACTCGCGCACCGGTCCCAGCCTCGGACTGCTTCGCGCCGCTCTTTTGCGCTCCGGCGGAATCGCGCTGGCTAGCGCCTGCCGCACCATACGGCGATGTGTTTTGAACTTGCTCGCCACACCCTGAATCGTGCCCACCCCCAACCGATACTCACGCCGAATCTCCTCGAACAGTTCCACCTTGCGTCTCCTGTCCATCAGCCCCCCGTCCCGCTTCGCGGGACAGGTTAGGCCGTCATGGTTCTCCAGGGGTGGGCCAATTCAAAAGCGCAAAGTGGGCCAATTCAGACGGATCTTCCTTCCACACCCAGAGATGTTTTCCCCATTAAC
>JRHI01002883.1_pt1 | contig 10998 bp, 8 predicted proteins | sample 215371 | NCBI WGS metagenome assembly JRHI01 (sample SAMN02929681, study PRJNA255918) | sediment metagenome | biome: cave system; feature: Ice Cave; material: Sediment; isolation source: sediment from deep within a dark volcanic ice cave with no known source of... ... | reverse complement strand
GGTAGGGGTCGATTCCTGTCATTAAGGGGTCAGAAGGGCGGCGGATGTACCTCATTTGACCGTTACAGTCCACTAGACTTGCTGCCGGTGACCCAGATCCCAGCCACCCGGCCCGACCTCACCGCGATCCTCGAGGCCCTCAACCCCCAGCAGCGGGAGGCTGTTCAGCACACCGACGGCCCTCTTCTTATCTTCGCCGGGGCGGGGTCCGGTAAGACTCGGGTTCTCACCACCCGGATCGCCTACCTGATCAGCCAGCGTAAGGCCTGGCCGGACCGAATCCTGGCCGTCACCTTCACGAACAAGGCGGCGCGCGAGATGCGCGAGCGGGTGCGCGACCTGGTCGGCCCGGGCGCCGAGGAGATCTGGGTCGGCACTTTCCATCACACCTGCGTCCGGATCCTGCGTCGAGAGGCGCCCCGCCTCGGCTTCGAGCGCAGCTTCACGATCTTCGATGACGACGACACCCGGGCCGCGCTGCGCCGGGTCCTCGACGGACTCGGCCTGGACCAAAAGCGGTATCCCCCGGCGATGATCGCGAATGCGATCTCGAATGCCAAGAATGAGCTCCAGGGCCCTGACGCGATGCCCAACCGGAACTACTTCGACGAGGTGGTGCGGCGCTGCTACGTCGAATACGAGGCGCTGCTGCGGCGCTCCGGAGGCCTCGACTTCGACGACCTGATCCTCTCCGTCGTCCGGTTGCTTCGGGACCAGCCGGACGCGCTCAGTTACTGGCAGGACCGCTTCCGGTACGTGATGGTCGATGAATATCAGGACACCAACCAGGCCCAGTACGTGCTGGTGAACCTCTTCGCGGCTGAGCACCGGAACCTGGCGGTGGTCGGCGATGACGACCAGAGCATCTTCGGCTGGCGGGGGGCGGATGTGCGGAACATTCTCGACTTCCAAAAGGACTATCCCGATGCCACGGTGATCAACCTCGAGCAGAACTACAGATCCTCGCAGTCGATCCTCGACGCGGCTCACAGCGTCATCCGCCACAACCCGGAACGGGCGCCCAAGAAGCTCTGGACGGCCCGGGCCGGCGGCGAGAAGGTGACCGCCGTGCAGACCTACAACGAGATTGAGGAGGCCGAATTCGTAGCCGACGAGATCGAGCGGTTGCGGCGCACCGAAGGACGCAAGTATCGGGACTTCGCCGTGCTCTATCGCACCAACGCCCAGTCTCGCGGCTTCGAGGACGTCTTCGTCCGCCGCCGGGTTCCCTACCGGCTGGTCGGAGGGGTGAAGTTCTGGGAGCGTCGCGAGGTGAAGGACCTGCTCGCCTACCTGCGGATCGTCGCCAATCCAGCTGACACGGTCAGCTTCGCAAGGATCGTCAACGTGCCTCGCCGCAAGATCGGTAATGTGACGGTTGACCGGCTGATCGCCTTCGCTCGCGAGCAGAACCTATCGGTGCTGGAGGTACTGGAGAGGGCCGCCGAGGCCGGCGTTCCCAAGCCCGCGCTGGCCCCGATCGAGCACTTCCTGAAGCAGCTCAAATCTCTCCAGGCCTCGGTCGGCGCGCTCCGTCCCAGTGAGCTGGTCGACCTTGTCATCGAGGTGATGCAATTGCGGCCCTTTTATGACGACGGGACGCCGCAGGGCGAGGCGCGCGTGGAGAATCTGGCCGAGCTCCACGGCTACGCGGAGGAGTTCGACCCTCTGGATCCCCGCGAGGGCCTGGACGAATTCCTTGCCGAGGTGACGCTGACGTCCGATGTCGACTCCTACGACGAGAAGGAGGAGGGAGTGACGCTGATCACGCTCCACATGGTGAAGGGGCTGGAGTTCCCGGTGGTTTTCCTGGTCGGCCTCGAGGAGGGATTACTCCCGCACCAGCGCTCGCTGGAGGAGGACAGGGGCATCGACGAGGAGCGCCGGCTCATGTACGTGGGGATCACCCGCGCCAAGGACCGGCTCTACCTGACCTGCGCCTTTCGCAGGCACATCTTCGGGCAGGCGGCGGCGGGCATGCCGAGCCGGTTCCTGGGCGACATCCCCCAGGCCCTCCTCGGCCCGCCTCGCGGGGGCAATGCCCCGGCGGCCCCGCCGGCTCGCCACGAGTTCCGCCAGCGCCTCATGGACCGCCAGGTGCAGGCTGCGCCGGCGCCGCCGCCCGTCCAGCGGTACACGGCCGGCGAGCGGATCAGGCATCCCTCGTTTGGGGCGGGAAGCATCATCAAATCCACCCTCACCCGGACCGACGAGGAATTGGTGGTGAAGTTCGACAAGGCCGGGCTAAAGATTTTGTCCGGCACCCTTGCGCCCCTGGAGAAGGGGTGAGCGAGGACCCCCCGGCCGACCGGATCCGCCGCCTGAGTGAGCAGATCAGGCGTTACGACCACGCCTACTACGTCCTCGACCAGCCCGAGGTGTCGGACGCAGAGTACGACGCCGCCTTCCTCGATCTGCGCCGGCTGGAGGCGGAACACCCCGACCTGATCGACGCCAATTCGCCGACCCAGCGCGTCGCCGGGGAGGTTGGCGAGGGCTTTGCGAAGGTCAGGCATCGCTCGCCGATGCTGTCCCTGCAGAACGCTTTCGACGAGGCCGAGATCCGAGCCTGGGACAACCGGGTCCGCGCGGTCGTCGGGGACCGAGTCGGCTACACGGGGGAGCTCAAGATCGACGGCCTGGCGATCAGCCTCACCTATGCCGGTGGCACCCTGGTCAGAGCCGCCACCCGGGGTGATGGGACCACCGGCGAGGACGTGACAGCCAACATCCGGACGCTGCGCAGCGTGCCGCTGAGCGTTCGTCCGCTGCCTGGACTGCCCGATGAGTTCGAGGTGCGCGGGGAGGTGTACTTCCCGCTGGCCGCCTTCGAGAAGCTGAACAGCCAGATGGACGCGGCCGGCAAGCGACGTTACGTCAACCCCCGCAACACCGCGGCGGGCACGGTCCGCAACCTCGACAGCAGCGTGACGGCGACCCGCAACCTGCAGACCTTCATGTACACGCTCGACCCGGCCGGCCCGGCCCGGTCGCAGTGGGAGGTGCTCGAGGGGCTCGTCGAGATGGGTTTCCGGGTCAATCCCCACCGACGCCGTCTGGCCGGTGTGGAGGATGTGATCACCTTCCATCGCCATTGGCATGACCACCGGCACGAGCTGGCCCACGAGATCGATGGGGTCGTGCTGAAGGTCGACCGCCATGCCGACCAGCAGGAGCTCGGCTTTGTTGCCCGGAGCCCGCGTTGGGCGATCGCGTTCAAATACGCACCCGAAGAGGCGGAGAGCGTGGTCGAGAGCATCGGCGTCTACGTCGGCCGGACAGGAGTCCTGACGCCGGTAGCGCACATCCGCCCCCTCATCGTTGGCGGAGTCACCGTTCGCAACGTGACCATGCACAACGAGGCGCAGGTCAATGCCAAGGGAGTTCACGAGGGCGCGACCGTGGTGGTCCGGCGCGCGGGGGACGTGATTCCCGAGATCGTCTCGGTGCGCGACCCACAACCCGGCTGGACGATGCCCGAGCATTGCCCGGTCTGCGACGGCGATGTTGTCCGCGAGGAGCCCTACATCGCGCATCGCTGCATCAATCCCTTCTGTTCCGCCCAGCAGGCGCAGCGGCTCACCCACTTCAGCTCCAGGCTGGCGATGAACATCGAAGGACTCGGGGAGGAGACCGTCTCCGACCTGCTCGAAACGGGGCTGGCCGGAGAGCCGGCGGACCTCTTCAGGATCACGCTGGAGCAGTGGCTGCAGCTACCCCATTTCGCCGCCAAATCTGCGGAGAACATGCTCGATCGGCTGAGCCGCGCCCGAAATCCCAGCCTGGCCCGGTTCCTCTATTCGCTCGGCATTCCCCAGGTTGGCGAGGCCACCGCCGATTTCCTGGCCGCGGAGATGGGCTCCCTGCAGCGTGTCCGGGCGGCCAGCGTCGAGGATCTGCAGGCGGTGGAGGGCATCGGTCCCAACATGGCCGGCGAGATCCACCGGTTCTTCACCGGCGCGGGGGGCGAGCTCGTGCAGCATCTTCTCGACGCCGGCGTCGTTCCCCAGGAGGCGGAGCGTCAGGGGGAAGGTCCCCTGTCAGGCAGGACCTTCGTGTTCACCGGGACTCTCGAGGAGTTGTCGCGCCCCGCCGCTGAGGCCCTGGTCCGCTCCCTCGGCGGCAAGTCGGCCGGCAGCGTCAGCGCCAAGACGGATTTCGTGGTCGCCGGTCCCGGCGCCGGGTCAAAGCTGGAGAAGGCGGAGAAGCTGAAGGTTCCCGTGTTGAGCGAAGCCGAGTTCATGGCGCTGGTCAAGGCAAACGGAGCCAGCTAACAAGTCACAGGGCGTGAAAAGGGCATTGGTTAAACTCCGCGAATGACTCTCTCCCGCGATCAGGTGCGCCATGTCGCGATGCTCGCTCGGCTGGGCCTGGAGGAAGGCGAGGAGGAGTTCTACGCCCAGCAGCTTTCGCGGATCCTGGAGCACATCAACCGCCTGGAGGCGGTGAACACGGACGCGATACCGCCAACCGCCCAGGTCGTCGAGCTGCGCAACGTGATGCGCGACGACGAACCGCGGCCGAGTCTGGCCCAGGAGGAGGCGCTCGCCAACGCCCCGGCGGCCGGGGACGGCTTCTTCGTCGTGAAGGCGATCCAGGAGTCCGACCCGGGGTGAGCACAGACCTGATCCGGGGGAACATCGCCGAGCTGCACGGGCGGCTCCGGCGGCGCGAGATCTCGGCGGTGGAGCTCCTCGCCGCTCACCAGGAGCGGGTGAGCGCCGTCGATGGCCGGGTGAAGGCGTTCCTGCGCCTCACACCGGAGCTGGCTCGGGATCAGGCGGAGGAGGCCGACCGCCGCTTCGCCGCCGGTGGCGACGTCCACCCACTCACCGGGATTCCGGTCGCCATCAAGGACGTGCTCTGCACTCGCGGCGTCGAGACGACCGCCGGGTCCAGGATCCTGGCGGGGTTCAAGCCACCCTTCGATGCCACGGCGGTGGCAAGGCTCAGGGAGGCGGGTGCCGTCTTCGTCGGAATGACCAATTGCGATGAGTTCGCGATGGGTAGCTCCACCGAGAACTCGGGCTACTGGCCGACGCACAACCCCTGGGCTCTGGACCGGGTTCCTGGCGGGTCGAGCGGCGGCAGCGCGGCGGCGGTGGCGGCGGGCGAGGCGGTCTTCAGCCTCGGCACCGACACGGGCGGCTCGATCCGGCAGCCCGCCGCGCTGACCGGCACCGTAGGTTTTAAGGGCACCTACGGGCGGGTCAGCCGCTACGGGCTGATCGCCTTCGCCTCGAGCCTGGACCACGTCGGTCCCTTCACGCGAAGTGTCGAGGACTGCGCCACCGTGTTCGGCGCCATCGCGGGCGCGGATCCTCTCGATGCCACCTCATTCGATCGTCCCCTCGACCTCAGCACGATCGGCTCGGGGATCAAGGGCATGCGGCTTGGGCTGCCGCGTGAGTACTTCGAGGTCGAGGGGATGGAGCCGGGGGTGAAGGCATCCATCCAGGACGCTCTCGCCGTCCTCCGCGAAGCGGGGGCCGAGCTCGTGGACGTCAACCTTCCGCACACCGAGTACGGGCTCGCCGCCTATTACATAGTGGCGCCGGCCGAATGCTCGTCCAACCTGGCGCGCTTCGACGGCGTGCGTTTCGGGATGAGCGATGCCAGCGGCTCTTCGCTGCTCGCGGGGTACCTCAACACCCGTCGCGCCGGATTCGGCGCTGAGGTCCGCCGGCGGCTGATGCTCGGCACCTACGCGCTTTCGAGCGGCTACTACGATGCCTACTACCTCAAGGCGATGAAGGTCAGGACCCTTATCAAGCGCGACTTCGACGAGGCATTTCAAAAATGCGACGCCATCGTCAGCGCAACCTCCCCGACCGTGGCCTTCCGAATCGGGGAAAAGGCCGGCGACCCCCTCGCGATGTACCTGTGCGACGTGCTCACGCTGGGGGCGGACCTGGCCGGGCTGCCGGGGCTGTCGGTGCCCTGCGGCCGGGCCGACGGTCTCCCGGTCGGGCTCCAGGTGCTCTCACCCCAGTTTCAAGAGGACGTCGCACTGCGTGTCGGGCGCGCCTACGAGCAGACGGCCGGCGTGCTGGCGGAGGTGGCGACTCTTTGAGCGCCGCCGCCGCCTGGGAGCCGGTGATCGGGATGGAGGTCCATGTCCAGCTGGCCACGCGCTCGAAGATGTTCTGTGGCTGTCCGGCCGACTATGTGGGCAAGCCGCCGAACAGCAACGTCTGCCCCGTCTGCCTAGGGCTGCCCGGCACCMTGCCGGTAATCAACCGGCGGGCGGTGGAGCTCCTGCTGAAGTCGGCGCTCGCCCTCAACTGCGAGGTGCAGGACTTCGCTCGGTTTGACAGAAAGAACTACTTCTACCCGGACCTGCCCAAGGGCTACCAGATCAGCCAGTACGACTTTCCGATGAGCCGCGACGGCTGGATTGAAGTGAACGGGAGGCGGGTGCGAATCACCCGGGTGCACCTGGAGGAGGACACCGGCAAGCTGGTCCATGCCGGCGACAGCCTCAATGCCGCGGGCGCCAGCTACGTCGACCTCAACCGGGCCGGAATGCCACTGATGGAGATCGTCACCGAGCCCGACCTCGCCTCGGCGGCCGAGGCCCGCGATTATGCGGTCGCGCTCCGGGCACTGCTGCGGACGATCGGGGCCAGTGAGGCGGACATGGAGAAGGGCCACCTCCGAGCGGAGGCCAACGTCTCGATCCGGCGGCCCGGCCAGTCCGAGCTCGGCGTCAAGACCGAGCTCAAGAACATCAATTCCTTTCGAGCCCTCTTCCGAGCCGTCGAGTTCGAGCTGACAAGGCAGGCCTCTGTCATCGAATCGGGTGGTCGCGTTGTCCAGGAGACACGCGGCTGGTCGGAGGCCGAGCAGAGAACCTTCTCGCAGCGTTCAAAGGAGTTCGCCCAGGATTACCGCTACTTTCCCGAACCCGACCTGCCCCCGCTTACCCTTGACCGAGGCTGGATCGAGGAATTGCGAGCCGGGCTGCCCGAGCTGCCGGCGGCGCGGCGTAGGCGATACGTGACCGACTACGGGCTTGCCGAAAATGACGCCGAGCAGCTGACCGGCGAGATCGCCCTCGCCAGCTTTTTCGAGCGGGTGGTCGGTCTGGGGGCGCAGCCCAGGACGGCGGCCAACTGGATCATCGGCGAGATCCTTCCCGTCTACGCGGGGACTGTACCCGAGGCGGCTGACCTGGCTGCGCTGCTCGCCGGTCTCGAGGCCGGCACCATTAACCGCGACCAGGGCCGGCTGATTCTCGGCCGGATCCTGGCTGGGGCCGACTTCGCGGCGGCTGCGCAGGGGCTGGCCCAGCTCTCCGACGCGGACCAGCTGGCGGTCGTGGTGGACGCGGCCATCGCCGCCAACCCGCAGGCCGTCGCCGATTACCACGCCGGCAAGCAACAGGCGATCGGCGCGCTGATCGCGGCGGTCAAGGAGTCGACCGGCGGCGCCGCCAACCTCAAGCTCGCCAGCCAGCTGATCAGAGATCGATTGACCCGGTGATCCCCGTGCTTCGTAAAGGCTATTGGTGGGTGTCGAATCCTTGGGCGGCCTGACCGACGTCGAGCTGGCCGAGCGGCTCGCCGTCGGTGACACGCGGGCTCTCGAGCTTCTCTATGAACGCTATGGCGGCCTGGCCTACTCGGTCGCGGTGCGGGTTCTCGGCGATCCCGGCAAATCGGAGGACGTCGTGCAGGACGTGTTCCTGAAGCTCTGGAACAACGCCTCCCGCTTCGATTCCGGAAAGGGCTCGTTGCGGACCTGGTTGATGACCTCGGTACGCAACCGCTCCATCGACTATCTTCGCGGCCGGGGTGCGCACGAGAGGGTGGAAAGGGAAATCCCGGACAGCGTTGAATCGAGCGGCGCCGGCTCCGATCCCTGGCGGGAAGTGGCCGCCGGAATGGAGCGCGATGTTGTGCGCAAGGCCATTGACACGCTGCCTCCCGAGCAGCGCCAGGCCGTCGAACTGGCTTACTTCGGCGGCTATTCCCACCGGGAGATCTCCGAGATGATACAGGTGCCCCTCTCGACCGTAAAAGGTCGTATGAGGCTTGCGCTGGAGAAGCTCCACAGCTACCTGCAGGGACGAGGGCTGGTCTATGAGTGACCACGCCGAGCTCGAGAACTCGGTGGCCGCCTACGTCCTGGGCGCCAGCGAGCCCGACGAGCAGGAGGAGATCGTGAGCCACCTCGACAGCTGTGCCGGCTGCCGGGAAATGGCCGGCCGGCTGCAGCGCGCCGCCGACGTGCTCCCGATGGCGGCCGAGATGGTCATGCCGCCGCCCCGGCTCAAGGCGAAGATCCTCGCTGCGGCAGCCAGCTCGCCTCGCAACGCGGTGCAGCCGCCCACGCGGGCCAGGATTCTCCGGCTGCCGGGCAGCCGCCGGCCGGCCTTCGCGGCATTCCCAGCACTCTTTGAGTCGYTTCGGCTCTCCCCTCAGGCGGCGGTCGCGGTCCTGGCGGTGGCCGTGCTCGGCCTGGGCGCCTGGAACATGTCCCTCAGCAACCAGCTGAGCGACGCGCAGCGCCATCCCCGGGTCGTGAGCGCGGTGATGACCGGACACGACCAGCTGGCCGGCTCGCAGGCGCGCGTCATCGACCTGCGTGACCAGGGTGTCGTCCTGGTCTCCTTCAGTCATCTGCCCAAGCCGTCGGCCGATATGGTTTACGAGCTTTGGCTGATCACGCCGGCGGGAAACCCGGAGAAGGCGGCGGTCTTCCAGCCGGAGGCCGACGGCAGCAAGACCCTGGTCATGACCACCAACCTGAGGGGTTACAAGACGATGGCGGTGACCATCGAGGCGGGCCCCGAGGGCACCTTGGCGCCGACCCAGCTGCCCAGCATGCAGCTCGCGATGGCCTAGCCAAATTCGCTGATTCCCACGTCCACACCGAGTGGTCGTGGGACGCCGCGCGAGGAGACATGGTGGCCACCTGCCGCCGTGCTGTCGCGATCGGCCTGCCGGCCCTCGCCTTCACCGAGCACGCGGACTTCGTGCAGGTGCATGGGGGCCAGCGCGAGCTCGACATCGCGGGTTATCTCGCCGCGGTCGAGCGCTGCCGCCGAGAATTTCCAACGCTCGTCATCCTGTCGGGCGTGGAGCTCGGTGAGCCCCATCTTCACCCCGAAAAGGCGGCAGCGGTGCTGGCGGCGGGCCCGCTCGACCGGGTCCTCGGGTCGGTCCACTGCCTGACCCTTGCGGGCCGGCTCCGCGACATGAGCGAGAGGGACCTGATCACGGCTGAAAACGGTCCCGCCATCTTCCGCGCCTACCTGGCGGAGGTGTTGGCTCTCGCCGCCAGCCCGCAGCCCTACCAGATCCTCGCTCATCTCGATTACGCCAAGCGTTACTGGCCGCATGGCGAGGTGGAGTTCCAGCCCCAGGCGTTTGAGGCGGAGTACCGCGCCGTGTTGAGGGCGCTCGCCGCGCGGGGGTCGGTCGTCGAGGTCAACACCACCCGGGGCGCCGACCCTCGCCGGGGACTCTGCCCCGCCGCGCAGGTGCTGCGGTGGTGGAGGGAGGAGGGGGGCAGGGCGGTCTCCTTCGGGAGCGACACCCATGAGCCGGGCAAGGTGGCTGCCGGCTTTGAGCTCGCGGGACAGGTGGTCGAGGCGGCGGGCTTCCACCCCTCGCCCAACCCCGCCGAGTTCTGGCGCCGGTGAATCACGAGCCGGAGCTTCTAACCCTCCACCCGGAGTCTCCGGCGCACGGCGGCTCCGTGGTCGCTCGTGAGGAGAGCGGCAGGGTTGTCTTCGTGCATTACGCGCTGGCCGGCGAGACCGTCATCGCCAGGCCGAGGGGTAAACGGGGAGGCGCGGCCTTCGCCAGCGCCGAGCAGATCCTGGCCGCCTCGCCCGATCGTGTCGCGCCGGCCTGCCCTCACTTCGGTGACTGCGGCGGCTGCCACTGGCAGCACGCCCGCTATGAGACCCAGCTCGAGTACAAGCTCAAGGTGGTGCGCGACATCTGGTCCCGAGCCGGCCTGCGACTCCCCGCCGACACCCCGGTGCTGGGCATGACGGACCCGTGGCGCTATCGAATCCGCGGCGAATTCGAGGGAATCTACCGGGGGGACCGCTTCGATTTCGGCTTTCACCGCCTGCGGTCGCACTCCCTGGTGCCGGTGAGGACATGCCCGATCCACCACCAGAGGATTGAGGCCGCGCTACCCGCCTTCAGTCAGGCGGTCACCGAGCTGCGCATCCGAAACCTGAAGCACCTCCTCCTGACGGCGGAACCGGCCGGCCCCGGGTTGCTCTGGCAGGCTCGCCTCGAGGGCAGGCCGGCCCCTGGTCGAACCGGCGTGCTTCAGGAACTCGGGCAGCTGGCCGCGGAGCTCCTGCCCCAACTGGTCCTCCTTGATGATTCGATGGATCTCCCGCTCTGGGACCTGCGCTTCCGGGTTCGAAGCGACACCTTCATTCAGGCCAACCACCGCCACATGCCAGTCCTCTATCGGACCGCCCTAGACATGCTTTCCCTCGGCCCCGGCGATCGTGTCCTCGACCTCTACGCGGGAATCGGCACCATCAGCCACGCGGCGGCCGGGGCGGCGGCTGCGGTGACCGCGGTCGAGGAGAACCCGCGGGCGGTCAGCCTGGGCAGGCTGGCGGCGCGCATCAACAACGTCGACAGGATCGAGTTCATCACCGGTCGCGTGGAGCAGGTTCTGGCTGGGTTCGGGCATGCCGACCACGATGCGGTTGTCGCGGACCCGCCTCGGGCCGGCTTCGAAGAAGCCGCGCTCGCCGAGTTGATCCGGCTCTCCCCGGGGCGCGTCGCCTACATCTCCTGCGAGCCCTCGACCCAGGCCCGCGACGTCGCCATCCTGGTCCGCGCCGGTTACCGGATCCGGCGCGCGGCGATCGTCGACATGTTCCCGCAGACGTATCACATCGAGTCCGTGGTGCTGCTGGAACGAGCCGCGGATGTGAGGCCTATGTAGTCTGGCTCAGGCGCGCGAGACTAGTGGACTGTAACGGTCAAATGAGGTCCATCCGCCGCCCCAGGG
>JRHI01002882.1_pt1 | contig 11003 bp, 14 predicted proteins | sample 215371 | NCBI WGS metagenome assembly JRHI01 (sample SAMN02929681, study PRJNA255918) | sediment metagenome | biome: cave system; feature: Ice Cave; material: Sediment; isolation source: sediment from deep within a dark volcanic ice cave with no known source of... ... | reverse complement strand
GGGGGCGGGCTGGCGGGCGCAGTCGCCGGTCTTGGCGGGTCGTCCGGCGTCGCGAGCGGCATGTCGGGGATCGGCAGCATCGGCGGCTACTACTCGCCGCTCGATGACCTCAATCAGGCCTTCCTGGACGCGAGCAATGCGACCGGACTGCCGGCCGACTTCATCAAAGCCATTGCCATGGAGGAACAGGGCTGGGGCGCGGGCGCGGTCAGCCCCAGCGGCGCCACCGGCATCATGCAGGTGATGCCCAACATCTGGGGCGCGGTGCCGAGCGATGGCTACGGCCAGATCATGCAGGGCGCGCAGATCCTGGCCCAACTCGCGGCCAACGAGGGCGGCCGGCTCGACCAGGCCGCGATGGACTACCTCGGTCGCGGCGGGGCCGACGCGTTCGGCACGACCAGCGATAGCTACTGGGCTGCCGTCTCCGCATTCTGGGAACAGCTCAAGTCGAGCCACGCCCACGGCGGCGTCGTGACGCAGCTCGCGGAGAACGGCCCGGAATTTCTCGACCTGGCCGGCGGCGGTCAGGGGGTCGCCTGGGACCCCGGTCGCTACGCGGTGCCAAAGGGCTCGTTCGTGTCTCCGGCGCCGGCCTCGCGCTCGAAGATCGCGGCGATGGCTCGCGGCGCCGGGGGCGACATCCATCTCCATGGTCCGGTCTATCTGTACCCGGCCAGCACGGACGTCCACGCCGCGATCTATAGCCAGCTGCTCGGGCAGGTGCGGTAGACGTGAAGATTATCTCCTACGACGGCTACGTGTTCGCGGGCGGCGGCTATTACCCCGGTCTGCCCTGGGCCAGCGCCCGCGGTCAGTGGACGGTGCATCCGACCGTGCTCCCCCGCGCCGGCACCTCGCCGGTGCTGGGCGGGACCGCGCTCTCCGAACGCGCCATCCTGGTCGACTTCAGCTTCACCGGCCTGACCTCGACGGTCGATTTCGAAGACGCCGCCGACACGCTGCTCGCCAAGCTCGACCCGGCCAACCCGACGCCGCGCTGGCTCGTCGCACAGCGAGCAAGCGGGCTGGTTGTACGCACGCTTGCGATCGCCGTGCCGCAGCCCGGTTTGCCCTCGGACGGCAGCGTCAACTCGGTGATGGTCCAGTTCGTGGCCATGTCGCCCTACTGGGAAGGATTGACCTCGACCATCATCCCGGCCGCCTTGTTCACCCGCAACCACGGCATGGCGCTCCCCAACACCGGGCAGGCGCGGGCGGCGCCGATCTACAAAATCACCTGCGCCGTGCAGCGCACGACCGGGTTCACGAGTCAGGTCGGCTGGCGCTTCCGTCGTCAAGTTGCCGTCACGAACGGGACGGCCCTCGATTGGGTGCGTCGTCTCGTGTTCGTCGACCTGGGCGACACACGCGGCGCGAGCTGGGCCGGCGGCAATGCGCTGGCATCCGGCGCCGACGTCCGGGTCCGCCTCGAAGGCAAGGACGTCAATCGGCACCTCGTCAATTGGAACACCGGCCGCACGTTTCTGGCGTTCCTGGTCACGATCCCGGCCGGCCAGAGCGCCACCTATGAGATCGTCTACGGCAATCCGGCCGCGACCAGCGTGCCGCAGGCGCAGCGTCTCGACGTGCGGGGCGGCACCCAGGATTCGTACGCCGCGCCGAACCTGAGCGCCGACGCCGGGACGGCGACCGGCGGCAGCGGGGCGAACCTGATCGACACGGGAAAGGCCTGGGAGACCGATACCTGGAAAGGCGGCTGGGTTCAGATCATCGGCGGGTTGAACGACCGGCGCCGGATCGCGGGCAACAACGGCACCACGATCACCCCGGTGCGTGGCTTTGCGACGAACGCGACCGGACTGCCCTACGTCGTCTGGATGTCCGGGATCGCGGCCGACGGCGGCTGGTACACGGCGATCGCGGGCGCCGTCTACACCGACTCGTCGCAGGCATGGCAGATCAACCAGTGGGTGGGTGCCACCGTCACCAACATCAACACGGGGGCGACGCGGACCGTCCTCTCGAACACGGCGACGACCCTCACCCTGTCCTCGGCGTTCAATCCCGTCCCCGCGATCAATGACGGCTACTTCATCGAGCGCGCCGGCTACCTGTCCTGGCAGGTCGACGAGAGTGTCTATGGCTCGACCTGGCGCGGCCGCTGGCGGATTGGCCACTATTTCTCCAAGCCGGAGCGGCGCTGGTTCGGGGACCAGACGCCGGAAGGCTGGATTCCGAACATGTACCTGCCCTCGAACCAGGACAATTTCTCGCAGAAAAGCACCGACAACTACGGCGCGGGCGGCGGGAGCGCCGAAAACTGGCGGAGCAATCTGCGGGCGCACCGGACGGTGCGCCAGAACAAAAAGCTCCCCGAGCAGGGTTTGGCGGACGGGGTGATGTTCTATCACCCCTGGGGGATCACCGGCGTCCAGTGGGACTACAAATTCAAAAACGTCAACGCCATCGGTCAGTTCGTGACCGCGGTCGAGGGCGCGGGCGGCGAGGATTGGAGTGTCCAGCACCGCAATCAGACGGCGGTGGCGCTGCTCACGAATCAGGCCATGCAGTGGCTGGACCTGACCGCCTACGGCAATGTCGTGCGGCTGTACCAGGGCGTGCTGCCGTTCGACGAGATCGCCATCCCCGCGACGGTCTCGAAAGCCGACAGCGTCGAGGCGCGTGACCTGACGCGGATCGAAGTCTGGCTCGGCCTGACCGGCGTCACGATCGGGGCGGTGCAGGCGGAAGGGGCGGTCTACGATCTCAACGCCACGCTGCGTCTGGGCGGTGGACAGGACGGATCGCTGCTGCCGGCCGACCGGGTCGTCATCGGCGGTGCCGGTCATCGGGTCCATGTGCCGATCGGCCAGGCGCTCTGGATTCGGACCGACCCCGACACGACGCTGCCGCTGCTCGGCATCTACAACGGCAGCACGCTCGTCCAGCGCGCCCCCTACGCGGCGCTGATCTACCGCGACGAGGCGGGGCCGGACGGCGCCGCCGTCGCGTTGCAGTCGCGCGCGTTCATGCCACTGCAACCGTCGAAAAACACGATTCTCAACCCGACCTTTGCCATCGACCTAGCCAATTGGTCGCTCAACTTCACCGATCCCGCGGCCACGGTCACTTGGACACAAGATGCCGCGGTCTATTATGACCTGGCGGGCAGTATCAAGCTCAACGTCACCGTCGACGCGGTCACGGTCGGCAATCTGCTCTCGGCCTATCAGGGTGCGCTCATCTCCTGCGCCCCCGGCGATCTGATCCAATTCGCCGGTTTCTCGCAGACGACAACGACCGGGCTGGAACCCGATCTCTCGATCTATTTTTACGACGTCAACCAGGCGCAGATCGCGGGCGGGGCGACGCAGGCGGCCTGGCCGCTGCTGACGGGTATCTGGCAGCCGAACGCGGTCACCGTGGTCGCCCCGGCCGGGGCCGCGTTCTGGCGGCCGGTACTCTCGGTCTATAACAAGGCCGCGGGCGCGCTCGGGTCGGTCTGGTTCGACCAACTGACCGGCGGGGTGCCCATCCTCTGGGTGTCAGAGACCGCCATCGGTCAGTTGACCGTGGCGGCCGAATTTACGGCCAGGTACGGCGCATGATCGCCTCCGCGATGTCGCTGCTTGAGGTCTGCGACAAGGGCTGGCGCAACCCAATCCAGGTCGAGTGCGCGCTCGTCCGTGCCACCTGGGCGCTCTCGGACGTCGGCGTCCTCTCCGCCATGCTGCCTGCGCAGGACGCCTACAAACAGGGCGTCGCCGAGTGGGCCGGCAAGTGGGTTCGCTGGCGGGGCAGCGCGGTCGGCACCTGGGCCGGGATTGTGGTCGATACGCCGGTCGATCTGGTCCGGCGCACCGTCGAGCTGTCCTGCCGCGGCATGGCCTGGCGGCTGTCGAAACGCCGGGTCGCGCCGATCTATACCCCGGTCATGGTGCCGCCGGGGGCGCTCGCGGTGCGTGTCATCACCGACGCCGCCCACGAGTTCGACCATTGGTTTCGCCGGATTACCGCCGGCGAGGACGGCCTGCCGATGCAATTCCAGTGGCGCGCGATCGACTCCTTGTCCGCGATCAAGCAACTCGCCAGCTCTGGACCCGCGGAGTGGGCGGCCGGCGCGGACGAAGACGGCACGCTCTGGTTCTCCTTCGCACCGAAGCTGGGACGGGACAAGACCGGCAGCGTGCTGCTCGTTGAGGGCTATCAGATCACGAGCGGGCAGGTGATGCGCTCGATCGACCCGATGGTCAACGATCTGCTCGGGATCGCCGATAACCGGCAGTATGAGCGGTCCGCGCAATACGCCGCGCTCGATACCGACAGCATCCAAATGTATGACCGTTTGCAGGGCACACGGCGCTATCCCGGACTGGGGGCCGCGGCGACGATCCGGCCACGTGCCAAAGCCGACCTGGCCCGCCTCTCGAAGGTGGTCATCGCGCCGCGGCTGATCCTGTCCGATCGCGAGCCGCTGCTCGCGGAGATTGGGCTAGGTGACAGCTTCCGGGTCTGGCTGGCCAGCGCCAACGCGCGGTACACGATGCGGGCGCACATCATCGTCGCGGACGTCAACACCGGCACCGTCGAGATCACTGGCGACGCGGAGGCAGCATGACGGGGGACGTGCGCCGCCTGATCGATCCGGCCCTGTATGCCGACGCGTTCGTCGCGAAGCGGCTGGGCTATCAGCCGCAGGCCGACTTCGCACAGACCTTGGAGCAACAGGTTCGGGCGGCCGATGCGGAGCTGAAGACGGTCACATTCTTCCCGCAGCAGATTGGGCCGTTCTATCGTGAGGCAGTCGGCAGCCTGGGCAACGCCGCCTACACGACGAGGCAGGGGATTCCGACCAGTGCTACCGCCTGGGGCACCGTGCTCTCGCTCGGATTTCCGATGCCGCGTGAGGGCGAGGTGCTGGGCGGCTATCTCTGGTCCGGCTCGGTCTGGACGGCGGGGACCGCGATGCTGCGGGTCCGGATCACCGTCAACGGCGCGATCACCGACTACGACCTGACCGACTGTGTGATCAATGGCGCGCTCGATGCCAGTGGAAATTTCACCCGGACGCAGATGGCCTGCGCCAGCGCGCTGCCGGGATCAGGCATCGAGTTCCCGGCGGGCGCGATCATCAAGCCGTACATCGTGACGGCGGCTAGTTTTGCCCCGGCCTCGGACATGGGCTGCCAGATCGTTGCGGCCACGGCAGGAGATACCTAATGGCAACCATCGACCGGCAAGGCGACACGGGCGCGACGACAAGTAAGGGGACCCCGTTGACGGCCGCGCAGCTCGCGACGCTGGCAACGGGACAAGCCTTCGAGCTGCACGGTCCGGCAGAGAGCGGCGGGCGTCCGGTCATCTCCCAGGTGGGGCGACGATCAGGCGACTTCGCGGTCCAGACGATCAACGAGCAGGGGGAGCAGGGCGCGTCAGCGACCGCGGTCGCGACCGACGTGATCGCGGCGTTGGGGCCGCTGGCGGCCTTGACCGACTGGGAGCGCTCCGTCTGAGGCGTGGCGCGAGACGGGGGGATCCGATGCCAACCGAGAGCGAGACCAGTACGTTCCAGGCGAAGACCCTGTCGCCCACGGCCGAGAACCTCGCGGCTCAGGTCCTGGCGCTCTCCGTCCGGGTCGATGCGATGGTGGAGGCCGGGATCGCAGCGGACAGCTCGATCAGGGACCTGGGCGAGCTGGCCCACGCCGCGCTGATCGATCGCATCGACCGGACGGAGGCGGCCAGTACGGAGCGCGTTGATCAAGCGATCAGCTCGATCCGTACGGAGTGGCAGGCCGAGACGACCCGTCTCAGAGTGGTGATGGATGAGCGGCAGACCGCCCATGCGCGCGAACACCAACTCGTCCAACTCGCCATCGAGGCGTCGCAGCGGGCGATGGATGAGTGGAAGCACGGCGCCAACGAGTGGCGCGACGAAAGCTCGGACCGTCAGAACAGTTACACCACGAAGGCCGAGCTCAATCAGATCATCGCCCGTTTGGAGCAACTGTCCGAGCGCAGCTACGCCGAGATTCGGGAGATGATCACCGGCAAAGGCGGCGTCGCAGACCGGCTGCGCTCGGTCGAAGATTTCAAGCGCGACGTGGCCGCGCAGGTTGCCGGGATTCGCGGACTGATGGCCACCGTCAGCTTCGTCATCATCCTCGCGTCGTTCGCGATCGCCCGGTTTGGGCGGTAGAGGGAGACCATCGTGCGCTACGACCTGTTCGGCGTCCTGGTGTTTTTCGTGCTGTTCGTGATCTTCCTGCGCCTGCTCCACCTGGTGTGAGCCCCGCGGAAAGGGAAACGGTCATGTGGTACCCGATCGGCGCCATCGTCGTGTTCGTCGTGATCACGCTGGTCATCCTGTGGTTGTCTGGGGTGATCTGGGCTGAGACAACATCTCATCGAGAGTGATACACTGTCTCAATAGGTCGGTGGGTACGGCCAGGAGGCGCGGTGGAACCTCGGGAACGACGTCCGATCGTTGGTCGGCCCACCGAGGCTGACGTGATCTGGGAAGTGGCGGCGTCGCGGAATCTGATCCTCGACGCCATTTACGAGCTAGGAGAGCAGATCGCTATGATTGATAAAGAGATCACCGACGACGTGCAGGCCATCATGGACGAGATTAGTACCGTCGCGAGCGACTTTGACGCGGCGATGGCGCGGAACACTCACGCCGACATCGTGGCCGCGCTGCAACCCGTGCGTGACCGGCTGGCGGCGCTCGACGCCAAGACCAAGAGCGCGATGGCCTCAGCGCCAGCAACGCCGGCGCCGGAGCCAGCGCCCACGCCCACGCCCACGGACACGACGACCGTGCCGCCAGCTGGCAGTCCGAGTCCGGTCATCTAGGGCATCGGCCCAGGTCGGATCCGATGACGACCCCGGCGAACACGGTCGTCGTGATGCCCCGGCCCTCGCCGTCGGGTCCGTTCTGGGCGCTCTCGCTCTGCCTGGGCATCCTGATCGGGTTCTTCGCCCGCGACATCTGGACCGGACCAGGGGAGGTGACATGGCGCACGCCCGTCTCAACCCCGTCCTCTACGACCTCTGCTTCCGCGCCGAACCGCACTCCATCGCCCGCGCCGACGCAGGTGTTTATCCTGCTGCTGGCGACGGCGACCGAGACGCCGCTGCCGACCGCGGTCCCGTTGCCCACGGTGCCGAGCTACTGCACCTTCGCGACGCCGGGCACGACCTGCCAGATTCCGCCGCCGATCGTTGTCAACCCGGCCCCGACGGCGTATCCGGACTGCGCCGAGCGGATGGCGACACGGGGCACGGACGGGTCGTGGTGTACCTGGGCGACCGCGACGCCGGTTCCCGCGCCGACGAGCGCGCCGATGCCTAACCCGATGAGGACGTCATGAGCGAGCGGGTTCACGGGCGATGGCTGATGCCGCCGCCGGGCAGGCGCCGGGCGAACCGCCGGCAGGTCTGCCGCTGGTGCGGCGCCTTCCGGACCACAACTCCACTCTGCCAGGAGTGCCTGGCCTATCGGGACGGGTTGGTCCGGGCGGTCCTGCCCTACCTGCGCGATTTCGTGATCCCGGTCGGGCCGCATAGCGGGCTGATCCGGCAAGGATGGCAATCATGACCCGGTCGCTGCTGCTCGTCCCGCTGCTCTTTGCGCTCTCGGCCGTGTCGGTGCTCGCCGCGCCGCGGGGACCGACGGACGGCCCCCGTTCGAGCACGCCGCCGGTCACGCGTTGCGCCGCCCGCGGCCCGTTGCCCGACCCAGTTTGCACGCCCGGCGGTGTCCTGACGACGGATGCGGCGACGGTCTGTGTGCCCGGCTACGCCGCGCGCGTCCGGCATGTCAGCCAGGCGATGCGCGCCAAGGTGTTCCGCGCCTACGGGATCGGCTCCCATCGCATCGCCGATTGGGAGGTCGATCATTTGGTGCCTCTTGAGCTGGGCGGGTCGAACGCGCTGAGCAATCTCTGGCCGGAGGCGGCCGCGCCGTGGCCGGGCTATCGTCAGAAAGATGCGCTGGAGACCGATCTCCACCGGTTGGTCTGTTCGGGTCAGGTGAAACTCGTGGACGCGCAGAAGGCGATCGCCGGCGACTGGGTCAAAACCTATCACGCGCTCTACGGCGACGGGACGGGGGGGCATGATCGAGCCGGAATTGTTCGTTGCGATCGAGTATCAGGACAGTCTGGGCACGTGCCCGCACCGGCTGACGCTCAGGCTCATCGAGCGGAGTTATCCAGGGGCGGCCGTGCTTCGAATCGGCAACGAAGACGCGGGCGACGACAAGGAGATCGGCTGGTTGACGGTTGAGAGCGCACAGGAGTTGCACGACGCGCTGAGCGCGTTGCTTCGGGTGAGGGACGCCGCGAAATGAACGAGTCGGAGCCGCTGCGCTGGTGCAACGCCTGTCAGACGCAGCACCCGCTGTCCGCGTTCCCCCTGAAACGACGGAGCCGGGACGGGTGGGAGACGAACTGCCGGGACCACATCAACCGCCTTCGGAAGCTCCGGCGTGGTCGTATCGGGTACACGGATGCGGCGCTCGCGGCGGGCGCGCGGGCGAGGCGGCGCATGGACGCGCGCGAGCGGGCGGAGGAGGCGCAGCGGAAGGCGGAGCGCCGAGAACTGTTCGATCTGTTTGTAGGACGACTCCGCGCGAGCGGCATGAGCCGGACGAAAATCGCACGATTGGCTGGGCTCAATCAATCCACCGTCCGCAAGCATACATACCGGCCGTCTTCGGCCCCGTGCCAGGAAACGGTCGAGCGCATCGCGGCGCTGGCCATCCGCCACTGTCCGACGAGGAGGGAGCGCGCATGATTAAGGCCACAGACCCCATTATCGGGCCAAGCCGAGCTGATCCAGACAAGTTCCTGGCGGTGTTTGTCGGGCCCGACGCGACGGATCGTGACTACGTGGTGGGCGTGTGCCACTGGGCACCCGTCGCCGGTGTGGATTCTGCGTGCGTTCTCACTCAATTTTGCCAGGAATGCACCGAACCGGGGGCGAATTCCCCAGCAACGAGCTACCGCTGGCGGCATGATCGGAATCCCGGAGGCATCGGCATCCCGGCCGACAGCACGCCGCAGCCGTTTGTGATCCCGGACGGCGATAGCGCGGCGCGACTGCACGTCCAGTGCCTCTACTCGCTGGTCAAACACAGTCTGCACCCGGACGTGCCGCTCTGGGCGGAGGCGACCGCGTGGGTGGACGCCGTCTGGCTGAAGAAGGTCACCGATCCAAAAGCGCCTCAGGTGGCGACGCTGGCCGATCTCAACATCCGCTACCAGGGAAGCGACGGCGACAGCCATGCGACCTGGGCCTGGGACGATCAGTACCTAGCGGGGCTGCTGGGCTACGCCGCCAAGTGGCTGTCGTGGGTGCCGGACGTGCCGACCAGCGGGGGCACCCCGGTCGAGCAGTTGACCATGACGCCTGGTCTGATTCCGCTGCCGACCACGACCAACGATTTCATCGACGTGTCGCTCCGCGATCAGGGCGACAAGTGCCGGGGCTATGACGGGCTCGGGGATCGACCGATCCCGCCCAAGTTTCTGGTCCTCCACCGGAGCCAGAACGGCAGCGGCACGAGCAATAGCGGGTGGTATCACGACGTCTGTTGCCCAGCGCTGACCGATCTTGAGGTCAACAACGAGACCGGCGAGATGCGCCGGTTCGTCGACCTCCGCTCGGGGATCGCCGGCTGGGCGAACGGCGTCGTCAACGCCCCCTACGGCGATGCCCTCGCCTGGCTCAATCAGGTGGGTTGGGACCTGAACAGCGTCAACCGCGACGGTGAGAGTTGCGAGATCACGGGCTGGTTTGTTCAGCCGGGCGCGCCCGAGAGCCACGAGGACCCGGTGAGCGAGGCGTGCTGGGCAACGCTCGCGCAGTGGATCGCCAGCCGCGCCCACGACTACGGAATCGCCTACTCCGACTTCCCGTACGTGATCGCGGAGGGCGGACGCAGCTACGCAACCTGGCATCAGGAGTGGACCATCGGGACCGGCAAGGTCTGCCCCGGTCGGACGGTGGTCGATGGCACCGACGCGCTCTTTGCGCGGGTGCGCGAGATCATGCGCGTGGCCCAGACGGGGCAGGTGATCGTGCCCTCGCTGCCGCCGCCACCGCCGGTGGCCGTCGGCAGCGCCGCGCTCTACGCCAAGCGGTACCCGCCACCCGCGTTCACGGGCAGCGACGAGCAGGTGAACGGACATCAGTGGCGGGCGATCGAGCGGACGGTGACGGCGATCCGGGAGACGCCACGCCGGCAGACGGCGAGCGCGACCGCGAAGCTGGTCGGCCCGCCGATCCCGGCGGGAACGAAGTTCAAAATTGCCTGGCAGGTATCCTCGCCATCTGGGGATTATTTCGTAACCCCCAGTGGGACCCGTGTCGCGGGGGTGGATTGTGACCCAGCCGTGAAATTCTCGGACCCGGCCTGAGGGGGAACGATGGTCAAGCGATTCACACCACAGCCGAGGGGTCTTCCGCCGCCGATTGCGAATCCAACGACCGCGCTTGAGGTTCGCGTCGGCTACAACGTCGGCACCCAGACCGTGGTGCTGGTGATCGGCGAGCAGCAATTTCCGTTCCTGGCGGATGGCGCGATGAACCTGGCGACGGAGTTGGCGCGCGCCGCGGACGGCGCGCAGGGAAGGCCCAACGATGGCCGGTACGTTATCTCTCGATCGCCGATCATCGTGCCGGGCGGCCGGCTGGGGCAGTCATGACCGACACGCGCCGCACCATTGTTCGGCCCGACCAGGATGGCGAGCCCGACGACATCGTGATTGACTGCGAGGTCTTTCGCATGGAGCGGATGGATCGCGACCACTGGTCAATCGCCGTCTATCGGGGGAAGCACCGAGTCTGCTTCTCGATTCGCGCAACCCGCAAAGGGCGGATCAACGTCGAGGTGTACGACGACCAGTTGGGGTGTATCGACGACACGGAGATGACCGAGCAAGGGGGCAGGGGATGAGACAACGGTACTGGTGGATGGTGCTGGGCCGATCCCGGTCACCGAAGGCCGGTAAGGGCGGGCTGGTGACTGT
>JRHI01002881.1_pt1 | contig 11006 bp, 11 predicted proteins | sample 215371 | NCBI WGS metagenome assembly JRHI01 (sample SAMN02929681, study PRJNA255918) | sediment metagenome | biome: cave system; feature: Ice Cave; material: Sediment; isolation source: sediment from deep within a dark volcanic ice cave with no known source of... ... | reverse complement strand
CGACTGCTCGGGCTCGGTCTCCTACGTGCTCCACGCCGCCGGACTGCTGTCCGCGCCGGAGGCTTCCGGCGCCCTGACCGCCTTCGGCAAGCCTGGGCCGGGCCGGCGCGTCACGATCTACGCCAACTCGGCGCACGTGCTGGTCACCGTCGACGGCCGGCGCTTTGACACGATCGCGCTGCAGAGCACCGGGTCGCGCTGGGCCCCGCAGGTCGGCGCGATCGAGGGGTACGTCGCGCGTCACCCGGCGGGCCTCTAAGGGTGCCGGACCCTCAGGGGTAGAGCGAGCCGGCCGCATGGCCCGGAAGCCGGACCCACCCAACCCTCGGTCCTCGTCAGGGTGCCGCAGGAGGTGTGTGATCGGCTAGCGCGCGGAGCGCCGCGACGATCTGCTGGCGTATCGCCGGGTCGCCGATCAGCCCGTCCGGGCCGATCGCGCTGCGCGTCAGGGGAATCCGGGCGCAGGCCGCTTCGACGAGGATCGACCCGGTGTAGCCGAGCACGGCGTGCAGCGAGTCGTGGGCACCGGTCCCGCCGGTCGGCGCGGCCGGTCCCGAGACGTTCACCGAGGCGACCGCCTTGCCGTAGGTCTCGCCGCCGCCGACCGTCCAGTCGAGCAAGTTCTTGAACGACCCAGGTAGGCCGCCGGCGTACTCGGGCGTACAGAAAAGCAGGGCATCGGCCGCAGCGATCTGTGCTCTCAGGTCGACCACGGCCGGGTCGATCGGGCCGCCCTCGATGTCGTCGTCGGGATTGAAGTGGGGGAGGCCGGCGAGCTTCTCGTAGACTGCCGCCGCGATGCCGTGCGGGGCCACCGCGCGGGCCGTCCGGACGAGCGCGCTGTTGGTGGATCCGCGACGCAGGCTGCCGGAGATCATGAGGATCCGAAACTCGGGCTCCATCGGCTCGGGAAACGTAGCGTGCGCGCCAGTTCGCCGTCCTACGCCGCTGCTAAAGTCGTAGTCGTCCTTTAACCCGGTCCGGTGAGACCAGGAAGGAAGCGATGAGCACCGAGAAGGTCGTTCTCGACGCCGACGGCATCCGGCGGGCGTTGATGCGCATCGCTCACGAGATCGTCGAGAAGAATCCGGACGGCCGTCCGCCGGCGCTCGTCGGGATCCACCGCCGCGGTGCGCCGCTGGCCAGCCGGCTCCAGCGTCTTGTGAGCGAGCTGCTCGAGGTCGACGCCCCGCTCGGCGACGTCGACATCTCGTTCTACCGCGACGACGTCGCGACGCGCCCGGAGGCGCCGGTGGTCAACGCGTCGAACCTCGGCTTCCCGATCGACGGTCGGACGGTGGTGATCGTCGACGACGTCCTCTTCACCGGGCGGACCGTCCGCGCGGCGATCGACGCCGTCTTCGACTATGGCCGCCCGGCCCGCGTCCAGCTTGCCGTGCTCGCCGACCGCGGGCACCGGGAGCTGCCGATCAGGCCCGACTACGTCGGCAAGAACCTGCCCACCGCTCGCAGCGAGCGGGTCAACGTCCGGGTCGTCGAGCTCGACGGCCTCGATCAGATCGCCATCGCAATCCCCGGGAGGAGTTAGTGCAGATGCGCCACCTGCTGTCGATCGAGCAGCTCGACCGCGGCCGGATCGAGCGGCTCCTGGCCCGCGCGGCCTCGTTCGCCGAGGTCTCCGATCGTGAGATCAAGAAGGTCCCCGCCCTCCGCGGGCGTCTCGTGGTCAACCTGTTCTACGAAGCCTCGACTCGCACCCGCTCCTCCTTCGAGCTGGCGGCCAAGCGCCTCTCGGCCGACGTGCTCAACTTCGCGGCATCGGGGTCATCGGTGGAGAAGGGGGAGTCACTGAAGGACACGGTGACAACGCTCGCCTCGTACGGGCCGGACGCCATCGTGATCCGCTCGCCGCATGTCGGGGCGGCCGCCCTGGTCTCGACCTGGACGACGGCAGCCGTGATCAATGCCGGGGACGGCGCCCACGAGCACCCGACACAGGCGTTGCTCGACGTCTACACCCTGACCCGCCGGATCGGTCCGCTGGACGGGCGGCGGATTTGGATCGTCGGCGATGTCCTCCACTCTCGCGTCGCCCGGTCCGACATCCTCGCGTTCGTGAAGATGGGCGCCGCGGTCACCGTCTGCGGACCGCCGACACTGATTCCCGACGGGATCGAGTCGCTCGGCTGCGAGGTGCGCTACGACCTGGGCGACCTCGGCGAGGCGGACGTGGTCTACGCGCTGCGGATGCAGAACGAGCGGATGCGCGAGGACTACGTTCCGTCGCTCCACGAATACACCTCCTGCTTCCAGATCAACGCCGCCCGGCTCTTGCCGCGGCAGGTCGTCATGCATCCGGGGCCGGTCAACCGCGGCGTCGAGCTCTCCAGCGACGTCGTCGACTCGCCGCAGGCCCTGATCGGAGATCAGGTCGCGGCCGGCGTTGTGGTCCGTATGGCCGTCCTCTACGAGCTGCTCGCCGGGGCGAAGCAGCCGCGCGACCCGGCCGTCGCGGACGACCCGGCCGTCGCGGACGACCCGGCCGTCGCGGACGCGGTCAAGGCGCAACTCGCGTGAGGCGTCTGTTCAGCGCTCAGACGCCGCCGGCCGAGCTCCTGATCCGTGGGGCGCATCTGCTCGACCCGCGCGGCGGCATCGACGCTCCAGGAGACGTCCTCGTCAGTGGCGGAACGATCGCCGCGCTCGGCCCTCCGGGCTCGCTCGCGGCACCGCCGGGGGGGGAGTCGATCGACGGCGCCGGCCGCCACGTGTTCCCGGCCTTCGTCGATCCCCACGTGCATCTGCGCGTCCCGGGCGAGGAGCACAAGGAGGACCTCCACAGCGGCACGCGTGCTGCAGCCGCTGGCGGCTTCGGCGCGGTGATCGCGATGCCGAACACGCGGCCGACGATCGACAACACGGCCGTGCTCGGCTCGCTGCGGGAGGCCGCGATGCGCGAGGCCCGCGTCCCGGTCGGGTTCATGGCGGCGATCAGCCCCGGCCTCGCCGGCGACCGCCTGACCGAGATGGTCGAGCTTCGCGGCGCCGGAGCTGCCGCCTTTACCGACGACGGGCGTCCCGTCATCTCGGCCGGCCTGCTCCGCCGCGCGCTTCAGTACCAGCGCCTCTGCGGCGGCGTCCTCGCGCTCCACGAGGAGGATCCGTCGCTCTCGGGCGCCGGAGCGATGCACGAGGGGGAGGTTTCCGCGCTCCTGGGGATCGCCGGGATCCCGTCCATCTCGGAGTCGACGATGGTCGCCCGGGACGCCGCGATCGCCGCGCATGAGGGCGGGCGGCTCCACATGCAGCACCTCTCGGCCCGCGAGTCGGTCGAGGCGGTCGCCGCCGCCAAGGCGGCCGGAGTCGCGGTGACGGCTGAGGTTTCGCCCCATCACCTGTCCCTGACCGACGACGACGTCCGCGGGCTGGACACGCGCGCCAAGATGAATCCGCCGCTGCGCACCGAGTCCGACCGTACGGCGTTGGTCGACGGCCTGCGCAGCGGGACGATCGACTGCGTCGCAACCGACCACGCGCCCCACGCACGCGAGGACAAGGATGTGCCGTTCGAGCAGGCTGCTATGGGCACGATCGGACTCGAGACGGCGTTCGCCGCGCTCAACACCACGCTCGTCAGGCCGGGCCTGTTGGGGCTATCCGCGCTGATCGAGCGAATGACGGCCGGCGCCCGCGTGTTCGACCTGGAGGTTCCGACGATCGCGGTCGGAGCCCAGGCCAACCTCTGCCTGGTCGACCTCGACGCAGCCTGGCGAGTCGGCGAAGCCGGCTATGAGAGCCGGTCGGAGAACTGCTGCTTCGGTGGCCGCCTCCTCCATGGCCGGGTCTTACTCACGATCGCAGCGGGCGGCGTCGCGTATCGTCAGCGCGCGTTCGCGGTCGGCGCTGCCTGAGCGCCATCGCAATGAGCCGCGCCCCGGGCGAGCCCGTAGGCTCCCTTGCGCAACGTCCACCAAGGAGATCCCGCCGATGCCCGCCAAGCCCACGCTCCATGTATGTCATCTCGACCAGGGCGGTCCCAAGCCGCATCCGTGCCGCCGCACCCACGAAGCGCTGGTCGCGGCCGGCATCGACCACGACAAGGTCGTCTTCGGCAAGGGCAAGCCATTCGGCCTGTTCACGACCGGCAAGCGCCCAGCGCTGAAGGCGATGAGCGGTCAGGAGAAGCTCCCGGTGCTCGAGCTGCCCGATGGGACGACGATCAACGGCGGCGCGAACATCCTGGCCTGGGCCAAAGCCAACGCAGCCGCCTGAGACTCAGCCGCAATCCGAAAGGAACAACATGCCACCTGCGCCACGACTCACGCTCTACGTCTGCGAGCTCGACGAGGAGGGTTCCGGGTCCCACGCTTGCCGCATCGCCGGCGCCGCGCTCCGTGATGCCGGACAGAACTTCGAGAAGCTGATGCCCGACAAGGGCGCCGGCAAGGGCAAGCCGCGCCCGGAGCTGCTCGCGGCGACCGGGCAGAACGAGCTGCCGGCACTCAAGCTGACTGACGGCACGACGATCATCGTCGGCAGCAAGCCGATCGCCGCATGGGCGCGGGAGCACGATCGCACGACGATCGGCAAGCCGGTTCCGGTGCCCGGACTCCCGAGCGGACGCCCGAAGGAGGACTGCTAGCAGTGGTGGAGCATGCCTCGCGCTGAAGTCTCGTTCGAGTCCGGCGGGGAGCGGTGCGCCGCCTGGCTCTACCTGCCGGACGGCGAAGCCGAGCGGCACGGATGCGTGATTCTCGGGCACGGCTTCTCGATGGTTCGGGAGGCCCGCCTCGACGCCTACGCCGAACGCTTCGTCGCGGCCGGGCTCGCCGCTTTCGCGTTCGACTACCGTCACTTCGGTGCCAGTGACGGCCATCCGCGGCAGCTCCTGAGCCTTTCCGCGCAGCTCGCCGACTGGCATGCGGCGATCAGGTCGGTCCGCGGCCTTGAGGAGATCGACGCCGGGCGCATCGCCCTCTGGGGGACCTCGCTGAGCGGGGGTCACGTCGTCGCTGTCGCAGCTGCGGATCCCGCGATCGCGGCCGTCGTCAGCCAGATCCCGTTCACCGGGCTCGAGCGCCATGACGGACCTCTGCGGCTCAAGTTCCTCACGCGGATGGTCGGCTCGGCGCTGCTCGACGAGCTGGCCGGCGGGCTCGGTCGCGAGCCCTATTACATCCCTGTCGCGGCCGATCCCGGAACGTTCGCCGCGTACAACCACCCGGACGCCGTAGGCGAGATCGGCTCGATCGTGCCGGGCGGCTCGACGTGGGAGAACCGCATCACGCCACGGGTCATGCTCCGGGTCAAGCGCTACCGCCCGTGGGACGACGTCGCCGACGTCCGCTGCCCGCTGCTCGTCTGCGTCGCCGACCACGACACGATCACCCCGGCCGGCCCGGCGATCGCAGCGGCCGCGCGCGCGCCGCTCGGGGAGCTTCGCCGGTATCCCATCGGCCACTTCGACATCTATCGCGGAGATTGGTTCGAGCAGGCGGTGGCTGATCAGACGGATTTTCTGCGGGCCTGCCTCGGAGCCGGCTTCACACGCGCGGGAGTCTGACCCGCGGCGCCGACCGCCGCGATCTGCCCGCGCGAAGCCTAACCGGAGCAAAACCTGATGAGCGCCCGGCTTAAGGGCGGTTGCGCAACCCTTCCCGGATGCCCACAAATACGCTTGAGCTAAACACTCAACTCGAGGCGCCGGTTGCGGCTCCGTCGATCCAGCGGGCGCCGCTCGCGCGAACGCTGCTCGACGTCTTTCAGGCAACAGCCAAGCGCCACGAGGCTCGACCTGCGCTGATTGTCGGCGGGGACGTGCTGAGCTACGGCGAGCTCTCGTCCGCCGCGCAGCGCTTGGCGGACGAACTCGCTGCCCGCGGCATCGGGTCCGGGGATCGCGTGGGAGTCAGGATCCCGAGCGGGACGTCGGCACTGTACGTCGCCATTCTCGGCGTGCTCGCTGCCGGAGCCGCGTACGTCCCGGTCGACGCCGAGGATCCGGATGCGCGGGCCACTTCGATCTGGACCGGCTCCGGCGCGTGTGCGGTGATCGAAGGCGAACTCGAGATCATCGAGCGTGCCGTGCCCCACGGCCGGGCCGGCGTGGCGCCTGGGCTCGAGGACGAGGCATGGGTGATCTTCACCTCAGGCTCGACCGGCGCGCCAAAGGGGGTTGCGGTCACCCACCGGTCGGCCGCCGCCTTCGTCGACGCCGAAGCCCGACTTTGGAACGTCGAGGTCGACGACCGCGTGCTGGCCGGGCTGTCGGTCGGCTTCGATGCGAGCTGTGAGGAGATTTGGCTTGCGTGGGGCAATGGAGCGGCGCTCGTGCCGGCTCCGCGGGCGATCGTGCGCTCCGGCTCCGACCTTGGCCCGTGGCTTGCAGAGCAGGCGATCACGGTGATCTCGACCGTGCCGACGCTCGCCGCGATGTGGGATGACGCCATGATCGCGAGCGTCCGGCTGCTGATCCTCGGTGGGGAGGCATGTCCGACGGATCTCGCCTGGCGCCTATCGGCCACCCGGGAGGTGTGGAACACATACGGGCCGACCGAGGCGACGGTTGTGTCCACGGCGGCGCGGATCCGCCCACATGAGCCGGTCACGATTGGGCGCCCACTCGACGGCTGGCTGGTCGCCGTGCTCGACTCCAGTGGTGGCGCCGTGCCGTCTGGCGAGGTCGGCGAGCTGGTGATCGGCGGCGTCGGCCTGGGCCGCTACCTCGACGATCAGCTCGACCAGGATCGCTTCGGCGGGATCGCTTCGCTCGGCTGGGAACGCGCCTATCGGACCGGGGACATCGTCCGTGACACGGGCGGCGGCCTTACGTTCATCGGTCGGGCGGACGACCAGGTGAAGATCGGCGGCCGGCGCATCGAGCTCGGTGAGATCGAGGCCCAGCTCCGCGCTGCGCCGGGAGTCAGGGCCGCCGCCGCCGCGGTGCGCACGACGCGCAGCGGCAATCCGGTGCTGGTCGGCTATGTCGCGGGCGACGTGGATCCGGCTGACGTGCGCGCCCAGATCGCCGAATGGCTGCCGTTCGGGGTCGTGCCGCTGGTCGTGGTGCTCGAGTCCCTGCCGAGCACGACCGCCGGCAAGGTCGACCGAGCCGCCCTTCCGTGGCCTCCGCCGCAGCCGCGAGTCGTGGATCGCCTGAGCGCGAAACCGCTCACGGAGACTGAAGCCTGGCTCGCCGACCGCTGGACCGAGCACCTCGGACCGATGGCGATCGCGGCCGACAGCGACTTCTTCGCGCTCGGCGGCTCGTCGCTGAGCGCCGCAAAGCTGATCTCGAAGGTGCGGGACCGCTACCCGACGGCTGCGGTTGCCGACGTCTACCGCCACCGTACGCTCGCCGTGATGGCGGAGCGGCTCGACAGGCTCGGCGAGCCGTCGGACTCGGCCGGGTTTGGGACCGCCAAGACGCCGGGCCGCCGCTGGGCGGCCGCCCAGATCGCCGGCCTGCTGCTGCTCGTGGCGTTCACCGCGCCGTCATGGTTGATCAGCGTCTTCGCTTTCGACGCCTGGCAGGGCATCGGACCACGGGTGCCGTGGGTCTGGCTCGCGGTCGCGTGGCTGGTGCTCGTCAGCTCGCCCGGCCGGGCCGTCCTCGCGGTTGCGGCTCGGAGGGTCCTCCTGCCCGATCTCAAGCCGGGGCGCTATCCGAGACGCGGTTGGTTCGCCACGCGGCTCTGGTTCATCGAGCGGCTCGGTTACGTCCTTCACGTCGAGCGTGGCGCCGGGACGCCGTGGGCTCCGCGGATGGCCCGCATGATGGGCGCTGCGATCGGTCGGGAGGTGCGTCTCGCGTCGCTTCCGGCGCTGACCGCGGCCGTGCGGATCGGTGACGGCGCGACCGTCGAGCCGGCGGTCGACCTGCACGGCTGGTGGATCGACGGCGGCGAGCTGGTGATCGGCGAGCTGCGGATCGGAGCTGGCGCCCGGGTCGGCTCGCGGAGCGTGCTGATGCCGGGTACCGATATCGGTGCGGGCGCGGAGATCGAGCCCGGAAGCGTCGTCTCGACAGTCGTCCCGGCGGGAGAGCGCTGGGCGGGATCGCCGGCTCGCCGGGTCGGCCTCGCGGGCGAGAGCTGGCCTGAGGCGTGGCCGGCGCGGGCCGCCCACTTCCACTTCTGGCAGGCCATGTACGGCTTCGGTGCCGTCGCTCTCAACCTCGTTGGCGTCGTCGCCGCGGTCCCGGCGCTGCTGCTCTATGAGGTGCTGCAGGGCCCAGCCCACTCGACCGGATCGGCGGTCGCCGGTCTGGCCTTCAGCTCGCCGCTGCTCGCCGCGGCTTACATTCTCGGAGACGCCCTCGTCGTCGCGCTCGCCTTCCGCTTCGCGGCGCGGCTGATTCGGCCGGGCTGGCACCCGGACACTGGCGGCACAGCATGGGCGCTTTGGTTCACCGGGCAGCTCACGCAGGGCTCGGTGAAGGCCCTGTTCCCCCTCTACGCGACCGTCTACACGCGACTATGGCTGCGCCTGCACGGCCTGCGGGTCGGTCGGCGAACCGAGGTCTCGACGAGTGAGGGCCTGAACCCCCTCGTCACGCTCGGTGACACGTGCTTCGTGGCCGATCATCCGATGTTCTCGGGCACCCGAGCCCATCGCGGCTGGCTGCACCTCGCTCCGATCGAGGTGGGTGACGGGACGTTCATCGGCAACGGCGCGATTCTCGGCGCCGGCACCACGCTGGGCAGAGACTGCCTGGTCGGGATCGAGACGACGTCGCCTGGCCGGAGCGCGGACGGAACCTCCTGGCTCGGCTCGCCGCCGATCGAGCTGCCGCGCATCCCTGACGTCACGGACCCGGCCCGCACGACCAATCCGCCGCGACGACTCGTGATCGCTCGGGGAGCCACCGAGATCGTGCGGATCCTTCTGCCGACCACGATCTCGATCGTGCTCGCGTCGCTCGTCTTCGGCGCCCTCGATCGGATCGGCGCAGCGGCGGGCGTTGTGGGCGCGGTGGCGGCGGCGCCATTTGTGATTGCGGCGGCCGGCGTCGTCGCGACGTTCGTGACGGTCGCGTTGAAATGGCTGATCATCGGTCGCTACCGCGCCGGCGAGGCACCGCTGTGGTCGTCGCTGGTGTGGCGCGACGAGATCATCAACTCCTGCCAGGAGCAGTTGTCGGGCGAGTGGCTGATGGAGAAGGCGCTCGGTACCCCCGTCTTCTGCGCGTATCTGCGGGCGCTCGGCGCGAAGATCGGCCGCGATGTCTGGTTTGAGACCTTGGCCGTCACCGAGTTCGACGTCGTGACGATTGGCGACGGCTGCGCGATCAACCGGTTCTCGTGCATCGAGACCCACCTCTTCCAGGACCGGGTGCTCCGGATCGGTCCGACGGAGATGGGCGCCGGCTCGACCCTCGGCCCGATCAGCGCCATCCTCCCCGACACCAGGCTCGGCGCCGGCTGCGTGGTCGGCGGGCGCTCGGTCGTCCTGCGGGGCGAGGAGCTTCCGGCCGGCACGCGCTGGCACGGCTGTCCGGTGGTCAGCGACTGAGCGCGATGCCGGAGCTCAGGCTCCTCGACGCGCGGTCGCGGCAGCTCGACGAGGCCGGGCTGCGCCGCTGGGCGCGGGAGGTGACTGACTCGGCGGGAGCCAGCTGCGCGTCGCGCTCATATCGCTTCCCCTGGGCGCTCGTCGCCTTGCACGACCTCCCGGTTGGGGTCGACCTCGAGCGGATCGGGCCGATCGAGCGCTCTTTCGCGGAGTCGATCGCGACTCCGGCCGAGCGTGCCGCGCTGGTTGAGTGCACCGATCTCGACACCTGGGGCACGTCGCTCTGGTCCAGCAAAGAGGCGCTCGCCAAGGCGCTGGGCGACGCCGTCGACTACGACCCGCGCCGCCTCGAGTCGCCGATGCGCTGGCCCGACCTGCAGTCTGGGCCGTGGCGGGCGAGCACGGTGAACGCGGTGCCGCCGCTGCATGTCGGATGGGTCTGCTGGCGCGCGTCGCCGGCGTAGGCGTGCCGCCGACTCCGGGCTGGATCAGCCCGGGCTGTTCACCATGTGCTCCGCGGTCATCGCCAGGTACTCGAGCAACTGCCGACGATGGTCTGTTGCCAGCTCGGCTTCGTCGACCGCGAGCGTCATCGCGCGCAACCAGGCGTCACGCTCGATCGGGCCGACGCTGAACGGCGCGTGGCGCATGCGGAGCCGCGGGTGCCCGCGCAGCTCGCCGTAGGTCGTCGGCCCGCCCCAGTACTGCATCAGGAAGAGGCGCAGGCGTTCCTCTGCCGGTCCGAGGTCCGCGTCGGGGTACAGCGGCCGGAGCACTTCATCGGTGGCGACCTCGGCATAGAAGCGGGCGACGATCCTGCGGAACGTCGGCTCGCCGCCGACGGCCTCGTAGAAGCTCGACGGGTCCTCGCCGGCGGGTGGGGTGGTGGATGTCGCGACGCTCAGGCCGTCATCGTAGCCGTGCCGAGCGCCCTCACCGTGTTGATGAGACGCCCGCTCTGCTCGACGTGCGCCCAGAAGTCCCGCTCGAACTCGGTCCAGAGGTCAGGATCCGATCCAGGATCGGGTCGCGGATCGTACGGGCGCTTGGGTTCGCCGCCGTCGCTGGGCCCGTCAGTGTGATCCTCGGCGAGGATGAAGGCCGGCACGAGGCAGGCGAGTCCGATGCCGAGCATGACGGCCGCTGCATTGGCGTGGGCGACGAGCATCAGCGGGCTCGGGATCACGCACGCGAGAAAGCCGGCAATAAAGAGGTTCGCGGCCGACCAGGCCATCAGCAGCCGGAGCGCGACCAGGATCACAGCGACGAGGACCAGGGGCGCGACGGTGAAGAATGTGGTCGGCGCGTGGGCCGGGCTGATCACGACGATCGCTTTCGTGGACTCGAGCGCGCGGAGCGGGGCCGCTCTTTGGTTGGGTGGCGGTGCCTAATCGATCGGCCGAAAAGGCGAAAAACTTGAGCCTGACCTGTCGGATATCAGCTTGCACATTCCTCGACGCGGCGCTGAGCATGTCGATCGTGTTCGCACTTCGGGCTAGTTGGGCTGCCCGGGGGGCGGTCGCGGGCTGGTG
>JRHI01002880.1_pt1 | contig 11007 bp, 10 predicted proteins | sample 215371 | NCBI WGS metagenome assembly JRHI01 (sample SAMN02929681, study PRJNA255918) | sediment metagenome | biome: cave system; feature: Ice Cave; material: Sediment; isolation source: sediment from deep within a dark volcanic ice cave with no known source of... ... | reverse complement strand
ACCAACGCCCCCAGCGGCGTGGCGCGCGCGGTGTACGACCTGGCGGGCCAGGTGGTGGCGACGCGCGATGAACTCGGCCGCTGGACGCAGTACCAGTACAATGCACGCGGTTGGCGGACGGCGGTAACCGATGCCCTGGGCAACACGGCGACGATGGCCTACGACGCAGCCGGCGACGTCACCAGCGTCACCGACCTGCTCAACCACCCGACCAGCTACACCTTCGACGCGCTGAACCGGCAGACAGTGCAGACCGACGCGCTGAATCATGCCGTGACGACGACCTACGACATGGCCGGCAACGTCAGCACGGTCAAAGAACAGTTGGGTCACGAGACCGACTACGGCTACGACGCGGCCAACCGGCGGACCACGACGACCCAGGCGGTTGGCACGTCCTTGCAGCGCGTGCTGACCGTAATCTATGACCATTTTTTGCATAGCGCGTAAACAGGGCGCGCCCGTACATTTAGGATTGCTAACTCGCAGGCGGGAGGGCGGGCAGCACCTTCCCCGTGACCTCGCCAAAACCGACTCGGTAGCCTGGCCCCTGGCACCAGCCCGTCAACGTGAGGCGATCGCCATCTTCCAGGAACGTGCGCGTCTCGCCGTTGAGCAAATGTAACGGCCGGCTGCCGCGCCCGGTCAATTCCAGCAGACTGCCATACGAGTTGGGCGTCGGCCCACTGATCGTGCCGGTGGCCAGCAGGTCGCCGGGACGCAGGTTGCACCCGTTGCTCGCGTGGTGGGCAAGTTGCTGGCAGACGTTCCAGTACAGATAGCGGGCATTCGAGGCGGAGATGCCCTGCGGCTGACAACCTTCCGTCCCCTGCAGGTACACCTCCAGATTGATGTCGAACGCCCAGTCGCCGCTGGTCCGCAGGTACGGGAGCGGCGGCGGGTCCTGAACCGGGCCGGCAACGCGAAACGGCTCGAGTGCCTCGAGTGGTACGACCCAGGGTGAGATGGAGGTCCCAAAGTTCTTGGCGAGGAACGGCCCAAGCGGCACGTACTCCCAGGCCTGGATGTCGCGGGCGCTCCAGTCGTTGACGAGCACCATACCGAAAATGTGTTCGGCTGCCTCCTCGATGGGAATTGGTCGGCCAAGTGTGTTACCGGGGCCGACGAGGAACCCCATCTCCAACTCGAAATCGAGCGAGCGGCTGGGACCGAAGCTCGGCGCCGCGGCACCGGCCGGCTTGTACTGTCCAACGGGACGATGCAGATCCGTGCCGCTCACGACGATCGAGCTGGCCCGGCCATGGTAGGCCACCGGCAGGTAAAGCCAGTTCGGGTTGAGGGCGTTTTCAGGGCCGCGCAGCATGGTGCCGACATTTGTGGCGTGCTCGCGCGACGAATAGAAATCGGTGTAGTCGCCGATCCCGGCCGGTAGAAGCAATTCCACCTCGGTAAGCGGCAGCAGAACGCGCTCCCGCAGGCCGGCGTCATCGCGCAGCCTCGGCACGTCGGTACGCAGCACCCAACTGATGGTGACACGGGCTTCGCGCCACGCGGGGCGCCCAAGCGCCAGGAAGGCGTTGAGTGTGGTAGAACGGAAAACGCGCCGCCCGCGCAGCGCCGGCCCCTCAAAGAACCCTTCCTCCTCCAACAGCGCCACATCCAGGACCTGCTCTCCGATGGCGACCCCAATCCGCGGTGGCTCACCTGGGCAGCGGAAGACACCATAGGGGAGATTCTGGATCGGGAAATGCGATTCCGGCGCGACAGGGACGAAGGATCGCAGCGCCGGATCGGTGGTCGGGGTCATCGCGTCTCCTGTCCGAGCAGCCCGAGTGCGTGCAGGCCCTCACGCGGCTCGTCGAAACTGCAACTACCAAAGGAGGTGACCGCTTCTCGGCGTGCCTCATGGATATCGGCGACGCTGGCACGGAGATCGCGCCAGCGCATGCCGTCCGCGTCGAAGCGAAAGTCGGCGGGGTCTTCGTCGGCAACGATCCGGCAGACATCCGCCTCGCCCAGGCGCCGCACGCGCGCCAGCACCCCAGCGACGAACAGATTGAGGAAGCCGTGTAGCGTGGCGCCGAAGCCGGCGTCGCGATGCCGGATCGGCTGGTGAAGCCCAGCGGTGTACTTGAGCGGCACACCTGCGTCGCGACAGACAGTGATGGCGGCGGAAACATATTCCGGCGCGGGAACGGTGGCCGGTTCGAGGCCGCCGCAGCGTAGCTTCAACCCTGCCAGCGAGCCGCGTAGCCGAGCCGGCGTCGTGCGGCCATTGTAGCGGGCCAGGCCGGCGGCCAGCGCCGCTAACTGCGACCGTCCCTCCGACCCTTCAGGCGCTTCGGCGTACAGCTGGAGCACGGGCGGTCCCTTGGCCCCGAGAAGGCGTCCTGCCCGGTCAAACAATTCGCAGACGCCATCCGCAGTGATAGGGCGAGCGAGCCGGATCTCGGCCTGATCGATCCTGACCCGGTCCCCGTGGTGCCGGCAGCAGGCGGCCACGGCGTCGAGGTCCAGGCGCAGGTTGTCGAGGAAAGCCGCGGTCGACTCGCTCGGTCGCAGCAGTACGGAAAAGGCGAAAGGCGGTCCCTGGTTGAAGAAGTTCTCGCGGTACGGACTCAACTCCGCTAGCCGGACGGCCGGGCAAACGAAGCGGCCCAGCAACCAGCTGTCGGAGCCCTGGCGGTCGTGGGTATAACGGCGGATCGCCTGGTCAAGCGACAGGCGAGCTGGTGGAAAGAGACCCGCATAGTCAATAATTCCGCTTAGCAAGGCTCGGAGACTGGGAAGCATGGCGATCTCTTCCTCGCGGCCAGCGGGTATCGTGCGCCGCTAGCGTCAGTATATCCCTGCGGTAAAGCCATGTCATGAGCGATGCGCACCTCCGTTGTTGCAGCCGCTGGGCTCGTCGGGTAAACGTCTCGTTTGCAGGTTCGACATCGCTTCCATCCGCAACCACGTGACTGCACTCGCGCGGATCGGCCTCACTGTTGCCGCAGCCGATAGCCTTCCTCGTGCAGCCAGGCGCCGACCTCTCGTGGCGTGAACAGCGCTTCCAGCCGCAGCAAACCTGTGCGGGGCAAGGGCGCCGCCGTCAACAGGCGCCGGACGGCCCAGACGGCCGGTAGGGCGGCGACGTCCAGCCCCGCCTGCTCGGCGCGGACCTCGATTTCTGCCGTTCCGTGGCCCTGGTCATCCTGTCCCTCGATCGACAGCACACCGATTGTCGTTCCCAGCGCTCGCACTATCCCCACCAGCGGCTGCGCCAATCTGCAAAGAAGCTTCAGCTGAAATGGCGTCAGGAGCGGCACCACGCGGCCTGCCCACCACATGAGATAACTGAGCGATTGCCGATCGAGTCCGGCGTGGAAAGTTGCCGGCACGACGCGGTCGCCGAGAGGAAGGCCGTGCCGATCGAAGGAAGAAGGATAACGGCCGCAGAGTCGCGGCTGCAGGCCTGGCGGGCGTTTGCCGAGGAGTCGACCGAAGTAACGGGTGCCGTCCGGCGCCTGCGCGCCGAGCGGCTGGAGAAGGCAGTAGAGGAGCGTTGGCGAAATGGGATTGCCGGAGCCCATGCTGAGGAACACGCGCACCTGCTGCACGTCGGCGCGTCCGGACCACGCCTGCGCCAGTACCTGAACCAGTCCCGGCACCGTGGAGCAGCCGGTCACAACGGCGCTGGGACGCGGACCGGCGGGCAGTTCCCGGGCGACTTCCGCCACGCGCTCCAGGAAGGCGGGTGTCTCGGCGATGTCCACATAATGGCAGCCTTTGGCGGCGCAGGCGTGCAGCAGCGGCGCCGGATCGTACTCGAAGGGGCCGACGGCATTGATGACAGCGTCCACGCCGGCCAGGGCACCGTGCAGCGACGCGGGATCGTGGACATCGACGGGCGGTTGGGCGCGGCGCGATCCCTGGAGGACGCGCACGTTCGGCAACAGTCGCTGCGCCAGGCGCACGAGGCGCCGTCCCATGACACCGCTGGCGCCGAGGACGAGGAGGGTGTGCATTCCTGGTAGCGCTCGTGTAGCCGCGACACGGAGCCCACGCTCCGCTGTGCGTCGCGGCTACGCCAGGATCTCGGTCACGCCAGGTTGACGTACACCGTCTTGACTTCGGTATACAGTTCCAGTGCGTACTCGCCGAGTTCGCGTCCCTGACCGCTCATCTTGTAGCCGCCAAACGGCGCCGCGGCGTCGAAGACGTCGTAGCAGTTCACCCAGACGGTGCCCGCCCGCAGCGAGTTGGCCAACCGATGCGCCTTCTTCACGTCGCGCGTCCAGAGAGCAGCTGCCAACCCGAAGCAGGTCTGGTTACCGCGCCGCAGCACTTCGTCCATGTCCTTGAATTTGAGGATGTTCATGACCGGTCCGAAGATTTCATCGCGAGCAATTCGCATGCCGTCCGTCACATTGTCGAAGACGGTCGGCTCGATGAAATAGCCCTTGTCGCCGAGGCGGTTGCCGCCGCAGAGCAGCCGCGCGCCTTCCTTCTTGCCCGAATCGATAAAGCCCATCACCCGCTCCATCTGCTCCTGCGAGACCTGCGGTCCCTGTTCCGTTTCCGGATCGAACGGATCACCGACCTTGCGCGACCGTGCCTTCTTCAGCACCTTGTCGACGAACTGGTCGTGAATCTCATCCTCGACGAACAGCCGGCTGCCGGCGCAGCAGCATTGTCCCTGGTTGAAGAACAGGCCGAAGAACGACCCTTCCACGGCCGCGTCAAGGTCGGCGTCGGCGCAGACGATGTTCGGGCTCTTGCCGCCTAGCTCCAGGCTGACGCGCTTGAGGTTGCTCTTCGCCGCCGCTTCCATGATAAGCTGGCCGGTGGTGTATTCGCCGGTGAAAGCGACCTTGTCGACGTCGGGATGGCTGCTGATGGCGGCGCCGGCGGTGGGACCGAAGCCAGGGATGACGTTAATAACGCCATCGGGGAAGCCGGCCTCCTGGGCCAGGGCCGCGACACGCAGGGCGGTCAGCGGCGTCTGTTCGGCCGGCTTGAGGACCAGCGTGCAACCGGTCGCCAGGGCCGGGCCCCACTTCCACGCCTGCATGAGCAGGGGGAAGTTCCACGGAATGATCTGGCCGACAACGCCGATCGGCTCGTGGCGTGTGTAGCAGAAATAGTTTCCCTCGACGGGGATCGTCTTGCCGTGGATCTTGTCGGCCCAGCCGGCGTAATAGCGGTAGCACTTGATGGTAAGCGGTAGGTCCGCGGTCAGGGCGTCGCGGTAGGGCTTGCCATTGTCGAGCGCTTCGAGGGCAGCGAGTTCTTCTTGATTTTGTTCGATGAGATCGGCGAGCTTGTTCAGCAGCCGGCCGCGTTCCGAGGCGTTCGTGCGCGACCACGGCCCCTCCTCGAAAGCCTTGCGTGCCGCCTTGACGGCCAGGTCCACGTCGGCCTTGTCACCTTCAGCGACCTGACAAATGGTCGCGCCGGTGGCTGGGTTGAGTGTGGCAAAGGTCTTGCCCGAGACGCTGTCGAGCCATTTGCCGCCGATGAACAGCGGTTGGTCCTTGACCCTGGGCGCCCTGGGAGTCCGTGTTTTGCGGGGGGTTGCCGTGGCCATGCGATGGTCCTCCATCAACGGGGAAGAGGGCGCACGCCGCCCTCAAGATTAGAATCGCGGGTTGGATTGTCGCACCGCGCCTCCCCAGCTGTCAAGGATCGAGTCGACGGCTCTCTCCAGCGAACTCGGTAGCTCCTTCGCGGCTCCGACACGAGCGGCGTCTCCCCATGGTGTGCGCGGGAATGAGAAGCGGCAGAACGCTTTTCAGGAGGAGTTTCGGCCTCCCCGGCAAGGTTCAGCGTCTTACTCCGCCTCGATGCAGTACAGGTACTTCTCGCCGCGCAGGAACAGCTGCTTGCCGACGACAGCCGGCGAAGCGTCCATGGGATCGTCCAGGCGATTGGTGGCCAGGACTTCCAGCTTGTCGCCTTGTTTCAGCACCAGTGTTGTGCCCTGGCGATCGACCAGGTAGATCCGGCCGGCGGCCCCAACAGGCGAGGCGTAAAGGGTGGATAGCCCGGGCAGGCGCTCGCGGTCCAGGATAGGCTTCCCCGTTTTGACATCGAGCGACGTCAGCAGCGCATTGTTGGCTTGCGTGAAGTACAGTCGTTCTCCCATGTACAGCGGCGAGGGGACGTAAGGGGTGCCGCGGTCATGGCGCCAGACCACCTTGTCGGTGTTTGTGATATCCCCCAGCGCGTCGAGCGAGATGGAGCGGGCGGCCGCGCCGCGGTAGCCGCTCATGCAATACACCACACTGCCGGCAGCGACCGGCGAGGGGATCGCGTTGACGGTCATGCCACCACACTGCCAAAGTTCCTTGCCCGTCTCCAGATCGTAGCCGCGAATGCGATTCGTCCCATTGGCGACGATCTGCGTCCGGCCCTCGTGCTCCACCAACAAGGGCGTGTTCCACGACGTCTTCTCGTCCCGGTCAACCTTCCACTTCGTCTTCCCCGTGCGGGCGTCGAGACAGGTGAGGAAGGAGTCTGCCTCCTGGTCCCAGTTCACGATTAGCGACTCGCCATGAATCACCGGGGTGACGGCCTCTCCCCAGCCCAGGCGCGTGTTCATCAGTCCCAGGTCGCGGTGCCACCGCAAGTTCCCTTCCAGGTCGTAGCAATAGATGCCGCGCGAGCCGAACGAGGCGTACAGATACCGGCCGTCGGTGGTCGGCGAGCCGGCGGCGTAGGAATGGGTGGGATGATGTCCCTCGTGCGGCACCTGTTCGGTGGCGAGCCGCTCCCAGCGGAGCTTGCCGGTCTTGCGGTCGAAGCAGAGGACGACAAACTGGTAATAGTTCGTGGGCGGCGTGGTATTTTTCTCGAACTTGGGGTTAGCCGCGGGCAGCGCGGCAGCAGCGGCGGTGCGATCGGTCTTGATCGCCGTCAGCACGAAGATCCGGTCGCCCCATACGATGGGTGTGGCGCTACCTCGGCCGCGAAGCGGCACCTTCCATTTGATATTCGTCTTCTCGTTCCAGGTGACGGGCGGATCGCCCTTCGGGGCTGTGCCGTTGGCTTCGGGTCCGCGCCAGTGGTGCCAGTTGTCAAGGCGCGCGGCGGCCAAATCGCCGGCCGCGGCGACGGACGTCAGCAACCACCCGCAGAGCGCCAGGAGAGCAGCCTTCTTCATCGCCTTAATTACCTCCCAAGGGATACTCCCAGCAGTGCCGTCCCCGGACTGCTGGGTGCCTGGGCAGTTTATGCGATCGGACGCTCACTGGCAGCGGTGTGGCTCGGGTAGGTGAGCGGCAAAGGCCACGGACTTGATGGGGAATCGGGGATAAGGGCTTACGGCCGGCAGATCAATGAAAACGCCGCAAGGAGGCTCCTCCGTGCGGCGTCAGGTTCTGGCGCCTCAGTTAGCGGAGTTACTCGGCGGGGTGCTGATGCTCGCGTCCACGACGATGGAATTCTCCAGCGAGACCTCGGGGAGCAGTTCGCGGACACCGTGCTGTGCCAGCTGTTTGACGTAATAGCTGCTGGTCCTTCCCCGGAGCACAACCAGTTCGGGGCCCAACTCGATGGTCAGATTGCGAATGCGTCGCCCGGTCCGGGCAGAGACGTGACGTTCCAGATCGTATTGCAACTGAAGGGCGGAGGCCTGCACCATGATAGTCACCGTGTCCTGGCCGGCGCGCAACGCCATGCCGGCTGCCGTTCGGTCCAGGAGAATAAGGATGTCCCGCCACCATTATTACCCATTCAGCGGGGTAGACCAGAGGAACTTTGCGAATTCCGGGGCTTCTCACCCTGATTCCGTCTCGGCAAGATGGGCGTGGAATGCCGCGCAGGCAATTCCTGCTTAGGCGGCAAGAAGCGCATAGCAGGTCAACTCGCGCGATCCGGATGAATGGGAAGGAGATGTTCGCTGATGTTTCGCATGGCAGGACTGCCTGGCCACGGAAGAAGGTGTAGTAGGTGAGTGAGCAGATCGCCACCGCCAGGAGGACGATGCCGAGGTAACTAACGAGTGCCAGGCGGCGGTAATCGGCTTCCTCGGCCTGGGCCTCCGCAGTCCAGGTTGCACGGCTCCGCCAGGTCTGGCCGAACGTCCAAATCGTTCCGCGTGCCGACAGCGGTTTTTGTCGGGGCTACCTGATGCGCTGGTGCGAAGCCAACGGCGTCGATTACCTGTTCGGCCTGGCGAGAGACCCGCGTTTGGTGCGGATCATCGGCAAGGAGTTACAGGCAGTGAAGGCGCAGTTCGAGCAGACCGGTCAGCCGGGAAGTGGGACGACAGGTTGAACTTCTGCCGCCGCTGGTTGGCTGCTCGAACTCGGGGCGGGCGTCGGGGCGGGCGGCTTCGAGGCCGGCACCCCTCCGAAAACCCGCATCAGCAGGTGACAGACGGCGGGGGTGGCGACTAGCGACAGCAGCACCGAGATAGCCAGCGGCCCCATCACGGCGATGGCGAGCGGCTTGAGCATGTCGGCCCCCGAGCCGATCCCGTAGGTCTGGGGCAGCATCCCCAGGGCGGCGGCGATTGAGGTCATCAGCACCGGCCGGAGCCGTCGCCGGCCCGATTCGATCAGGGCTTCTTCCAGCGGCAACCCGTCGGCACGAAGGTGTTCCACCCGGTCGAGCATTAAGGGGACGCGAGTCATTCAGACGAACTCCCTGAATGACTCGCGTCTCTTTTTTGCCCGCCTGCACTCGGTACGACACCGCCAGCCGGCCAAACGGCGGGATGTCCGTGGGCGGGCTGAGGTCCAACTGGAAGCGGCAATTGGCACTACAACAGGTGCGAAGTCCGGCCACCTAAACCGTCCACTCCGAGCAGTTTAGCAGCCCACGCGCAAAAAGTGACCTCATCGGCTCCCCCATCCCCGGCGGACCCACCTGGCCAACAGTTCGACCCGCCCGGACACCCCAAAGTGCTGGTAGACGAGCTTGGTGTACCCGTTGACCGTGTGCATACTGATCCCGAGACGGACGGCGATCAGTTTGTCCGAGTCGCCTTCGATCAGGCATCGGAGAACCTGTCGAGCCCGAGGCGGCAGGTCGGCTGGGGACGGCTCCGCGAACCGGGCCAGCGGGCCGCCAATGAGCGGAGCAACAGCCCGGTGCGTTTCCCGGACCAACACCTTTTCGCGGGCCGTAAAGTCCGGCTCCCCGATCGCTCGAACGAACACCGCCTCGCTCAGTTCGTCCACCGTGGCCAGGCCCTGATCGGAGTACAGAATGACATCCGTTCCGACTTGTCGGTGCAGCTCGTAATACTCGGACCGATACCACTCACGGTCGGACACGAGGTCCGGCCGGGACAGGCACACACCTGGGTCGCTGGCGAAGGCGGCGGCGTAGGGGCGGAACATTGGGTTGAACCCCGGGCCGCGGGCGCGGAACCCAGCGATGAGTTGCTCCCACGGCCGACGATCGAAGCCGTTCTCCCATCCCCAGCCAATGACCTCCAATCCGCGAGGCTGCGGGCCGAATGTGCCGACCGACTCGGCCACGTTCGCCACTCCCGCGCCAACCAGGCGGGATAGTTCGGCGGCCAGGTGGATTCGCCAACCCCTCGCGTCGTCGCCGCGGTCGCGGCACTCGTTGACCAGCTGGACGATTGCCCGGAGGTCGGCCAGGCGGAGGCGGGAGGACTTGGCCATCGAGGTCTCCGAATCGATCCACCTACGACCCCCTCGTTTTAGGGGGTGTCCAGGTGCACTTCCGTGCAATATGATATTATACTCGCCCCATGAGCATGCATCCTTCCACCTGGATGTCTACCCGTTTTTGGTTCCGTAGATTCGTCGCCCGTCTCGGCTACGGTCGTCCGCCGGCCTCACGCCCGCGGCCGTCCGCTCGCCGCTTCCGCCCCGGCATCGAGGGGTTGGAGGACCGGACCGTCCCGACCACCTTCAGCGTCACTACCACCGCCGACGCCGGCCCCGGCTCGCTGCGCCAGGCGATCACCGACGCCAACCTCGCCGCCAACGTCGGCGGCCCCGACCGCATCGAGTTCCACATCGATGTATCTTACGCCAACGCCGACGGTACGTTCACCATCAGCCCCCAGACGCTCCTGCCCCAGGTCACCGACCCGGTCGTGATCGACGGCTACACCCAGTACGGTGCCCACGAGAACACGCTGAAGGGCGTCGGCAAGCTCGGCGTCGATCCCGGCGACCTGACACAGTACGGCGACAACGCGGTGCTGAAGGTCCAACTCGACGGCCGCCAAGTGATCTCCAACGGCAACGGCCTCTACTTTTACAGCTCTGCGACAACTGTCAACGGCAGTGTCGTCCAGGGGTTGGTCGTCGACGGCTTCAACACCGGCATTCTTGCCGGACCTGGTGTGACCGTCCGGGGCAACTTCATCGGAACGAACGTAACCGGGGAGAGTTGCTACGACAGCGGCAATCACTTCCTGGGCAACGCCATCGGCGTCGTCGCCGCGGGCGGTGCCCAACCCGTGACCATCGGCGGTACGGCTCCGGGCGACCGCAACCTGATTTCCGGGTCCTCGGACAGTGCGGTCTTTACCTACAACAACGCCATCATCCAGGGCAATTTCATCGGCGCCGACCATACTGGCACCCAGGTATTCGACGCGCAAAACCGCTCTCTCGGGAACCTCAAAGGCGTCTACGGCTACGGCAGCTACGGTACCTTCGCCCCCCCCGGTTCGACGGTGCTCGTCGGCGGGACCCAGGTCGGTGCCGGGAACCTCATCTCCTCAAGTTCCTACACCGCGTTGATGCCCATTTCGGCTGGCTTCGTAATCCAGGGCAACTTCCTCGGGACCGACGTGACCGGAACGCGCGGCGTCGATGCGGCGGGCCGGAGGCTCGGCAACGGACTGGGGATCGAGGGCGGTTCCTCAATCGTGGTTGGCGGTTTGGCGGACGGGGCGGGCAACCTCTTAGAGCAGGGGATCCGATTCTCGGTCGGGGCCAGTGGCAGCGTGGTGCAGGGCAACTACCTCGGCACGAACGTCATGGGAGGCAGAACGGACGCCGCCGGGCATGATGTCTTCAGTCTTAGAGCCTGTTCCAAATGAGGGCGCATGTACAGTATCCTCTGGCC
>JRHI01002879.1_pt1 | contig 11009 bp, 9 predicted proteins | sample 215371 | NCBI WGS metagenome assembly JRHI01 (sample SAMN02929681, study PRJNA255918) | sediment metagenome | biome: cave system; feature: Ice Cave; material: Sediment; isolation source: sediment from deep within a dark volcanic ice cave with no known source of... ... | reverse complement strand
CGCAAGGGGAAGGCGCTGTTTCATCCCTTGCGTCTCGCCTTGACCGGCCGCGACAACGGACCCGAACTCGCGGCGCTTTTGCCTTTGATCGGTAAAACTAAAGCGGCGGCACGATTATCCGGACGCGCCGCTTAACCCCATCAGGGCCAGTGACCTCCTGGGTCCCGGCTTGCCCTTCGGCGTTCGCGGAATTCTTCCCCGCCTGGTCTTCCTTGGCCGCGGAGGGTTGGGTGCCTAGCCTTGGTGGCGCCGCCTTTTCGAATTTCGGCTTTGCCAATTCCGCCGATTTTTCGGGAGTGACCACGATATCGCTCTTGCGTTCGCGTCCAAGCACCTGTTCGGCTCCCGCGAGCGCCTCGGCCCAGGATTGCCCAGCCGGTTTGCAGGTGCAGGCAGGATCGAAAGTTTTCTTGAATTTCAGGGCATTGGGCAAATCGGAATAGGGCGTGCCGCCATCGAGCGAGACGGCGGTACTGATGTCCTGACGCGGGGAACGTGTATAGACGCTGACCGCGGAATTCGGGCAGAGGGCCTGGCATAGGCTGCTCAGTTGGTCCGGATCGCTTTGCCTCACGGACAAATCGAGCGGGAAAAAGCCGCCGTCGCAGTCGCGCACGCACACCGCCTGCGAACCGCCGCGGGGGGTGAGGTCTTCGCCGGGCAGAGGGAGGACCTCTTCGATCCGGGGCTGACCGAAAGGGAACGGGTTTGGATTGGCTCCAAAGATGCCGAAAAGCGATTCGAAAAAACCCCGCTCGCGCGGTTGGTTGGCAGCCTGGACTTGGCCGCGGCAATAGGCATTGTAGCGCGCGGTCAGTTGCTGCCTCGCCGCTGCATTGCCGGCGGGATCCCGGCTTCCTTGGAATTGGGCAAGGTTCGCCTGCATTTGTTGAATTTGCGCATTAAGGCCCGAGCATTGCGGCGGCGGCGCGTCGAACAAAAAGAATTGGCCCCGGTCGCAGCCGAGCGCGCGCGCATAGCGGATCGTGCGATCGAGATCCGCGCGCTGTTTTTGCGCGGCGCCGCCATAGTGGTTCGAATAGGTCTGGCTGCCTTCGCCGAGCGCGGAGATCCGCGCCGCTAGTTCTCCGCAACTGTTCGATTGCGACGAGGCAGGACCGAGGGAGAGGACGAGGGCCACGCCGCCCATGGCAATCCTAAAGCAGGCGCCAAAACGCGTGAATGATTCTCTAAGGGCGCGGCCGGAATGCATGCACGTCTCTGGGGGGCTTGGGGGGTCACCTGCCTAGCCGGTAATTGCATCAAACAATGAAATGGCGTCCCTTCGTGGCCTTACCATGACCACATCTAGTGCAGCCAGGTCCAGGAGGCGGTCCGGGCGAGTCAATTGGTTTGTTGCGAATGACGTTATTAAACACTTCATATTCGGACGCAGAGGAAGGCGGGCATGCGCGCCGCGCTTCGAAAATAAAGCGGCGTGCAAGTCATGGCCGATCAAACGCGTCCGGCAATGTGAGATAGCTCGAGGGAACCTTGTTTATCCTCTGAAGCGAGCTAGTTGACACGGTCGCCGCAGGTGACGTGGAAGGAGCCGGGCTCTATACTGGATCGCGCCGCGGCGTCCATCGTCCCGGCCGCCTCGTCCGCCGGTCCAAAGCCGCTCGAACCGGCATATCCATGCGCCTTGCACCAGGCATCCGCGACGACGAGGCCGCACGGCGAACCCGGCTTGAGACATTCCTCGAAACCATAGCCGTCATTCGGCGGAATGATCAATGTCCGGCTTTCGTCCGCTCTCGCGGAAATTTTGAGGGCGAAGGCGGCCAAAATTCCGGCGAGGAAGAAAAGCAACAGGCGAAACAGCTTCCGGCGGCCGCGCGCGGCGAGCGTTATTTTGGCAATCGGCAGGATCAAAATCGACATGGATATCTCAAGGATTGAGGAAAACCGAGAAGAGATTTGTATCGAAAGTGCTTGAAAATTCTGTTAACGCGCCGACGGAAATGGCCACCCAAGCGCCAATCTTGACCAATAGAGTATTCCGCGCGCATAGTCACCAGATGACGCGCTTGACCGGCGCTTGCCCGACCCTCATTACGATCACAATTTGTAACGCCTAGGCTTGCCCCTGGCGGGAGCCGTCGCGTCCTCGATCCAAGTGTTCGGCTTTGATGCCCCAGGCCAGAGCAGGCATATGCCGTTGCGGCTCTACAATACGCTGACCCGCCAAAAAGAGATTTTCGCGCCGCTCGACCCCGCGAATGTGCGTCTCTACGCCTGCGGCCCGACGGTGTACGATCATTTGCACATCGGCAACGGGCGCATGTTGATCGTCTTCGACGTGCTCTTCCGCCTGCTGCGTCGTGAATACGGCGAGAACAATGTCACCTACGTCCGTAACATTACCGACATCGACGACAAGATCAATGCCCGCGCGGCGGAGCGCGGGGTCGATATCCGCGTGCTGACGGACGAAATGACGAAGGTTTTTCACGAGGACGCCAAGGCGCTCGGCTGCTTGGCGCCAACCGTCGAGCCCCGCGCGACGGAGCATATCGCAGAGATGGTCGCGCTTATCGAAAAGCTTATCGCCAAGGGCCATGCCTATGTGGCGGAAGGCCATGTGCTGTTCGATGTCCCCTCAATGCCTGCCTATGGCAAACTCTCGAAGCGTCCGCTCGACGAAATGATTGCGGGCGCGCGGGTCGAGGTCGCGCCCTATAAGCGGGGGCCAATGGATTTTGTCTTGTGGAAGCCTTCGAGCGCCGCCGAGCCTGGCTGGGAAAGTCCCTGGGGGCGTGGCCGTCCAGGCTGGCACATCGAATGTTCGGCGATGAGCTGGAAACATCTCGGCGAGGTGTTCGACATTCACGGCGGCGGAATCGACCTCCTCTTCCCGCATCACGAAAACGAAATGGCGCAAAGCTGCTCCGTCTTCGGGCATGATGCGATGGCCAATATCTGGATGCACAACGGCCATCTGCAAGTCGAAGGCCAAAAAATGTCGAAGAGCCTAGGGAATTTCGTGACGATCCACGAGCTCTTGCGCACCGAGAAATTTGGCGGCCGCTCCTGGCCAGGCGAAGTGCTGCGGCTAGCGATTTTAAGGACGCATTACCGCCAGCCGGTCGATTTTACGGTGAGGGCGCTGGAGGAAGCGCACTCGACTTGTGCTGAATGGTTTGCTGCTACTTACGGTGTAGGGAGTCGGGAAGAAATTCCGGAATCCGTCCGTCAGCCAATGTTGGACGATCTCAACACGCCGACAGCTTTAGCCGCTATTCACGAATTGCACGCGCGTGCGGATAACCTCGACGCTGCGCTGCAATTGAAAGCGTGCCTCGACCTATTGGGGATCCAACTTCAATTTAATCACTTTAAGCAATCGCTGCTTGCTCTGCCACTTCATATCGCGTCAGCCCGCGGTTACTGGTCAGATTATGAGGCAACGGCCCGCAGCTTTAGAAGGGCAGCTCATACGCATTTCACTCAACCCGCCGCCGATGACATCACGGAGACTGTTGAGCGTATCCGAAGAGATTATCTCCAGGAGCACGGACTAAACGGGAGCGAAGTTGACGATCTCATCGCAGCCCGAAACGCCGCGCGCAAGAGCAAGAACTGGGCTGAATCCGACCGCGTCCGCGACGAGCTTGCCGCAATGGGCATCATGCTGAAAGACAACAAAGACGGCACGACAAGCTGGGAGCCAAAACAATGAGCGCCGGCGCCTTTCCAAAACCTTTGCTACGGCCTTACCTTGACTCCGATCTTCCGTCGCTCGCCGAGATTCGCTTTGCGGCCATCGAGGAATTGACGGTCGAGGATTACGGCGAGGCGCAGCGCCGCGCCTGGGCCTCGGCCGTTGATGACGACGAGGAATTCGCACAAAGTCTCGAAAAAGGCTTGACCCTCGTCGCGTTGATCGGCGGCGGCCCGGTTGGTTTTATCGCACTTCAGAGCGGAGGGCTGATCGACCAGCTTTATGTCCATCCAGCCGTCGCCCACACCGGCGTCGCGACCGCCCTCATTGACGCGATCGAAAAACTCGCCGCCGCGAGGGGCACCGCGATGCTCGCGACCGATGCCAGTGACACCGCAAAACCCTTGTTCGAGGCGCGGGGCTATCGGGCGGAGCGCCGCAACACGATCGAAATCGATGGCGAATATCTCGGCAAAACGCGCATGTCAAAAGCGCTGGCGCCCAAAGCCGCGCCGAATGTTCGGCCATGACCCGCGAAAAGCTCACCCTGTTCGACACGACCTTGCGCGACGGCGCGCAAATGGCGGGCGTCGATTTCTCGCTCGCCGACAAACGCCATATCGCGGCGCTGCTCGACAGTCTCGGCGTCGATTATATCGAGGGCGGCTATCCCGGCGCCAATCCGCTCGATACGGAATTCTTCGCACAAAGACCCAAGCTGAAGGCCGCGCGTTTTGCGGCGTTCGGCATGACCAAAAGGGCAGGGCGCTCCGCCGCCAACGATCCCGGCGTGGCAAGCCTTCTAAGAGCAGATGCCGATGTCATCACCTTCGTGGCCAAGGCCTGGGATTTTCATGTTCACGTGGTGCTCGGCTGCACGCTTGCGGAGAACCTCGAAAACATCCGCCAGTCGATCGACGCGGCGCTAGCGAGAGGCCGCGAGGCGATCCTCGACTGCGAGCATTTTTTTGACGGCTTTAAAGCCAACCGTGACTATGCGCTTTCCTGCGCAAAGACGGCTTACGCGGCGGGGGCCAGATGGATCGTTCTCTGCGACACCAATGGCGGAACGCTCCCGCATGAAATCGCAAGGATTGTCGAGGAAGTTGCCGCGCATGTGCCGGGCTCGCACATCGGCATTCATGCGCACGACGACACCGGCAACGCGGTCGCCAATTCGCTTGCCGCCGTTCGCGCCGGGGCGCGGCACATTCAAGGCGCGCTGAATGGGCTTGGCGAGCGCTGCGGCAACGCGAATCTCGTCTCGCTGATCCCAACGCTTCTGTTGAAGCGCGATTTCGCGGAAAAATTCGAAACCGGCGTGACGCCGGAAAAGCTCGCGACGCTCGCCAAGGTCAGTCACACCCTTGACGAATTGCTCAATCGCGCGCCGAACCGSCACGCGCCCTATGTSGGCGCCTCGGCTTTCGCGACSAARGCWGGRATCCAYGCCTCGGCGGTGATGAAGGAGCCSAARACCTACGAGCATATCGTGCCGGAGGCGGTCGGCAACAMGCGCCGGCTTCTGGTGTCGGACCAGGCGGGGAAATCGAACATMCTYGCCGARCTRGAGCGAATCGGGGTGYGTCTCGACAAGGACGATTCCCGGGTCGCGCGTMTTCTCGACGAGGTCAAGCAAAAGGAATCGSTTGGCTACGCCTAYGAGGGSGCGGAWGCYTCRTTCGAGCTTCTSGCCCGCCGGWTTCTCGGGCAGGTGCCGGAATATTTCGAGGTCGARCGCTTTCGCGTCGATGTCGAGCGCCGCCACAATGCGCAAGGCGAMCTCGTCTCGGTGGCGGAGGCGGTCGTCAAGGTGCGSATCGGCGGCGAAAYYCTRATCTCGGCSGCCGAAGGCGAGGGTCCGGTCAATGCGCTCGATCTCGCGYTGCGMAARGATCTCGGCAAATATCAGCGCTWYATCGAAGACCTCGAACTCGTCGATTTTCGYGTCCGCATWTTCCRCGGCGGMACCGACGCGGTGACGCGGGTCTTGATCGAGTTTCGCGACGGCTCCGGAGAGAGCTGGTCGACGGCCGGCGTCTCGGCCAATATCATCGACGCCTCGTTTCAGGCGCTGACCGACGCGATCACCTACAAGCTTCTAAAATCCGGCGCGCGATAAGGGGAACGGGAATTTTTGGGTCGCCCCGTGCATCGTGGTTTAAGGTGTCTTTCTCAAATCCGCCGAGATGATTGAAGGTGAATCCATCGAGATGGAGGTGCCCCTGGACCGGCCAGGCACCCTTCGCATCCATTGGGTTGCCAATATGCTCGGCGCACTTCACCAAAGCCCGATTGAGCGCATGTCAACCAAGTCTTGAATGTTCGCCTTTCTCCACACGCCCAAGACGTAATCGCCCCCAAGGAGCAGATTATAGTTGCAGTTGGTGTATCGGTGGTGCAACCAGTGATGCCGAGCCAGATACCTGAAGTAGGCTGTTTTTGCTAAAACTCTAACCACGAATGGCCCGCGGTCGATCACATCCTGATAGCGCATGTGTAGGTAGGGGTGAATGAATTGTGCCAGCATCGGCCACAAACAGAGTGGCAAGCATGCTCCAATCGTAAACCAGCTGCCGCCAATGTAACAAAGCGAAATGAAAATCGGCACCGTCGGTGCCATGTACTCTGCGTAATCCTTAAGCCGGCCGCCTAATATCAATCCATATCTGCATTCAATGATGTAACTGAAGCGCCTCACTTTCAAATGCGAATCAAGCCGCGGCCGCTCTTCTTCGTTACTAAATTGCGTGACATGATTCTTTCTGAAAGTAAGAAAGTGATGTACAACATGGTGTGAATACCAAGCATAAGATAACGATTCCCCGACCCATCCCCACCTCTCATACAATAGTCTCAGTGCGGGGCTGGCATGTTGAATAGTGCGATGGAAAAAAGATTCACATACACTAATTACGAGGTACCCGCATAATAGACCGGAGACGACTTCAGCTTCTATAAGCATAGTTGACATGGCCCCATGAAATTAATGTGCCATCGCTCACATTCACTGCGATCGCCCGTCCGATCAACGTATGTTTTAATTCTGGTTCGAATATTGCAGGATGAAACCATGCGGCAGGCCTCTTGGGGGAGCGGGAAATGGCGCCGCGGCGTGGACTGCCGCCATCCACGCGGTATCCAGAGCTGGTTGTCCGCTCTTGCGGTAGAACGCCTGATGCGTGAGATGGCCCATCTCATCGACGAAAAGACCGATTTGTCCCACGGCAATTAAACGCTGCGCACGCACTTCCGGCGGAAGATGCAATTGGCGGGTTATCAATCCCATCAGCAATGACTCATAACTTGCCTTTTCGGTTCCCCCACTGACCGGCGCGGCCTTGGCCGCAGCCCCTAGCGAATAATTAGGCGCCGGGGACAAAGCGGCGAGCTGTTGGGCCACCGTCGTCTTTTTGCCCTGGGCGGGGAGGCTCTTGCTGTCTTGTGGCGCCTGCTTTTTTTGCGGCTTGGCAGGGGGTTCCGGCTGCGCCTTGTCGAGAGCCTCGGCGTCCGGCGTGTCGTCGGCGAGCGTTTGCGGCTCCGCTGGCGGCGACGGATTGGCCGCTTTCTCTTTTGTTGCAGTCGCGGCCTTTTCCTGCTCGGGCTTTTCTAGGGCAGGCTGCGGCGCCGCGAGCTTTGGAGGTGGCGCCACGCGAGGCGCCTTCGTTTCCTGGTCCGGTTCTCCCTTGTGGGTTTGATCCGCATTGCCCGACAGCGGCGCATCGTGTGCGGCTTCGACATCGTCGAGTTGGGTCTTTTCCGGCGGCGGTTTCTCCTTCACCACGGGCTGGGTCACGAGATCTGGCGGCGGAGGGAGAGCTTTCTGCTCGGGCGGGCGCTCGGCGACGATCTCCACCGGAATTTCTTCCGCGCGGGCGGGCTCGGAGGCGACGGAGAAATCCTCGAAAAGAAGGACAATTAAAAGCAACGCGTGGGCAACCAAACACGCCGCGAGAATCCCGGCGAATGGCCCGCGCGCCGGATGTTCCCGAGGCACGATCAAACGTTTGGACGGATCCGCCTTGAAGGCGGCATCGACAGGTTCGCGATCGAGCGTCACCTTGCCCTCGAAATTCCCAGCTTCAATGCCCAAAAACAAGCTTTCATATGCGCGGATCGACGGTCTCCTTCCGGAGGCCAAAAACCGCGGCCTTGGCCGCGGCGGTTTCGATCATCGGCACAATATCCTCGATCTTTTCGGCGACAAGATAGCGGACCTCCAAGGAAGGCTGGATAAATCGCCGCTCCCGCATATGCGCGAAAAGCCGCAGCAACGGCTGCCAGAAACCGGCGACGTCGGCGATCACGACGGGTTTCGTATGACGCTCGAGCTGGACCCAGGTCAATTGTTCGGTCAACTCCTCCATGGTTCCGATACCGCCGGGCAACGCGACAAAAGCGTCGGCGCGCTCGAACATCAGGCGCTTGCGTTCGTGCAAACTGCCGACGACAAGGCATTCCTGGAGTCCTGGCAGGGGTCCTTCTATGCCGACCAAAAAATTTGGAATAATGCCGGTGACATGGCCGCCGCTGGCGAGCACCGCGCCAGCGATCGCGCCCATGAGACCGTTGGCGCCGCCGCCATAAACGAGGCCGATACCGGCCTTCGCTATCGCCTGGCCGAGCTGTCGCGCTGCCGCGTCATAGACGGGATCGGCGCCTTGGGCGGAGCCGCAATAGACACAAATGTCGCGGACGAGGCGGGAGCGGGTCTGGATGGCGATGTGCTTCGATGACATCGTCTGCTTGTCGCGCGCCGCCCATAATGGGTCAAGCGGGGCGGGGAACCGAAGGCGGCGCGGGGTGTATTCCTGTTGCGCCGCCGCAAGTGGAAACCATTTCGCGAATCGTGGTAACGCGAGATCAAAAAGCCTAGAGGATGATCGCCGGATTGCCTTCTAGGCGTTTGAAAGATTCTGGTCCATTGTGAGTCTTCGTCAGCAACCGAGTTGCATGTCGCGTCCTTTTTTAAATGCTCCGGCGCCTCAAGCAAAGGCTTCCGCAAGACCGGCGCGGGGCTCGGCCCTCCGCAAGCTCTGGCCCTACATCTGGCCGTCCGGGCGGCGTGACTTGACGCTGCGGATTTTCGCCTCCGTGGCTTTGCTGCTGGCCGCGAAGGTCATCACGATCGCCGTTCCCTATTCTTTCAAATGGGCCACGGACGCGATGAGCGATCCGGCGAGGGCATCCATTTCCGACGTGATCGCGGGTCCGCTGGCCTTCACCCTACTTTATGGCGGTCTGCGCATTTTGATGGCGCTCCTCACCCAGGCCCGCGATGCGATCTTCGCCGATGTCGCGATGCACGCCGTGCGCCGTCTCGCGCGCGACGTATTTTCGCATTTGCATTTGCTGTCGCTGCGCTTTCACCTCGAACGCAAGACCGGCGGCCTCACCCGGATCCTCGAACGCGGCCGCAATTCAATCGAGACGATCGTGCGCACGACGATGCTGACGGCGGTTCCGACGATTGTCGAATTCGTGCTGATCCTGGCGGTTTTTCTCTATCAATTCGATTGGCGTTATGCCGCCGTGGTGACCTTGATGATCCTCGCCTACATGGGCTTCACCGCGAGCGCGACCAATTGGCGGATCGCGATCCGGCGGGCGATGAACGAGAGCGATACCGACGCAAATACCAAGGCGATCGACAGCCTGCTCAATTTCGAGACGGTCAAATATTTCAATGCCGAGGAGCGCGAGAAGCAGCGCTACGACAAATCCATCGCCCGTTACGAGCGCATGAGCATCAAGACTTACACGTCGCTTGCCTTCCTCAACGCCGGGCAGGCGGTCATTTTTACATGTGGGCTGACGGCCGCGATGGCGATGAGCATTGCCGGTATCGAGAGCGGCACCAATACGGTCGGCGATTTCGTCCTCATCAACGCGATGATGATTCAGCTCTATCAGCCGTTGAACTTCATGGGCGTTGTCTATCGCGAGATTAGGCAAGCGGCGATCGACATCGAGATGATGTTTGCCGTTCTCGGCCAGCATCCCGAGGTCGAGGACCGCCCGGGCGCGAAGCCTCTTACCGTGACGAACGGCAGGCTTTCGTTCGAGCATGTGTCCTTTAATTACGACCCGCGCCGGGCAATTCTGAAGGACGTGAGCTTCGACGTGCCCGCCGGAAAAACAGTGGCGATTGTCGGCCCCTCGGGGGCCGGCAAATCCACGCTTTCGCGGCTGATATTCCGTTTCTACGAGCCTTCCGCAGGGCAAATCGCCATCGACGGTCAGGATATCGCGATGGTGACCCAAACCTCGTTGCGCGCGGCGATCGGGATGGTTCCGCAAGACACGGTACTTTTTAACGACACGATCGCCTATAATATCCGCTACGGCCGCTTCGACGCGAGCGACGCCGAGGTCCGCGAGGCGGCGCGCCTGGCGCGGATCGGCCATTTCATCGAAACTATTCCGGGCGGTTACGAGGCGCAGGTCGGCGAACGCGGCCTAAAACTCTCGGGCGGCGAAAAGCAGCGCGTCGCGATCGCCCGAACCATTCTGAAGGCGCCACCAATCCTCGTCCTCGACGAGGCGACCTCGGCGCTCGACTCCTTTACCGAAGGCGAGATTCAGGACGCGCTCGATCTTGTCGCCAAGGGCCGGACGACCCTGGTGATCGCGCATCGGCTCTCGACAATCGTCAATGCCGACGAGATCATCGTGCTCGACAAGGGCAGGATCGCGGAGCGCGGCGCGCATGCCGCGCTTCTGGCACGAAACGGGCTATATGCGGCGCTGTGGAAACGCCAGAACGAGGTGAGGCAAGCCGAGGAAACCTTGCGCCGCGCGGCGATCGAGGAAGGAGGCAGGCTCAGCATCAAGATTGAGACGGATGGATCGCCAGAGGCGGGCGGCGAGCCGGACGAAGAAGGTTCGCTGGACGCGGACCAGGCGATGCCCGCCAGTCTTTGAGGGCGCATAAGCCAATACGTCAGGCAGACCGCCGCTCGGCCAATTTGGGGCCGGCTGCCGATGCTCTGAAAATAGTTGCGGAGTTGCCGAACAAAGTCGCCCGGAGAGCCCGTAGCAAAGCAGATCAGAAAGACTGGCCGTGACCGAGGTTGCGCCGCTCACGCCACCAATCGCCCCCGCGAAAGTGAAAGACCCGTCCGGCTGCTTCGTCAAGGAGCCTGGCGGGATAATGGTGGTACAACTAGAGCGTAATCGTATCTTTGACAGTATTGATGCTGGTGGTGGTGCTCAAGGTGAATTGGGTTTAAAGGTTAAAGGCATCATGGCGGCACAATGCCCACGCCAAAGGGGGCAGTCCCCACCAGCACTGTCTTCACTACTTTGTTGGTGGCCGTGGCGATCACCGAATCGTTGTTGGAGT
>JRHI01002669.1_pt2 | contig 11011 bp, 11 predicted proteins | sample 215371 | NCBI WGS metagenome assembly JRHI01 (sample SAMN02929681, study PRJNA255918) | sediment metagenome | biome: cave system; feature: Ice Cave; material: Sediment; isolation source: sediment from deep within a dark volcanic ice cave with no known source of... ... | reverse complement strand
GCCCTCTTCTTCTGGCAGCTCGGCTGGCGGCCCGATATCGGAGAGGCCCGTGGGATGCTGCCTTTTCTCTTCAAGTTCGTGGTAACGGGGGCCCTTCTCGTTCCCGCCACTATTCTCGTAACTCGTCTCGCGAGACCTGACGCCGCTCCGGGGTTGTGGGGATGGGCCTTGTTGATCGCACCCCTATTGCTGGTCGCCGGCTCGAGCGCCGACCTTATAGCCTCAACGAGTATTGTGTGGACGACAAAGCTCATCGGCGCGCACGCGGCCGCCTGCGTGACGTTAATTGTGCTGCTCTCGACTTTGCCGTTGGCCGCGCTTCTGTTTGCGCTGTCGGAGGGAGCGCCCGCGGAGCCGCGCATTACGGGCGCGGTTGCCGGAATCGCAGCTGGTGCGCTCGCGGCAACGCTTTACGCGATGCATTGCACGGACGACAGCCCGCTCTTCGTCGCGACCTGGTACACGATTGGGATTGGCATAATGGCACTTGCGGGAAGTGTACTGGGTGAGCGCCTGCTGCGGTGGTGAGACGAGCTGAAAAGCTCGTGACTCAATCGTGGTACGGTCTGTTTCGAGCGGCAGCGGCCAGTAGACGACGGCTATTAGGGCGACGGCGCCTCCCTTCGCGCTGCGGCCAGCAAAACTGCGAACGGCACCAGGGTGCGCGTCGAAAGCTTGAGCAACGGTCGCTCGACGATGCAGATCAACGATCGCGGGCTGTTAATTAGGCGAGGAACTCGCGCGCGTCATGCGCAACAAATTCTAGCCGACGTAACACGGGGGCCAAACGCTGCGAACATTCTGCGCAGGCCATGAGGTCTGCACGTGGAGGCGAGCTGCTGTAATCGGCGGCTCGCGCTTCGGTTTTTTTTCAACAGTCAAGGAGAGAAAGCCCATGAAGATCGATGTGAGGTCGGGCGCGGCTATTGCCGCCGCTGCAGCAACGCTCCTCATCGCCGGTGCTGCCCTCAGTGCGCCCACTCAAATTGCTCAAGAAGGGATAGGCCACTGCAACGGCGCCAACTCTTGCAAGGGCAAAGGCGCGTGCAAGACCGCAAGCAATGCCTGCAAGGGGCAGAATGCTTGCAAGGGCAAGGGCTTCCTCGAGATGACGAAGGCCGAGTGCGATAAGATTCAGGGTGCTCTCTTCAGTCTCGACGAGGCGGTCAAGCCGAAGACCTAATCGCTGTTACGCGTCCCTCCAACTCGACACCCGGCGGTTGCTCCGCCGGGTGTCGAAAGCCAATTCTGTTTCGGCTGGTCTTTGTACCGGATCTTCCTTGCCTCCGATGCCTCTACTTACGTCATCGGCCGGTGGACGGCGGATATTCCGTCAAGTGACGCTCTACGTCTTCTTGCGGAACAAGTTGCACGCCGGGGGCTGCTTTGGGTCACTTGCAGACATGACCCATGCCCAATCACGTCGGTTCTTGGCTTAGAAGCAGACATCCAAAAACGTAACCTGCTGACCGGGCTTGGCGCGCAGGAACGAATCATGGCCAGTGCCTTGGGTCAATTTACGGACCGAGCGCGCTATGGCCTGTAAGGATTATCTCGCCGCTCTCAATTCAGAGCAACGCCGCGCCGTAGAGCACGGCGTGACCGCCGTTGGCCCCAACATCGCGCGTCCGCTTCTCATCATCGCTGGCGCCGGATCGGGGAAGACCAATACGCTCGCCCACCGTGTCGCCCACTTGATCGTAAATGGTGTCGATCCCAGCCGTATCTTGTTGCTGACTTTCTCGCGCCGCGCAGCCGCTGAAATGGAGCGCAGAGCCGAGCACATAATTGGCCTGCGGAACTAGCACCGCATGTCCGCTTCGCTTCGCTCAGCGGACGAATGCCGAGGCAGTCTCAACGTCTGCTTCGGGCCACTAGCGGACATCCTGAGCTGGCTCACTGCTTGCGGCCGGACCCCCGGCAGCCAGAACTTGGTCCATTGCCGCATCAAGGGTCCACGTCACGCCGTCGGGCGGAAACGCCAATTCGGCAGTGCCGTTGAGTTTCTGCGCCGTCACCCGCTCGATAAGGGTTCGGCCGAAACCGGCATGCTCGGGCGCGCGGACGGGAGGTCCGCCGTGCTCCCGCCAAATCATTTGGAAACGCGGCCCACCATCGGACGCTTTGATCATCCACTCGACAACAACCTTGCCTGAAGCCCGAGAGAGGGCCCCATATTTCGAAGCGTTGGTCCCCAATTCATGGAGGGCTAGGCCAATGCTTTGCGCAGCATCGGGATTAACGAAGATAGGCGGCCCGCGCACTTCTACGCGCGGGCTATCTCTTCCAACGAACGCATGCAGCTGTTGGTTGACGAGATCGGTAAGCTGCGCGCCGGTCCAATCCTCGTTGACAAGCAGATCATGCGACTTGGCGAGGCCTTCGACCCTGCCGGAGAATTGCTCAAGGAAGCGGTCGATGGAGGGACTGGTACGGGCGGTCTGTTTTGCCATCGCCATCACGACCGCAAGCAAGTTCTTGGATCGATGCGACAGCTCCCGCATGACGACGCGAAGGTTCTTCTCCCCCTGACGGCGGGCGCTGATGTCATGGGCAATCTTTGACGCGCCAACAATCCGCCCTTGCGCATTCCTGATGGGCGAGACGGTGAGCATAATTTCCACGAGGCTACCGTCCTTGCGACGCCGAACTGTTTCGTAGTGGTCAATGCGCTCGCCGTTCTTGATCCGCTGCAAAATAGACGGCTCCTCGTTCTCGCGATCCGGCGGCATCAGGAGCGTAATGGACTTGCCGATCATTTCATCGGCCGCGTAGCCGAATAAGCGCTCCGCACCCTTGTTCCAGCTCAGGATGATGCCATTCAAATCCTTGCTGACGATGGCATCTGTGGACGATTGGACGATGGCGGCGAGTTGATCCCCAGATTGCTGAGCCCGACGTACGGCCGTGATATCGAAGAAGGTTAGGACCACACCATCCAGCCGATTGTCCACGGTGCGATAGGGCCGAATCCGCATTCGGCGTCGGGCGCCAAGTTGTCGTAATGGAGTTTGGACGCGATGTCCGTGATTGGGCGGCCGAGGTCGGTTGGGCGGAGGTGAAAGATGGTCGACATCGCTGGCGTGAAATTGCGAATGCGCAGTTCGCGGTCGAGAAAGAGCGTGGCGACTTGCGTGCTATCGAGCAGGTTCTGCAAATCATCATTCGTCTTGTGCAGAAGATTGTTCTTGTTCTCCAATTCCGCATTGACCGTTTGCAGTTCTTCGTTGATCGACTGCATCTCCTCCTTGGCGGTTTCCAGCTCCTCATTGGCGGATTGCAGCTCTTCGTTGACGGACTGCATCTCTTCCGTGGCCGATTTCGATTCCTCCATGTAGGTTTCGAGCTCGCTGACGACGGCCTTGACCTGAGCTTTGGCGGCGCGCAGTTCTTGCTCGTGTCGAGCATGATCCGGCCCATACGTCTCCTCAATGGGGCGCGCATCGTCGTGCCCTACCTCACGAATTGCCACAATCATCAAACCGTCTTCCATCGGCTCGACGATAAGCGAGAGGTCGCGGTCGGGAAGCTCGGACCCGGCCACCGGAATTTGCTGAACGATGCCGATTTTCTCTGTTTCAACCGCAAGAACCGCGGCTCGCACGTCGGGACGTAAGGACCTGCGCAGTAGATAGAAAAGATTCAAGGTGGCGGCGCCGGCAGAAGGCTCAAGATACCGACCGGTGTCGGCGCCCGAGAAGCGCACGATGTTGTGCTCGCGATCGATCACGAAATAAACCGGCGAGTATTGCTCGATGACCGCGCGTGCATTCCTATCTATGTGATCGGGGGAGACCACTGCCCGTGATGGTGCCGAAAAAGGCGGCCGTGAAAGCGGCGGGAGAAGTTTGCGCGAGCCGGCGTTGCCGTTATCGCGACGCTGTAAAATCCGATGCTTCTTGTCGAGCACCGCGAACAGATCGGTCTCGCGGCTAACACCTTCAGAGGATCCGAGAAACAGTATTCCACTCGGCTTTAGCGCGTAGTGAAATGTTTGGATGATGCGGTGTTGCAGCTCGCTATTGAGGTAGATCAACACATTGCGGCAGGAGATGAGGTCGAGCTTCGAGAAGGGCGGGTCCCGTGTAATGTTGTGCACTGAAAATATGCACATTTCCCGGATCGCTTTGATGGGACAATGCATATCATCTTTCGCTGCGAACCACATTCGCAGGAGGTTAGCGGGAACCTCATCGGCGGCCTTGCGGTAACGGGCGGCGCGCGCGACCGCAATGGCATTGGCGTCGAGATCAGTTCCGAAAATTTGCACCCTCACATCAGTCTTTGCAGCGGCCATTGCCTCCTTCAAGAGGATTGCCAGCGAGTAGACTTCCTCCCCGGTTGCACAGCCCGGCACCCAGATGCGGATGGGATCATCGGGGCTTCTGTCCGCGAGAAGTTTGGGAAAGATCATCGTTCGCAAGGTGTGGAAAGCGTCCGGATCGCGAAAAAACTGCGTGACCCCGATGAGCAGCTCGCGGAACAGAAGATCGACCTCATGCGGCTCCGTCCCGAGACGCGCAATGTAGGCCGGGACGGTATCAAGCTGCAGTGCATGCATACGCCGCTCGATGCGGCGGATCAGCGTATTTTCCTTGTAGCCGGCGAAGTCATGCCCGACAGCGGTGTGCAACAAGGCGGCAATCTGTTTCAAATATTCCCGCCATTCCTTCGGGTTCGCCTTGCTCGTCCGCCACGCGCGCACCTCGCTGAGCTGCTTTTGATGCTCAATGAGTTTTTCCGGCATGGCCTCGACGGGGACTACGTGATCGACAAGGCCGGTTGCCGCAGCGCTGTTCGGCATGCCTTGCATTGCGGTTTCGTCAAACTCGGCCTGCGCCAGTGTGAGCCCGCCGTCGGCTTTAACAGCCCTCAGGCCCGCAGTGCCGTCGCTTCCCACTCCCGCTAGGACAATAGAGACCGCGCAGTCGCCGCAGTCTTCGGCGAGGGATAGGAAAAAGCTGTCTATCGGACGTCGGCTGCTGCGAGGGGGTGCCGGGGTCGTTACACTCAGCACCCCATCCTTGATGATCAAAGTGGCGTCGGGGGGGATGACATGGACGTGGTTGGGCGCGACACGTTCACCGTCCCGCGCTTGCGTGACGGACATTGCGGTGTGCGGTGCCAGTAGCTCAACCAGCATGCTTGGGTGGTGCGGGTCGAGATGCTGCACCAGCACAAAAGACATCCCGGTGTCGGCCGGCATGTGCTCCAGGAAAGATCGAAACGCCCTTAGCCCGCCCGCGGATGCGCCAATACCGACTGTCAGTTTAGGCGGGTTCGGGGCGGCAGGTTTGTCATCCACGACAAGACTCGCCAGGATTTGCACTGCTCCAACAGAACGCCATTAATATCCATAATGCCCTGATTTGCCATCGGTTCCAGGTGCACGCCGGCAGGCCCGTACTAGGTCTTCGCCTACGTCCGCTTTGGGCCATTTGCGGACGAATCGAAGGAGCGGCTCCGGCCGCGGCAGCTTCGATAGTGCCCTTCGAAGGTCCAGGTCCGCGGTGCGCGAAGTTCCAGTAGACGACGCGGCACGAGTAGATGCGTCATCCGAGCCCGGCTGCTCGCGCGATCATAAACAACCCTGCCCCGACGACGACGGCCCCGGTGGCTCGAGCGACGCTCTCACCGGCCGGTGCGAGACGTTCGACGGTGATGGCTGCCGCCACGACAGCCATCGCGCGAAGGTCCATGACCCCGATGACGAGGAGGATCGTCATCAGACCGAAACAGCATTGGCTGCAGTGGAGGCCGAGGCGCAGGCCATGCCGCCAGGCCGTGCCGGCGTCGGCCGGCAACGTGACGCCGAGCCGCGGCATCTCCCGGCAGCAGGCGAGGTGACACGCCTTCCACGCGGTGAACTGGAGCGCGCCGGCCATAAGGACGACCACACCGACCGCGATCGGAACGGCGCACGCCAGCGCCGGCAGCTGCATCTCGACCGCCGCCAGCGCGACGCCCAGCGGAAAGGCAGCCAGTCCGAGCGCGGTCCACACGAAGAAGTACCCCACGCCCACGAGCGCGGTCAGCCGACCGAGCCGCGTCTCGCCTGCCCTGTCAACGGCCTGGCGGTAGCGCCACAGCATTGGCACCAAGGATGGCAGCATCATCGCCACCATCATCACGACCCACATGCCGAGGAACGACGCCGCGGCGCAGGGCCAGGTCTGTCCGGGCATCCGCATCCACGCCATCGACATCGTCCAGCCGCCGGGCATCGGCATCTCGCCCATCGCCGACATGGACGCACACCAGACGATCGTCACCGCCGCGCTGGCGGCAAAGAGCAGCGCCGAGACGCCGAAGAAGGCGCTCTGGGATGATCGCTCGTAGGTCATGCGCCGTGAGATCTCCCCGCGAACTTGCTCAGGCCTGGTCGTACGTGTCGTGGTGGCGCCACCAGGCGTCCGTCTCGTTGCGCCCCTCGGGGGCGCGGTCGAGCCACTGGTACATGCCCCAGAGTCCGTCGAGCCCGCGCGCATAGGTGGAATAGGTGTGGTAGACGACGCCGTCCTGCAGCGCGAACGCGCTCATCCCCGGCCGCTCGCGCATGAAGGTGGCCGCGTCGGTCCCGGCCATGGCCGCGAAGGCGACGGGCCCCTCGGCGGCGTCTTCGGGCTTTGCGTCGAGCGCGTGATCGCTGCGCTCGTAGTTGTATTCGATGCCGCCATCGCGCTGCTGCTGCTCGGTGATCGACACTTTGAAATCGGAATTAAAGTCGCTGCCGAGCGAGGACGCCCAGGCGAACGTCCACCCCATGCGCTGTTTGAATGCCTGCAGCTTTGCGAGCGGCGCCCGCGACACCGCCGACAGCGTGACGTCGTGGTTCGCCAGGTGGACGGCGAAGCCGTTAAAGCCGTCGGCGATCGCCGAGCAGGACGGACACCCGGACTTGAAGTCGGGCCCGAACATGAAGTGGTAGACGAGGAGCTGCGAGCGCCCTCGGAAGAGGTCTGCCAGCGAGGCGCTCCCTGCATCGGTCTCAAATCGATAGTCCTTGCCGACACGGATCCACGGCAGCTCCTGCCGACGCCGCGCGAGTTCGTCGCTGCGCCGCGTCAGCTCTTTCTCGTCCTTGAGCAGCTTGAGCCGGGCTGCGAGCCACTCCTCGTGTGTCCCGATTTTGTGCTTCCTCATCGCTGTGCTCTCCTTGATGCAGGCGCTCCACCATTCGACCCGGCGGAGCCGGCACTCTGTGCGTTGGTTCAGATGCGCTCGTTCATGCTGCGCTGGTCAGGCCGGCATCCGCCGGTCGTAGTCCTTCTGGAGGCGCGTCCAGTTGTTTCTTGCCGGTCGCGCACGCCACCAGAACGTCGAGGTGGTTGTGCCAGCCTGGTCCCACTTTCAGCAGTGTCGCGCGGTTGGGCAGGCGGCGGTGGATCACGGTCAGCAGCACCCGGTCACCCCTCGGCTCCAGCTCGAAGGAAACATCGCCGCTGCCCTGCCAGGTGAAGGAGAGCTTGCGCGGGGGGTCGAGCTCGGTGATGCGGCTCTGCATCCGGTGCTCCTCGGAGAAGCCGGCCGGCCGCTTGCCTGGCGGATCCGACAGCTCGTCATTGCGCCAAACGAACTCGAACGGCGCGCCGACCTTTAGCTCCATCTCGCCCGCCGCCAGCCACTGACGGCGCAGCTCGCCCTCCGTCAGGTACGCCCACACGCGCTCGATGGGGCCGGGCAGAAGGCGCTGGATCGTCAACGTGGCGGGCTCGGTGAGCACGCCGTAGCCGCCTTCGGTCTTGAGATCGGTCATTGATCGTCTCCTTTCTTGCGGGCGGAGCGTTTGCGCGTGTCCTCGTTGCGCAGCAGCCGATCGAGCACATCCAGACGGTCGGTCCAGAAGAGCTCGTAGAAGCCCAACCATTCGTGCGCGCTGGCGAGCGGTCCCGGAGCGAGACGGCACACATGGGTACGGCCTCGCACCTCGCGCCGGATCAGCCCCGCATTCTCCAGCGCCTTGATGTGCTTCGACGCGGCAGCGAGCGACATGGCGAAGGGCTCGGCAAGTTGGCTCACCGTTCGTTCCCCGCTTGCGAGCTCGCGCAGCATCTGCCGGCGCGTGGCATCGCCGAGAGCGTGGAAGACGGCATCGAGCTGAGGCGCGCGTAATTCAACCATACGGTTGAACATAGATGCTCAGCTCAGATAGTCAACCACTTTGTTGAATGATCAGGCGGTGTAGCGAATTTCCCGGCGCTCCCAGTGTGGGGGTTCAAGTTGGGATCGGCGCGTCATGGGGATTGACTAACGTAACCTCGCTCTACCGCCCACTGAACAATTTGCGGACCCGCTCAATACGAGCGCCCCGCCCGCAGCGACGACTACGGCTCCCCAGACGCAACCGCGCAACCCATAACTTTGGACGGGCGCCCTCATTCCGTTTGGTACTTTCCGAGTCTGCCGCTCCGTCTTGGGTCCATGCAACCCTCTGCGGAGTGGGGCTGCGTCAAGCGTACAGCGTAAGAGTACATGCCCTCATCAACCCCCCGCAGCTTGGCGCAGCCCCCCGCGCGGCTTGCCGGGCTGTTGGCCGTGGCGAGACAAGATGGTGGAGCGTCGTCGCCGTTTTGCGGCCTGCTCAGACGCTCGTCGCCGCCGCTCGACGTTTTAGCAATCTTTCGTCACGGCAGCCTCCAACAAGATTACCTAATGTGATCTGTGATCACCTTCCTCCTCGGTGAACGGTAAGGAACAGGACGCCATGTTTGATAAAGATCCCCGCATCGCAGCGGCGCTTTCATTCGTTGCAGGCCTCGCTTGCTGGACGCCGGCTCAAAGCCAAACGCCGGGGGCTGCGCTGCCATCGGTCGGCGCCGTCATCGACGAGACCTCCGCTTCGGGCATATCGTCGGGAGCCTATATGGCTGGTCAATTCGCCGTCGCGCATTCCAAGATCGTGAAGGGCGCTGCTATCATCGCTGGGGGGCCGTTTGGTTGCGCCGAGAATGACGCTGGGAAATACTCTGTGTTCCCCAGCGCCAACAACGAACAGCAAGCTATTTTTGGCTGCATGCTGAATGTGCCGGGGTATTGGGGAATTTGGAAACTTTGGGATACGCCCTCCCCTGAACGCCTCGCCGAGAATACTCGGAAGCTCGCCCAGGATGGCCGCATCGACCCAATCGAAAACCTTACGAAAGAGCGCGTCTATCTCTTCTCCGGTACCGAAGACCACACCGTGGCCTCAGCAATCATGGAAGCAGCCGCTGAGTACTACTCGCGAATTGGCATCCCGTCGGAAAATATCAAGTACGTGAAGAACGTCGCTGCCGGCCATGGCTTCGTTACCGAGGACCAAGGCGGAGCCTGCGGTTATACCGGCTATCCCTATGTGGTCGATTGCCACTACGATCAGGCAGGTGACCTGCTCAAGACCATTTACGGCCAGCTGCATCCTCGCGCGCCGGAGGCGAGCGGCACGTTGGCTGCGTTCGACCAGCGCCCTTTTACAGCCGGTCTCTCGAACCCCGGCCTTGCCGATGAAGGCTACGTCTATATTCCAGCAGCCTGCAAAGTGGACGCCACCTGCCGCATTCATGTTGCCTTCCACGGCTGCTTGCAAAACCACGACACGGTCGGCGATGAATTCGTCAAACACACAGGCTTCGCACGGTGGGCGGATGCCAACGGAATTGTAATACTCTTTCCCCAAGTCGCTTCGGGCAACCTCTCAAACCCGCAAGGTTGCTGGGATTGGTGGGGCTACACCGGGTCAGACTTCCTCACCCACGATGCACCCCAAATCGAAGCCATCTACCGCATGATAGAGAAGCTTGCTGACTCGCGTACCTTGGGCATTGGCCAGAATATGAATAAATAAGCGCTTGCCGTCCCGGCTTTTGATTGACCGGGTTGGTGGCGCATGATCGGCCACGATGGCGACCGCGTCACGATGACGTCCCCTCTTGCTGCCGCCGCTGGCGCTATTTCCATAGTCCCTCAAACCGCCGGCACTGATTTGAAATTCACATAGGTTGAGAGGGCGGGTCCGTCGCCCGCACCCGCTTCATACGCTTCTCAGTCATTTCGAGCCGCGAGCATGGCCTGCCGCGACAAGTGGCGATAAGCGCCCGGCGGGGCCCCCTTTGGACGGTGCGGTCGACCTCGGTGCTCGCATGCGGGGAATGTGGCTCGTGCGGTGACCTAAGGCGACCTCCAATATCGCTAAGCCGTCACATGCGGCCGCGCACGTTGAGTCACTCAACAGCTGACGTCGTCAGCTACCGACGCTACGTCTGAGGCGGCCCACGAGCGGATGTAGTCTGAACGGCAAACGTCTCGTCGGTTTCGCCGCTAGCGAACGTTCGCCGTCGATTGCTGCCGCTAAGACGCGCTTGCTGCAGCATTGAGCTCTGATGGCCCGCTAACAGCAGTAAAAAGGACTAGCGCGGCTATTTCTATCAAAAAAGTCCTCTATTTCGGAACTTATTTCGTCTTGCTCTGTTGGACCTTGGTCAACGTAGGAGTACTCCCCATGACGGACGACAACACGACAGACGACAAGAACAAGCAGCAGCAAGGTCAAGGTGGTCAGCAGGGTGGCCAGCAAGGCGGCCAAGGCGGGCGCCAGGACCAGCAGGGTGGCCAGGGCGGCCGTCCGGACCAGCAGAACCAGCAGGATAAAGACAAGAAGCAAGGCGGTCAGCAGGATGGCCAGCAGGACCAGCAGAAGCGCTAAATGGAAGTTCGGCGAGGTTCTCCTTGTGCAACCGTGAACCACGATTAGGCCCGCTCGGAGTGATCCGCGCGGGCCCTTACCGTTTAGTGCGGGGTCCTTGCTTTGCGCGTCTATGAGCCGCGCGTATGTTGCGCCAATCGGGGCGTGGATCTCCAGGCTATGGACGTGCTTAGCGCTTATTCCGGGCCCCCTCCGTGAGGTGTGCTGCAACAGCACTAGTCGAGCCAAAGGCCGATAACGCCCCGAGGCTCCAGACAGCAAGGATTCCACCACGACGACCCCGAAGCAGTAGTTATTGTCGCCCGCTTKGNTNSGCGNNWCCGYCNWSAT
>JRHI01002878.1_pt1 | contig 11020 bp, 9 predicted proteins | sample 215371 | NCBI WGS metagenome assembly JRHI01 (sample SAMN02929681, study PRJNA255918) | sediment metagenome | biome: cave system; feature: Ice Cave; material: Sediment; isolation source: sediment from deep within a dark volcanic ice cave with no known source of... ... | reverse complement strand
GGCTGGTGCAGTTCGCCCGCCAGCACGGTCTCGGCTGCCAGCTGGGTTGTCAGATTGGCGAGACAGCCCTGCTATCCGCCGCTGGCCGGCACTTCGCGGCCACCGTTGCCGACCTGCGTTACCTCGAAGGTTCCTACGACCGCCATCTGGTCCGTGAGGCGCTGTGTACGCGCGACATTACATTTAAATGGGGCGGCTGGGCGCCGGCGCTGCCTGGTCCCGGCCTCGGCGTGACGCTCGATCCGCGGGCGCTGGAGCGCGCGACCATTCGCAAGGAGGCACTCCTTGGCTGAGGCAGCACCCTACAGGATCGAGGAGCACGTCTCCAGCGACGGCTACCGCTGGCGATACCGCCATTACCCGGTGCCGCCCGACGTGTCGGCGCCGCGTGCCCGGATCGTGTGCATCCACGGCATCCAGAGTCACGCCGGCTGGTACGAACACTCTTGCAGCTGGTTGGCCCGCGCCGGCTACGACGTCTGCTTCCTCGACCGCCGTGGTTCCGGTACGAACGAGCAGGACCGCGGCGATGCTCCCGGCTTTCGCCGTCTCCTCGACGATTTGGGGGAATACCTCGGTCAACTCAAAACTCAAAACTCAGAACTCAAGACTTTCCTGCTTGCCATTTCCTGGGGAGGGAAGCTAGGCGCAGCCTTGCAACGGCGGCATCCGGGGCTGGTGGACGGCTTGATTCTGCTCTGTCCGGGTTTCTGCCCGCGGGTCGGCCCGTCGCTGAAACAGCGGCTGAAAATCTTGTGGGCGCGTCTGACAGCGCCGCGGCGCTTGTTCCCGGTCCCGCTCAACGATCCCGAGTTGTTCACGGCGTCGCCGCACTGGCAGCAGTTCATCCGCGACGATGCGCTCGGCCTGCGGCAGGCGACCGCTCGACTTCTCATCGAGAGCGCCCGTCTCGACGGCTACCTGCGCATCGTGCCTCCGCACGTGAAGTTGCCGGTGCTACTGCTGCTGGCGGAAAACGATCGCATCATCGACAACGCGCCAACGCGGCGTTTCGTCGGGCGGTTCGCGTGTGCCGACAAGGAAATCATCGAGTATCGGGGGGCGCATCATACTCTGGAGTTCGAGCCGCAGCCAGAATGCTTCCTGCGCGAAGTAGGCGTCTGGTTGGACAAACACACTTCATGAGGTCGTCGCGCACCTGCGAGGCGGTCCGCTCCAGGCGCGGTGGCGTCCTGACCAGTCCTGGACAGGAATTGGCCAGCCCCGACCGATCCTGGACCTGGTAGGCACAGAATGCCCCCATAAACAAGGGCTTGCACGGTCCAAGGTTCCTGGCACGTCCTTTGCCTTTACGAAGGTCGTTGCCCGCTTGTGGGGAAGCCGCGCGGCATGTTATCGTAACTTCAGCCCCTGTTTTCCGCTCAGGACGGCACAACGCCGGATGATACCTCAGTTTGCCCATCCCCTGGTCCTTCTGCTGGCCCTCTCGCTGCCATTACTGCTTTGGTGGTGGCTGCGCCGGCGCCGTCCCGCGCTGCTCTATCCCGATGCCGGTCGACTGGCTACCCTGCCCGCAGGTCACAGTCGCCTTGCCCGCTGGGGCGGCGTCTTGCTCCGCACGGTTGCGCTGCTCCTTCTAATCGGGGCTCTGGCTGGGCCGCGCTGGCCTGATCAGCGCACGCGCCTTCCCACCGAGGGCATCAGCATCATGATGCTCGTGGACGTCAGCGGCAGCATGGCCGAGCCCGACTTTGACTGGGGCGGCCAGCCCATCGCCCGGCTCGATGCCGTCAAGAAGGTCTTTCGTCTTTTCGTCGAGGGCGGCGATGCCGGCGAGGGGAACCATTTCGATGGCCGTTCTTCCGACCTCGTCGGCCTGGTCGTGTTTGCCACCCGACCGGATAGTCCCTGTCCGCTGACGCTCAGCCATTCCGTCCTGTTGCGGCTGCTCGAGACGGAACGGCCGCGCAGCGTGCCCGGTGAGTCGGAGACTAACATCAGCGATGCCCTCGTTCTCGGCATGCACCGACTGAAGGGTGGAGGTACCCGCCGCAAGATCATGGTCCTGCTCAGCGACGGCGAGCACAACGTTCCCCAACCGCGCTCCGAGTGGACGCCGCGCCAGGCGGCGCAAATCGCGGCCAGCCTTGGCGTGCCGATCTACACGATCGACGCGGGCGGCGTCGGCGGCTCAGAACGGGAGACAGGCGCCCCACAAGAGGGGGTCTCGACACGCGTCCAGGGCATGCAGACACTGCAGGAGGTCGCCCGGATCACCCGCGGCCAGTATTTCCGGGCCGCCGATACGCAGGCCCTGCTGCGCGGTTGCCACGAGATCGATCGCCTGGAACGGGCCGAGATCCACAGTTTTCAGTATCGGCGCTATTATGAGGGCTTTCCCTGGCTAGGGGTAGCATCGCTGCTGGCCTGGCTGACCGTGTGTGGACTGGAGATGACCCTGTGGCGGCGGTTGCCCTGAACTGGTTGCTCCACGCATTCGCCTATCCCCGGCTGCTGCCGCTGCTGGCGCTGCTGCTGGTGCTAGCCGTGGTTGCGCTGTTCGCCCGGCGCCAGCGACGGGAGGCGCTGGCCTGGCTCGGTGGCACGCCAACCCTGCGGGCGCTCCTCGTCGAGCAGGGCGTGCCGCGGCGGCTGTGCGGCCTGTGCCTGGCAGTGGGACTGGTTCTTCTCGTGCTTGGCAGTGCCGGACCGCAGTGGGGCCGCGACTGGGAACAGCCGACAGCACCGGGCCGCGATCTCGTCGTCGTCCTCGATCTGAGCCGCAGTATGCTCGCCGAGTCGCCGAGCCGGCTGGAACGGGCAAGGAACGGTTTGCTGGACCTCGTCACAACCGTGCAGCGGCGCGGCGGGCATCGGCTCGCTCTCATCGTCTTCGCCGGCCGGGCGCGGGTGCTCTGTCCGCTGACCCACGACTACGACCACTTCCGCGACATGCTGACGCAACTTGACCCCGTCGCGCCGCCGCCCGATCTGTGGCCCGGTCCGAATACAGCCTCCGGCACCCGCATCGGCGCGGCTCTGCGTCTCGCCGTGGAAACCCACGACAGGCGCTTCCGCGGCGCCCAGGACATCCTCTTGCTGTCCGACGGCGATGACCCGGCCCGGGATCAGGAATGGCGCACCGGCGCCGAGGAGGCACGCGAAGACCAGATTTCCATCCATGTCGTCGGCATCGGCGATCCGAACGAGGGCCACCGGATCCAGCTGAAAGATGGCTACCAACGCTACGGCGACGAGTACGTGCAGACGCGACTGGAGGAGAAGCCATTGCAGGAGATCGCCAGGATCGCGCGCGGCACCTACTCGTCAGCGCAGACGCAGCCGCTGGCCCTGGGCGAACTGTTCCGCGAACGAATCGAGCCGCAGCCTGTCCGCGAGGAGAGCGAGGACGCGCTACCGCTCTATCGGCAGCGCTACGCGTGGCTGCTGGGACCGGCGTTGCTGCTGCTGGCATTGGCAATGGCCGTGGGATGGGGTATGCCCAGGGTTTCGTTTGGCTGTGCCCGGCAGGGGAGCGCGCCTCCCACACTCCGCGGGACGCCGCGGCTAAACGCGATGCTCGCGTTAGCGCTGCTGGCCGTCGTTTTGCTTGCCGCGGCGCCGGCGGCCGATCCAGAAAAGCTGCTGCGCCTGGGGAACATGGCCTTCGAGCGCGGCGATTACCCCGCGGCGGTCGAGCGCTATGCCGCGGCGGAAGAGCGCAGCGACGATCCCGGCATGGTCTCCTTCAATGAGGCGGCAGGACTGTACCGGCTGGGGCAATACCGCGAGGCCGAGCTGCACTACCGGCGCTGCCTGGAGGATGCGAGCGCAGCGCGCCGTGCCGCCGCGCTGTACGGCCTGGGCAACAGCCTCCTGCAGCAGAGTGCGGGCCGGGGCGCGATGGTGCTGCGCGAGGCGATCCGGGCATATGAGCAATGTCTCGGACAGGAGGCGGTCTCCGTGGAACTGGCCGACGACGCCCGGCACAACCTCGAACTCGCAAAAATCCTCTGGGTCAAGGCGAAGGCCGTAAAGCAGGAGCAAGGCGCCGAGCCACCTGAGCCGGAGGAGGATCCCATGCAGACGCCACCAGGGAGGCGCGACGGCAGCCAATCCGGCCCCACGGAAGCCACGACGGGCACGCCGCAGCCGGGCGGCGACAAGGACCGCACCGATCCGCGCCCGGGCGAACAGCCCATCAGGACCAATGAATGGGCGCCGAGTAAGGGGAACCTGCCGCCCGTGCCGGACACGGACGCGATGGCGCCGCTGACGCCGGAGGATGCGGCCGCTCATCTGGAGCGCGCCGCCGAACGAGTGCTGCGCGAGCGGCGCGAGCACCTGCACTTCACGGCGAAACCGCCAGCCAGCAGCGTGAAGGACTGGTAAACGAAGAGGTCATCACGCATGCACCGACCGGAAACTCGACGAGCCCTGCAACTGGTCTGGGGAGCGTGCCTGGTGCTGTTCGTAGGGCTGCCCGTGCGAAGCGATGGGCCGCCGATACGGAACCGCCCCCTCAACTTCAACGGCGCGGTGGGCACGTTCCACGTGACCATGGAGGCGAAGCCGGCCGAACTGCGCGTCGCGGAGGCGTTGACCCTCACGGTGCGCATCACGCCCACGGGACCTGTGCAGCAGCCGCCGCGCCGGCCGAACCTGCACCAGATGACGGGCTTCGAGCAGCGTTTCTTCATCGAGGACCTGCCGGCGCCGGCCAGCGACCCTGTCGACGGCCAACCGTGGGAGTTTACCTACCGCCTCAAGCCGCGTGACACGACCGTGGACGGCGTACCCAGTCTACCGTTCGTTTACTACAAGCCGGCACCGAAGGGCAGTACGCTGCCTGGCTCATTCCAGACCAGTTATGCTCCACGTTTGCCGCTGATCGTGAAGCCTGTTGCCGGCGAAGCGCTGACGACCGAGGGACCGCCGACCGAGGGACCGCAGGAACTGCCGGAATCGTTCTATGGGCTGGCGAAAGGCTCAGCCGTGTTGCACCGCTCGGCCGGGTGGGACTTCCTCACGCCGTTCCTCGTGTGCCTGGTTCTCCTGGGCATGCCGATCCTCTGCGCCGGTTGGTATCTGCTCTGGCAAGGGCTTTATCCGGACGCCGCCCGCCTCGCCCGGCTGCGCCGCAGCCTTGCGGCACGCCGCGCGCTGAAGGCGCTGCGCGGCGTTCGCCGCCAGCCGAACGACGAGCAGGTCCGGCAGGCGGCTGCTATCGTCGCGGCCTACCTGCGAGAACACATGGACCTGCCCGTGGCCACGCCGACCGCTGACGAGGCGGTCGCACACCTGTACCGGGCCGGCGTCTCTGCCGAGGCGACCGCGGCGGTCGCCCGCTTCTTCCACGACTGCGACGCAGTGCGCTTCGCTCCGGCCGCTCTCCAGATCACCGCCGGAGAAGGCGACCCCTCGCCGAACAAGTGGGCCGCCGCCGCCGAAGTCCTCATTCTTACCCTGGAGGCCGAGCCGTGTCCGTCGCCTGCCTCCTGATCGGCCTTGTCGTGGCGTCCTCTTCCGCCGTGTTCGATGCTCTGCCCGACGCCGACGTGCTCTCCCAGGCGGAGACGGCATTTCAGGAAGGGACCGGACGGCGCGAGCGGCCCGGCGAGGCGCGGCAAGCATTCGCCCGGGCGGCAACTGCTTACGAGGAACTGCGCCGTCGCGGCGTGGACAGCGCCGGACTCTTCCGCGACGAAGGCAACGCCTACCTCCTGGCCGGCGACCTGCCGCACGCCATTCTTGCTTATCGCTGCGGTCTGCGGCACCATCCGAGCGACGGCCTCTTGCGTCGCCACCTCGAACTGGCTCGCGCCCGCGTCGAATATCCGCCGCGCGGCGGCCTCGGCCGGCCGTTGGTGGAGACGTGGCCGCCGTGGCTGCCACACCCCTCATTTGGAATGCTCGTGGGCGTGGCCCTGACCCTGTACGCACTCGCTTGCCTGGCCCTGGCACGCTGGTGGATGGTGCGGAGCGGCCACTTCCTGACCGCCGCTTGTCTTGCCGTGGCCGCCGCGGCCTTTCTTGGAGTCATCTGCCTGATGTGGCAGAACGGTCGCCGGCAAGAGGTCCTTCATCCGATCGTGCTCGTGGCCGACGACGGCGTGCTGCTGCGACGCGGTAATGGCCTGAGCTATCCGCCGCGTTATGACACGCCGATCAATCGCGGGGTAGAGGCACGCCTACTCTTTCGGCGCGACGACTGGTTGAAGATCGAGTTGGCCGGCGGCGAGAGCGGTTGGGTGCCGCGTAAGCTCGTGCTGGTCGATGAGTGACGCAGACTGCTCGTCTGCCGTCCCGGACAGGCTGGGACGCCATCCACATTTTACCGGGGATTCAGGACGGTTCTGACCCGGCCCCTCGGATCGGGACAGACAAACAGTCGTTCCAGCTGCCTGCTTTGCCGTCTGGTCGATACCTGATCTCGGGTGCCAACGCCGTTAACTTTCCGATACTGGCTTTGCCGGCGCTGTAACCTTTTGTAAATGACCCTTGCCTCCCTTCGTCTGCTCAGCAAATTGCAACCACTTGTCATTTCAGGAGTTCGGTTCAGAGCGCCACCGCAAGGCATTCTTGGTCTTCCTGGCACACCGTTTTCTATTGTCTTGCACCGACGGAATAAGAATGATTCCGTCCAGCGCTCACTCCCCAGTGATGGTGTTCTTATCTCGACAACTCGCAGTGCAACGGCGTATCGCGGTTGTCGGCTCTGATCGACCTGCCTTGAAAGGAACTAGAGATGAAGACTGTTTTGTCGCTGGCCGTCCGGACTTTTGGCCTCCTGCTCGTCTGCGCTGCGGTGGCCGGCATGGCGCACGCCGACGGCGGTACGTGCGACGCGCCGGAGATCGATCCGAGCGCCGTGGGCGGGGCACTGACACTGCTGACTGGTGGCCTGCTGCTGCTGACCGATCGCCTCCGCAGAAAATGACCTATCCTTGGTGCGGGACCACGAACCCTCTGGCCTGCAGCGCGGGCGAGGGCAGAACGAAACTCTTGCTCGCGCTGCGAGTTGGCTCCCGAGCGATCCTTGCACCATGGCGACCGATCTCGTCTTGCCGCGCGCTGCCCAGGCCGTGAAACCGCTGCCCTTCTTCCGCTGGATTTGCCTGGCGGCGCTGCTGGCCGGCGAAGTGCTGGCGCTGACCCTCCGGTTCGACACGGTGACCCTGGCTAGTGAGAAGGGCTTATGGGCCGATTTGCTCGGCGAGGCCCACCATCTTCCCGCTCTGGCGGCAGCCGTCGTCTCGGCGATGCTGCTCCTGGGCGGCAGCCGTTTGTGCGAGGAACTTCAACAGGTCGCCAGTTTACTGCGGCAACCGGGGCGAATCTGGCCCTTCCTCTTCGGTCATCTCACCACCTATGTTCTCTTCGCCTGGCTGACGGCGCGCGTCCTGGAAGGGAACGTCCGTTCCTCCCCTCACCCTGAAGCCTGGGCGGTAGCGTGGTTCGGGCTGGGGACACTGACCCTGACGCTGTGGGGCCTGGCCGTTCTGCCGGGCCTGGTTTGGTGGCGTTTGGCTCGGCGCTGCGCCCTACCACTCGTCGCCAGCCTGGGAGTCGGCGCTGCCGCGTGGGGCGCCGGTCAGCTGACGGACACCCTTTGGATGCCGCTGGCAAACTCGACTTTCTGGATTGTCTACCGACTTCTCTCCCTGGTCTGCCACGAAATCATCCTCGATCCAGAACATTTCATCGTCGGCACGCCCGCCTTCCGGGTGTGCGTGCGCCCCGAGTGTTCGGGTTACGAGGGCATGGGTCTCCTCTGGGTCTTCCTGGCGGCCTATCTATGGTACTTCCGGGCCGGCCTCCGCTTTCCGCACGCTCTGCTGCTGTTGCCGCTAGGCACGGCGGTCGTCTACCTGACCAACGCCGGCCGTATTGCGACACTGGTGCTGGTCGGAACCTACCTGTCGCCGGCGGTGGCGTCGGGCGGTTTCCATTCACAGGCGGGTTGGCTGGCGTTCAACGCCGTGGCGCTGGGACTGGTGGCGCTGACGCGGCGGCTGCGGTTCTTTTCCCCGGCAGAAGCGACGGCGGACATAGCGCATGGCGCGGCGCCAGCGGAGGCTTATCTGGTGCCGCTGCTGGCGGTGGTGGCGGTCACCATGCTCAACGCCGCTTTCTCCGCTGGCTTTGACGGGCTCTATCCGCTGCGCGTCGTGGTATTGGCGGCGGCACTGTGCTGGTTTCACCGCGACTATGCCGAGTTAAAATGGAGCTGGTCGTGGACGGGACCACTCCTGGGCGTCGGCGTGTTCGGGTTGTGGCTGGCGCTGGAGCCAGCGGCAAGCGGGAACGCACTCGAAACGGGCCTTGCCGCTCTGCCGCCAAGCTGGGCGATCGTGTGGTTGGTGTTTCGCGTCTTCGGTTCTGTCGTCACGGTACCGCTGGCCGAGGAACTGGCGTTTCGCGGCTACCTGCTGCGGCGTTTGCAAGGGATCGCCTTCCACGAAGTCTCGCTGCAGCGTTTTACCTGGCTATCGTTCGTACTGTCGTCGGCGCTGTTCGGAGCCTTGCACGGCAGGTGGTTGGCGGGGACGCTGGCCGGCATGGTCTACGCTCTGGCCGTTTACCGGCGCGGGAAGCTAGTGGACGGGGTCGTGGCTCACGGGGTGACAAACGCTTTGATTGCGGGCTACGTCCTGGCGACGGGGAACTGGTCCATGTGGTCGTGAGTGGGGCAGCCGCAGTCAATCTTGACCGGACATACGCCCCCGCAAGGCCTCCAATTCGCGCCGCAAGCGATTCGCCTCAGCCTCCGCCTGCTGACGTGCCACCTCGGCCTGTTGTCGGGCTGCCTCGGCCTGCCGTTGGGCTGCCTCGGCTTGCTCTTGGGCCGCCTCGGCTCGCTGACGGGCCGTTCGCTCCTCCGGTGGAGTGGACAGCCACTGCTGCATCTCGGGATCGTAGAGTCGCAGCAACCATCCTTCTCGCTCCAAATGAAGGCTGAGCACCTTGCTTGGTAGTCGGCCCTTGACCGGGCGGATACGACGGTACTGGCCCTGCTGCAAGCGGAAGCCTTGCAGGGAAGGACGCAAGAACTCGGCATTTGGATCAAACAGGAAGTATTCCTTCACCTTCAGGGTGTCGCGGTAAATCTGGACCTTGTCATCCAGATCTTCATCCTTTGTGGACGGCGAGGTCAGTTCGATCACCAGATCGGGGGCCTTCTCCTCTTCCCAGGTCAGGTAGTGCCGCCGCGCCTTATCCCGGGGTACACCGCGCACGACGAATACATCGGGGGCGACGTGCCGTAGCCGATCCCCAGGGACGTAATAGACAAACATGTTGCCCGACACGTAGACCATCGTGTCGTAGGCGAACCAGACCTGGAGTATTTCATTTACCCAGGCGAGGTTATTGCGGTGCTGCGGTGTCTCTGCCAGCGGTCGGCCGTCCGAATGGGGATAATAGGAGGGAGGCGGTAGTTTACGGCCCTTCATTGTCGCCATGTTCTGGAGCTCCGGACCGAAGGATTCATGCGGACGGAAACACTCCCTCTTTTATCCTGGCACGACGGACCAGGACAGACGAACCGCCACCCCACGGGCCTGGCTTGGATCGTTCCCCTCTTTCTGGATTGCCGGCATTCGTTAGAATAGGCGGCAGCCTCCTGCCGCGCTTCGCCCAGCCCTCACAAGGAACCCGACGGTGTCCACCGACCGTATCAGCGAATACCTGGCCCAGTTCAGCCAGACGCGCGCCCAGATGCTCGAACAATTGCGCCGCACCATCGTCGGCCAGGCCGATGTCATCGAGCAGATCCTTGCCGCCGTTTTCACGCGCGGCCACTGTCTTCTCGTTGGCGTACCCGGCCTGGCCAAGACACTGATGGTCAGCTCCATCAGCCACATCCTTGACGTCAGCTTCAAACGCATCCAGTTCACGCCCGACCTGATGCCGTCGGACATCACCGGCACCACGGTCCTCGACGAACAGGAGACAGGCCGTCGTGACTTCCGCTTCGTCAAGGGGCCGATCTTCACGAACATCCTCCTCGCCGACGAGATCAATCGCACGCCGCCCAAGACGCAGGCCGCCCTGTTGCAAGCCATGCAGGAACGCCAGGTCACCGTCGGCCAGGAAACGTACAACCTGCCCGAACCGTTCTTCGTCATCGCCACGCAGAACCCCATCGAACAGGAAGGCACCTATCCGCTGCCCGAGGCGCAGCTCGACCGCTTCATGTTTAACATCAAGGTGGACTATCCATCGCTCGACGAGGAGAAGCGCATCCTGGCGACGGCCACCAAGGACGAACAGGCCGAGCTGACGAAAGTGCTCAGCGGCAAGGCCATCGTTAACTTGCAGAAGCTGGTCCGCAGCGTGCCGGTCGGCGATTACGTCGTCGATTACGTGACGCGCCTGGTGCGCGCCACTCGGCCCAAGGACCCAACTGCTCCCGACTTCGTCAAGCGCATGGTCGATTGGGGGGCTGGCCCGCGTGCCGGCATCTTCCTCATCCAGGGCGGCAAGGCGATGGCCGCCATGGACGGCCGCTTCAGCGTCGCCGTCGATGATGTCAAGAAAGTCGCCATTCCAGTGCTGCGCCATCGCGTCAGCACGAACTTCCAGGCCCAGGCCGAGGGCAAGACCAGCGAGGACGTCATTCAGCAGTTGCTGGATACCGTCGGCGAACCGGAAGTCGGCAAGTACGAACGGCGCAAGCGTTCCCCGTGAACTAACCGTGGTTGTGCGTCTCCAGCAGAAGAAGCGACGCGATGAGCCGTTGGTTTCGCGTGTTTGGCGGCCAGGACGTCCAGCCGGAACCGGCCTCTCTTCTCGAGGAGGCGCAGCGCCTCGCAGGAGAAGTCACCGGCCGGTTCCGCGGCGACGCCCTCGGCTGGTTCCACGCCGACCTCGCCGTTTCCGGTGAGGAAACCGTCCTTGTCGTGGAACGCTACCTCAGCAAGGAGGAGGGCCTGCGCGCCGAGTTGAACACCTGGGCCGCCTGGCTCGAGACCAACGAAGGGAATCCGCATCACCTCCGTTTGATGCAGCACATGATCGGCACCGTCCAGGTGTTCACGCTGGGTCATCTCGATCC
>JRHI01002877.1_pt1 | contig 11022 bp, 7 predicted proteins | sample 215371 | NCBI WGS metagenome assembly JRHI01 (sample SAMN02929681, study PRJNA255918) | sediment metagenome | biome: cave system; feature: Ice Cave; material: Sediment; isolation source: sediment from deep within a dark volcanic ice cave with no known source of... ... | reverse complement strand
CAGGTGGCTTGAGTGGGTACAGTACATTTATTTTTCAGAGGAGATTATAACTATTTGACAGAAACACACAGGTAATACCCATGTGTTTCTGTCAAATGGTTATAGGAATTTTACTAATGAGCGGTTGATACTGGCAAGAGTAGGTTGACCGGAGAGTATCATCGCCAGTTCTAGCTCCTCGCGCAACAACTCAAGGACATGATAGGCACCCTCATGTCCATTGACGGCAATGCCCCAGAGCAGGGGGCGTGCTGTCAGTACGGCGCGAGCACCAAGGGCGAGTGCTTTTAAAACGTCGGTGCCGCGACGAATGCCACCATCAAGATAGACCTCACAACGTCCATTCACAGCATCGACAACCTCCGGCAATGCCTCGATGCTCGCCATGACGCCATCAAGTTGTCGCCCACCATGATTGGATACAATAATACCTTGTACTCCATGTTCAAGTGCTAGGTGTGCATCCTCTGCTGTCAAAATGCCTTTGAGTAGAATGGGTAACGAGGTGAGTGAGCGCAACCATGCCACCGTCTTCCAGGTTGCGGCGAGCGGGAGCGGAATATGGTCCTCTGGCGTCTCTTCATTGGCGAAGTTGCCTGCTCGCATGTGGCGTGGTAGTGCAAAATGGTTACGCGTATCTCGTTCGCGGTTGCCCAGGCGCGGTGTGTCTGCTGTCAGGGCGATAGCCTTATAACCCGCAAGTTCTGCACGTCGCACAAAGCTCTCTGACATGTGCAGATCATCGTACATATATAATTGGAACCAGAGTGGGCCGCTCGCCGTTAACGCGATTTCTTCAAGGCTACGGCTCGAAAACGTACTTGCGACCATCAACGTGTGTGCCATACCTGCGGCTGTGACGGTTGCACACTCAGCTTCTGGATGTGCAAGCTCGTGGTAAGCCGATGGAGCCACCATGATGGGCATGTCAATGGAAGTGCCCAGAACCGTTGTGTGCATATCAATATTACTGACATTCACAAGCATGCGCGGACGCAAGCGGATGCGCTCAAAGGCGCTGCGATTTGCACGCAATGTGACCTCATCATCGCTCCCCCCTTGAAAGTAGTCCCATGCTGAATGCTCTACGAGGGTCTGTGCTAATGCTTCATATTCGTTTATGTTGATTGGTTTCATTGAGAAACTCCTTTTTGTTATTCGTCGTAGGGGCCACATTTATGGCGCCTACGCATCAAGCTAAGGAAATGTGGGAGAGAGGCCGCTCGTCTCCGTAGGGGTAGGGGTGGCGTGGCAGGATGGGTGGGGACCCAAGCGGCGCGCCCTGACGCCCGATGTTGCACGTCATGCCCGTTTTTCCCGCGAGGGAGGGTGCCTGCAAGGGTCCCCACCCATCCCGCCACGCCACCCCGCCCCTACGGGAACGAACGGTATTTGCGTCATACAATCTCATCATATCGCTTAGGTTGATGCCTATGGGGCGATTCATTACGCCCCTACCATTTTACCTCGGTTTGATGTATTCTTGGCCGCCCATGTAGGGGCGGAGGGCGGCAGGAATGTGTATGCTGCCATCGGCTTGTTGGTGGTTCTCAAAGAGCGGCAGCATGATACGCGGCGAGGCAATGGCGGTGTTGTTGAGCGTGTGTACAAACTTCACCTTGCCGTCTTCGTCACGATAGCGGATGTTGGCGCGGCGGGCTTGCCACTCGTGGAAGTACGAGCACGAATGTGTCTCGCGGTAGCGTCCCTCGCTGGGCAGCCAGCATTCGATATCCGACATGCCAACTTTGCCGTCGCCCATGTCGCCTGTACACACATCCAGGATTCGATAGGGCAGTTCGAGGGCCTGGACGAGCTCTTCCGAGTTTTGTAGCAGTTGCTTATACCAGTGCAACGACACCTCGTGGTCAGCTTTACAGATGACATACTGCTCTACTTTATTGAACTGGTGAATGCGAAACACGCCACGTGTATCCTTGCCATAGGTGCCGGCCTCTTGGCGGAAGCAGGGGCAGAAGCCAACAAAGGTCATGGGCAGTTCATCTAGTTTGAGAATTTCATCTTTGAACATGCCGGTAATGGCGACTTCGGCGGTGCCCACTAGGAAGAGATCATCACCTGCAATAGCATAGACCTGGTCACGGCCCTTGGGGAACTGCCCGTTGCCGATGAAGCAGAAATCGCGGGCCATCGCTGGTACGATTAAGGGTGTAAAGCCCTTCTGCGCAATGCGGTCGAAGGCAAAGTTCATGAGGGCTAGCTCCAAGCGTGCTGCGTCTCCTTTGAGGATGTAGCTACGGGCACCAGCCACTTTGACGCCGCGCTCAATATCCACCAGATCAAGTTTTTGCATCAGTGTGTAGTGATCAAGCGGCTCAAAGTCAAAAGTTGGCTGTTCGCCCCAGTATTTGACGGGCACGTTATCATTCTCATCCTTGCCGATGGGAGCGCTGGGGTCGGGAATGTTGGGTACGAGCAAGAGTTGCTGATAGCGTAACTCTTCCAGTTCTTTGAGTTGCGGTTCCATCGCCTTGATCTGTTCAGCAAACTGTCGGCCCTCGGCAATGAGCGTGTTCCTCAGCTCAATATCCTTCTTCTTGCCAGCATCTTGCACAAGCTTCGAGAGCCGATTCTGTTCAGCGCGTGTCTCTTCAACCTTGCGCTGTAGGGTAAGCACTTGCTGATCGAGATCGAGTAGCGCGTCAATATCAATTGGGTTATTCTTGACCCGTGCCGCCTCCTTGACGGCGTCCGGGTGGTTGCGAATAAATGCGAGATCGAGCATAATATGATTTCTCCTCCCTGTTGGGTACAATTCGTTGTGCCCTTACTACTCTGCCAACCTTCATGTGACAGGTAGGACCATGGCATTGTAGGGGCCTCATTCATGGCGCCCGTTTTGGCGATGGTTCATTCCACCGACGTGAACGATGCCGGCGACGGGCGCCATGAATGAGGCCCCTACGACGGACTCGTCGATTGAAGGTTGGCAGAGTAGTAGGGGCGCAACTCATTACGCCCATACCGTAAACAATAAAAAAAGCGTCGCGTCCTATGTGAAGGACGACGACGCTGAATGCGCTGTATCGTGGTGCCACCTTGATTTTTTCACCGTTATTGAGAAGGCGGTGAAACTCGTTTGTTGCCCGATAACGGGGGCGCCGTATACGCTTTTCGCGTAGGCTCGCGAGTGGATTTCGTTCTTAGCAGCTACTGCGTTGCACCGACCCGCAGTTCTCTGTAGGATGTTAAGAAGTACTTGTCCCGTTCATAGCCTTGTGTTGTTATAGGCACTATAGCATTGCGCATGCCGTTTGTCAACATATTGGGTCTCCATCCTTATTTCATGCCTAACCCAGCAGGTGCTTAAAAGAGACAGACCAGTATGACCAGTCCTCATCCTCCGGTTGCTGTGCGCGGACCATATGCTCCGCCACCTGATACCTCACTGGATCATATCCATATGCCTCTCGATTTACTGTATTATATTTTGTTGTATAGTATGTATCCAGCCGTAGCCAAATCTGGCATTGCCATCGTTGCGCATACGCTTGCAAGTCCTGTAGAAGGGCTTCTATACGGGCTTGGCACCTGATGCATGGACCCATGTTACTAGTTACGATAACATGGAGATAGGGCAACTTTTGCAGCCTCTTGGCCTCTTCAATGAACTGGAGGAAGTTATTATCTAAGGTGAAGCAATCGTATAGGTCGCTGAGGAGCGCAACCTCACTATCACAAGCCGAGCGCCAGAAGGCTTTGAGTATGTCAACGAGGTTTATGCCCGCATTGCCCTCGTATATTGTTATCTTTTCTCCAACGTTAAGAGATGCCACATTTGGATCGAGAGAGCCTCCTAACGCCTGAATGAGCGTTTGCAGATAGCCTTCCCTGTCCCGAAAAAGTACCCCTTTCAGCTGCTCTACTGCCGCTGTACGCTCGGTCTTGTCCTTGGACAGCGCTTTGAGCGTTGCCGTGATCAAATCTATCTTCTCTTGCATCACTTGAGGGGAGAGTTTTTGTTCCTGGAGATAGCTACTGACTGCACGGTAGACTTTAGTCCTTATGGTGCCATCAAGTGCAATTCCGGCTGTATTGAAGGCATAGCGGTATTGCTTGTTATTATTGTCTGACTTTACAGGACCGTACGTATGGGACCATTGGTTTTGTTGTCTTTGTTGCATTTGCTCCAGACTAGTATAAGCAAGAATGCTGTATTTGGACCAAATACCCCCGTTACTTGCGTTGCCATATACCTCTTCCAATCCATGAATGATCAAATTACCGACAGCATCTCTCGGATAAGACACCTGTTCTGGTTGATCGAGATACATTGGAGCCTGTCCCCCTTGATCTCCTCCTTGCGTCACTCGTTCTTGCTGGTTTCCTCCCTGCATAGTTTTTGCCTCCTTTTGACTATTTGGATGCTCTGTGAGAAATTTTGCTTCTATTCTTAGTCTGCACAATGCTATGAATTCAATTACCATAGAGTTGCTGGGTTTTCAAGGGTATTGTCTCCATAAGAAAGGTGGCAAACATGGATAAATTGGCGAGTCTATCACATCTCTGCATAAGGGGACAATGCTTTACCTAAGAGCTTGTCCCCAGAAACAAAAGAAATGTCCCTCAATAGCCTCCGAATGTACTTCTTATGCCCTCTCAATGAAGTTCTTCTGTCTCAGCTTTCCCAGTACACTTATCTCTGTAATCAGATGGGCCCATCGATTGCGAGAACAATTCCTGCGCTTGCAGGGACCAATGAAATGAACATCGCTTGCATGAAAAGCAAGCAGAGAAGGGTAATCATGAAAAAGATTCGCTGTGGTCTCGCAACTCTCGCATTGGTAACGCTGGGTGGGCTTTCACTCCTCCAAGGAATGGCAGCAATGCCCTTGGCAAACGTCGCTTCTAGTCACTCCGCCACTTCTGCCAGTGCTTCATCTATGGTTGGGAAGTCAGTTGCCTTCAGCATCAAGCCGCCTTGCGGCAGTTCGGTTGACTGCTAAATCAAGACGATGAGCTGCCACTGACTCATCACCCAGGAGGAACAGGAGGAGAATGAGCATCCCCCTGCTCCTCCTCTTTTTGGCTCACGATACTGCGCAAGTGCTGGCGATAGGTGATTGTATCAGGATGCTCAGACCCAAGTGCATGCTCACAGATGCTTAGTGCCCTTCGACATAGAGATTCGGCCAGTGTAAGGCGACCCTGTGCAACGTAGAGTGTAGCCAAGTTGTTGAGCCGTTCAGCGGTCGAGGGGTGCTCAGGCCCAAGTGTTTTCTCAACGATAGCGAGTGCCTGTTTCCACAGCGTTTCGGTCTGTTCGTAGTTTCTTTGTTCATATGAGAGCAGAGCCATGAGATTGAGGCTCTGGGCGATGATGTGGTGCCCTGGCTCTAAGACACGTGTACTGGTTGCCAGCGCCTGTTTTGCCAATGGCTCAGCCTGCTCATACTTTCGCTGCTCTATATAATGCTTTGCTAGGTTGATAAGGGCAAGCAAGGTAGTGGGATGTTCAGAGCCGAGCGATTGTTCGCATAAATTGAACGCCCGCTGGAGGAGCGGCTCAGCCTGCTCATACTTGCCCTGAGTACGGTAGAGGACGCCCAGATTATTGAGGCTTTCGGCCGTAGCACCGTGGTTGGGGCCGAGTGCCTTTTCGCGGATGGCTAAGGCTCGTTGGTGCAACCTTTCAGCTTGCTCGTAGTCGCCCTGAAAACGAGAGAGCAGAGCCAGCGAGTTGAGACTTTCGGAGACAGCAGGATGTTCAGGCCCGAACACTTGTTCTCGGACCCCCAGAGCCTGTTGGTAGAGGGATTGGGATTGCGGATAGAAGCCATGAAAATGCAGAAACGCTCCAGTTTGTTGGAGCAACCGCCCTGCCTCTGGGAAGGAGAGATGATACTGTGTAATGAGCATCGCACACTCCTGGACATGGGGTACGTAATACTGTAAGAAATGCTGCTGCTTTTTATCAGCGCCATCGTCGGCTTCTGGAAAGGCAGCGTTGACGATGCGTACAGTCCGCTCTGCCCAGATGTGTTGGGTCTGCTGATCCATCGTGCTCTTGAGTACGGTTTGCACGAGACGATGAATGGTCAGTATGTGTGTGTTTGCATTGCGTCGCACGAGCGAATACCTGCGTAACACCTCTAGAGCTTCGTTGAGCTTGTAAGAATCGAGAGCCTCAGCCTCCGAGTCAGTCTCCATTGCGGCAGTTCCGTGCGTCAGCAGTTCTTCAGGGATAGCATCAGGAGCTAGAAAGGCGCAGAGGCGTAACACGTAAGCGGCGATGGGACTCTGGCGCTCGATCTCTACAAACGAGAGTGACCAAGTGGTGGCAACCGTTTTAGGATAGTCAAGTAAGAAGTCACTGTGCCGTGCCAACAGTTCTTTGTGATGCGTTGTGTAGAGAGGCAGGTAATCCTCCAGGCTGCAACCCGTCTCCTCCATATAAGCCCCAGCCTGAACGAGGGCCAGCGGCAACCCATCCATCTCCCGCACGATGTCTTCAGCAGCGGCACGCTCCGCAGGCTGTGCATCGTCGAGTGGGGCATCCTTGTCTAGGCGTTTGGTCCAGCGTAACAGCAGCAGAGTGCCGTCTTGTAGATTCAATTTCTCTACTTCGACGGATGCTGCAATCGAGCCAACTGCTTGAGCACGCGTCGTGAATAAGAGATAGCCTTTGTGACGTGTGGATAAGAACTCTTGTGCCAAAAGCAAGTCGTCGGCGTTGTCCAGAATGAGCAGCCAGCCTTCGTGGGTAGCCAGCCAGCGCTTGACGGCGACAAGCGCCTGCTGTCGGTCTTGCTCATCTTTTTCTGAGAGGTCAAGCAGTTCAGCTAGTGCCACAAAGTCAGCGACGAGTGTCTCGCGGCTGGCAGCCTGTACCCAGAACACATGGGTATACTCGTTCCCATAGCGAAAGGCGTATTCGGCCGCCGTCTGCGTTTTGCCGATACCGCCGAGTCCAAAGAGGGCTTGAGGTTGAGTCAACGCTGCCGTTCTCGTGGTCGAGAGCCGCTCGTGGAGCAGGGACAGCAGGGGTTCACGTCCCGTGAAATATGGGTTGCGCGTAATGGGAATGTTCTGTATTCCAGAATCAAGCGTTGCTGGCGGTAACAAGCCCAGCTCAACAGGCGTTTTGTCAAAAACTTTACAGAGTTGCTGGCGAAAATGAGCTGTGGGAAAGTGCGTGCCGTTTTCCCAACGGCTGATATTGACGAAATTCGTGCCGACCTTGTCGGCTAGCTCCGGCTGCGACCATCCACAATTGTCGCGTGCCTCGCGCAAGAGTGAATTAAAAGGGAGCTTCTTGTTCTTTTTCATTGGTACCTTCCTCCCTGAGGTACCTCTGCCACAGATGGAAATATGACTGCCTTTCTAAAAATTTGCTTGCAGTCTGTTGTCTCTGCTGTTACACTACTATATACACCAAAAAGTCATATATGTACATAGTTTTATGTATGAGTGGCATGACAGGCAGAGGAGCATCCAGAAGTACTATGCAAAACCATCTTTCTTTCCATTACATATTACATCATGAACGGGAACGGCACGGTTGGTCGCAAGAAGAGCTGGCAGGGAAAGTGGGGGTGGATCCAAAGACGGTGAGACGATGGGAAAGCGGGGAAACAACTCCACGTTCCTATGCACGTCGAAAGTTGTGCGAAGTTCTGAAGATGAGTATTGAGGAACTACGACTCAACCCCGATGAGGATATGCTTGAGACGGCACCACAGCAAGATTGGGGTGAGGCTCCGCGTGTGAGCAACACCTCTGGGCGGAGTTCAGAGCACGATTCCCTGCTGCAATGGCTGCATGATGACTCCTGCCACGTAATTGCGATTGTTGGTGTAGGGGGTGTTGGTAAGACAACGCTTGCATCGCTGGTGGCAGAGCACACGAGAGATGTGTATCCGTACCTTTTCTGGCGTTCGCTGCATAATGCGCCACCGCTGCAACAGCTTCTCAAAAGCTGTATCCGTTTCCTTTCGCACCAGCAAGAGAGCGCTTGCCTGAGAGCGAGGACGATCTCATCGGACTTCTACAACACTATTTGCGCTCTTATCATTGTCTGTTGGTATTGGATAACTTCGAGTCCATCCTCCAACCGCAGCAACGTGCTGGTCAGTATCAGAAGGGATACGAGGGCTATGGCAGGCTCATACAGCGCCTCGGTGAGACACAACATAGCAGTTGTCTGCTACTCACTAGTCGTGATAAACCGAGGGAGGTGGCACAACAGGAAGGGCTTCTTGCACCGGTGCGCTCTTACTCCCTGCAAGGTGTGGTGGATGTTGTAGAAGGACAAGCAATTCTTAGGGAGAAGGGACTCTCTGGCTCTGAGAACGAATGGGCTGAGCTACTTCGTCTTTATTCTGGCAATCCTCTGGCGCTAAAACTTGTTGCGGAACCGATACGAGAGGTTTTTGGTGGCTCTCTGAGCAGATTTTTGGCGGATGGTAACATTGCAATTGGCGACCTGAATGATGTGCTCGCACAACAGATACAGCGCCTTTCCTCTCAGGAGACGGATATTGTATGCTGGCTGGCTATTGAGCGCGAGGCGGTGTTGTTGGAAGAGCTTCGTGATGATCTGCTGCAACGGATGCACAAGAATGAGCTGGTCACAGCCCTGGCATCGTTGCGTAGGCGCTCATTAGTTGAGGACAAGAACGCTATTACTTTTACACTTCAGCCTGTGATTATGGAATATATGACCACGCATCTCGTGCAACGTCTATGCACTGAGTTTCAGGTAGAGGGAAGTAGCGTATGGACTCATTACACACTCCTTAAAGCGCAAGCCAAAGACTACGTGCGCGAGAGCCAGAGACGGGTTTTGCTTGAACCTGTCGCGCAGCAACTCCTGGATACATATGGTCAAGCGGGGCTGAAACAACAGATACAGGCGCAACTTGCTTCCCAGCGACAACACCATCCTTTAGAACGCAGCTATCGGGCGGGAAATATCCTCAATCTACTCATTTTCCTCAATTACGAACTGCGCGACTTTGATTTTTCGCACCTCATGATACGACAGGCGTATCTGCAGAACGCTTCCTTGGCTGAAGTCAATTTTGCCTCTGCGCACTTTGTCGATCCCGTGTTTACCAACACATTTGGCAATATGCTTGCAGTTGCCTTTAGCAGTGATGGGAAGTTATTAATAGCAGGAACGGCAACAGGAGATATTTGGATCTACGATATCGTGTATGAGAGGCAGCAAGCGCTTTTTAGTGGACACACAGATGCAGTTTGGTCAATTGCCTTGAGTCCAGATCAGCACCTCCTTGCTAGTAGTAGCGATGACGGGACAGTCCGCTTGTGGGATATGCATACGAGCGAGTGCCTTGCAATCTTTGATCATAAAGAGCGGGTGCGTGCGGTGGCGTTTCATCGAGACGGGAAAATACTGATGAGTGGCAGTGATGATGGAAAGACGCGTCTGTGGAACGTGGTGACAGGTCAATGCCTCACCACTCTAGAGGGCCATACTGATCGCGTGTGGGCAATTGCGCTTTGCCCGACAGGAGATATTCTGGCTACAGGGAGTACGGACTCGACTATCCGCTTGTGGAATATCACTACAGGCGCGTGCCTCGCCGTGCTGGAAGGTCATACGAACTCGATACGCGCTCTTGCCTTTCATCCAGATGGAGATGTGTTAGCCAGTGCCAGTGATGATGAAACGGTGCGTCTCTGGAATAGAGCAAGCGCCACCGAGATCAGGGTATTGCTAGGACATACGAACCGTGTCTGGTCCGTCGCTTTTAGTATAGATGGACAGAGGCTGGCTAGCGGAAGCGAGGATCGAACTATTCGTATCTGGGAGACGACTACCGGACGCTGCCTCCAAACGTTACATGGTCATGCTCATGGTGTTCGTTCTGTTACTCTTGGTGCTCACGATGTGCTTGCTAGTGGAGGAGATGATCAGACAGCTCGCTTGTGGGATATCAATACAGGCTATTGTCTCAGAACGTTCCATGGGTATACCAACCGTATCTGGTCCGTTCTCTTCCGACCCGACGGACAGCAACTGCTCAGTAGTAGCGAGGACTCCTCTATGCGCGTATGGGATGTGCAGACCGCGCAATGCATTCGTACCATAGAAGATCGCACTCATGCTGCACGTTGTCTGGCGTATAGTCCTGATGGCAAGAGTTGTGCAAGTGGGGGAGAGGATCAGATGGTGCATGTCTGGGACCTTGCGACTGGACAAGTATCCAAAACATGTCGGGGTCATAGTGATTGGGTCAGAGCGGTTGCCTTTCATCCCAATGGGTATATGCTCGCCAGCGGAGGCGAGGATTCCACGGTGCGGCTCTGGGACGGACACTCAGGTTTTTGTCTGCACACTATGAAGGGTCATACCAGTTGGGTGCGTGCTGTTGCTTTTAGCCCCGATGGCACTGTGCTTGCTACGTGCGGAGATGATGCTATAATTCGCTTGTGGGACTCTGCGACTGGCACTTTCGTCAGGACAGTAGAAGGTCACGAGGGTCGCATTCGCACGCTTGCCTTTCACCCCCAAGGTCAGCTCTTGGCAAGTGGCAGCGAAGATTCCACGGTGCGCCTGTGGGACATTGGAACTGGGCAGTGCCGCACAATTCTGCGGGGACATAGGGGCCGCATTCGCTCTGTAGCATTTAGTCCTGATGGACTGCTCCTTGCCAGTAGTGGAGAGGATCAGATAATACAGCTCTGGGATATGCAGAGTGAGCAGAGTGCAGCTGTGTTCCAAACGCACACAAGAGTGCGTTGGCTCTCTTTTCATCCGAGTGGGGAGCTTCTTGCAAGCAATGGCGACGATGGCTTTATTCGGCTCTGGCATCTTCCTACTGGTCAGTGCGTGCAAACTTTTCTTTTGAAGCGGCCCTATGAAGGTGTGAACATTACTGCTGTGCGGGGATTAACATCTGCGCAAATAGCAACCTTGCGCTTACTGGGAGCTGTTGAGAACACATAAAAGTGTCCCATAGTCATACGGATGAACTTGGCACGCGGGGAGCTATCGTTCGTGCCCGTAGGGGCGGGGGCGGCGTGGCGGGATGG
>JRHI01002876.1_pt1 | contig 11025 bp, 9 predicted proteins | sample 215371 | NCBI WGS metagenome assembly JRHI01 (sample SAMN02929681, study PRJNA255918) | sediment metagenome | biome: cave system; feature: Ice Cave; material: Sediment; isolation source: sediment from deep within a dark volcanic ice cave with no known source of... ... | reverse complement strand
CTCCTCTGTTCAGCCTGCCATCACGCCCGCGATCAGTCCACTGCCACGCCGGCACACCTCAACTTCGCGGTCTCACAGGAGCAGCTGCTCGTACAGTGCGAGGGCGGTGTCCGCGCAGTCAGTCTGTCACCTCAGATCAGAAGCTCGGCGGAGTGTTCACCCAGATCACGGTGGCCCGCGCCGGGCCGGGGTTGCGCCATCGATGGCGTCGCGTCGAGGGGAAGCAGAGGGAATCGCCCTGCCCGGCGCGGTAGTGCTCCACGTCGTCCAGCCACACGTCGAGGGTGCCCGCGAGAACGTGGAGAAACTCCTCGCCCTCGTGGAGATAGGTGCCGCCGCTGCCCGCGCCGGGCTCGAGGGTGAAGAGCTGTGGCTCGAGCATGGCTGCGGCCGGAGCGAGGTTCTCGATGCGCACACCCTGGACGCGCACCTCGAGCCGGCCTGCCCGTCCCCGCCGCACCAGCGCGCAGGCGGGCGCCCGCGCACGGGTGAGGCCGAGGACGGTCGTCCCCAGCGCGGCGGTGATGCGCTGCAGGGTGGCGAGAGACGGCTGGACGGCGTCCCGCTCGACCCCCGAGAGGTGGGAGGGCGAGACTCCCGCGCTGCCCGCGAGGTGACGGAGGGACAGCCCCTGGCGCACCCGCTCCGCCCGCAGTCGCGCGCCCAGCGGCTCGTCCGCCGCCGGTGGGCGGCCATCCCCGGATCGGGACGGCGGATCCTCCCCGAGCCGCTCGCGGATGCGAGCGAGGGGGAGGCCGTCGACACGCCGCAGATCCGACACCCGGCGGATGGTGTCGAGCTCAGACTGGTCGTAGCGGCGGTGGCCGGTCGTCGTGCGCGCCGCGCGCAGCAGCCCGTGCCGCTCCCAGAGGCGGAGCGTCGACGCGCTCACCCCGACCAGGCGCGCGGCCTCGCTCACCGAGTACCCGCGCCTCGCCGCGCTCCCGCTCACCGCCACCCTGCGCCCTCTCACAGCCTCGTCTTGACGGGATCCTTGACAAGGCTACTCCACCCGCGCAGCATGTGCGGAGAACCTTACAGATGTTCTGCAAGCCAGGGCTGGTCGCGTCCGTCTGGCTGCGACCGAGAGGTGGAGGGACCGCACGTGGCGGTGACCAGCGCACAGGCACCGGGCCCGGACCGGCCACAGCTCCGCCGCGGCGCCCTCGGGCTGCTGGACGCCACTGTCATCGCGGTGTCGAGCACCGCACCCGCGTACAGCATCGCCACCGCGATGGCGGCGCTGGGAGCGGCCGTGGCACTCCAGGCGCCGGCCGCGGTGATCGTCGGCTTCCTCCCCGTGATGGGCATCGCCATCGCCTTCTGGGCGCTCAACCGCAAGGACCCCAACTGCGGCGCCTCCTACTCCTGGGTGGGCGGGACACTCGGGCGGAACGCGGGCTATTTCAACGGCTGGATGGTTCTGGTCACCGACGTGCTCTTCATGGCCTTCGCCGCCCCGCAGGCGGGACAGGCGACCCTGCAGCTCGTCAATACCGCGGGGGCACACTCACTCCTCGGCCTCAACCTCGATGCCGGCGATCACACGGCGAGCGTGGTGGTGGGTGTGGCCATCCTCGCCATGGTCACCTGGATGGTGGTGGTGGGGATCAAGCTCGCCGCCCGATTTCAGTGGCTGCTGCTCGCGCTCGAGTACTCCATCGTCGTGGGCTTCGCCATCGCCGGGCTCTTCCACGGAGGCGGCTCGCCGGTCTCGTGGAACTGGCTCAACCCGCTGGCGCTGGGCGGCATCGGCGGTGTCGCCGCGGGGGTGGTGATCGCCGTCTTCTTCTACTGGGGATGGGACACCAGCGCCAATGTCAACGAGGAGATCGCCGACGCCGAGGAGGATCCGGGCCGCGCCGGGATGCTCGGCATGGTCGCGCTCCTCGGCATCTTTTTGCTCGCCGCGATCTCCATCCAGCACGTGCTCACGCCCGAGGAGCTGCAGGCCAATGGGAGCACCACGCTCACCTTCTTCGCCTCCAAGCTGGTCGGCCAGCCGCTCGCCTCGCTCGCCGTGCTCGCGCTCATCTCCTCCACGGTGGCGACGCTGCAGACCACGCTGCTGCCGTCGGCGCGCACCGCGTTCTCGATGGGGCGCGACGGCGCGCTCGGAGGGATGTGGGCGAGGGTTCACCCCCGCTACAGGACGCCGTGGCTCGGCACAATCGTCTTCGGGGTCGCCTCGGCAGCGCTGGCAATGACCTCGCTCCGGATCGGGGGCTTCAACGCGGTGGTGAGCGCCGGCGTCACCTCGATCGGCGTGCTCGTCGCCTACTACTACGGGATGGCCGGCGTCGCCTGCGCGGTCAGGTACCTGCGTGACGGCGAGAGGCGGCCGGGATGGCTCCTGCTCACGGTGGTGATCCCCGCAGTCAGCGCCGCAGCACTGTGGGCGCTCGCCGGCTACTACGTGGTGACCAGCTGGCGTGCCGCGGACTCGATCAGCTTCGACGCCACCAACGGGCGCTTCCTCGTGGTCGTGCCACTGGTGCTGATGGTGGCGGGTGTGCCGGCGCTGCTGTGGTCGCGGGTCCGCACCGGGCACCGCCGCTCCCAGCCGCCCGCTCCCGAGCAGCCGGCACCCCCGGCCGAGTCCGTGCTCGTGCCGGAGGCGTGACCGGATGAGCACTCCGACGTTCACGGCACGCCTCGCAGGGCGGCTCGCGGACCTCGTCAGCCGTGAGGAGGAGACCTTCCGCGACCGGCGGCGGCGCTCGCAGGAGCTGTGGTCGCAGGCGCGGCAGCACGTGCCGCGCGGCGTGCCCTCGTCGTTCCAGGACACGCCGCCGCAGCCCGTCTTCATCGCGCGAGGGTTGGGCAGCAGAGTGTGGGACGTCGACGGCAACGAGTACGTCGACATGCATAACGGCTTCGGGGTGATGGCCGTCGGGCACGCCCATCCCGCGGTGGTGGCGGCGGTGACCGACCAGATGCAGCGCGGGTCGCACTTCGCCCAGCCGGTCGAGGACGTCGCCGTGGTCGCGACCGAGCTGTCGCGGCGCTTCCGCCAGCCGCAGTGGCGCTTCTGCAACAGCGGGACGGAGGCGACGCTCGACGCGGTGCGCCTGGCACGCGGCTTCACCGGGCGCGAGCGGCTGATCAAGATCGAGGCCTCGTATCACGGGCACCACGATGCCCTCATGGTCTCGGTCGAGCCACCACCCGAGGTGATGGGCCCTGCCTCCGAGCCCAACTCGGTGCCGTTCTGCAAGGGCATTCCCGCCGGAACCGTCGAGCTCACCACGGTGGTGCCGTTCAACGACCTCGACGCCCTCGAGCGCGCCCTGGCACGGTACCCGGACGAGGTGGCCACGGTCGTGCTCGAGCCGGTGATGATGAACATCGGGATCGTCCTGCCCGACCCGGGATACCTCGAGGGGGTTGTGGAGCTCGCCCACCGGCACGGCGCGCTCGTCGTCTTCGACGAGGTGAAGACCGGGGTCACCCTCGCCGCCGGCGGCGCCACCGAGGTGTTCGACGTGGTGCCCGACATCGTCTGCCTCGCCAAGGCGATGGGTGGCGGCCTCCCCTGCGGAGCCGTCGGGGGTCGCGACGATGTGATGGCCCTCATCGAGCGCCGTGAGGTCGCCCAGCTCGGCACCTTCAACGGCAATCCGCTCACCATGGCGGCGGCGCGCGTCACCCTGCTCGAGGTGCTCACCGACCAGGCCTACGACCGCTTCGCGGACCTCACCGGGAGGCTGCGGGTCCAGCTCGAGCGGATCATCGCCGGCCACGGGCTGCCGGCCCACGTGGTGGTGATGGGAGCGCGCGGCTGCGTCACCTGGCGGAAGCGGCCGGTGCGCAACTACCGCGACTACCTCGAGGTCGACCGGTCGCTCGCGTACGCGAGCTGGCTCTACCAGTGCAACCGCGGCGTTCTCATGGCCCCTGGTGCCGAGGAGAACTGGACGCTCTCGGTGCAGCACTCGCTCGACGACGTCCTCGCCTACGCCGCCAACCTCGAGCAGCTCGCCGTCGACCTCGACGGGAACGGCTGACCGGGACCGAGCATGAGCGGACGCATCGCCGTGGTCGGCGGCGCTGGCCTGATGGCGGCGGGTGTGCTCGCCGATCTGGTCACCCAGGAGGGTCTGAGCGAGATCCGGGTCCTCGACCGCGACGCGACCGCGGTCGCCGGCCGCGTGGCCGCTCTCGACGATCGCCGGGTCACCGGGATGGCGGTGGACATCACCGACCACCGGGCACTGTGCGGAGCCATGCGCGACGCCGGTGCGGTGGCGAGCTGCGCTCCCTACACGCTGAACCTGGAGGTGATGGCCGCCTGCGCGGACGTGGGCGCGCACTACGCCGACCTCGGCGGCCTCTTCCACACCACGCGCCGGCAGCGCGGCCTCGACGCGCGGTTCCGCGAGCGCGGCCTCGGCGCCGTGCTCGGGATCGGCTCCGCCCCCGGCATCACCAACGTCCTCGCCCGCGTGGCGGCGGCGGGCATGGAGCGGGTCGACCGGGTGATCGTCCGCGACGGCACCCACGCCGACGGCGGTGGTGACGGTCTGGCCGCCAGGTACAGCCTCGCCACCATCATCGACGAGGCCTCCGCTTCCCGCCGTGGTCTACGACGGCGGCGCCTTCCGGGAGCTGCCCGCGCTATCGCTCGACGCCGAGGAGGAGTTCCCGGCGCCGCTGGGCCGGCTCTCCTGCCTGTACACCCTCCACTCCGAGGTCGCCACCCTGCCGGGCGCGCTGGGGGCGGGGTGGGTGAGCTTCAGCGTGGCCTTCCCCCCGCGCCTCACCGCGCTGCTGTGCGCGCTGCGCGACGCCGGCATGCTCGGGCGCGACCCCGTGGAGGTCGCGGGCGTGCGGGTGGCGCCGCGCGACGTGCTGCTCGCCGTGGCCGGGCGGGCCGCGCACCCGGGGCCGCCGCGCGTCCCGCGCGACCTCGACCACCTGCGCGTCATCGCCGTCGGGCACGGGCCGGGCGGCCCGCGGCGGGCGATCGCGGAGATGCGGATCGCCGCCGACCCCGAGCGTGGGCTCAGCGCGACCGCGCGGGGCACCGGCCTGCCGCTCGCCATGGTCGCGGGGTGGATGGCGACCGGGACGCTCCGGGTCGCCGGCGTGGTGGCCCCGGAGGCGCTCGACCCGGAGCTGATCCTCGACGGGCTGGCCGCCCGGGGCATGACCGCCACCCGCATGGAGGGGTGACCGACCAATCCGCACAGGACCACCTCCCTGTGCATCAGCCATAAGAGGCGGGGATGAAGCACATGGCGCAGGGGCCACGGCGATCCGTAGAGTGCGCAGGCGCATGGCACCGATGAGCAACGCCGACCTCCTCCTCCGCCGCGAGCAGAGCGTGGCCCGGGGGGTGGCGAGCAGCCACCCGATCTTCGCCGCCCGTGCCGAGGGCGCCCGCGTGTGGGACGTCGAGGGACGCGAGTACATCGACTTCGCGGGGGGGATCGGCGTTCTCAATGTGGGGCACCGCCATCCGCGTGTCCTGGAGGCGATCTGCGACCAGCTCGACCGCTTCACGCACACCTGCTTCCAGGTGGTGATGTACGAGGAGTACGTTCGCCTCTGCGAGCGTCTCAACGCCGCCGTCCCCGGCGACTTCGCCAAGAAGTCGATCCTGCTCACCACCGGCGCGGAGGCGGTGGAGAACGCGGTCAAGATCGCCCGCGCCGCGACCGGGCGACCCGCCATCGTCGCCTTCAACCAGAGCTTCCACGGGCGTACTCTGCTGGCCATGTCGATGACCGGCAAGGCCGGCGCCTACCGGCAGAACTTCGGTCCCTTCGCCCCCGACATCCACCACGCCCCCTATCCCGACGAGTACCGAGGCTGGCCGGCCGATCGAGCCCTCGAGGCTCTCGACGAGCTCTTCGACACCCAGGTGCCGCGGGACCAGGTCGCCGCGATCGTCATCGAGCCCGTCCTCGGCGAGGGTGGGTTCGTCCCCGCGCCGGCCGAGTTCCTGCGTGAGCTCCGCCGGCTCACCGAGGCGGAGGGGATGCTGCTCGTCGCCGACGAGGTCCAGTCGGGGTTCGGCCGCACCGGCCGCCTCTTCGCTCTCGAGCACCACGGGGTCGTGGCGGACATGGTCACGATGGCGAAGAGCCTCGCCGGTGGCCTGCCGCTCTCCGCGGTGGTGGGGCGTGCGGAGGTGATGGACGCTCCGGCGCCCGGAGGGCTGGGAGGCACGTACGGTGGCAACCCGCTGGCCTGTGCCGCCGCGCACGCCGTGCTCGATCTCTTCGAGAGCGGGGATCTGCTGGAGCGTGCCCGCCGCCAGGCCACGGCACTCGCCGGCGGCTTCGCCGAGCTGCAGCGCCGTCATCCGTGCATCGGCGACGTGCGCGGGCTCGGCGCCATGATGGCGATGGAGCTCGTCCGCGACCGCGTCACGCGAGCGCCCGACCCGGCGCTGACGCGGCGGATCCTCGACAGCGCACGCGAGCAGGGCCTGCTGATCCTCAGCGCGGGTCGCTTCAGCAATGTCCTGCGCGTGCTGCCCCCCCTCGAGGTCGACGAGACCACGATCGCGGCTGCGATCGCCATCCTCGATGCGGCGTTCCGCCGTCACGCCACCGGTTCCGTGGTCTCGCCCGCCGCAGGGTGACCGCAGGAGTGAGCCCTCGCCTTGACGCCACGACTCCGTCCCTCCGGCAGGACTCGCCGGGCGCCATCGCCGAGAGGGTCCGGCCGGCGATGGCTGCGGCACGGCGTGGCCCGATGACCGCCTCCGTCTCCCTCGAGGGGGTCGAGAAGCGCTTCGGCGATGTCGTCGCTGTGCACGGCATCGACCTCGAGATCGGGGATGGGGAGTTCTTCGCCATGCTGGGGCCGTCGGGCTCGGGCAAGACGACGACGCTGCGGATGATCGCCGGCTTCGAGAGACCGAGCGCCGGCCGGATCCGTCTCCACGGCGAGGACGTCTCCACCCTTCCGCCCTTCGAGCGTGACGTCAACACCGTCTTCCAGGACTACGCGCTCTTCCCCCACATGAGCGTGGCCGACAATGTCGGCTACGGCCTCATGGTGAGGAGGGTGCCAAAAGCCGAGCGAGCGGCACGTGTCGCCGACGCGCTGCGCATCGTGCGCCTCGAGGGATACGACGCCCGGAGGCCGGCACAGCTCTCCGGGGGACAGCGCCAGCGCGTCGCCCTGGCGCGAGCGCTGGTGAACCGGCCCCGCGTCCTGCTGCTGGACGAGCCGCTGGGCGCGCTCGACCTCAAGCTCCGGGAGCAGATGCAGGTGGAGCTGAAGGAGATTCAGCACCGTGTCGGGATCACCTTCATCTATGTGACCCACGACCAGGGGGAGGCACTCGCGATGAGCGAGCGGATCGCCGTGTTCAACCAGGGCCGCCTCGAGCAGGTGGGCACGCCGGCCGAGATCTACGAGCGTCCCCGGACGGCGTTCGTGGCCGGCTTCGTCGGCACCTCGAACCTGCTCGAGGGTGAGGTGGCACGCGCCGTGCTCGGAACCCTGGGGGTCTTCACCATCCGACCCGAGAGGATCCGCATGGCGGAGCCCGGTTCGCCGGTCGGGGACCAGGACTGCTGCGCGACGGGGACGATCCGCGAGGTCGTGTACCTGGGTGACGAGACGCGGTACGTCGTCTCCCTCGACGCCCGGGCGGAGCTGATCGTGACCCAGCAGAACCTGGTGATCTCGTCCATGGACGCGGTGGCACGTCGCGGCGAGAGGGTGCTCCTGGTGTGGCAGCGGCGGGACGCCCTTCCCCTCGACGGCAGCGGTTGAGGCAGGATCACGTGTGAAGGAGGAGGCCATGTCGAGGACCCTGGCACGGGCGGGATCGATGCTGGCGGCGGCCGCTCTCGTGGCCGGGTGCGGCGGCGGCTCGGGCGGTGGCGGTGGCACGCCGTCGTCGTCGGCAGGACGGCAGACGGTCGGCAAGGGTGAGGGCGCGCTCAACCTGATCGTCTGGGCAGGATATGCGGAGAACGGCTCCACCGACCCCAAGGCCAACTGGGTGGGGCCGTTCGAGCAGCAGACCGGCTGCAAGACCAACGCCAAGATCGCCGGCACCTCCGACGAGATGGTGTCGCTGATCAAGACCGGGCAGTACGACGGGGTCTCCGCGTCCGGCAACGCCTCGCTGCGGCTGATGGCCGCCGGCGACGTCGCACCGGTCAACGTCGATCTCGTCAAGAACTATGCCGACATCAACAGCGCGCTCAAGGATCAGCCCTACAACACCTACAAGGGCAGGCACTACGGCATCCCCCACGGCTGGGGGGCCAACCTGCTGATGTGGCGCTCCGATCTTGTCAGGCCGGCACCGGATTCGTGGAGCGTCGTCTTCGACCCGGCGTCGCCGTACAAGGGAAAGGTCACCGCGTACGACGATCCCATCTACCTCGCCGATGCGGCGAACTACCTCAAGGCGACCAGGCCGGAGTTGAAGATCACCGATCCGTATGAGCTCGACCAGACCCAGTTCCAGGCGGCGGTCGATCTCCTCAAGGCACAGCGGAAGATCATCGGCCAGTACTGGTCCGACTACACCAAGGCGCAGGCGGCGTTCGCCAACGGCGACACCGTGGTGGGTACCACCTGGCAGGTGATTACCAACCTTCTGACCGGGGACAAGAAGCCCACCCAGGTCAGGGCGATCGTCCCCAAGGAGGGCTCCACGGGGTGGTCGGACACCTGGATGGTGGCGTCGGGGGCGCAGCACCCCAACTGCATGTACAGGTGGATGGACTACATCGCATCGCCGCCGGTCCAGGCGCAGGTGGCCCAGTTCTTCGGTGAGGCGCCGGCCAATCCCAAGGCCTGCGATGTCATCGCCAGGGCGGATGCGAGCTTCTGTGACACCTATCACGTGTCGGACACGCCCTACCTGTCGAAGCTGGCCCTGTGGAAGGTGCCGCTCAGGCAGTGTGGCGATTCACGCGGCGATGTCTGCAAGGGATACGACGACTGGCTGAAGGCCTGGACGGCGACCAAGGGGTAGATGACCGTACCGGCGACACCGCGCGGCGGGCCGATGTGGCGGGCCATGCGGAGCCTCGAGCGCCACTCGAGGCTCCGCCTCGCGCTCCTGCTCACGGTACCGCTCGGCTGGCTGGTGGTGCTCTATCTGGGCTCGCTTGCGGTGCTGCTGGCAGCGGCCTTCTGGCACTACGACAGCGACATCACCTTCAGCGTCACCAGGACGTTCACGCTGGAGAACTTCCAGCAGATCGTCACCGATCCCACCTATCGCACCATCGCGCTGCGGACCATCGGGATCGCCGCGCTGGTGACCGTCACCGACGCGCTGCTCGCCTTCCCCATCGCCTACGCGATGGCGAAGCTCGCCGGTCCCCGCCTCAAGGCGGCGCTGGGCGTGCTGGTGCTGATGCCGCTGTGGACCAACTACTTCGTGAAGATCCTGGCGTGGCGGCTGATCGTCTCCCAGGGCGGCGTGCTGAACTGGGTGCTGCAGCCCCTGCACCTCTCGGGTCCGGGCTTCGGAGACACGGCGGTGTGGCTGGTGCTCTCCTACGTCTGGCTTCCCTACATGATCCTGCCGCTCGCGGCCGGATTCGAGCGGGTGCCCGACTCGCTGCTGGAGGCCTCCGGCGACCTCGGCGCCAGGGCTTGGACCACGGTTCGCAGGGTGGTGCTCCCGCTGATCGTGCCCGCCCTCGTCGCGGGCTCGATCTTCACCTTCTCGCTGAGCCTCGGCGACTACATCGCGGTGGCTCAGGTGTCGAGCACCCAGTTCATCGGCAGTGTCGTCTACAGCAACCAGGGGGTGTCCGGGAACCTGCCCCTGGCCGCCGCGTACGCGGCCGTTCCGGTCGCGGTGATGCTGGTGTACCTCTTCCTCGCACGCCGTCTCGGCGCCTTCGAGTCGCTGTAGACATGGGTCATTCCCGGTCGCTCAGAGCCCTGCTGTGGAGCGCCACCGGATGCACCCTGGTCTTCCTGTACGTCCCGCTGGGGCTGATCGGTCTGTATGCGTTCAACCAGGCGCGCACCCAGACCTGGCCGATCCCGGGGTTGACGCTGCGCTGGGTGAGAGAGGCGGTGGCCAATCCCGGCGCCCGGGACGCCGTCCTGCTCTCCGTGGAGGTGGCGCTCGTCGCCACCGCCATCGCCATGGTGCTGGGGAGCCTGCTCGCCCTCGGGGTGCACCGCCACACGTCCTTCGGCCGAAGCACCGTGTCCTTCCTGGTGATCCTGCCGATCGCCCTTCCCGGCGTGGTCACCGGCATCGCGCTCAACGCCACCTTCCGCAACCTGTTCGGTGGTCTGAGCCTGATGACGCTGATCATCGGCCATGCGACCTTCTGCATCGTCACCGTCTACAACAACGTCATCGCCCGCCTGCGGAGGACGTCGGGCTCCTTCCAGGAGGCCTCCGCCGACCTCGGCGCCGATCCCTGGCAGACGTTTCGGTACGTGACCTTTCCCATCGTCCGGTCGGCGCTGCTCGCGGGCGCCCTGCTGGCCTTCGCGCTGTCGTTCGACGAGATCATCGTGACCACGTTCACCGCCGGGTCACGGCAGACCCTGCCGATCTGGATCTTCTCGAACGTCTCTCGGCCCAACCAGCTGCCCATCGTCAACGCGGTCGCGCTGGGCATGATTCTGCTCTCGGCGATCCCGGTCTACCTGGCGCAGCGCATCTCGGGCGATGCCGTGCGCCTCGGCGAACGCTGAGGCTCGGTTCAGGGCCGCCGTGAGGCGGTGCGGCATTTGGCGTCCACCCGGCCGCAGTGGAGTCGCGGGCCATGAAGGAGCCGGGGTGAGACTGCGGGAGGCGCTGGCGCTCGACGCGCTCCGGGGGGGTGAGCGTCGTCGCCGGGGCGCCCGGGCTGGGCCGCGAGGTGACCTGGGCCCACGTGGTCGAGATTCCCGATCCCGGGCGATGGGTCTCTGCCGGCATGCTCCTCCTCACCACTGGTCTCTCGTGGCCACGCGGCGGTGAGGAGCTGGCCGGACTGATTCGCGAGCTGGACCGGCGAGAGCTCGCCGGCGTGCCGCGGCCACGTCCTGTCAAGTGGTGTACGAACGGTCGGCGCCATCCTGGGA
>JRHI01002875.1_pt1 | contig 11027 bp, 15 predicted proteins | sample 215371 | NCBI WGS metagenome assembly JRHI01 (sample SAMN02929681, study PRJNA255918) | sediment metagenome | biome: cave system; feature: Ice Cave; material: Sediment; isolation source: sediment from deep within a dark volcanic ice cave with no known source of... ... | reverse complement strand
CCATGCAATCTCCTGCATTTACCGGAACCCCTACGGCTCCTACTCCAGCGGGGTCGAACAACTCAACCAGGATTGCCACTACCGCCTATGTAGACGCAGTTGACGTTCTCAAGGCACCGCTGGCCTCTCCTGCATTTACCGGAACCCCTACGGCCCCAACGGCGGCCCATAACGACAACTCAACCACACTTGCCACTACCGCTTATGTGAACGCAGGCGTAACCGATGGTACTAGCGCGGCTGCCGGGCAGGTTGGAGAACTGATTCAAGTCGAGCCTGCTTCGGTGGCTTGCACATCCGGCACAGCCCTCAATGTCGCGTCCCTTACGCTCCCCGCTGGAGTTTGGGAGATAAGGGGCTCCTTTCAAACCACTCCGGCGGGAACCACAACCACGACGAACTGGCTCGCATGTATCACCACCGTGTCGGCCACTATAGCAGCGGCACCCAACGGCGGCGCTTTCGTTGCCGGTGGCGCTACGACCTCCGGCCTCCCTATCGGCGCATTCATGAGCGGGGCGGTCAATATCGCCGCATCCACAACGTATTATCTCGTGGGTAAAGTATATTTTGCTACGTCCACAATGGCGGTCTTTGGGGGCCTCTACGCGCGGCGGGTGCGGTGAGATGATTGCAAACTACGCCCCGAGCCTCCGGTGCACTCTCAAGTGGGAAGGCGGCTACTCCAACAATCCCCACGATCCCGGCGGTGCGACGATGCGTGGGGTCACGAAGCGCGTCTACGACTCCTTCCGCCGCCGCAACGGACTCCCGGTCCGCGACGTTCGCTTGATAACCCCTCTCGAGATACAGGCAATCTATCAGCCGGAATACTGGGACGCACTGGGCTGTTCGGCGCTTCCATCGGGCCTCGACATCGTGGTCTTCGATGCCGGCGTGAACTCGGGCGTCCATAGGTCTCTGGCTTGGCTCAAAGGCTCGTGGGGCTCAAGGGCCGGGGATCCGGTTGCCTCGGTCCAGCGCTTTAGCGCCAAGCGGCTCTCGTTCCTTCACGGTCTTCGCACATGGAAGGTCTTCGGGCGCGGCTGGGCTCCCCGTGTGGCACAGATGGAGGCTACAGGCGTGAAATGGGCATCCCGGGGACGCAACAATGCCTCCGCGGTGCTCCATAGGGCGGCGCAGGAAGCCCATAGGAAGGCCGCCGCACACTCGGGGGCCGCAACGACCACGGTAGGCTCCAGCGCCACCATAGGCTACCTGCCGCACATTCCGTGGGAGGTATGGTTTGCATTAGGCTTCGTTGGCTTGTTCGCACTCTGGATTTTTACCATTTGCTATCACATCCACACCGTCAGGGCCAAGGCCTTCGACGATGCAAGTGCGTGCTATAAAGGAAACATCCAAAATGTCAAGAATTGAACTTGGAGGGCTCGCCGAGTCTTTTATCAGGGCCGGGGCTCCGGTGCTTGGGGAGGTGCTGGGAAGCGTCTTGCCGTTTCCGTTCAACCTCGTGGCCTCCCGTGCGCTCGGTGCGGTCGCAGGAGCACTAGGCGTACCGCCAGATGCCGGRAGCATTTCGGCAGCTATCGACAAAGATCCGGGAGCGGCCGCAGCGAAGTTGCAATCCATCGAGGCTCAAGTCTCCGCCGACATGGAGATCCTGAAGGCGCAATCCGCCACCAACCAGGAAGAGGCCAAGTCGGCTAACCTGTTCATTTCCGCATGGCGCCCGTCCTTCGCATGGTGCATTATATTCTGGATGAATTACAACTTCCTGGCGTATGTCGCCCAGGTTTCATGGGCACCGCCGCTGCCAAGCGAATTCTTCAATCCGGCATGGATGCTCTTCGGGGGCATGATGGGCCTCCGCACGATTGAGAAGTGGGGTGGCGTCGCCCGTAGTACYTTGCATCAGGTCGAAGGCGTATTCAAGAAAACGGTTTGGAAACTATAATGGCTACCATTGAAGAACGACTTGTCTCCCTTGAGTTGCAGCTGGAGCTAAAGTGCTCCTCGATGGTCGCCCTGTCCGAAAAGCTCGATAGGATACACGAAGACATCCTGAAATCCAGAGCGAGGCAAGAGCAGCGTCAGATTTTCTACAATTGGGCCATCAAATTGCTCTGGATATTCATCCCCCTCGCAATGTGGGTAGTTGGAGGAAACTTTCGCGATGTTTCCGGCTTCTTCAAGACCCGTTAAACGCATGCACACACACACACTCCCGATGGGCCCTAGGAGGCTCTAGGAAGGCCATGGGCGGCCATAGGCGGCTTTGGACCACTACCATACCGCCAAGGCATCTCTTGGGCGTCCACGGGGCCTTACAAGAGGTTAGCTAGCGGACCCCGCGCCACCTTAACAAAGCTTCGCGCTTCCGAAGGTATTCGATCTCGACCTTCAGGAGCGCATTCTCTCTATGAAGACGCTCGACCGTATCTGTGGCGGACGCCTCTGGAACTTCCCTGTTACGCCACCCCCTCAGAACGTTCACATGGACTCCCAGGCTATCGGCCACGGCCTGTAGGGTTTCCCCGTCGAGTACCCGCTGAACCGCAACGGCCTTGAATTCTTCGTTGAACGCACGGCGCACAGATGCCTGCCTACTCGGGTACGCCGCGACGCCGTTCTCGCGGGGCTCGTAGGGCTCGCTACCTGTAGGCCTTACGCCTCCTCCTTTTATCTCTACCATTCGGGAACTCCTTCGTATCGTCGTTTGCCTCCGCCTCGTTATGAAAGCCAATATACCCGGCAAGCGTATATTCGTCAAGCTCGTATCTGAGCCGCGGGTTCAGATAGCCCTCCCTGAAGGGCCTTTCAATTGACACGACGCCAACCTTCGGCTCTCTTATCGGATTGGGCATGAGCCCCCTTGGCACTCTTCGAGCCCTACATCCTCCATAGTCGGCTCGTCGTGATCAATCGCATCTCCGGCGATTGTCAGAGGCTTCAGCTTGCCAACATATTCCTCATAGACTTCCTTGCCGACAGCTTCCTGAGGAAGATAGGCGTAACCGGAATCCTTCCGAAGCAAGAACGTAACCCCGACGAACACATCCCAATTGGCATGCAGCCAGTCAACGATTTGAGACACTTCGGATATGTCGTATGTAACCGTGATGGAAGCATTGTGTTCCACGTAATGTTCCATGAACAGTCTGTAGCGTTCCAGTTGCTGCAAAGCCGTCTCCGGTTCGTCGCCGCACTCCGGCCAGGCCACAGGCAACCTGGCAATTGTGGCCTCCGGGTTGTATGGATTGGGGAACAAATGATAGCCAGCGTCTCGCAGCAAGGGTAGCAAGGGGTCGTCAGGCCCGAAGTTGACGTTGTTGAACTCATAGCGCCCGACCGGGTTGTGGAGTCCCGAAGTAGTATCCATAAGCTTGGATAAGGTGCCCTCGGGCTTGATGGTCGTAATAGCCTTAGAGCGTGGCAAACCAAGCTCGTCGGCCATATCGTAAGAGGCTCGACCGGCAGCATTCCTAACCAGTTCGATGCGATGACCCGACTCGCGGTGTTCCCAACGAGCAATCCCCGTGAGAGAAACCCCCTGGAGTCGAAGAAATTCATTGAGTTCGTGCCACCTCCTCTGTAAAATCCCATCGTCCAGATTTACGCAAGTTTGCCGGTAGTTGGCCCGGCTGATCAAGCGTACGGCCTTGAGGAGACCTTCGAAGTCCCTATTAAATTTAGCCAAGTCGGTTGTAACGAGATTACAGAAGCAATGAGATCCCAACAGGATTTCGCCGCACGGATTGACGCCTTTGAACCAAGGTGCCCTCAGCTTGGCGGCGACGCCGTTGATGAACCCGGGCTCGCTTCCGCCGCTCTCGATCATCACGTCAAATACCCTCTGGATCTCCTTGCGGGTAGGCTTGTGCCAGAACATGAGACTGTTGTTGCTTTGAGTACGCCATGGAGTTGCGGCAAGATCTTTCTTCGCTCGTGCGAACTCGCCCCATTCCGCATCTCCATAGGGCACCAATGCAATCTCAGCGCTGCGACGGGAACTCAAAGTGCTCCCGAGCAGGTTAAGAATGTCCATAATATCAAGCCTCGTGAGAAGCAAGCTGGCGCGCTTGTTCAAGATACCTACGATCTTGAGGACCGCGTCGGCTAGTAGACTGTCGCCAGAGCTTATCCATCCGTAGTTACCCAATCGGGTACCGGCCGGGCGAATTTCTTCGAAGCTGACGGTCAGTACCTGGAATGGCTTTTTGTTTGCCAACAGCTTCCCAACGAACTTCGCCCAGGCCTCCGCGCTGTCCCCAACCGTTATGTGCCATTTGTTGCCACGCTCGCTCTCGAAGTTCTCTTCGCGTCCCTTGGACTTCGGATCTGTCTTCGAGCTACGGACGATTTCGATGCGGAGAGGCTTTGTGAAGCCACTCAGGTTGCCAACGACCGGCTCGAAGCCAACGCCGCATCCCTGCAACAAGAGCCAGTAGGCATCGACAACGTCATGAATGGACTCCACGCGCAAGAACGCACAATTGAACTGACTGGCTTCGCGGCGCTTTGCAACTTCCGTACCGCCGAGCCATAGCGTCCTTCCGGATAGCATCGATTTTCGTTCGTAGAGAAGCTCGCGTAGATCCTCGAGCTCCTTCTCCTGGTCGCGCGAGAGAGAGGTACCTTTCGCCCTTTCCCACAGCCATCTCTGATGTTCGACGACGCGGTCGATGGTTTGCTGGAAGGTTTCGAATGCCCCCACACTGAAGCCGCGCTTGGCGCTGGGACGCGAATACGTCCTGGCGAAGACCACCTTGGCACGTGTAGACATGCCGTCTATCGAGTCTCTTATTTCCTTCGTAATGCGYCGCTTCAGCAAAGCAAACCTCCCTCGTTAACGGCAAGGCGCAGCTCTATCCATTGCATCCACTCAATTATATCGTCTTTCATCTCGTCGCACACCGCCGGGTCGTTGAGCATACACGCCAGCCATATCCCAAGATTCAATTCGGTCTCATTTGCTTCCATAAGCGGTTCGTTCCCTTTGCCTCGTCAAACCAGATCGCTTAACTCCGAAAGCTTCTCACCCATTTGGTACCTCCAGTGCGCGAGACAATGCCTTTATAAGGTCGTAGGCTTGACCGACGGTTACGCTTAGAATATCCACACCGCCGTTGGGAAGAGCCGGACTCGTACGATGCTCTTGCCTCATATGAACGACTTCGGTGTCGCTGCTAGTCCATACCTCGACTCCGCGAAACTCCCCGCCGCGCGCGATGGTCCACACGTAGCCGTCGCGCTTGTTGTAGTCTTCGACAAGCGTCCCGCTGTGGAATACCTTGCGCCCTTTCTTTGGATGTTCCTCGATCATTTCCACCACTCGTCCGTCCCTTCCAGCCGGCGTATCTCCTTGTTGAGGTAGTCGCGCGCTTTGTATAGATCCTTTACCCCGTCTTTGGCGTCGTGCCTGCACACGTATTTGATAACGTTGCCCGCCCAGAACGGAAGATTGTTATTGCGGATGAATTCGATTGGCTGGATGGCAAAGCGGGTATAGTGATGTTGACTCGAGACGTTCAAGGTAACTGCATCCACCGCCTGCTTCTTTCTTGCTACGATTGCAACGTCCACACCCAGCGGTGCAAAATGGGCCTCGGGGCAATACCGGGACTTGCCATCGTCGCAAACCACATTTGTCAGCCCGCTCTCGATGCCGGAGAGGGGATAAGTGCAATACTCGTTACCTAGAGTCAGATGATCGTCGGGGTCCGGGTTTTTCACACAAACCCTCACGATGCCGGCCAGGGTATCCGCCCTTATGGTTGCCATAATATGACCTCCTTCCTTTCGCTGTCCCAGTCGCAGTTTCGCAGGATGCGCGCCAGCCGGGCCTGTATTAGCGCATCGGTCTCGTCGAGGTCTTGGGATTTGTAGGCCCCAACGACCGCATCCCAGAGATCCGGCAGCTTGGTATTGCTTCCAAGTATCCGGGCGGCTTTCACGGGACCACAGCCGGACAAACCGGGATAATTGTCTGTGGAGTCCCCCGTGAGCGTTTGCATCATCCAGTTGTAATCGGCTTCCTCTTGGCTGATTGTCTCTAGCTTCCCCTGCCTATACAGCTTCCCTGGCAATGTCTTCATATCTTTGTCTTCCGATACGATTATTGTATCGGCGTCATCGCGGGTGTGCCAGATGCCCAGAAGGTCGTCGCCCTCCAGCGTATTTACCTTTGCGCACTTGTACCTCCTGAATATCTCATCCAGGGCCTCGAAATAACACATCGGCTTACGACTCGTACGCTTGCACTTGTAGGTTTGAGAGACGGTTTTTCTAAAATTATCGGGCCCGCTGAAGGCAAACCACACCTCCCCGTGGTCGAAGGCCGCCAGCTTGCCGGCGATAGTGTGGTCGAAGGCCGCCAGGGCCTCCTCCAGGTTGCTGTATAGCACGTGGTTCTGGTCGTCCCAACGAATCTCGTGCTCGACGGCGGCGCAAGCCACATAGAGAGCATGGTCGCCGTCAACCAGTAGCGTCGTCGTCGTCATCATTTGCGGGGACGCCCTTTCCCACGCGGCTTCGGCGCGGGTTCTTCCTCGCAGGACTCGCTGGGCTCCCCGGGCTCGCTGGGCTCCCCGGGCTCGCATCCCTCGGGCTCGCTGGGCTCCCCCTCGGGTACCTCGTACGTACCGTCCTTGAAGCGCGTCAGGACATCGCGAGCGAACTCCAAGGATATACCACAGAAGCCACGCTGATGCGCAACGTTAACAATCTCAATTGCAGCATGCTCTAATAGGGTCATCGACCTGATCTCCCTCCTGTATGCCTGGATAGGGCTATGATAGCGCCCAGGCCTAARACGCCGACGATCCATACAATGCCAAATATGATATTTATCATAGCGCACGACCTTTCTTGGAGAAAGCCGCCATTTCGGCCATCAGTTCGGCAGGGGTAGGTATTGTTGGGGTAACCATAACGGCCGGCGCTGGTTCGACAGCTGCTTCCGGGGCAACCGGCGGCGGCTTCTTGGCCAGTGCTGCGAGCGCGCCCAGATTGTAAGCGTCTTGCATCGCTTGCTGTATATAAGCGACGGCATAGGAGGTTTCCCCCCCTAGCATGATGACTTGGTGAACGGCGTCGGCCGCTTCGTTTTCAAACATATCATTCATCATCGTCATTGTTTCTTATCCTTCTTCAATTTCCATTTCGTTTAAGAACGCAACGCCCGTTGGGGTAGGGCGCCATTCGCGCGAGTAGACATCCTTGGTTACATTTGTAGTGATCATAGCCATCGAGGCGGCCATAGATACCGCCGCGACGTTTTCGCGTGCAAAGTCCGAGTCTATGCCGAAGCCATTCTTGCTTGCCTCATGAACGACGGCGACCATGTCGGCATCGACGGCCGATAGCTCGCTCACGGAATACAAAAGCTCAAGCTCGTTTATCAATGCGTTTCGCTCCAGTTGTTTCCGATATGGTATGTTGCCTCCAACGGTACTCTGAACCCATATGCATCTCCTGCAAGTCTCGCCCTACTGACAAGCACCTCTCCTACCTCGTTGGCCAGCTCTTCGCGACAGGCGACTTGAAGCTCGTCGTGTATCCACCCTACTATCGCAAACCCTCCTTGCCAGCCCGAAACAAACCGCGAGCGCAGGTCGTCGTAGGTATCGCAAGCCCATTGACCGCAAATGGTGGCCCCTGCYCCTTGCACGAGCGTGTTGAGCGCGCTGTGGCTGGAGCGAATGTGCAGCCGGCGGCCATCCAAGCCCTTCAGGTATCCACGCTGGCAAGCCACGTGTTGCAAGAGCTTGTCGAACCCCACGATGTTTTGCGTAAGGAGCGCACGTATTCGTTTACCCTCATCCTCGCCGCGCCCCACGATCTTACCAAGCCTGGCATCGCCGGCACCATATAGCAGCGCATAAATTATAGTCTTGGCTTGATCTCTGGTTTCGAGACCCGCCGCATCCCTATTGAAGGCATGGATGTCGCCTTCGGTCACAGCTTTTGCGTAAGCGCCTCCATCAAAATTTGCCAGATAATGAGCCAAGGTCCTCAGCTCGAGCCCCGATTGATCCGCCGCCACAAGCTTCCAGCCTGGCGGACATCCGAATAGTCTCCTGCAAGCCTCGCCGTAAGGCGCCCGCACGGCAGGTACCTGGCCGATGTTTGGGCTATAATGAGTGCACCGGCCTGTGATCGTGCCGCATGGGTTATAAGAGCCATGAATATGGCCGGAGTTCGAAACAACCTTAAGCCACGCTTGATCTCCATCTTGAAGCTGCCCCAGTCTCTTTTCGACCAACAGATATTCGATTAGCAGCTTGGACGCGGGGATATCGATCTTCTCAAGAATGGCTTCGTCCAGCTTCGCCCGGCCTCCAGCCGTAAATACCTCAGGTCTCCACCCCAACTCCTTGAGCTTCCTCTCGATATGCATTCTCGAGCCAGGATTGAACATGACGGTCTTGTAGTTGGTAACCACGTCTCCTTTGACGATGCCTCGCCTCTTGTTGGCCTTTGAAGCCGTATAGACCCTATCCACTTCTTGCCAACTTCCGAACCCCGCCTTCAGTCGCACCTCCAGCTTGTCCCGGCATTCGGCAAGAGTGGCGGCCAGCTCTCCCGCGGCCTTGACATCGAAAGGCCACCCAACCTGCTCGATATGGGAGCACAACCARGCCTTYCGRTGCTCAAGCGCTAAAGGGACGGGGGGGTACTCCCAGGGCCTGAGATGACGCAGGAGGCGAATRGTGACCTCCACGTCCCGRACGCAATAGTCGAGCATTTCCTGGCTGAAACTGTCCCAGCCGGTATCGTAATCGCCCTTGGAGAAACCCAGCCTCATTCCCCACGCTCTTAAGCTGTGGCTACCCGCCAATTTGCCCATGTGGACCGCGCCCCGATGATCTTCCTCCTTCATGTTGGGGTGTAGGAGCCGAGCGCAAACAAGCGTGTCCGTAATCTTCGTACCCGGCCGATAGTGCCAGTCGAACAGTTTTTTTAACACGGCGAAGTCGTAGCCAATCACATTATGGCCGATCAGCTCGTCCGCGTTATAAAGCAGCTCGAGGGCCGCCTGGATATCGTCCCCGGAAGGGGCGCCGAAAGTTTGAATCGCGCCGGTGTCGACATCGATGATGGCAATGCACCATACGCGAGTTACCCCCCGCAAAAGACCATCCGTCTCCAAATCGAACGCAAGCCTGGTCAAAATGGTATCCCCTCTTGTTGAATTGCCTTGGACAATAGCCTGCCTGTCGCTTTCGAATATGTAAGAGTGTCCGCTATGCCCAAATCGCCAACCTCGCGGCTCTTCAACACCCGTACTACGCACTCGTTCGCGGCCACTTCGCTCTGTTGATCGCGCTCCAATCCTATGCAAACGTCGCTCAGTTGCTTTATGGACCCAGAGCCCCTCAGTTCGTTCAGAGATATCTGACCGCCGCCCTCGTGAGCCTTCCCTACCGGCTTGGATAGGTGGCTTACCGCCAATATGCCGACGCCGGTTTCGGCTATCATCGAACGCAAATTAGTCATCAGGCTATCGATACGCACCCGCTCGTTGGAGCCCTGGTCGGTTTGACCGCTGATGACAATCGAGAGATGATCRAGGAATATGTAGTTGCAGCCGAGAACGACCCGCATGTAGCGGATCTTAGAAATGAGCCGGTCGCTATCCAGGCTGCCAAAATGATCGAAGAAGTGCATACGTCGGTGAACTAGCCTTGCCGTAGAAGCTTCCCATTGTTTCGCCGTGAGGATATTTGGGTCTTCCCGCAGCTGCCAGAGTGGGACGTTGTTATCAATAGCTATAAAGCCTTGGGCCGTCTTTTCGAGAGACTCCTCCAGGTATAGGCACCCGATGGTTAGGCCGTGCCTGTCGTGCAGATGGTAGGCTATCTCTCGGGCCATTGTAGATTTGCCAATACCGGATCCGGCGCACAGCATGATTAGTTCCCCTTCGCGAAGGCCCCGGAGCATTTCGTCCAGCTTTGGATAGGGCAAGCTGTAGCCGCGAGCCGTGGCACGCATCAGCCTATCTACGGAGATGTCGCTGCCAGTCACAATCCCGTCGGGCCGCCAGGGCTTTGCATTCCAATACGCCTTGACCAGCGGAGCCGCGCCATCTTCCACTAGTACGGCGTTTGCATCCTTTTTACCCAGGGTCATTACGAAAGCCTTGCCGGGCGGTAGTATTTCGGCGACGGCAAGCGTCGCGTCTCGACCGGGCGCGTCATTATCGAAACAAAGGACGACCTTCTCAAACCCCATAAGCCACTCGTAGGAGCTTTTAACGGACTTCACAGCGGCCGCGGCGCCGTTGGGTAACGACACAACAGCCCATTTGCAATCGAAGGCTTGAGCCACGGACAAGCAATCGAGCTCGCCCTCCGTGATCACAACCGATTTGCCCCCAGCAAACAAGTGTTGGCCATAAAGCTCCATGTCCTTCCCGTTGCCAACGATGCTAAATACCTTGTTTGGTTTGCGGACCTTCCGAGCCACAAGCTCCCGTTTCGAATTAAAATAGTCGGCAACCTGAAAGCCCTCTCCGACACGGTACCCGTACTTACGGCAGGTCGCCTCCTTAAGGCCACGTTTGGGCAAGTCGGCATATCTCAGCGAGCCCAGCGGCCCGAGCGGTTCTAGCGGTTCTAGCGGTTCTAGCGGTTCTAGCGGTTCTAGCGAGCCCAGCGGTTCTAGCGGCCCGATGCTACCCTCGCTGCGGCGGCCCCCTGCGTTACCGCACGAATAACAATAGGTACCTTCGACCCCGTAGTCCGCAAGAGCATCGCTCGAGTTGCAGGCAGGGCAAGGCAAGTGGGTAGCAATCGGAGTGCCCATGTTTATATCCTTCAGAGCAAGCCGCGGTCTTTCGCGATTACGGCCGGGCCGCAATTGTTTTTAACGATCCGAGGTTCTTCCAGATTGCGAAAGTGCTTTAGTCGGTCGGGGGTAATGGCCCAGGATTGCGGAACGCCTACAACAGGGTCGATGGAGATGTGATCAAAGCCGATGGTGTTAAGAAATTGCTGGAAAACAACCAGGAGGCCATCCAAGACCATGACCTCGGTCGAATAGCCCTGAAAGATTGTCTGGCCGCG
>JRHI01002874.1_pt1 | contig 11029 bp, 7 predicted proteins | sample 215371 | NCBI WGS metagenome assembly JRHI01 (sample SAMN02929681, study PRJNA255918) | sediment metagenome | biome: cave system; feature: Ice Cave; material: Sediment; isolation source: sediment from deep within a dark volcanic ice cave with no known source of... ... | reverse complement strand
GGAGCGCGGCCAGAAGGTCGGGATTGGGCCGGCTGAAATCCCCCGCCTTCCAGCTTTGATAGAGGCCATAGCTATCGGCGCCTCCCTCCCTCCACACGAAGAACACCCAGCTCAGGCCCAGCTTCTCCCAGCGCACGATCGAGTTGCGCACATACGCCGGGTGACGCTGCGAGCCGAACTCGCCCACGATGTACGGGTGGCCACTGGCCAGGGCCCGCTGGCTCAGGTTGTCGCCGTTCTCATAAGCGTGGGAGGAGTACACCACCCGGTCGCCCCTGATGATCGGGGCCTCCCAGCCGGCGTTGTCCATCTCGACCACGGTGAAGTGGTTCGGATCAACCGCGGCCACCGCATCCGTCAATCGCTGGGCCAGCCTGCGCCAGGCCTCGTCAGAAGGGGGCGCCGGCTCGTTCAGCAGGTCGTAGCCGGCCACCGCCGGCTGGCCGGCGTAGTGCCGGGCAAATGCCTCCCAGAACGCGACCAGACGGTCCTGGTCGCCGGAGTTCTTCCAGAGGGTGTGCTGCTCGAAGCCCCCATCACCGCCGCCAGGAGGAATGAAGACCACCGGAATCAGCCAGAGGTGATGCCGGCGAGCCCAGCCGACGTGCCGGTCGATCACCGAGAAGAAGCCCTGGGGATCGGTCTGCCACCAGGCGGTGTCGATGCCGAATCTCACCACGTTGGCATGCAGCTCCTCGGCTTTGGCATAGTCCGACTCGTCGACGTTGATGGCGTTGATGTCGGGGCCACCGCAGCAGCCCAGGGCGGGCTCGTTGTTGAAGTTGGCTCCACGCAGGCGCACGACCTGTCCGTGGTAGCGGAAGTCGCGGCCCGAGACCCGGAGATAGGCCGACCCGGATGGCGGTCCCATCGCCTCCCACAGAGTGCTGGCGGCATAGGAGCCGGCCGCCAGCAGGGCCAGCAACCCCACGCCGGCCACCCCCAGCCACACCATGAGCCTGCCCCGAGATGGTGGCCGGGGCAAGAGCGGCGAGGTGGCGCCCACTCAGCCGGGGAGGGTGCCGGGCGCCCGACGCCCGGGGCCGGAGCCCGATTGGTGCCGATCCCGGTGGCCGCCCTCCATCGCCTCCCAGGATAAGCCGGGAGGGCTTCCGGCCCGTGACCGCCTTAAGACCCGCTCCGGCCGACCGCCAGCGGCTGGGCGATTCCGGGGCGGTCGCGATAGCATGAACCATCATGCYCGGCAACGGTCGTAGCTACCGCTCGATCGCGGCCCGGGGTCTGGACCGCGACAGCATCCCCATGCGGCTCTTCCAGAAGGCCAAGAAGCTGGGCGTGTGGGATCCCGCCGCCATCGATCTCGGCCGCGACGTCGAAAGCTGGCGGGCGCTGGCCCCGAACGACCGTGAGTTCGTGCTGCACAACATCGCCCTGTTCCAGGCCGGCGAGGAGTCGGTGACCGTCGACCTCCTGCCTCTGGTCATGGCAGTCGCCGCCGAGGGCCGGCTGGAAGAGGAGATCTACCTCACCTCCTTTCTCTGGGAGGAGGCCAAGCACACCGAGTTCTTCCGCCACTGGCTCGACCAGGTGCCGGGCGACACCGGGGATCTGAGCCGATTCTTCGGAGACAGCTACATGCGGCTCTTCGGCCAGGAGCTGCCTCAGGCCATGAACCGGCTCCGCGCCGACCCCTCCCCCAAAGCTATGATCCGGGCCGCGGTGACCTACAACATGATCATCGAGGGAGTCCTGGCGGAGACCGGGTACCACGGGTTCCGGCAGATCGGGGCCAGCGGTGGCGGCCCCCTCCTCCCCGGCCTGCTGGAGGGCATCGAACTGGTGGCCCGGGACGAGAGCCGACACATCCGCTACGGGCTCTACCTGATCAACCGGCTGATCAACGCGGATCCCGACGGGTGGCAGGTGATGACCGAGCGGATGCACGAACTCCTGCCTTTAGCACTCGGAGTCACCGCCGAGTTCTTCGATCGCTACCAGGAGGGCCCCATCCCTTTCAGCCAGGAGCCGGCCACCTTCCTGGAGTACGCGGGAACCCAGTTCGACCGGCGGATGAAAGTGCTCGAGCGCGATCGCGGCCGGTCGCTGCTGGAGATCGAGCGGGCGGCGATCGCCGACCTGGAAGCCGACGACCAGCTCGGAGCGGTGCCCGCTAACTGAGCCCGGCCAAAACCCGGCGGTCCGCGGCCCACCCGCCTCCCGGGCCGCCTGGCGCCGGGCGGCCCCAATCTCAGGTGGGGGAGGCCGGCTCCGAAGCGAAGATCGCGCGCAGGGCCTGGGTGGCACCCAGGAGAGCGGCGGTCTCCACCGGCACCACCAGCTTGGCGTTGGGGCTGTCGGCGAACTTGCTCAAGGTGTCCAACTGGAGCACGGCCAGCAGGTTGGTGTCGACCCCGGCGGCGTGGATCGCGCCGTACACGCTGGCAATCGCCTGGGCCCGGCCCTCGGCATTCAGGATCGCCGCCTGCCGGGCACCTTCGGCGCCCAGGATGGCCGCCGCCCGCTGACCTTCCGCGACCCGGATCGCCGCCTGCTTCTCGCCCTCCGCCCGGTTGATGGCGGCCTGCATCAATCCCTCCGACTGAAGGATCTGGGCCCGCTTCTCCTGATCGGCCTGTTTCTGCAGCGCCATCGCTTGCAGGATCTGGTTGGGCGGCACGATATCGACGATCTCGATCCGGGTGATATTGATGCCCCAGGGCTCGGTCACCTTCTCCATCTGGGTCTGCAACTGGGCGTTGATCTGCTCTCTCTGGCTGAGCACGTCGTCGAGGGTCATCGAGCCGAAGACGGCACGAAGGGTGGTGCGGCTGAGCTGGTCGATGGCGGTGAGATACTGGCTGACCGAGAAGAGCGCCTTCTGGGCGTCATAGACCCGGTAGAAGATGGTCGCGTTCACCGTGATCGACACGTTGTCACGGGTGATCACGTCCTGCCGGTCACCGGTCCTCGGAGTCTCGCGCATGTCGACCGAGGTGAGGGTGTCGATCACCGGCACCAGCAGGGTGAGGCCGGGAGTTCTCACCGAATGGAACTGCCCCAGGCGCTTGACCACGCCCACGAAGCCCTGCTGGATGATCCGGATCGCCGACACCAGGATCCAGAGCACCAGGAGCAGAGCCAGCACCGCCACGATTAGGCCTATCACCTGACCGAACATGGGCCCTCCTCCTTGATCAAGCCAATGGGTTGAGCCCAGCTTAGACCCGACCGGCGACGGCCCCACGCGGACCGGGTTCCGGGATCAGTCGAGTACCCGTAGACGGGCGATCTGGGCGGCATGAGTGGGCAGGTGGGTGCGGGCCTGGGCGCGCAGCACGGTGAGCCAGCTGACGGTGCCATGGAGCAGCACGCTGTCACCGTCCACGATCAGGGTGGGCACCGCCGTGCTCAGATGGCCGGAATCCATCAGCTCGATCAAGCTGGTCAGTTCGGCAGCCCCCCGACGGAGCGAGTCGAGCAGCGCCTGCCAGTTCCCGGCCGAGTCGGCCACCGCCTGGAGATAGGGCTGGTAGAGGGCGGGCCGGTTGTCGAACCGGGCCGGCCGCGCCTCCAGCACATCGGCGGCGGTGAAGCACAGCAGGCGCGTGGTGATGGTGACATGAGCCGCCACCAGTGAGGCGCTCCAGCCCTCGAATGGACCCGGTATCGCGCCTGCCCCGGCGGCATCGATAAATGCGCAATAGGCACTGCGTAACTCGCCGGCGATCGGATCAGGCATAAGCAGGTGATATTAACCCGCCAGGGCGGTGTTCTGCAGTTCGGCGAGGCGCTCCTCGACGTAGCCCCGCTCGCGTTCCACGTTGCGCAGTTTGACCTCGTCGTAACCGCGGATCCGGTCGGCCGCGCTGGCAGCCTGGAGAGCCACCTGATAATTGCGCGCATCGAGCCGCTCCAGAATCCGTTCCAGTACCGCCTGATACCAACCGATCAGCTCGCGCTCCACCCGGCGCACCCGATCCCGTCCGAAGGGATCGAGCGGGGTGCCCCGAAGCCGTTTCGTCCGCGCCAGCAGCCCCAGCACCGGACGGAACCAGCCGCCCAGCTCGAGCTTGCGCTCGAGGCCCAGCTTCTTGAGCACCGGCGGGTGAAGCATCACCTTGACCCGCGGTTCGATGAAAGTCTGCTCCAGCCGGGCGGTCCACTCCGGCTTGGTCAGCAGGCGCGCCACCTCGTACTCGTCCTTGTACGCCATCAGCCGGTGCAGGTTGCGGATCGCGACCCGGGTCAGCTCTTCGCGACCGGGCATCACCCGGCTGTCAGTGTCGAAGACCTTGAGGACGAACTCGACGTATCGCCGCGCATACGCCACGTCCTGGTAGCGGATCAGCTCGGCGATCCGGATCGCCAGCAGGCGCCTCGACTCCTCCGACAGCGGCTCGCAGCGGTCCAGCAGCGCCCGGTAGGCGGCCGCGTTGCGGCCCAGCCCGGCCGCCTGGCGCTCCCGCTCCTCGGCGTACCCGGGAGGCGGCGGGTTGAGCAGCGCGCGCACCCGCTCCGGGTGGGAGTGATACAGGCGCCCGTACCGGAAGGCTTGGAGGTTGCGCTCGACCGCCACTCCGTTCAGACGGATGGCTGCCTCGATGCTCTCCGCGCGCAGCGGCACCCAGCCCGCCTGATAGGCGGCGCCGATCATGAACGGGTTGACCAGCATGTTGTCGGCGAAGAGTTCCTCCACCACCCGGCCAGCGTCCACCCACACGTTGTCGGCGGCCCGCGAGAACCGGCCCAACGACCGGGCGATGGCACCGGCGGTGGGCATCATCAGGTTGACGTGCCGGATCACCTCGCTGGTCGGAATCGTGGTGGAGTCGGCCACGATCACGGTGCGCTCGGGACCGGCCCGGTCGGCGTTGACCTCGGCGGCGGCGCCCAGCGCGTCCAGGGCGAGCAGGAGATCGGCCTGCCCGACTCCCACTTTGTTGCTGAGGTGGGCCAGCCCTTCCGCGCTCTTCGGCCTGATCACCAGCGACGAGAGCACCGCCCCACCTTTCTGGGCGAGGCCGGTCTGGTCCAGGGTCATGACATCGTAGCCTTCGGCGATCGCCGCGTAAGCCAGGATCTGGTTGGCGGTGACCACCCCGGTGCCGCCGATACCGGGCATGTAGATCCGGTAGCCGGCGCCCACCGCCACCCGCTGCGAAGGCTCGACCAGGTCGCCGGGCTCCACGTCGGGAGCCAGCACCTTACGCTTGCGCAGTCCCTGGGTTGAGTACACCGCCAGGAACGACGGACAGTTGCCGCGGGTGCAGCTGTAGTCCTGGTTGCAGCTGGCTTGGTGCACCTGGGTCTTGCGGCCGAATTCCGTCTCCACCGGCTGCACCGACATGCAGTTGGACACCTCGCCGCAGTCGCCACAGCCCTCGCAAACGTCCTCGTTGATGAAGATGTGGCGATCCGGCTCGGGCAGGCGGCCCCGCTTGCGAGCCCGCCGCTTCTCCGCCGCGCATTCCTGGTCGAAGATCAACACGGTGGTGCCAGGTGTCTGCTGGAGCTCTTTGACCGCCGCCTCGTATTGATCCCGGCCGACCACCTTAGGGTTGCCGGCCAGATCGACGCCCTCGTACACTTCGGGTTCCTCGGCCACCACGATCACCTTGCTGACGCCCTCGCTGCGCAAGTAGGCGCAGACCTGGGGCACCGTCATCTGGCCCTCCGGGATCTGACCCCCGGTCATCGACACATGGCGGTTGTAGAGCAACTTGAAGGTGATGTTGACGCCGGCCGCAACGCAAAACCGGATCGACTGGCTGCCGGAGTGGAAGAAGGTGCCGTCCCCCAGGTTCTGGAACATGTGGTTGCGGTCGACCCAGGGCTGAGTGCCGATCCAGACCGAGCCCTCGGCACCCATCGGCGGCGCGAAATCCGCCTGGCGCTCGGGCTGAGACTGGAGCGGAGCCATGCCGTGGCAGCCGATCCCGGCCCCCACCACCTCGTCGCCGACGTGCAGGGTCGAACGCGAATGCGGGCAGCCCGAGCAGTAGTTCGGCAGGCGGCGCAAGAAGGCTTCGTACTGGCGGCTCCTGACGTCGGCGATCTCCTCCAGCCGCCGGCTCACCCCGGCGTGGTAGCCAAGCCGCAGCAGGCGGGGGCCGATCCGCTCGGTGACGATGTCGGCGTCCAGCTCACCGTGCCAGGGGAACAGGGCCTGCTCGCGCTCGTCGCGCTTACCCACCACCCGCGGCGCTCCGGACCGCCCGTAGAGGATGCTGCGAACCTGCGTCTCGACGAGGTCGCGCTTCTCCTCGACCACCACGATCTCCTCCAGGCCGTCGGCGAATTCGCGCACCACCCGGGGATCGAGCGGGTAGATCATTCCCACCTTGAGCACCCGGACCCCGAGATGGTTGAGGTCGGCCTGGCCGAGGCCACTGTCGGCCAGCGATTGGAGCAGGTCGGTGTAGGTCTTGCCAGCGGCGATCAGGCCGACTCGATCGAACTGGCCTCGGGTCACGATCCGGTTGATCCGATTCAGGCGGGCGAACTCGGTCGCCGCCGGCAACCGTTGCTCGAAGAGCTGGCGTTCCAGCTCGATCGAGTGGGGGGCGAAGAACACGAAGCTGGCCGGCTTGTTGAATCCTTCGATCTCGGGCAGCCGGTAGCGCCCCAGCTCGTTGGACAGGTGCACGGAAGCGCCCCCGTCGCACAGATTGGTCACACACTTGAGGGCGGGCCAGAGCCCGGTGAACCGAGCCAGCCCGATCGCATAGAGGCCGTACTCGAGCAACTCCTGGACGGTGCCCGGGAAGAGTACCGGCATCCCGCACGCGACGAAGTCCCACTCGCTGGCGTTGGGCAAGGTCGAACTCTTGGCGTTGGGATCATCGGCGGCCAGCGCGATCAGCCCGGAATCGCGAGGACCGCCGCCGAAGTTGGCGTGCCTGAACACGTCCAGGCAGCGGTCGACCCCGGGACTCTTGCCGTACCAGATGCCGGTCACCCCGTCGAACCGGGCGTGGCCATAGATCTCGATCATCTGGCTGCCCCAAACCGCGGCCGCGGCCAGCTCTTCGTTGAGGCCGGGCACCAGCTTGATGTCAAGGGGATCCAGGAACCGGCTCGCCTGGCCCAGGGCGAGGTCATAGCCGCCCAGCGGAGAACCGGGATAACCGCTGATCAAAAACCCGGTGCGCAGACCCGCGGCGCGATCGCGCCGGGCCTGTTCGATGGGCAGCCGGACCAGCGCCTGGACTCCGGTCATGAATGCGGTGCCCTCAATGATCTCGTACTTGTCGTTGAGGCTCACCCGGGGCCGGAGCGGTCCTGCGGCGGGATCGACAATGGTTTCCATGCACGTCTCCTGGGTCGGCCCGGCAAGGGAATCTGGCAGCTAGTCTACCGATCCCACTGGCTCGAACCAGATGTTTCCGACCGGCTTGGGGGGTGGCTCAGAACTGAGGATCAGGCTCATCGAGGGCGCTCGGTTTCCTGGCAGGCCGATGGCAGCGCCCGGCCTCCTGCTGCCAGACTGGCAGACATGGACGCAGAGGTGGGTGTGGTCGGCCTCGGCCTGATGGGTACGATGAGCGCCTGGCGAATCGCCCGCCGCGGGGTCAGTGTGCTCGGCTTCGAGCAGTTCGAGCCGGGTCACCTGAGAGGATCCTCGCACGGCAGATCGCGAATCATCCGCACCGCGTACTACGAGGGACCGGAGTACGTGCCCCTCCTGCTCGAGGCATTCCCACTCTGGCGCGAACTGGAGGCGATGACCGGAGAGGATTTGCTGGTGATGACCGGCGCGCTCATGATCGGACCACCGGACGGCGCCCTGATCGGCGGCGTCTCCCGCAGTATCGCCGAGTACGGCCTGGAGCACGAGCGGCTGGACGCCGGCCAGGTCCAGGCGCGGTACCCGATGCACCGGCTCCGCAGCGGCGACATCGCCATCTATGAGGCGGCGGCCGGCGTGCTCCGGCCGGAGGCCTGTTTGGCGGCGGGCCGCCGGCGAGCCCGTGACCTGGGCCTGACCGAGATCACCGGGACCGCCGTGGTCGAGTTACGGCCGGGCGCCGGCGGGGTGGAGATCGTGACCGCCGACGGCCGCGCCCACCACGTGCGTCATGCCCTGGTCACTGCCGGCGCCTGGACCGGCCGGCTGATCCCCGGCCTCGCCCACGCCCTTACCATCGAGCGACAGGTACAGGTCTGGTGGCCCGCCGAGGATCCCGGCCTCTACCACCCATCCCGCTGCCCGGTGTACATGGTCGACTCCGGCGGCCCGGTCACCCTCTACGGGTTCCCGAGCCTGGACGGAGCCACGGTCAAGGCCGGCCTCCACCACGGCGGCCGGCCGGCCGACCCGGACACCACCATCTGGCCGGCACGGCCGGAGGAGCTGGAGCCGGCCCGGGCGTTCGCGCGGAACCACCTGATCGGGCTGGGGCCGGAGCCGGTGGACACGATGGTGTGCATGTACACCAACACGCCCGACACCCACTTCGCGATCGGCGGCCTGCCCGGGCTGCCGGCGGTGACAGTGATCTCCGCCTGCAGCGGCCACGGCTTCAAATTCGGTCCGGTGATCGGCGAGATCGCCGCCGATCTGGTTACCGAGGGGGGCACCCCCCGCCGGATCGACAGCTTCGACCTCCGGCGTCTCCTCGCCTGACTTCACTTCCGGCCCGCATAGGCCTCCAGGGCCCGGTCGATGAGGGCCTCCGCCATGCCCAGGTAGGCGGCGGGGTCCATCAACTCGGCGATCTGCGCCTCGGAGAAGATCGCGGCCACCTCGGGATCGGCCCGCAGCGTGGCCTCGAAACCGCCGGCGGCCGCAGCCTGGCCGGCCAGCCGGGTCACCAGTCGCTGGGCGCGGTGACGCCCGAGCCGGGCGGCCAGCGCCATGCTGACGCGCTCGGAAAGGATCAGACCGCCACTCAGACCCAGGTTCGCCCGCATCCGCTCGGGGTGCACGACCAGCCCCTCCAGCACCTCGGCCGCCCGCCCCACCGCGCCAGCGGTGAGCCGCAGCGCCTCCGCCACCGCCGGCCACTCCGCCTGCCAGGCGCCGGCGGCTCGCTCGTGCTCGTGGATCATGGCCGCCTGGAGCAGGCCCGCCTGAGCGAATACGCCGCGCGCGCAGGTAGCGATCTCCTGGGCGAAGACCGGGTTGCGTTTGTGCGGCATGGCCGAGCTGCCGCCCCGGCCCGGGCCGGTCGGCTCCTCCACCTCGGCCACCTCGGTCTGGGCCAGCAGCAGGATGTCCGCACCGATCTTGCCCATCGAACCGGCCACCACCGCCAGCGCCCCGCCCAGTTCCGCCACCCGGCCCCGCGCGGTGTGCCAGGGTAACGGCGGCTCGGGAAGCTCGAGGCGGGCGGCGAGCCGGGCCGAGATGATGAGCCCGGCTCCGTCCAGGGCAGCCAGAGTGCCGGCGGCACCCCCGAACTGGAGCGCCAGGCGGTCGCGTCGCCATCCGGCCAGCGCCGCCGCCGCCTCGCCAGCCCCGGCCAGCCAGCCCGCCGCCTTGAGGCCGAAGGTGATCGGGGTGGCCTGCTGGAGCAGGGTGCGGCCGGCCATCAGCGTGGTCCGGTGCCGGAYGGCATGCGCGGCGCAGGCCGCCACCACCCGGTCCAGYTCGGGCAGGAGCAGGTCGATGCCGTCCCGGATCACCAGCATCATCGCGGTGTCCAGCACATCCTGGCTGGTAGCCCCCCAGTGCACGTGGCCCCGGGCCGGCTCCGGCACTCGGGCAGTGAGCTCCCGGACCAGCGGGATCACCGGGTTCCCGGCCGCCACCGCCTGCCGCCCGATTTCGCCAGCGTCGAACCGGGCCGGCTCGCAGGCGGCGGCGATCAGGTTGGCGGACGCCACCGGGATCACGCCGGAGTCAGCCTCGGCCGCGGCCAGGGCGGCCTCCACCTCCAACATCCTGGCCAACCAGCTCTGGTCCGAGACCGCGGCCATCATCTGGGGGGTCGAGCTGATCGGCCCGAACAGTCGGTCAGATGGCAAAGAACGGTGTCTCCAGTTCGCCCTGCAGATGGATGTCGAAGTGCAGCGCTCCACCTTCGCCTCCCCGCGCGACCAGCAGCGGCCGGCGCTCCGGATCGACTCGCGCCAGTACCGGGTCAGCAGCGTTGGCGGCCTCCTCGTCGGGAAAGTAGAGGCGGGTGACGAGGTGGCGGAGGAGGCCGCGGGCGAAGACGGTGACGACCAGATGCGGAGCCTGGAGTCCACCATCTGGCGCCGGCACCGGACCCGGCTTCAGGGTTGTGAAGTGGAACGCCCCCTCCGGGTCAGTCCGGCACCGGCCGAAGCCGTGGAAGCTCCCGGCCGCCGCCGGCTCCAAAGTCGGGTACCGGCCGCCGGGGCCGGCCTGCCAGATCTCGATCAGCGCGTCCGGCACCGGGGCCGCCTCGCCGTCCAGGACCTGGCCCTGGATTCGGATCGCGCCGGGAGTGGAGGCCGGCACCAGGTCGGGCCCGGCGGAACCGGGCAGAGCCACCCCGAAAAAGGGTCCGACGGTCTGCGAGGGGGTCGGCGGCGGGGTGGGTGGCGGAGTCTGCGGCGGAGTCCGCGGCGGGGTCGGTGGCGGGCTCATCCCATCGCTCACGGAATCATCCCATCACTCAAAGGGGGTGGCGTGACGACCGCGCAGCACGATGTCCCAACGGTAGGCGAGCGCCCACTCCGGGACGGTTTCATCCCAGTCGAATTCGGCCACCAGCCGTTCCCGGCCACGAGGGTCGGGGATCGACTGGAGGATGGGATCGTAGGGCAGCAACTGATCTCCAGGAAAGTACATCTGAGTGACCAGCCGGCTGGCGAATTCCGGGCCGAACAGCGAGAAGTGGATGTGCGCGGGGCGCCAGGCGTTGAGGTGGTTGCGCCATGGGTACGCCCCCGGCCGCACGGTGATGAAGCGATAACGGCCCTGGCCATCGGTCAGACAACGGCCGGCGCCGGTGAAGTTCGGATCGAGCGGCGCCGGGTGCCGGTCACCGGGATCCGCATAGCGGCCAGCCGCATTGGCCTGCCAGATCTCGACCAGGGTGTGACGAACCGGCCGCCCGTCGCTGTCGAGCACCCGCCCGGTGACGATGATGCGCTC
>JRHI01002873.1_pt1 | contig 11031 bp, 9 predicted proteins | sample 215371 | NCBI WGS metagenome assembly JRHI01 (sample SAMN02929681, study PRJNA255918) | sediment metagenome | biome: cave system; feature: Ice Cave; material: Sediment; isolation source: sediment from deep within a dark volcanic ice cave with no known source of... ... | reverse complement strand
GTGCAGGGCCGTCCAGAGATACAACGTCGGAACGACCACCAGCGAAAGTATCGTCGAGCTGATCAAGCCTCCGATGACGACCGTTCCAAGCGGCGCTTGGGTCGAACTGCCGGGTTCGATGCCGAGTGCGAGCGGCAACATGCCGCCGATCGTCGCGAGCGTCGTCATGAGAATCGGCCGTAAGCGGCGCGGGCCGGCGTGCAGCAGCGCCTCGCGCGGATCCATGCCGCCGCGACGAAGTTGCTTTGTGAATTCGACGACGAGAATCGCATTTTTTACCGCGATGCCGACGAGCATCAGCGAACCGATAAATGCCGTAAGACCGAATGCGCGATTGGTAACCACAAGCGAGAGCACGATGCCCACGAGCGCCAGCGGTACCGACATCATGATGACCAGCGGATCGAGGAACGATTCGAATTGCGAAGCGAGCAACATGTAGATGAGCGCGATCGCAAGAACGACGATGAGTCCGAGTGCGCCAAAGGTGCTGTCTTCTGTGTGATCTCGGGACCGAACTGCCAACGGTAGCCCGAAGGCAGCGGATACGCATCCATGATTTTTTGTGCGGCGGCGATCACTTCACCGAGGGGATGGCCCAGAACCGGTGCGTCGATATCGATGCGGCGCTGTTTATTCTGACGCGGAATTTGCGAGGGTCCCGTGCCTTCGTGAATCGTCGCTACCGCGCTGAGCGGAATGCTCGGCAGCGATTGCGAGGACGAACCCGCCGCGGTTTTGGCCGCGAGTGCGGTCGGTGGCACGAGTTGCAAATCGGTGATCGATGCGAGCGTGCGCCGTTGGCCGGGTGCGGCCTCGACGTAAATCGGATATTGGATGCCGTTGATCTGATAGTACGATGCGATCGTTCCGCTCGTAACGGTGGCGATGTCTGCCGCGATGTCGCCGGTCGAGTAGCCGTATTCTGCGGCCTTGCGCCGGTCGATCTGCACGTCGATCTCGGGGTCGCTGGCCGTGATGTTGGTATCGGGTCGAACAACTCCGGGAATCGTCGCGAGCGTTGGAATCGCAGCGCGCGCGAGCGCACAGAGCTTCTTAATATCCGGGCCCAGGATTTGGATCGTCAAAGCATCGGAACCGCGCGCGATCTGTTGTTGTAAGATGTCGATCGTTCGCGCGCGGATCGTCGTGCCGACGAGTATCCGGCGGAGTGCGCGGCCATTTGCGCGGCGGATCGCCTCAGGCGAGCCGGGCACCGGTTGCGCCGTGGGCTGCGCGTTCGGTGTTGCGGGACGCGAGCGTCCGCCCAGTCGCGCTTGCCACTCGTTTACGAATGCGGTCGCCGCGCTGCCGACGATGTTGGGTTGCAGCGTTATGGAAAGCGACGCTTGATTGGTGATCGGACGCGAGCCGCCGATGCCGAATCCCGAGCCTACGGTTGCGCCGACCGAGACCACGCGCGGGTCGGTACGGAGTGCGGCTTCGACCATGTGCGAACGCACTTCCGTGTAGGCTAGCGACGAACCGTTTGGCGTACGCATATCGAAGCGAGCAAAACGCGAGTCCGAGGCGGGAAACACTTCGCTTTGCACGACGCCGATACGCAGCGCAACGATCGTCGCTGCAAGGAAGAGTGCGGCCGTGCCGAGCACGGGGCCCGGCCGATCGAGCACCCATGCGAGCACGCGCGTGTAGCTGCGAGCGAAGCGTTCGTATGTACGATCGAAGGCGCGTGCGAATCGGCCGCCGGCGTGAGCTTCCTGCGCTTTGAGCATGATGCTGGAAAGCATCGGAACGGTCGTGAGCGCGACCAGCAGCGAAATCGCGACGGCCGTCATGACGGTCAGCGCGAAGGGACCGAAGATGAGACCTTGCAAGCCCGGGATGAGCAACAGCGGAACGAAAACCGTTACGACGGTAATCGTGGACGAGAAGACGGCCGAGAAGATTTGATTCGTCGCATTGCGCGCGGCATCGAGCGGGGATTCGCCGTCGTCGAGGTGGCGGAAAATGTTCTCGATGACGACGACCGCGTCATCGACGATGAGGCCGACCGCGAGCGCCAGACCTCCGAGCGTCATCGTATTCAGCGTCTGGTGCGTGATATAGGTGGCGAAGAGCGTACCGAGGACCGAGACCGGCAAGGAGATCGAGACGATAAGCGTCGAGCGCCATGAGTGGAGAAAGAGTAGGATGATCAGCACCGCGAGGATCGCACCGAGCATCGCCGTGTGCTCGAGCGCGTTGATCGCGTCGAGGACGAAGCCGCGCTGTTCGAATGCGAGGCCGAAGCCGATAGACGGGTAGCGTTTTCTTACTTCGGCGACTTTCGCGTAGACGCCATCGGCAACCGCGACAATATTGGCGTCGGGCTGCGCGGTGACGACCATCGAGATCGCCGGAGTGCCGTCGAGCCGCGAGAATACGCGTTGCTCCTCGATGCTGTCGTTTATGGCGGCGACATCGCGCAGGTAAATTGGAGCGCCGTTCTTGATGGTGACGATCGCATCGCCAACTTCGGCTGCCGATTTGTAGAGTGCGCTCGTACGGATCCCGAATTCGCGCGTGCCGATCGCGATGAGTCCGGCCGGAAAGTCGACGTTTTCGTTGGCGATCTTCTTGATGATGTCGTTATTGGTGAGGCCGTAGCCGGCGAGTTTGTTCTGGTCGGGCGCGACCATGATCGCGCGCACTTGTCCGCCGGAAACGTCGACGCTGCCGACCCCGGAAACTGCCGAAAATTCGTCGGAGAGAACGTTCGTGAGCAGGCTGTTGAGACCGCGCTGCGTGCGCGTGGGATCGGTGACGTAGAAGCGTGCCACGGGCGCAGCGTTGGGATCGGCCTTCACGATTTGCGGCGCTTGGAGGTTCGGGTCGTTTGGAAGCTGCCCGCGCGCGCGTGCGACTTGCTGTTCGATGTCGTTTGTTGCGACGTTGATGTCGGTGCCGAACTTGAACTGCGCCCGCACGATGCTTTGGCCTTGGAACGAGTTCGATTGGATGTAATCGATGCCCGAAACGCGCGCCACGGCGTTTTCGATGGGGCGCGTGACGGTCGATTCGATCGTTTCCGGCGAGACGTTCCCGTAATTGACCGTCACCGCGACGACCGGTGGCTGGAACGACGGGAGCAAGTCAACCGGCAGACGCGGCAAAGCAAAGATGCCGAGGACTACGATCGCCGTGGCGAGCATAGCAACCGAAACGCGCCGGCTGACGGCGAAATTCGCTATCGACAAACGGACCTCAAGGCGTCCAAGATTGTCGCCTGAAAACCTGTGATCCGCCTTGGAAGAGGTCTTGTCGCTCCGGACATCTCTGCTTTGCTAAGGACCGGACATCTCTGCTTTGACCCCTACATCGGCCTACACCGGCCTACATCGGCCTTGTCGCGGGGCGTCGCCGCGTGATAGTATGGGCGAGCTTCCGGCGGGTCACCTCGCCGGTTGCTCGTGTCGGGGCGACCCGCGCACGACCCACTGCCCGCGCTGCGAGAGCCGCCCGGGCCGTTCGTCCATCGTGGCCGACGTCCGTAGAGGGATCGATTCATGACGACTGATTACGAAGTGACGTACATCGTACGCCCGAATCTCGAAGAAGCCGAAGTCGACACCAAGGTCGATGCAATCTCTGCCCAACTGACCGCAAATGGCGGCGAAGTCGGCGAAATCGAGAAGATGGGCAAGCGCCGCTTAGCATACGAGATAAACGACGTCCGCGAGGGCTACTACGTTGTCATGAAGTTCAAGAGCGACGCCGCCCAAGCAAAAGAGCTCGAGCGTCAGCTTCGATTGAACGAAGACGTGATGCGCCAGCTCTTGATCAATCTTAACGACTAATTCGGGAGGCACGGCATTATGGCCGGAAGCTACAATCGCATCACGCTGGTCGGCAATCTCACGCGCGACCCGGAGATTCGCTACGTCGACGGCGGCGGCAAAGCCGTCACAAAGTTTGCGCTCGCCATCAATCGCAAGAGCAAAGCCGGCGACGAAACGATGTTCATCGATATCGTCGCATGGGATCGCCTCGGCGAAATCTGCAATCAGTATCTCAAGAAAGGTATGTCGGCGCTCGTCGAGGGGCGCCTCGTTATCCGCGACTACACCAACAAAGACGGTGAGAAGAAGAGAGCCGTCGAGGTCGTCGCAAGCGACATGCAAATGCTGGACTCGAAGGGTCGCGCCAACGGCGAATCCTCGAGTGCGTATGGCGGCAGCAATCGCCCGGCCGCACCGGCCGCAGCCAGTGGCGCTGCCGGCGGTACGGGCGGCTTCGAGCACGACGAGGGAGCGGACGACGAGATCCCGTTCTGATGTCGTCTCACGCTGAATCGGGCTAATCCTCGATTCATCGTGAATATCCGGATTCAATAGGAAGAAGAATCTCGGATTCGCTGATCACGTTAAAAATGGTTCTTCACCTGTAAGATTTTCGAGCACGTTTTCCAAGGCGATGTGCACGAACCGCGTTCGAAAAGTCACGTGCGGTTTTCACATTGAATCTTAAGCGATATTCACATTGAAAGCCGATTCGATGTGAAAGTCCAGGAAGCCAAAAGAGCGTGCCGGGAATGGCGCGCTCTTTTCACATCGAATCGGCCATTATATGTGGTCGTGACATATCAACAGCTAAGCATCCCGAATCGACTATCTGCTCATTGGCTCGTGTTACGTTCGTCGCGAAAGCGAGGCGGGACATGCCAATGCGCGGAATCGTTGCCTACTACCGGGTCAGCAGCAAAGAACAAGGCCTCAGCGGGCTCGGCATGGAGGCCCAACGCGCCGGTCTGCTCCCAGCGCCATCGGCCGCGTCAAACCCGCACACCCTCGACAAAGCGACAAAGTGCCCACCGAGCTCGAGCAAACGACGAGCCAGCCGGCGTGTCGCCGCCTGCGCCGAGCCGGAACCACCAGGTGTCGCGTCTTTAGTCAACGTCGCAGTTCGCAAACCGTAGCGCCAGGCCACCGAGTCACCTTTTGCCGTCGCGACAACGTCCGGGATCTCCGCGGCACGTCGTCAAGTGCCGCGTCCACGAGCGGAACGTCATGACGGGACCCTGAGGCGGCACCTCTTTACGCGGCATCGTCGGCGGCTTCGTCGAAGGGAAGAAGTCGTCCGCCGCATCAGCATCGGCCATTCAGACGCGCCGCACCTTGGGGCGCTGAAACTAGCAAGAGGGGCGCACCCCGCGCTCTCGGTAAAGCCGTTTTCGTGCAAAGTACTGCGCCCTTCAGAAACGTCGGCGAGAAAGTTCAATGGCTGCGGCATCAGCTAGGCAACTATCCCGTGCCTGACTACTGTGCATCGTTTGCCGGGACCGAGATGGCGACGTTAGGCAACTCCATCTTTCCGGCCGACCTCGGTCTTAACGATCTTCATCGCGAGCGCATCAGTACGATCCTACTTGGTTCGGACTGGGGAAATGAAGACTCGTTCCGCGACGAACAGACGGCAAAGCGCTATAAGCGCGGGCCGTTCCTCTCCGGTGCGGAACGCATGCTCCAATCAGCAGGTTTTGACATTAACGACTGCTTTTTTAGCAACGCGTGGCCGGTTATGCGAAAAGGCGGCGCACCCGAGGAAGGCCATCACCCCATGCGCGATGATGAGGTCTTCACGAATACGTGTCGCGACTTTCTCAAACTCTGCATCGAGAAACTCGAACCCAGGCTCATCATCACGACTGGATTTGCTGCCGCGTGGTTCGTTGGATCTTTGGTTGGCGAATCGTGGAAGTCCGGCCGGGAAAAATCTTCGCGTTCGCTGACTTCGAAGCATATCGACGTCGAACCCGTGAAACTCGAGAGCGGGCTCGTGATCGTCGCGGGGACGCACCCATCGCACCTCAACAATTCAAAACGTCGCGAGTTCAACGAACTTGACCGCAATGAGGCGGCTCTGCTTGTTCGAGCACGAAGAATGGCCAGCATCGCTGACTTAAGCTGACGTCATCATTCGCGACTGGTCGACGACAACTATCCTGGAGTAACGGCCTAGGCTGAGAACATGAGGGGCAATGTCGGGCTTTCACACTCTAGTTGGTTTTCCCGCCGTTTCCCGCGCGGAGGTGCATCGATTGCGGCGAGATCGTACAGAGGCGAGAACGTCGGCGCTACCGGCATTCACTGCGTCATGGTAGAGGTGAAGGAACCACGAGAGTGATTCCACGCCTCACGTCAGTCCGGCGGCCAAGCCGCAGCTCAAATCGAAGGGAATAATAGCCCAGGGCACGCCATTGCAACACGGGCGGCAGGTTTGCTTGGTGCTTAGGGAGCGGCGTGAGCTCCGATTCGGATGCCGCCCCGCGCGGCCGGCTCGTAGCGTCGTTTGTTGTGCGCGATACTGTGACGAATAGTTTTGCTCCTGGTCACTTGGACGCTTTCTGGACGTTCCCCCTGTTAGAGTCGAGTGAACCCAAACGTAAAGGAGCCTCACGTGTTGCATTTGACAATATCGCGATTTGTATCGGGCACGCTCGCGGTCGCGATCTCTCTATTGATGCTTCCGGCGATGGCCGCGACCACGCCGCCTCCCGGGGGCGCGAATCAACGACCATCCATCGAAGGTTGTATCGGCACCACGCTTTTCAACGGCATCTGGCGTTTAAGGGTTCTTAGCAGTCAACTACAATCAAATCCAGATGATCCCGATTACAAAAACTGGGCGGTAACGCTCGAACTACGTAACGGAAAGAGCGCGCAGAATTCGCCGAGCGACAGCGGATTTCAAGACTACCCGCAAATTGCGTTTAGCGATGGAACGGTTCTCGACATGGATACGACGACGTCGAAGGTGCAGTATCAGAAGGCTATCTTTTACAAAAGCGTTCCCCCGGGCGGCGTTGCGCGGACGACCATGTGGTACCGTCTCGGCGATGAAAATAATCAAAAGACGCCGACAAAACTGTTGATCGGCATCAAGCCGGTCGAATTCGACAAAAAGTTCGGTTACACGGTGCCCGATCCGAGCTTCAGGGTGAAGCTCGATTGCACGGCGTAGCGGAACGGCACACCACCGGCGCAACAAGTCCGCGATATTGAAGCTGCATTGGCGCCGCCGCCTCCCGGAGACGAGTGGCGCCTCCGGCTCAGGTCTGTTCTTACCGGCGGCCCGAAGTATGAAACGGAAAGGAATGCGCCGAGCCAAGACCCTGCAGGAATTCCCGCTTATTGCCTGCACCGCTTAACCTCTCTTTCTTCAATCCGCGGAGGGCAAGCATGGCTTCGTCGTTTCGCTTCACTGGCCGCGCACGCAATGCGGCACTTCCCTATCGGAGCGGCGCCGTTCCTGAGGCGATCGCTGGTCGTCACCGGGCGGCTCAACGATGAAAGAATCGGACGGCCTTTTACGCGCGATGCTTTCGAAAACAAGCACGATACTGAGGAATCCCGGTGCGATCCTGCCGAACATCGACGACCCGCTCTTCGTCGATTATCTCCTCAACACGTTCGTCAATAAGATTCCGTTTCCGGAAGTTCGCATGGCGCTCTACCGTCAAGCCGGCCTAAACGTCGATATTACGAGCAACATCATGATGTACGGCTTCGTGCTGGACGCACGCAAGATTACGATCGGACCCAACTGCATTATCGGCCCGTTCACCACGTTGGACGGTCGTGGCACCTTGACGATCGGCCGCAATGTAAACGTCGCGGGTGAAGTCCTTACGATCGGCGGTCATCACCTCGTCGATTCGCCGACGGCGGAGGGGCTCGTCGGCAAAATCGTCATCGAAGATAATGCGTGGATTGGTATGCGAGCGACGATTCTACCCGGCATTACGATCGGGGAAGGCGCCTACGTCGCAGCGGCCGCGCTCGTCAACCGGGACGTGCCGCCGTACACGCTCGTCGGCGGTGTACCGGCGAAAAAAATTCGTGACCGCAACCGCGATATTCAATACACCTTGCACCACCTGCCGCCCTGGATCTGAAGCGGTTCGCCCGCGATTACCACGCGGAGCGGCGCGCTGCTGTTGTAGATTCGGCGGCGACGCTGAGCGCGTCGTCATACAAGGCGAGCACGGCGTCGATGTTGGCCTCCATGTCGAAGGCCCGCGCGCGGTGCCGCGCGGCGACCGCTTTTTTGCGCTCGTCATGTAGCGCGCGCTCCACCGTCGCTGCATACGCGGCCGGCGTCGGCTCCATAACGAGGTAGCCGCTCTCCTCAGTGACGACTTCGTTCATGGCTGCGTAATTGAAGACGACGGGTGGGCAACCGCACGCCATCGCTTCGATGAGAACGAGTCCGAAGCCGCCGTAAAGCGCCGGAAAGCAAAGCAAATCCACCGCGGAATAGTAAAGCGGCAACCGGTGCGCCGGCACGTATCCCGTGAATTGGACCCGTTCTCCGAATTCGGCAACAATCGCGGAGTCCGGTTCGTCATGAACGACGAGCAGCCGAACCTCGATCGGCAGACGTCGCAGGACCTCGGCGAAGAGCGTGCCGCGAGACATCGCAAAGTGTCCGACGTAGAGCAGATAGCGCGCATCGCCGTCGAGACCGAGTTCAGCTCTGGCTGCGCGACGTTCGAGCGGCCGGTAGATGGCGGGATCGTACCAGTTGTAGATGACCCGGACGCGCTCTCTCGGCACGCCGTAAAGTTCTTGGACTTCACGCGCGACACCGTGAGAGACGGCGATGCAACGGTCCGAGAGTTCGCCGATAGTCTCTTCCATGAGCGCGGCAGCCCGATCGACTGCAGCTTCTTGTGGTTCGGTGAGCCCGAGCTGACGGTATCGCTCGACCGGCCCGAGGGCCGTTAAATGAAAGGCGCTCACGAGCGATGGACGACGCGCCAGCTGTGAAAGGCGCAGCACGGTGTGGAATCCGTATTGACCGTGGCAATGCACGATGTCGTATCGCGAAGGATCGATCAGCTCTGAAAATCGCCTCGACTTCTCTCGGAAGGTTTCGATTGCACCCTGCGCTTGAAGCGAAGCGGGAGCGACGCCGACGATGTGGTCGGCGAGCGGGTTGGCGCCATCGCGCAGAAACTCGCGATCTTCGCACACGATGTCGACCGCGACCCCACGCGCAAGCAACCCTCGCGTCAGCTCGTAAACGTGTTTCTCGGTACCGCCGCCGCCCGGTGTCGGCCGAAAGCCGCACACCATACAGACGCGCACGCGTTTCGGCCGGACGAGACGTATGGATCGTCCGGTCACGACGGCGCTGTACTCTCGATTCGAACTCATCATGCGGTCGCTTCGCTTTACAACGATATGAATCTTCGGCGTTGCGCTTGCCGCCGCGCTCATCGCTCGTTTTCTGCATCGCTCTTTACAACCTCAACCTCGAAGGTCGTACTTCTTCATGTCTTAGTGTCTGGGCGCATCGTAGACGCGCTTATGGCGCCCCTGCGCCTCTCGCCATTGAGTCAAGGAGAAGGAGCTCTCGAATGCGCTATCGCTGGTTTCGCATTTTCGTCCTTGCCGAAGCGGAAAGATCGGACCGTCGACAAAAGGAACGAGATGCTTGTCCGCTTTTCGAGCGCGGTCGTCACCGCGCCGCTGACGTGTTGCGACGTGATCGGCGGATGCGTCATCTTCGGCATGCTCGATCGCGAGGTCATCTTCGGTGTGTTTTGTCCGGCGGAGCTCTGGCGTAAGAGTGAGCGCTTCATCAGACGTGTACGACGCTCATCGGGCGTGTCATCGTTTTTTGATAGATTCGAAGCGCTGGTCGTGCTCCATAAAAAAGAAACACGAAGCCAGGACGCTGCCGAAGCTCATCGACCCGGTTAAATTCGCGATCGATTCGGCAGACGTGCTAGCAGGATAGATCGCGCTGCGCGACAGGAGGGTGGTTGCACGAAATGCGTTTCATCGACCGTGACGAGGTGGCAAAACGGCTGACCTATGAGGTCTGCATTCCTATAGTTCGCGAAGCGATGATCGCATTTTCGAAGGGGCAGACGCGCCAACTCTTACGATCGATCATCCCTTTAGCCGAGGGACGTGTATTCGGCATCATGCCCGGAGCGATGGGCGACAATTCGCCCTTCGGCGCGAAACTCATAAGCATCTATCCGGAAAATTTCGCCAAAGGTCGGCCATCGCATCAGGGTCTCGTGATTCTATTCGAACCATTGACGGGTGAACCGGTTTGCGTTCTCCACGCAGGCGAAATAACCGCGATTCGCACCGCTGCAGCAAGCGCGGTTGCAACGGAAGCCCTCGCCCGGCCCGCAGCTCATCGGCTTGCCATTGCGGGCTACGGCGAACAAGCGGGTACACACGCGAGAGCGATCTGCAAGGTCCGCGATATTCGATCGATTCGCGTCTGGGGGCGGTCGCATGAGCGAGCTGAGGCGTTCTGTACGCGAATGAGCGCCGAACTCGGCGTCTCGGTTAGCAGAGCAGCGAACGTGCAAGACCTGGTAAGCGACGCCGACATCGTCTGCACGGTCACCGCCGCTCGCGAACCAATCTTGAAAGGCGATTGGGTGCGCCCAGGCACTCACGTAAATCTCGTTGGCTCCAGCCTCGCCGGAGCGGTCGAGGTGGACAACGATCTTGTAGTTCGATCGCGCTTCGTCGTCGACAGCCGCGAAGGGGTACTGCGTCAGGGTGCCGAGTTTTTGAAAGCCAAGGAAGCGGGCCTCATCGGCGATGACCATATCATCGCGGAAATCGGCGACGTCCTTGCCGGCGAACGTATAGGCAGACAGTCTGACGGCGATGTTACGGTTTACAAGTCACTTGGTCATGTCGTGCAGGACCTCGCGAGTGCCTGGTTCTTGTATTCCGAAAGCAGGGCTGGCGAATGAATACCAAAGATCGATGGCTCACGTTGAAGATGACCTCCGAGGCGAAATTGGCTACGGCTGAAACGCGTGCATCGAGAGCGAGAAGATGGCGCTCCAATAAACGGGCGCCAGCTTCTTTGCATTATACGAGCTCGCTTAACAATCACATTGCAACGTGTGAGAACCTCTGCTCGGAAATCACTTCGCATTGTAAAACCTTAAAGACTCGCGGTATCGGGGCCTTATTGCCGGCGCAACGTCACTACCTCAACGGAGCCGCCCGCCCAGCGCGGTCTTCGTTAGCGCCTTACACCCGG
>JRHI01002872.1_pt1 | contig 11034 bp, 2 predicted proteins | sample 215371 | NCBI WGS metagenome assembly JRHI01 (sample SAMN02929681, study PRJNA255918) | sediment metagenome | biome: cave system; feature: Ice Cave; material: Sediment; isolation source: sediment from deep within a dark volcanic ice cave with no known source of... ... | reverse complement strand
ATGTGGACCTTGTCGAGCGGTGTCTGGTCGTCCCACGTCTGCTCGATCGCGGTGACGCCGGACGCGGCGAGCTGCTCGCGGATGTACTTCCGCGTCTGCTCGATGGCGGGGGAGCCCGACGGACGCGGGCCGATTGCGACGAGCTGTCGGAGATGTTCCCACGCGCGGCCCGAGTCGAACTTCGGCAACGGCGCCATGGTCTGGAGCCCGAGCACAAGAGCGACCAGCGTTTTTCCCATCACACCATCACCCTTTCCCGTACGTCGCGCATTCTACCCCCGTTTCTCCCTCGGCACGTAGTTTCGTTGTTCGGGACCGGTGTAGATCTGGCGGGGCCGGGCGATCTTCTGTTCCGGGTCGAGCAGCATCTCTTCCCACTGCGCGATCCAGCCGGCGGTCCGCGGAATGGCAAAGAGCACGGGAAACATCTCGACCGGGAAGCCCATCGCCTGGTAGATGAGTCCGGAGTAGAAATCGACGTTCGGATACAGCTTGCGCGCGATGAAGTACTCGTCCTGCAGCGCGATCCGTTCCAGCTCGAGCGCGATTTCGAGCAGCGGGTTCTTGCCGGTCACCGTGAAGACGATGTCGGCGATGCGCTTGATGACTTTGGCGCGCGGATCGTACGACTTGTACACGCGGTGCCCGAACCCCATCAGCCGGCTGCCCGCTTCGCCCGACTTCACCTTCTTGATGAACTCCGGCACCCTGCTGACCGATCCGATCTCGTTCAGCATGCGCAGGACCGCCTCGTTCGCGCCGCCGTGCAGCGGGCCGTACAGCGCCGCGGCCGCACCCGCGATCGACGAGTACGGATCGGAATGCGAGCTGCCAATCGTCCGCATCGTCGTCGTGCTGCAGTTCTGCTCGTGATCGGCGTGCAGGATGAACAGCACATCGAGCGCGCGCGCGAGCACCGGGTTGGGCTGGTACTTGAGCTCGGTCATCTTGAACAGCATGTTCAGGAAGTTGCCGGTGAAGCTCAAATCGTTGTCGGGGTAGACGTACGGCCGGCCGATGCTGTGGCGGTACGCCCACGCGGCGATGCTGGGCACCTTTGCAATGGCCCGGTGCGTCTGCTTCAGTCGCGCCTCTGCATTGAAGACGTCCTTCGCGTCCGGGTAGAAGCCCGACATCGCGCCGACGATGCTCAGGAAAATCGCCATCGGATGCGCGTCGTACTGGAACCCCTCCATCAGCTTCTTGATGTTCTCGTGGAGCATCGTGTGGTGCGTGATCTCGCGCGTCCAGTTCTGCTGCTGCTGGGCGGTCGGCAGCTCGCCGAACAGAATGAGGTAGGCGGTTTCGAGAAAGTCGCTTTCTTCCGCGAGCTGTTCGATCGGGTAGCCGCGGTAGAGCAGAATCCCCTTGTCGCCGTCGATGTACGTAATGGCGCTGCGGCAGTTGGCGGTGTTCATGAACGCCGGGTCGTACGTCATCAGCCCGAAGTCGTCGGGCCTTTCCTTGATTTGGCGCAGATCCATCGCGCGGATGGTGCCGTCCTGAATGGGCAGGTCGTACTTCTTCCCCGTGCGGTTGTCGACGATCGTAATCGTGTCGGCCATAAGAAGTCGCAAATCCCGCGCTCGAGCCTCGAGGATCAACGCTCAGGGATGAACGTTGGCAGTTGAGAGTTGTCAGGTTCCTCCGTGTCGCTCACCGCTTCTCCGGCGACTGTGTAACCCCCGTCGGCCCAGCGAGCCAGATCCTGCAGCTTGCAACGTTGACTGCAGAACGGTCGCCACACGGGTTCCACGGCACGACGTCGGCAGAAGACACACACCGGTGTGGCGACGGAGGGCACGTCACATTATGGCATCCGCGGCTACCAAAGTTTTCCGGCTCTGTGCATCTGATTACAAATTCGTCATCCGAATACAGTCCTTGCTTGTCTGTCAAAGTACGAGATAATCCTCAGCTCAACAGTACCGTAACTCTAGGTCGCAACGCGGCTGCTCGAGATCGTCTCTAGGCTTCCGCGCGCCAACGCCGTTGTGCGAGCCACGCCTCGCGACGATCGCAGCGAGGAATCTTTTCGGCAACTCCGTCTAAGTCCGGCAGAGCCTGCACGCTGGGCCCGTCGGAGGGCTGGGAATGAAGAAAGCAGCGCTCCTCTCGATTGTTCTGGCCGCGTGTGCGCACGGCGTTCTGACCGCGCAGCAGATACAGGTCGGCGCGAACGTAAACGCCATCTCCGGCATCAAGGACAGCGCGACCGGCGATCCCTTTCTCCAGCGCCAGAATGAACCCTCGATTGCCGTCTCCACGCGCAATCCGGATCACATCGTCATCGCCGCCAACGATTATCGAACGGTGGACTATGCCGGCGATCCGGTCGTCGGCAGTCCGGGCCAGACGACGGCGGAAGCGGACGAGGACGCGGGCGGAGCGTGGGTCGGCGTGTACTTTTCTTACAACCGTCTGAGGACGCCGCCGAGCGGCGGCCTCGTGCCAGGGTTTCCGCAGGACCGTTCGCCAGCCGGTCAGATCTCTCCGCTCAAGGGCTATCCCCAGGCGAGCGATCCGGTGCTGGCGGCCGGCCCTGCCGGCCGTTTCTATCTGGGGGTGATGGGGTTCAACGCCAGCGGCGGCAGCAACATCAGCGTCTTCCGCTACCGCGATCGAGACGATTCCGAAGCGCGCGACACGATCTTCCTCGAGAAGGGGGTCGAACTCGCTCGTGGATCGGCCTCGACGCAGGGGAAGTTTGCCGACAAGCCGTCGATTGCCGCCGATATCTCGCGCGTCCCCGGCGCCCCGAGCGACGCGTGCGGCAACGTCTATATCACGTGGACGCAGTTTGCGGGGCAGCAGAAGACCGGGATGATTTGGACCGCGCGGTCGGTCGATTGCGGTGAAACGTGGTCCTCGCCGACGAAAGTGAACGAACCGTACAGCGGCGCGACCAAGGGGCTGAACCAGGGTAGCGCGATGGTGATCGACCCGCGCAACGGCGCGGTGTCCATCTTCTGGCGCAACTTCAGCCTCAATCAAATCCTGATGGTGAAGTCGATCGACGGCGGCGTCACATATTCGAAGCCGACGCCGACCGTGGGTATTCCCGCCTCGCTCACCTTCGACCAGCCGGGGTCGGGGCTGCCCAACGCGCTGGCGTTCCGCACCAACGCCTTTCCGACGGCGGCCATCGACGGCACCGGCCGCATTTATCTGGCGTGGACGCAGCGCACCTCGGCGAGCGGCTCGCCACTGATTCATGTCGCGACCTCGACCAACGGAGGGACGACATTTACGGCGGCGGCCCCCGTAGACGCCGGCACGCGATCCCTCTGTTCGATCGATCCGGCGACCGGCAAGTCGGTCTGCGCCGCCGCGCCTGCGGGCGCTCAGGTCATGCCGTCGCTCAGCCACAGCGCCGGCAAGGTCATGCTGCTGTATTACGAGGTGCCGGGCGGGGTCGATGCATCCAGATGGGTGCTCGGGATGAACCGGGAGATCGAGCCGCGCGTCGCGCAGCTCGATGAGAACGGACGGCTGGCAACGCCTTCCGTGCAGGTCTCGAAATATCGGGTCGGCAAAAACCAGCGTGGTGACTGGGATCGCCAGCACGACTGGGTGAACTTGCCGATTTACAAGGGCGGCACGATGCCGTTCCACGGCGACTACATCATGGTCGCCGCGGCGGCGCAGATGGTGCCCAACAAAGGTCCGGGAGCCGATAGCTCCGGTCTGCCGTGGCGCTGGGCGATCACGCCAAGCGACGTCGATCCGACCTTCCACGCCGTGTGGACCGACAATCGAGACGTCGTCATCCCGGCGAATCTGGATTTCACCCGTTACAGCCCGCCGGGGAGCGGGGCGCTGTCGTGCGTGAATCCCGGATCGCGCAACGCGAATGTTTACACGGCAGAGATCAGGCCGGCCCTCCCGATCGGCTCGCCGCAGCCGTTCAAAGAGCTGAACGCCGGCGATTTCCGGACCTTCGTCGTCTACGCCGAGAACACGACCGATCAACCCCGCGTGTTTCGGCTGACGCTCAGCACGGACAGCCGCATCATCGCGCGCTTCAACCAGTTCGATCGGATCGACGCACAAGGCGCGAAGCAGCCCGATCAGACGTTCATCGACGATCCGGCCGCGGCTCACTCGCGTGTCAACCGGACGGTGTACGTCAAGCTGTCGCCGGCGGCAAACGCTCAGACCGACGCGCGCACGCCCTTCCGCGTGACCGTCAACGACGTCACGCCGCTGACGGGTAGCCTGGGGGATCCGCGCCTGCCGCCGCCGGGCACCGTCGATGCGCACATCACGACGACCGCGTCGATCACCCTGAACGGCGACACATCGAATCCGATCATCGGGAACCAGACCGAGAGCCACAGCCCGGCCGTGACGGCGACCAATCCGATCATCGGCAATCCGATCATCGGCAACCCGATCATCGGCAATCCCATCATCGGGAATCCCATCATTGGCAACCCGATCATCGGCAACGCCGCCATCACCGACGTCAGCTACCTCGTGACCAATGGCGGCAATACCGCGTCGACATTCACCTCGGTGACGCGGCTCGCGAACTTCGAGAAGATCAGGTCAAGCGGGAATCACAGGCTGCAGCTCGTGGTGCTCCGCCACTACAAAGTGCCGAGCGCCGGGCTCGATGCGAGCGGGAAATGCGCCGTGATCGAAGTCGATCAGTATGAAGTCGAGTCGGTCGTCAACGATCCGATTCTCAGCAACCCGATCATCGGCAACCCGATCATCGGCAACCCGATTATTGGGAACCCGATCATTGGGAACCCGATCATTGGGAACCCAATCATCGGCAACCCGATCATCGGCAACACGTCCCAGAACGCGCTGATCCCGAACCCCATCATCGGCAATCTCGCGATTTCCGCAGCGCCGGCCGACCGGAATTCGTCGCCGACAGCGCGCCGCTGTTCGCGAGTCTCGGCCTCGGCCAAGTCATCGATCCCGTCGACAACACGACGCACGCGCTACGCAACGACGGCGAGATCATCGTGTCCATTCTCGAGTACCACATCGACCACGATCCGGCTGACGATGCCACGACCGTGACGATCACCGAGAACAAGACGACACAGGTGATCCAAGGGAACGCGGCGACCACCGGCACAACGGCGCTCACCACGGTGTTCAAAGCGGCGGATCTCGTCATCCTGCCGCCTGACACACCGACCGGCATGTGCGCACCGCGCCCTGGCAGGCCGGCGAGCGACTGCAACGGAACGGCGCCCGGCACCTCCAGTACGCCGCCGGTGATCCGAGCGGGCACTCGCCTCATGCTGCCCGGCTGGCGGCTGCGCAACAACGGCAATCTCGACACGGTCTCGAGGAATCCCGATGACCCGGCGCCCGGCTATTTCACGACCGGCTTCTACTTCGCGACCAGTCTGAGCATGCTCGACACGACGACGGTCACGAAATTCGGCACGCGGATCCAGCAGTCGCCGGTAGCCGCGGGCGCCGAAGTGGCGTTCGACGGTCAATCAGCGGGCGTGCCGGTCTTCGAGATTCCGCCGAATACGCCGGCCGGCACGTACTACATCATCGTGAACGCCGACGATCGGCGCCGCCCGAATCCGGACGATCCCTCCCACGCGCTCGACGACATCGTCGAGGGGCGCGAAGACAACAACGCGACCGCCTTGGCCGTGACGGTGATCACGGGCGCCGATGTCGTCGTGCCGCAGGTGTCGGTCGCCGCGCCGCTGACCGAAAACGGCCAGCAGACGAGTCCGTCGCGCACGCTGACGGTTTCGCCGCGCAACACCGTGTCGGTCAGCTACGCGACGCAGAACATCGGGCCTGGCGACACGCTGGTGGGATTCACGAACGCGTTCGCGCTGCAGTCGACGACGCAGCCGGCCAGCGCGCCGATTCTGTTGGTGACCTCGAGCAACACGCCGGCGATCGACCCAAATCCGGCGCTCGCACACGAGACGGGCCGGTTCCCGCCAAGCGGATTGACCACGGTGTCGATGATCGTGCCGCCGAACACGCCGCCCGATTACTACGCGCTGGTGGTGATGGGCGACAGCACGAACGTGATCACGCCTGAAGTCAGCGAAACCAACAACACGAACAGTGTTCCGCTGCGGGTCGTCGTCACGCTGACCGCGGCCAATGATGTCGCGGCAACCGATGAAGATACCTCGGTGGTGATCCCCGTGCTGGCCAACGATCCGAATCCGTCGGCGAACGGCGACCCGCTCGCGGTCCTGAGCGTGACGGTGCCGTCGCACGGCACGGCGGCGATCAATCCGGACAACACGATCACGTACGCGCCGGCCTCGAACTACAACGGAACGGACAGCTTCAGCTACACGAGCACCGATCACTTCGGCCAGACGGCCACGGCGACGGTGTCGGTCACCGTGCGAGCGGTCAACGATCCGCCCACTGCCGATGCGCAGTCGACGACGCTCGATGAGGACACGTCGAAGGCGATCACGTTGACGGGGACAGACCTCGAAACCGCCTCGACGAATCTGACGTTTGCCATCGCGACGCCGCCGGCGTACGGCGTCTTGACGGGCGCGCCGCCCAACGTCGCCTACACGCCGAACCACGATTACAACGGGTTGGACTCGTTCACGTTCACGGTGAAGGACCGGGGCGATCCCGACAACTGCGCGTCGCTGCCGCCGTTCACCCAGGGCTGTGCTCCGGCATTGATCAGCACGCCGGCGATCGTGAATATCACGGTAAAGCCCGTGAACGATCCGCCGAGCGCGACACCGCAGTCGGTCAGCACGGACGAGGACACGCCGCTGGCGGTGACGTTGAGCGGGACCGACGTCGAAACGACCGACCCGGCGAACCTCACCTACGCGATCGTGAACAGCCCGGCGCACGGAAATCTGTCAGTGAGCGGCCGGACTCGGACCTATTCGCCCGCGACCAACTACAACGGCACCGACAGCTTTACGTTCACGGTCACCGATCGCGGCGATCCGGATGGATGCAGCGGAGCGCTGCCGGGGTGCTCGCCGGCACTGACGTCTGCGCCTGTGACCGTCACGATTGACGTGAAGCCGGTGAACGACCCGCCCGTGGCGGTCAACGATTACTTGACGACACGCGAAGATACGCCGCTCGTCGCCCGGAATCTGGCGCTCGAGAACGGCCCCACGTGCGTGGCGGCACCTTCCGGACTGGTGGCCTGGTGGCGCGCCGACGGCGACGCGTCCGATAGAGCCGGCGGCCACGACGGGACACTCGCTGGCGGTGTGGCGTTCGGCGCCGGCGAAGTCGGCGGAGCCTTCACATTCAACGGCGTCGACGGCCTGGTGAGCGTGCCTGCCTCGAACGATCTCAACCTGCGGACGGCCCTGACGATCGGGGCATGGGTCAAGCCCGATCACTATCCGGCGCCCGACGCGGCCGTCATCGCGGGTCGCTCGCACGGATACCAGCTGCTGTTGCTGACCGATGGTCGTGTGCGTTTCCTGTTCCCGTTCGGGGGCGCCGGTGGACAGTTCGTCGATTCGGCCGCGCCGATCCAGACCACTAAATTCACGCACGTGGCTGCCACCTACGATGTGGCGACCGGACTGGGCAACATCTACGTCGACGGGACGCTTGCCGGCACCGCGGCGCTGCAAGGTCCGATCGACGACATGACCACGCCGTTCCAGATCGGTGGGTTCAGCGACGTGGTCGGAGTGTTCTTTGCCGGGACTATCGATGAAGTCGAGCTGGTCAACCGCGCCCTCCCGGCCTCCGAGATCCAGGCGATTGTCAATGCGGGTCCCGCCGGCATGTGCAACGGGCTGCTGACGAACGACAGCGATGTCGAAACGCCGCCGTTGAATCTGATCGCGTCGATCGTCACGCCCCCATCGCACGCCGCCAGCTTTAGTCTGTCGCCTGACGGCTCCTTTACCTACATGCCGGAGGCCGATTACAACGGCCCGGACAGCTTTACTTACAACGTGACCGATGCCGGCGATCCGACCGGGTGCAACCCGACGGGCACCGCGCCGTGCTCGATTGCGAAGGCCAGCGAACCAGCCACGGTCTTCATCCACATCACGGAGGTCAACGACCCGCCGGTTGCCTTCGACGATGCGAAGAGCACGAACGAAGACGTTGCGCTGAGCTTCCCGGCCAGCGATCTGGCGGCGAACGACAGCAAAGGCGCGGCGAACGAAAGCGCCCAGACGCTGACGGTCAGCGGGGTCGCGGCGACGGCGAACACGCACGGGACGGTCAGCTTGTCGGGCGGTAACGTCGTGTATGTGCCGGCGCAGGATTACAACGGACCGGCGAGCTTCACCTACACGGTGACCGACGACGGCACGACCAACGGCGCACCCGATCCGAAGAGCGCCGTCGGCACCGTGAACGTCACCGTCACTCCCGTCAACGATCCGCCCAGCTTCACGAAGGGCGCCGATCAGAGCGTCATGTCGACGGCAGGCGCCCAAACCGTCACGCCCTGGGCCACGGCAATCCAGGCAGGTCCGCCAGATGAGGCGAACCAAACCCTCAACTTCGTTGTGTCGAACGACAATAATTCGTTGTTCGACCTGCAGCCGGCCATCGATCCGGCCGGAACGCTCACGTACACACCGAGGGTGGGGACCGCTGGCGCGGCGACTGTGACAGTGCAGCTGCACGACAACGGCGGCGGCGCCGACGCGAGCGCGCCGCAGACATTCACGATTACCGTGAACCCGTCGGGTCCGACGACATTTGTCGTGACCAACACGAACGACAGCGGTCCCGGATCGCTGCGCGGGGCGATTGCCAACGCGAACGCGAACCCATCATCGGACACGATTACGTTCAATATTGCTGGGCCCGGCGTTCAGAGAATCTCGCCCCTCTCACCATTGCCGGCGATCACCGATACCACAACGATCGATGCGACGACTCAGCCGGGATACGGCGGCACGCCGCTCGTCGAGCTGTCTGGTGGATCCGCTGGTCCAGGCGTGAGCGGGCTCGCTTTGTCCGCCGCCGGCAACAATGTTCGGGGACTGGCCATTGGCGGTTTCGGCGGCTACGGCGTGTCCATCACCGGGCCGGGCAGCAACCGTTTCGAGAGGAACCACATTGGCGTAGCGGCTGACGGCTCGACGCCGCGGCCGAACGCGAGCGGCGGCATTCTTGTCACCAGTTCGCCGGGCAACATCATTGGCAGTCCATCCGGCTCGAACGTGATTTCCGGCAACGGCGGCGTAGGCGTCACGATCGTCGGCGTGAACGGCAACGGCGCCGACAACAACGTCGTGCAGAACAACTTCATCGGCACGAACGCGGCCGGCACGGCGGCGCTCGGCAACACAGCCGAAGGACTCCTCCTCACCGCCAACAACACGGTCGTCGGCGGCACAGCGCCGGGCACGCGCAACGTCATCTCGGGCAACGCCAGCAACGGGATTCGAATTCTGAATGCGGGTACCAACAACAGCGTCCAGGGCAACTACATCGGAACGAATGCGGCTGGGACCGCCGCCATCGGCAACGGGGGCAGCGGCGTTGTCATCGAGCAGACGGGCCGTCATACGATCGGCGGGACCGCGCCGGGCGCTGGAAACCTGATTTCCGGGAACGCGGTCCACGGGATCTTCTTCTTCGTGTGCGATCCGGGCCTCGCCGGATGCTCGAGCGGAAACGTGGTCCAGGGGAACCTGATCGGCACGATGGCTGACGGTGTGCATTCGCTGGGGAACGGCGTCAACGGCATTCGCGTTGGAGCGGCGCCGAACAACCGGATCGGCGGGACGACGGCGGCAGCGCGCAACGTCATTTCGGGCAACACGGGCGATGGCCTGCATCTGCGCGAGGCGTGGACGACCGGAACCATTGTCCAGGGCAACTTCATCGGCCTCGGCATCGACGGCGTCACGGCGGTGCCAAACGGAACCGGGCCTCCCGGAACATTCCCGCTGGAGAACTACGGCGCCGGCATCTATCTCGTGTCCGCCTCGAACACGATCGGCGGAAGCGCCCCCGGCGCGGGCAACGTCATCGGATTCAACACCCTTGACGGCATCGACATCGACGTCGGCGGCATCGGCAACACCATCTCGGGGAACCTAATTGGCACACAGGCGAGCGGCATGGCCGGTGCGCCGAACGGCCGCAATGGCGTGACCCTGGCAAACAGTCCGACGAACAACACGCTGTCCGGCAACGTGATCTCGGCGAATCTGTCGAACGGCGTGCAGTTCTTCAACGCCAGCACGAACACCGTTCAGCAAAACAACATCGGCCGCACGATCGACGGCAACGGTCACCTCGGCAACGCCGCCAACGGCATTGTCGTGGCCTCGTCGTCGGGCAACCAACTCCTGCAGAATCAGATGGCTTTCAACGGCGGCGCGGGCGTCCGGATCGACAGCGGCACCGGCAACCGGATATCGTCGAATGCCATCGACAATAACGGCGGTCTGGGCATCGATCTCTTCCCATTCGGCGTGACGGCCAACGATCCAGGTGATGCGGACACCGGCGCCAACAACCTGCAGAACTTCCCGGTGCTCACGAAAGCGGTCTCAACGGCATCGACGACGAGTGTCGCCGGCACCTTGAACAGCACCGCGAACACCACGTTCGCGCTGGAATTCTTTTCGAGCGCATCGTGCGATCCATCCGGCAACGGCGAGGGCGAGCTGTACCTCGGCGGCGCGAGCCTGACGACCGACGCGACCGGAAACGCCGCGTTCTTCTACAGCTTCGCTGGCGGCACGCTAGGACGCCAGCTCACGGCGACGGCGACCGATCCGAACGGCAACACGTCCGAGTTCTCGGCGTGTCAGGCCGTCGCAGCGAACCAGGCGCCGACGGCGACGTCTTTCAGTCTCTCGACGCCGAAGAGCCGCTCGGTGCCCGTGAACCTCAGCGGAATCGATCCGGACGGATTCCCGGTGACATACGCGTTTGGCATCGCGTCGCACGGCGCGCTGACGGGCGTTGCGCCGAGCCTGACCTACGCGCCGAATCCTGGATATACGGGCAGCGATGCGTTCACCTATACGGTCAACGACGGCGCGCTCACGAGCGTCGCGGCAACAGTCTCGATCACGGTCACTGACACAG
>JRHI01002871.1_pt1 | contig 11035 bp, 11 predicted proteins | sample 215371 | NCBI WGS metagenome assembly JRHI01 (sample SAMN02929681, study PRJNA255918) | sediment metagenome | biome: cave system; feature: Ice Cave; material: Sediment; isolation source: sediment from deep within a dark volcanic ice cave with no known source of... ... | reverse complement strand
GCCCACAGGCACTCCGGTGGAGAGGTATGCGAGATAGGCAATGATATCCTGCATCTCGCGGCTGTCCGTCGGCAGCTTGTTGCCGGCGAGGCTTCGCGTGAAACAGTAGTTGACGCGATCTTCGAGCGGAATCACCGCCCCCGAGCGGTCCAGGTATTTCGGGAAGCGCGAGTATACGCCCATCAGACCGGCGGCATCCCGTCGTCGGCCCGCGTCTATATGACAGCTTGCGCACTGGAGGCTTCCCGTCGCGTACGCCGGAAGACTGTCGGTGGTGTGCGAGATGAGCGCGAGCCCGCGTCGAACGGCTGCTCCCATCTCATCGTGCGGAATGAGCGACTCGGATGGAGGCGTGTAGTCGAGCGGTCCTGCTGCAGCCGCGGCGGCGGCCGGTACCCGTTTCGAGGAAGGGACGGCTGAAGCCGTTCCCTGTTCCGCGCCATTGCTGCAAGCGCCGACGAGCAGCACGGCAGCAACGACGATCGTGGTGCCGAACGCTCCGGGTCGCGCCGCATGTGATCGAACGTTCCTAACCATCACTCCTCCTGCTGGCGGTTTCGTGAAGCGAGAAGGGCGCACTGGCAGATCACCTCAGCAACGTAACGGAGCCACCCGCCGGCGCGCGCACCGTGCGCATGGCACGTAACCCTTCCTCCAGAATGACGCCGAACGGCTTGGCATCGCGCCCGATGTCGGTGCCCTCTGCAAACGCCGAGTAGCGATGCGTTCCCTGCAGCAGCCCGCCGTTCGTCATGACGGAATAACTCTTCGCCCGGTCGATCGGCGCCCCGCCGACGGAAACGTCCCGGACCCTCTGCCCCGCAGCTTTCGTCAGGTCCACCGTCCATCGCAGTCCCGCCGTCTGCACAAGCCCGCCCACGCGATCCATGTCGTCCGCCGGCCGCAGGTTGGTTGCGCTCTGTTCGAGCACCTGCATGATCTGTGCGCCGGTGAGCCGCTCATGCACGGCGGACGTCGGATGCGGAAAAAGCCCGACGATCATCTCGCGCGTGATCGGTCCCGGCTGGATCGTCACGCCGAATCCGAGCCCGGGGAGGAACGCCACGTCGGCCTGTCCGTGCGCGCGAAGAATCTCCGCGGCGACGACGTCGACCGGACTCTCCGATTTATAGTGACGCCCGATGCGTGCGCTCGCCGTCGCCACCACGGCGTCGAGCGTATCACGGAAGGGGGCGCGAATGCTGTCGAGGAGCTGAACGAACCGACGTTCGGGCTGGTATTGGTCGGCGTACAGCTCGTGGATGCTGCTCACCACGCGCCTGACCCTTCCCTGTTCCACCACCACCGTGAGTTCACCCAGCGCCGAAGCGTCCGACAGCGCCTGCACAATCCACGCACCGCCCACCCGGCGAGGCGGCTGAATGCGGTCGTGCGAGTGTCCCCCGACGATGATGTCGATGCCCGGCACCCGCTCGCCGAGCAAACTGTCGACGACCGCTCCCTGATGCGACACGACCACGACGACATCTGCCCGTTGCCGGAGCGCCGGCACGTACTCGCGCGCCACGTCGATGCCGCTCCGGAACTTCAACTCTCTGGTGTTATCGCGATTCCCTGTTTGGTCGGTGTTATGGTAGGTGAGCGCCAGCAAGCCGACGCGCACGCCACCTGCCGTCACCACCTCGGTGGGATCACCCAGAAACGGCTGGCCGGTGGCGACGACGATTGCATTCGCCGCGCGCATGGGAAAGCGCACGAGCCCCTGCAGCCGCCGGGTGTTCGCCGCCGTGTATTCGAAGTCGTGGTTGCCAAGCGCCATGAAGGTATAGCCCAGCGCATCCATCACCCGGAGCGTGGCCTCACCGCGCGTGAGGTTCGAGAGCAGCTGGTCACCGAAGGTGTCACCGGCGTCGACGAGAATCACATTCTGGGTTCCATGCGTTCGCCTGATTTTCTCGACCGCTCCGGCCAAGCGCGCGAATCCGCCGACCACACCTGCGCGCGGATACTGCTGGAACGCACGTCCGCGATCGCCGGTCTGCGCCGTCGCAGTTCCCGTGTCCACCCGGAACTCCCGCAGGTCGCCGTGAATGTCATTCGTGTGCAGGATACAAATCGTCCCGTGCGCTCGCGCCGGCTGCGGAACGGGGGGCGGGTCGATCGACGCTTTCGGCGCACCCGCGTACGAACAGGACGCGAGCAGGAGCACGAACGTGGTGACTGTCCCGGTCCAGACGCGACACTTCATCAGCGCCGGCAACCGCAACGTGCTGCGCGGTGCGAATCGTGTCATCGTGTTGTGCACATTCTTTTCAGTGGGGCAGCCGCGGCCGCAACGCACCATACACCCGCGTGCCCAGCATGGCACTCAAGAGCACCGCAAACATTACGCCGATGCCATTGCCGATCAGAGCGAAGAGCGGCCCGGGACATGAGCCCACGAGCGCCCAGCCGAGTCCGAAAATGATTCCGCCAAGCCAGTAGCGGGTGCCTCGCCCCATCACCTTGGGCGGCACGACAATCGGCTGACCGTCGAGCGTACGAGCACCCATGCGCTTGATGAGCTGCAGCGAGATCGCGGCCACAACGACGGCGGACGCGATGATGCGGTACATGTGGAACGATTGGAACCGGAACATCTCCTGAATGCGGAACCAGGAGATGACTTCCGATTTCGTGATCACCACGCCGAACAGCACTCCGACGGCGAGATAGATGCCGAGGTGGGCCACGGGCGGCGATGCGGGCGCGCTGCCCCACCCGAAATCGGGCCGTGTCACGGAAGCGGCATCCGACACTATCGCGGATGTCACCGGTCAGCCTCCAAAGAGCCAAGGAAGAATCAGCCAGGTGGAGATGATGCCACCAGCGAAGAAGCCCAGCACCGCCACGAGTGACGGCAATTGCAGGCTGGCCATACCGCTGATCGCATGTCCGGAAGTGCATCCGCCGGCATAAGCCGTGCCGAACCCGACGAGAAAGCCACCCCCGATGATCACCACCAGTCCGCGCCAGGTAAGCAGCGCGCTCCATCGAAAGAGCTCGTGCGGGGCCAGGCCGGTCAAGTCGTGAATGCCGAGCCCGGCGATGCTCGATCGTGCCGCCGCAGAAAGGTCGATGGCAGCGCCGCTGTCGAGAAAGCGCGCGGCCAGCGCGCCACCAATGACGATGCCGAGCGCGAAGGCAAGATTCCACGCGCCCTCCTTCCGCCAGTCATAGCGGAAAAACGCGACCCGCCCCGGCACGGTCACCGCGCACAGCGTACGCAGGTTGCTCGAGACCCCGAACAGGCGGTTGCCCACGAGCAGCAGCGTGGGCACCATGAGGCCAATGAGCGGGCCAGCCACATACCACGGCCAAGGCTGGGTAAGGGCGAACGTCATCCGACGAGCAGTTTGCGGCGTGTCTTTATCTCCGCTTCGAGCCGTCCACACATCAGGTCGCACAACCGGAACACGCTGCGGTCCGCGATGAAGTAGTAGACGTACAGGCCGTCCTTCCGGCGGCTCACGAACCCCATCGCATGAAGAAGCTGGAGGTGCTTGGAGACATTCGCCTGCCCCAGACCGGTTTCCTCCACGAGCTCCGACACCGTGAGTTCACCGTTCCGAAGCGTATTCAGAATCTGCAGGCGCGCCGGCTCGGCGAGCGCCTTGAAACGCTCGGCGACGAGCACCATCACGTCGGGGCTCAGCGACAGCTTGCTCACGGCGTCTCCCATGTGTAAGAATATATTACTACACAGTCGTATAGGCCATTTTGGTCGTCGTGCGACCTCCGACCCGCTTCCAGCGATAGACCGACCGCGGAGCGGCCGAAGAGGTCAGACCCCGGCATGCGCGCCGGTCGGTTCGCCCCGTTCCACCGGTTCGCCCGCAGAGAGCCACGCGGCGAATCCGCCGACGACGTTCCCGACATTCGTAAGCCCGTGCGCGCGCAGCACGCTGGCCGCGATCGCTGATCGTGCTCCACTCTGACAATGCACGGCCACCGGCGCGTGCAGAGGAATCTCGTTCAGGCGGTCGGCAAGATAACCCACGGGAATATTGGCGACGCCCGCGATGTGACCGGCTTCCCACTCGGCGTGCCCTCGCACGTCGACGACGGTCACTTCGTCATTCGCAAGCTGCGCGGCCAGCTGCTTCACCGTCACCTGCGGTACGCGGCTGAGCGAGCCACCGGCCGCGCTCCAGTCACGGATCGCCTCAGCGCCCCAGTAGCCGGCCACATGGTCGAGCCCGATCATGGCGAGGTCACGCACGGCTTCGTCCACTCTCGACCCGTCGTCGCCATCCACGATCAGCTGGAACGGCTGGCCATATTCCACGAGCCAGCCAACCCAGGTGCTGAAGCTCCGGTCGAGAGGAATGTTGATCGTCCCGGGAACGTATCCATCGGCGTATGCCGCGGCGCTCCGCGTGTCGATCACAACGGCGCGGTCTGCCAGTAGCGGCGTCAGGCGATCGGGCGCGAGTCGCTCGGGCCGCGTGAATCCGCCGAGGATCGCCGGTCCTTCCTTATTCATACGCTTCATCGCGGCGAAATACTTCGGTGGTTCCGGCTGTCCGGCCAGCACCATGCGCACAAACTCCGCCTCGTCGTGCACGGTGAGCCCCCAGTTGGCAAGCTTCTCGTAGCCGAGCGACGTGCTTGGCACCGCGCCCAGCGCCTTGCCGCACGCCGAACCCGCGCCGTGACCGGGGAAAAGTTGTAGGTAGTCCGGAAGCGCCTTGAACCGCTGTATGCTCTGGTACAGTGACTTTGCGCCGGCGATCATGGTGCCCTGTATGTTCGCCGCCCGCTCAAGCAGATCCGGCCGTCCGACGTCGCCCACGAAGATGAAGTCGCCGGTGAATGCACCCATCGGCCGGTCAGTCGCGGGCGTATCGGTGACGATAAACGTGAGGTGCTCCGGCGTGTGGCCCGGGGTGTGCATCACGTCGAAGCGCAGGTTCCCGACCATGAACTGGTCGCCATGCTTCAGCAGTTTGGCTCCCGCCGCTTTCGCGAACATATACTTCCAGTTTTTGTCGCCTTCGTCTGACAGCAGCAGCGCCGCACCCGCGCGCGCGGCCAGTTCGCGGCTCCCCGAGACGAAGTCGGCATGGATGTGGGTTTCCGTCACGTGGGTCACACGCAGGCCCTCGGCTTCGGCCGCGCGGAGGTACTGCTCCACGTCGCGGTTCGCGTCGATCACGAGCGCCTCGCCGGTGGCAGAACAGCCAACCAGATAGCTGGCCTGGGCGAGCTGCTCGTCGTACATGCGTTTCAGTAACATGACATCCTCATCGGAGCGGTCGGCTCAGGGGAAGAGAAACTTCGTGACGGGAGCGAAAACCTGACGGTTCCTCACGAGGATGAACGCGCTCATAGCAATCAGGAACAGGGAGAACGCCTGCTTGAGCGCCCGCTGCGAGACAAAGCGGACGAGCCAGGTGCCGGCGAGGATGCCGGCCACGGCGACGGCGGTGAAACCAAACATGAATCCCCAGGGCACCTGGACGACGCCGACGTAGCCGGCGAAACCTGAGGCAGAGTTCATGGCGATGACGAGGAGTGATGTCCCGACGGCCTGTTTCATCGAGACGTGCGCCAGGAGCACCAGCGCCGGCACGACCAGAAAACCACCGCCGATTCCCACGACGCCCGTCATCACGCCCACGAACAGCGCGACGGGAATCAGGAGTCCGACGGGCATGTCCCTGACCACCTCCCCACCTGTAGCAAGATCGGCCACCGGCCGCCGCGCCGCCCTGAACATCGAAACTGCGGCGGCGAGCATCGCCAACGCGAGCACGGAGAGCTGCACCGCGCCCGGGATGAACATCGCGAGCCGAGCGCCGAGGTAGGCGCCGAGCATCGCGATCGCGCCGAAGAGTATAGACGTCCGGAGCTGTACGTTGCCGGCGCGCCAGTGCCCGAGGGCACCCACGAGGCTCGTGAACCCCACGACGGGAAGGCTCATGGCGATCGCAAGCTTGGGTTCGAACCCCAGCACATACACGAAGATCGGGACGGTGAGAATGGAGCCCCCGCCGCCCATGAGTCCGAGCGACAGTCCGATGACCGCGGCGAGCGTGTATCCTATGAAAAGCATACGGAAGCGGGCTGTGGAGGCAGGCGACCGGGAGCCGGCCGAAGGCTGACACTATAACTATACTACTGTTTGGTAGTACAAGCAACCCCTGCGAGGGCGAGGTAGCGTTCGCTCCCGGTCGCATCGGCTCTCCTCCGGAGGCCATCGGCAGGGCTCAGGGTGCCTCAGGCTGCGCTCCGGGTGCCTCAGGCTTCGGCACGGAAGCGATCGCGCTTCCTGAGTGATTCTGGAACATCATTCAGGAGCCGCACCGCACGGCACCGGTCGCGCGGGCGCAACTGCTTCCCGCACGGGGCAAGTTGCGGAAACCGCTCGGTGTTCGCCGGGCGGCTTCCGGCAAATGGTCGGTCGCTCAGCGTGCCCGCCGGGCGCGATGAAGGGAAGTTCCTTCGGTGCTGCGCGCGTTGCGAGCGGGTAGCGGTTGCTCCGGATGGCTTTGCCGGCCGTCAATATCGCGCAATCGATCCTTCGGGGACAATCGTGGATACTCACGTGAGCATCATCGATGTTTTGACTCCTGACATCGATCCCGCGTCGCGAATGATCGTTCGTCACCCCTGGATCGTGGAGATTATCGGTGACGACATCGAACTGCTTCGCCGCAACTCGGAGAGTAGACTCTGCAGCATGGGCCTTCAGCGTTCCGTCGTGGACACTGCTGGGAGTCTCATTCGACTGCGCTGCGGACGTACGGAGCGTGCGCGTGCCGACTTCGATACGCACGTCGCCACTGTTCGTGCTTTCTTAGCCGTCATCGATCATGCACCGGCGATTATCGGCATTCGGCAGGACACACCGGGAACGCCAGATATGGCTATGACTGGTCATCCGGAGCACAGGTGCCGAACGTTCCTCCAGGCGCGCACATCACCGCCGACGACGGCGCTTCACGACTGAGGGCTCCGGCACGATCTGAATGTTGATCGCGAGGAGATCGGCCTCGAACCAGGCCACAAGCCGCCCCGTAAATTTCTCGGCGAGATAGAACAGGTCGTTCGGCGTCTTGGGATGGATGTGCGCCACGAGCACGCCGTCCGCGTTCGCCACCTGGATGTAACCGCCTTTCGGACGCTGGACATGCTTCAGGCGGGTCCTCGCCTTGTTGCTCCACGCCCAGGTGGTGGCCGTCCGGATGCGGGCGCGCAGCAGTTTGAATGCATCGGCGTGCCGGGCGGGAATCGCCTGAAGAATGAGCATCGGGTTCCTCGCGTCGAGTGAGAGTGTCTACGTTAGCGATCCCGATTCGGCGGCGATAGACTTGGGTGTGGCGTCCCACTCCCCGATAGGTCCCAAATGTGTTCCGCTCCGCGGAACCGTTGCGCTGTTGCTCGCCGCAGCCGTGGCGTGCTCGGGCAAGGACATGATCGCGCCAAAGCCGCCGGCCTCGCTCGCGGCCGTCTCGGCCGCGAGCGTTTCCGGTGTCGTCGGAGCGCCACTGCTCTCACCGCCCGCATTCGTTGTGAAGGACGCGAGCGGCAACGCACTCGGCGGCGTATCCGTCACGCTCGCAGTCACGGCCGGTGGTGGCACGCTCACGGGTGCGCCCACACGAACTGGCAACGGGCCCACGCCAGTGGGCAGCTGGATGCTCGGTCCGGTCGCTGGCGCGAATACAGTCACCGTCGCGGTGGGTGAACTGCCGCCGCTCACGATATCGGCGAACGGGACTCCCGACGCACCGAGTGTACTCACGGTGCTGCGCGGCAACAATCAATCGGCGCCCGGCGGTGCAGCGGTGGCCGAGCGAATTCAGTTCAAACTTGCAGATCGATTCGGTAACGGCGTTCCCGGCATAGCGGTCGCCTTCCAGGTCACAGCGGGCGAGGGTTGGCTCCCGGGCGGAACTGTGGGTGCGCCATCAACCGACGCGAGCGGCGTCGCGACCGCGCCGGCGTGGACGCTCGGCAAGCTCGCCGTTCCCCAGCTGCTCACGGCCGCGGCCTCACGATTCACGGCGACCGCATCGGCCACGGTGGGCACGCAGTACCGTGTGGACGTTCGCTTCTACGGCCCTGAGCCGGATTCGATCGTCAGGGCCGCATTCGTGCGCGCCGCGAACCGCGTGAGCGCCGAAGTCACCGGCCGGCTGCCGTCGGTGACGCTCACCAACTTCGACCTTGTGGCGAACTGTGACATTTCCGGAGTGCCGGCGCTGAATGAGACGATCGACGGCCTGTTGATTTTCGTATCAGTGAGACCCATAGACGGTCCCGGCGGAATTCTTGCGGAAGCCGGCCCATGCATTATTCGCTCAACGGGAAAGCTCACCTTGATCGGCGACATGATCTTCGACGTGGCCGACATCCAGGGCATTTTGTTGTCCGGCCAGCTGCACGACGTCATGATGCACGAGATGCAGCATGTTCTCGGTTTCGGCACGCTCTGGACGAGCGTCAATCCCCCGCTCATCGTCAACTCGGGAACGGCCCAGACCGCGTTCACCGGACCACGCGGTATTCAGGGATGCCTGCAGGCGCGGGGCGGGGCGGGTACTTGCACGCCGACGATCGCGCTGGAGAATCGCGGTGGGCCCGGCACCGCCGACTCGCATTGGCGCAAGACGATTTTCGGCAACGAGCTGCTCACCGGATTCCTGGCGCCTCCCGGCGTCGCGGCGCCGTTGAGCGCGATGACCATCGGATCCCTCGGCGACCTGGGCTATGAGACGAACGTCGGAGTCGCAGACGACTACCTGATTCCCTCGGCCCTGGCGTCGTTGTTCCGCGACCTGCGCGGTACGCAGACGCTCAGCGCGCGCGAGGTGATGCTGATGCCGCGCTACGAAGTCACGCGCGGCGGTCGGACGAAGCCACTTCGCTAGGCGGCAAACTCAACGGTGCGCCGCCCACGCCATGCCGTCGGGCTGGTGGCCCACATCGAGCCGGCCCACGACCTCGAGTGATGTCAGGTCGATCACGGCGATGTAGTCATCCGGCGTGCAGGCCACGAACACGCGTCGTCCGTCGGGCTGCATCTGGATACCGGCCGCACCCCGGCCGACATGCACGCGCTTTATCTCGCGGCGCGTCGCCGCGTCGAAAATCGCCACGTCGCTCGAACGCAGCATCGAGACGAAGACGAGCTTTCCGTCCGGGGTAAACTTGAGCCGGTTCGCGCCAGGCACGTTCGCGGCGAGCGTCGCGGTGACAGTCTTGCCCACGGGGTCGATGACCGAGATGGTGCCGTCCTGCGCATTCGCGACCCAGAGCTCGCGGCCGCCGGGTGAGAAGTCGAACCCCTCGACGCCGCGGCCAACGGCGACGACAGTCTCGTTCCAGTCACGCTGCGGCGCGCTGCCCGCACCACGCCCCACGCGCATCACCGGTTCGAAGAAGGTCATGCTCGCCGAGCCGATGTTCGACGTCACCATGTTCCCATGTTCGTTCCACACGGCGATCATGTGCGTGCCAGTCTGGCCCGTGCCGAGTATCAGGTCGACCTGGTTCGTGGCGGGGTCGTAGCTGCCGATCGCCTTCGCCGCCTCGGCCGTGAACCAGATCTTACCGCCCGCGACGTCGAGTCCGTGCGGGCCGCGCAGTGCGCCGAGCTCCACCGTGCGCAGCGACTTCCGCTTCACGAGGTCGATGACGGTAAGGGTATGGTAGGCGCCGCCGCCGTAGTTCGAGATGTATGCCTCGCGTCCGTCCGCCGAAACCACCACCTCGTGCGGGTCTGGACCCGACGGCACCTTGCCTACGACCTTGAGAGTCGCGGGGTCGACGATCGCGAGCGTCAGGTCCGTCTTCGAGAGGGCGACAAGCGCCGGCGATGGCGTGGGCTGCGCGGCCGATGCAGCTGACCCGACGCACAGGATGAGGAGAGAGAGCGCGAGTTTGGATTTCATCTTTGGACTCCGGAGTTCTGCAGGTAGGTGCTCGCTACGGTTCCTTGGTCCACCTCGCGATGACTTTCTTCGCCTCGTCGCCCGGTACCCAGATCACCAGCACCTTCGCGCCTGCGGCGCCGGTTTTGTGCCGGATGGTGTCCGGTGGTTTCACGTAGCCCACCATGCCTGCGGTGAGGAGCTGACTCGTGCCATTGACAACGTGCTCCAACTCGCCCGACAGCACGTAGAATATTTCAATCGCGCCGTGCCGATGCTCACCAGAATCGCCGTTCGGCGCAAAGGTCAGCTCCCCGACGCTCACGGAATCGCCCACGTCATGCGCGTCGAGGAGCAGGCGGAGTGTCGCGCCACCCGGCGCCCGGTAGGTAACTCCCTTTTTCGGTGCTTGTGCCGCGGCTCGCGAGGTGAGGACGATCGCGAGAAGCGCACAGATCGCGATGACGCGTGGGGCCATTGTTGCCTCCAACGGTTGCTGGTAGCTGCTGCGAGGTCAACGAGCCACGGCGTAATGTAGAAGCTACGTGCGAACGCCGGGTTGTGAAATCCGACGGCGCTACAGGACCGTCTTGCGCGGCGGCACGTACACCGCCGGCAGACCGACCTCTCCCAAAAGCTTGTTGAACGCCGCGAGCCCCGACGCCTCGGCCTGGCGCAGCTGCCGGAGCTGTTCGCCCAATTTGGACGTCAGGTCGGCGGAGATTTCACCATGCTGTTTGGTGGGCGCGTAGTCGCCCTCCTGTACCTGCGCGTTCAGGGTGATGAACATGTTGTAGAGCTTGATGGGCTGGTCCAGCGTGCACTGGTCCACGTGGCAGCCCACTTCGTAAAGCGCCGAACGAATCGCCTCGAATTGCTTGTGCAACGTGTCGGCCGCGTCGGCCACCCGCTTGGCGGCCGCGAGCTCCTTGCTCTGGCCCTTGCGCTGGTCGAGTTGCGCCTGGATGTCCTCCACGCGCGTTGCGGCGTCGACGAGTTCCGAGATGCGGTCACGCACCCGGAGCGCGGCCTGGAACTGGGCGGCCAGGTCGGCGGCGCTGCTTTTCACGCGCGGATCGGCGACCACGGTGAAGCTCCGCGTGGTGGTGTCGCTCCCGACGACGAGCCGCACGGTGTATTTCCCAGGAGGCGCC
>JRHI01002870.1_pt1 | contig 11036 bp, 12 predicted proteins | sample 215371 | NCBI WGS metagenome assembly JRHI01 (sample SAMN02929681, study PRJNA255918) | sediment metagenome | biome: cave system; feature: Ice Cave; material: Sediment; isolation source: sediment from deep within a dark volcanic ice cave with no known source of... ... | reverse complement strand
GATTACGAAGATGCTGACCAATACCACGCCTGTCGCTGCCAGCGGATTGTGACTCGCGGTGCGACGGATCGAGATAGCCGTGGTGGACATTTTCAGAAGCGCTTAACCACACAGAGCCACGAAAAAAGGCCGCGGAATTCGCATGCTGGTGGTGCGAAGAGCGGATGCCAGTGCAATAGCTCCTATGATTTGTCCGCGGCGTACGACGAAATCTCTGCGATACATGACGACAGCTCCCCAGAGACAACTCAAGGCGTTTCAGTTTACTCCCGGATCGTCGGCTCGGTGCGACCATAATCGCAAGCGTTCCACAGGGTGTTGCAGAAGGCCTGGAAGCGTCAAAAAATGGAATTCTGGGCCACAGCGGACGGGAGGCAATATCGCCGCTCACGGAGCCCTTGAGATCGCGTACCAATTGTGCTTTCATGGAAGCAGTGTCGGGCTGCATCGGCGGTCCGCATGTGCGCCGCAAACCATCCACCTCTAGCCGACAATTCTGAGGAGAAAATCATGAGCAACGTCTCGTATATTCCCAAAGATTACAACTCCGTCACACCCTACCTGATCATCAGGGGTGCGGCCAAAGCCATTGAGTATTACAAAAAAGTTTTTGGTGCGACTGAGACCGTTCGCATGGACGGCCCGGACGGCAAGGTCGGTCACGCCGAATTGAAGATCGGCAACTCGCACATCATGCTGGCCGATGAAAATCCAAGCATGGGGCAGGGACATACCAGCGCAGCCACCATCGGCGCCAGCCCGGTGAGCCTGTATGTCTACCTTCCCGACGTCGACAGTGTGATCGAGCGAGCGGCCGCAGAAGGTGCGAAAATTTTGAAGCCGGTCCAGGATCAGTTCTACGGMKRYCGTTCTGGCTTCATTCAAGATCCATTCGGACATCTGTGGGGCGTTGCCACTCACATAGAAGACGTGTCCCCGAAGGACATGGAAGAACGGATGAAGAAACTAATGCCTGCAGCGTAATTTGATTGGAACGGGGGCGGGGCCGTGAGGGGCCCTGCCTTCAGCATTTCGACTGCGTCCCCCCTCACCGCACTCCAGCTTGATCTCGCAATTTCGATTGATTAGCTCAAAATTTGTCCAATTGGCCGTAATGAGCCTTGGTCCCTCTGTCGTGAGTTTGCCGAAAAGGGGACTAACTCGGACCGCCACAGCGTCTGCTAGAATCGCCTCAATATGAGTCCCCAGTCGCCATTTACGAACGTGCCTGCCGCGATTGAGGAGATCCGCGCCGGCCGAATGATCGTGGTGGTCGACGACGAAGATCGCGAAAACGAAGGCGATCTCACCATCGCCGCGGAAAAGGTCMCCCCCGAAGCTATCAACTTCATGGCCAAGTTCGGCCGCGGGCTGGTTTGTCTCGCTATGACTGAGGAGCGGCTCGACCATCTGCGCATCGGTCCCATGACGGCCGAGAATACCTCACAGTATGGGACTGCCTTCTGCGAGGCGATTGACGCGCGGACCGGCGTCACAACCGGTATCTCCGCTTACGACCGCGCTCGGACCATTCAGGTCGCCATCGATCCCGCGACCCAGCCTGTGGATCTGGCGCGTCCCGGCCACGTATTCCCTCTTCGCGCGCGTAAGGGCGGCGTGTTAGTTCGTGCGGGCCAGACGGAAGCCTCCGTCGACCTGGCGCGCCTGGCAGGAATGGTCCCGGCCGGCATCATCTGCGAGATCATGAAGGATGACGGCAGCATGGCTCGCGTGCCCGATCTGATCGAATTCTGCCGGGAACACAATCTGAAGATGCTCACCGTCGCCGACCTTATTCGCTACCGCATGGCGCATGAACGGTACGTGCACCGCGTGGGCGAAGCGCTGGTGGACACGCGTTTCGGCGAATTCCGCCTGATCGCTTACGAGAGCGAAGTCGATGGTGGCGAGTCGCACGTGGCGCTGGTGCGCGGAAACATCGACGACAGCCAGATCCCGGTATTAGTGCGAATGCACGCCCATTGCCTGATGGGTGACGTTTTCGGATCGACGGGATGCGAGTGTCACGCTACGCTTCAAGGTGCCCTGCAACGGATTGCTCGGGAGGGTCGCGGCGCACTGATCTATCTCCACCAAACCTCGAAGGGCTTTTCCATCGAGCGCGCCGGAGAGCGTACTGCGCTCAGCTTCCACCGTGGGCGCAAGCTGCCGTCCTTGTTGGAAAACGAAAGGCAGACCCAACGCGAGATCGGTATCGGCGCGCAGATACTTTCAGATCTCGACTTGAGGAGAATTCGTCTGCTCACCAACCGCCCCAAGCGGGTTGCGGCGTTGGAGGGCTTTGGGATCGAAATCGTGGAGCAGGTTCCGGTGGAACTGGGCGGCGTGAAGGTCGGAAAATCGGAGAGTTAGAACGGCTTCCGCACTACGACTTCGGCCTCGCGGATGAAGAACTGCGCCGAGCACTGCTCGGAGCCGCAAATTACGGGCACCAGGCCGTTAATCTGCCGGCGCGTGATGAGCCCCAGTGTGCCGCACGAGGGGCAGGCGAGCACGGCCCAGTACGGATCTTCCTTTTCACCAATTTCTCCGGCATTTTCCAGCACAAAAACTGTGCCAGGACCCATCTGCTCCGGGATCCATTCACTCAGGACGTCTAGTTCGCCGACCATGTCTTCCTCCCCTTGCTTTGTGAACCAAACTTCCCTGCCTATGAAGCCTTTTTAGCACGCCGGCGGTGATCCGGCGACGTTACTGAAGTATTCGACTTTCTGGAGATGACCCCAGCCCGAACGTGACGGATGGCATCGCTAAGGCAAATGCCCAGGATGGGCTGACTGGAGTTCTTCAGGATGTCGACAATCTGCCGGGCCGATGTCTCCAGATAAAGATGAGTGCCGTCGGTCAACAGGTGATAATCGGACGTCCGGCTGACAATCTCCGCTAGGCCCTTGCCGAACTCGCGATCCAGAAAGCGCATCACTTTTCGGACTCCCTGCAGCGAAAAGCCCTTGCGCCGCAGCTCACAAATCACCGCCACTTCGGTCAGGTGGTTCATCGAGTACAAGCGCCGATGACCCTCGCGGGCGGGCTTTACCACCCCGCGCTCATCCCACCACTGGAGCTGGCGGGCCGTGATCCCAGTCAGGGCGGCTACCTCTCGAGATGTGAAACGGTCTGACATGAATCCTCAATGATGTTTGAAACAATCTGCCATCAAAATGTTTGAAACATTTTAGGCGTGGTTGGGCTGGAGTCAAGTACAGAATCGTAACAGGCGGGGTTAACTAAGAGAGTTCGCCGGCAGTTCGCCGGCAGTTCGCCGAGTTGTCTGGCAGCCATCGGTGCCGACGGGCCGCGCGATTACCCGCCGCCGACGAAGTGGACGACTTCCAGGCGGTCGCCCTCGGTGAGCTTGGTATCGGTCCAGCGGTCACGGGGCACGATGTTGCGGTTCAGTTCCACGGCCACACGGTCAGGCTTCATGCCTAAAGATTCGATGAGCGCAGCGAGAGTAAAAGGGGTAGGCGAGTCGTCGAAGGTCCGTTCTCCTCCATTGATTTGCAGCTTCATGATTTGATCTGCAGCTTCATGATTTGATCTGCAGCTTCATGATTTACGCGGCTGTGACTCACAGGCGTCTGAACCCGAACGCAATTTCAGTGGCTACTGCCCGACTCGTGCCCCGGTACGAAATCTGTATTCCCCTCCGCACCCGCTACTCGGCCCTACGCAAGAGAAACTTCCGTGTGGCGGTGCGGCCCTGATAGTTGGCCTGGACCAGCACAGACGAATCTGGCAGCCCGGATTCCTCGACTTCAATCTTGATCTCGGCGCTTCCGCCGGAGTCGGCAACGGCCTGAGTGTAAAAAGGCACCGCCTGCGGACGGGCAAAGCGGAAGGTAAGGCGAGCACCGGCAGCCGGTGAGCCTCCCTCGGTAACCCGCAATTGCATGGTCAAGTTGCTCTGCATATGAACTGACTCGGTGTTTACCCACTCGACTTCAAGTTCTTTTATTCCAGCGAGTGACTCGGGCTCCGGGTGGTCGAGGATGCCGTCCAGCTTGCCTTCCCGGATGGCATCCAGCACCAGGCGATGGTGTTCACGCAGTTGCTGCTCTTTGTTTGCATCCGCAGACTGCGTTTGGCCAGGAGTTGTAGCGTAGGAGGTAGCCTTTTTGCCCACGCATCGCCCACGCACGAAAACCTGCGTCTGCAGTAAGAGTTCGCTTTCGCGCGCCTCGCTCTGCACATGGTAGATCGTGTCGCCGTGCTTTACGTCGGTATTGAAGCCGAAAATCATGAAGGATGTTTGATGGTGCAACCTGGTAATTGCTCCATTGAGGAGCGCTGTACATTGAAACAATCGTATTTTTGAATGGACGATGTCGTGTTGCGTTTCAATCGCGAGACTATCAGATTCCCCAGTCCCAAATTTTTTCCTTTTGCCAAGACAAAATGCCCTTCGGCTGCTTGACACTGCTAACAACGAGCCCCTAATCTAGAATGTTTAAGTCTTGCTTGGCGCAAATTATATATATCTCATCTATGCCCGACAATTACTTCGTTCGCTACCTGCCGTTTTTGATCCATATTCTGCTGGCTGGTGGAATTGCGACTGCTATTGTTACGCTTTCCTGGCTAATTGGGGAGCGTAAACCGACCCGGGCTAAGCTCGCTGCCTATGAATGCGGAATGACTCCGATTGGGGACTCCCGGGGACGCTTCTCGGTGAAGTTCTACCTTGTGGCCATGCTGTTTATCTTATTCGATGTGGAAGCGGTCTTTATTTATCCCTGGGCTGTCATTTTGCGCGACCTCAAGCACTTTGGGCTTTGGGAAATGCTGGTTTACCTCGGTATTTTTCTCGTCGGCTTCTTCTACGTATGGAAAAAGGGCGTTTTGGACTGGGGCCCGACCTCCGCTAAACGGGGAGAGTTGTAATGGCATTGACCCCGGCCGTCACTAACCTTGAGGAGTTGAAGGGCCATCCCGCAATCGCGCGGCTACAAGCCTGGAACGCTTCGGCCGTACAAAGCGCCAAGTTCGACCGCGAGGAGATGACGATCTACATCGACCGGGAAAACATCCGCGAGGCTTGCGCGCTGCTGCGGGACGATGCGGAGTGCGCGTTCGACTTCCTTTCAGACGTTACCTGCGTGGACTGGTACCCTGCCGAACCCAGATTTGAGGTCGTCTACCATCTGCTTTCCATTTCCAAGAAAGAGCGCGTTCGGCTGAAGGTTCGCCTGGATAGTTCGAGCCCCGCTGTCGAGTCGATTACGTCCGTCTGGCCGGGCGCTAACTACTTCGAACGCGAAGTCTTCGACCTCTTCGGAGTGCGATTCACGGGGCATCCTTATTTGCGGCGCCTTCTGATGCCCGAAGATTGGGAAGGTCACCCTCTGCGTAAGGATTATCCAGTGGAGGGTTACCGCTAGCACATGGCGCACCTAGCACCCACCCCGGTTCTCGAACCCGGCCAGGATCGCACCATGATCCTGAACATGGGGCCGCAACATCCGTCAACTCACGGCGTACTGCGTGTATTGCTTGAGATCGATGGCGAGACCGTGGTGCGAATCATGCCGGACATCGGCTTCCTGCACACCGGGATCGAAAAAACCTGCGAAGCCAAGTTTTATCAGCAGGTTGTGCCGCTCACCGATCGCATCGACTATCTCTGCCCGATGACCAACAATCTCTGCTACGTGCTGGCGGTTGAGAAGTTGCTGGGGCTCGAGATCCCGCCGAAAGCACAGTGGTTGCGCGTGCTGCTAAACGAACTGACACGCATCAACTCGCACCTGGTTTGGCTGGGCACGCACGCTCTCGATATCGGTGCCATGACCGTCTTTCTCTACTGCTTCCGCGAGCGCGAAGAGATCCTGAAGATCTTCGAGATGGTCAGCGGGCAGCGCATGATGACTTCATACTTCCGAGTAGGAGGAATTGCGCTTGAGCCTCCGCTGGGATTCTTTGATCGCGTGCGCGATTTTGCCAGCTACTTTCCCGAGAAGGTGGATGAGTATGAAAACCTGCTCACCGGCAATCCCATCTGGATGATGCGCACCCAGGGTGTGGCTAAGATAACGGCTGAAGATGCCATCGCACTGGGCGCGAGCGGGCCGACCCTGCGTGGCAGTGGCGTAGACATCGATTTGCGGCGCGATATGCCGTACTCGGGCTACGAAAACTTCCAGTTCAAAGTGCCGGTGTCGCAGGACGGCGACGTTTTCGCCCGTTATATGTGCCGTGTGCTTGAGCTGCGGGAGTCGATAAAGATCGTGACCCAGGCGTTGGATGGCATGCCGGAAGGGCCCATCAAGGCTGACGCCCCTAAAGTCGTGCTGCCAGACCGTGAGAAGATGAAAACGCAAATGGAAGCGCTCATCTATCACTTCAAAATTATCACCGAGGGTTTCGCGGTGCCGGCTGGAGAGGTGTATCAGGCAGTCGAATCGCCGCGCGGCGAGATGGGCTACTACATCGTCAGCGACGGCACGGCCAAACCATATCGAGTTCACATGCGCGCCGCCTGTCTGGCGAACCTGCAGACCCTGCCGAAAATGTGCGAGGGGCGACTGCTCGCAGATGTCGTAGCGGCGATCGGGTCGATCGACATCGTGCTGGGAGAGATCGACCGGTGAGATTTTCAGAAGAATTCGAATCCCGATTCGCGGAGATGGTTCCGCACTATCCCACCAAGCGATCGGCATTGGTGCCAACTTTGCTGTATGCCCAGGACGAGATCGGCTATCTGTCTGACGAAGCCATCCTGGAGATTGCTAGGCGGCTGGACTTGACTGAACTGGAAGTGCGGAACGTGATCAGTTATTACTCGATGCTGACCACCAAGCCCCGGGGCAAGTTCAACGTGCAAGTCTGCACCAACATCAGTTGCATGGTGCGGGGCGGCGAAGAGATTCTGCGACATTGTGCGAAGAGGTTGGGAGTCGAAAACAAGGGCACTACTTCCGACGGGCTGTTTACGCTCGAAGAAGTGGAGTGCATCGGCGCCTGCAGCTGGGCGCCGGCCGCACAAGTTAACTACGATTTTCACGAGAACCTCACTCCGGAGAAGATGGACAAGGTTCTCGACGGATACAGAGCGAGGGCAACGCAATAAATTTGAGTAACTGTGAAATTTAGCGAGTAACAAATAAAAGATTCGCCAGTGTCGCAAGAAAAGCAGGACTTGTAGGCTGTTAAATTTCTGTTACGCGATTATCGAATTACAAAAGTACTCAATTTCATGGCTGATTTAGTCTCCCATCCTGACGAGGTAAGAGTTGTTTCCCGCCGCTTCGGCCAGGGTGCGGCCAATCTCGACCGCTATCTCGAACTAGATGGCTACAAAGCCGTACAGAAAGCACTTGCGATGGAGCCGGACGCCATTGTTAACGCGGTCAAGAATTCTGGCTTGCGCGGCCGTGGTGGCGCCGGATTCTCTACCGGGATGAAGTGGTCGTTTGTGCCTAAGCAATCGGCCAAGCCGAAGTACGTACTCTGCAATGGCGACGAGAGCGAGCCCGGCACTTGTAAAGACCGTCTGATCTTCGAGCACGATCCGCATGCCGTGATCGAGGGAGTGATGATCGGCGGGCTGGCCGTCGGTGCGCGGAGCGGATACATCTACATTCGCGGTGAATATCGATATCTTTCTGTAATCATGCAGAAGGCGCTTCGCGATGCGTACGCCCGAGGTTTTCTCGGCAAGAACATTTTCGGCAGCGGACGCGACTTCGATGTCTACTGGCATGGCGGAGCGGGAGCTTACGAAGTAGGCGAAGAGTCCGCGCTGATGGAGTCTCTTGAAGGCAAGCGCGGCATCCCGCGAATCAGGCCTCCCTTCCCTGCGGTTGTCGGTCTTTGGGGCGGGCCCACGGTAATAAATAATGCCGAGACGCTGGCCAATGTGCCTCACATTATTTTGGGCGGCGCGGAATGGTATGCCAAGCTCGGCACACCGAAGAATGGTGGCACGCGATTGTTTTGCCTTAGCGGCAACATCGCAAAGTCTGGCGTGTACGAACTGCCCATGGGTTACAACCTGCGGAAGATGATTTACGAGGTGGGCGGCGGAATCCCCAATGGTCGCAAGCTCAAAGCAGTTGTGCCGGGCGGATCTTCGTGTCCGTGCCTCACCGCCGATGAGATCGATGTCAGCATGGATTTCGATTCCGTTCAAAAGGCAGGCTCGATGCTCGGATCGGGAGGCGTCGTCGTAGTTGACGATGCTCAGTGTATTGTGAAATTCGCTTTGCGGACGATGAAGTTCTACAAGCACGAGAGCTGCGGATGGTGCATCCCTTGCCGCGAGGGAACGGATTGGCTGGAGAAGACGCTTAAGCGTTTCCACTCGGGCGGCGGGATGAAAAAAGACATCGACAACATCCAGTACTTGGCTGAAAACATGTTAGGCCGGACATTTTGTCCACTGGGCGATGCGGCCGCAATGCCGACCATCGCGTTCGTGAAAAAGTTCCGCCGAGAATTTGAAGACCATCTGGAAGGCAGGCCGTGTCCCTTTGAAAAAGAAGGCGCGATCGAAGAACTTCCTGTGCTGAGTCATTAAACAATGACTTCATGAGTCAATCTTTACAATCAATATGGCTGACGTAACACTCACAGTTGACGGCAAGAAGCTCGCGGCTCCCGCGGGGACGCTGCTCATTGAGGCCTGCAAGAGCGCAGGCATCGAAGTGCCCTCGTTCTGCTACTACCCCAACCTCTCGCTCCAAGGCGCTTGCCGCATGTGCCTGGTGAAGGTCGAGAAAATGCCTAAGCTGCAAACTGCCTGTACCACGGTGGTAAGCGAAGGCATGGTCGTGATTTCAGACAGCGAAGAAGTTCGTCAGGCACGTAAGTCCATGATCGAAATGCTGCTGGGCAATCATCCGCTGGATTGTCCAGTCTGCGACGCGGGCGGTGAGTGCGAACTGCAGGACATGACCTTCTCCTATGGCGCCGCGGAATCGAAGTTCATGGAGACCAAGAATCATAAGGAAGAACAGCAATGGTCTCCCGTGGTCTACTTCGACCGGCCGCGCTGCATCCTCTGCTACCGTTGCGTGCGTGTTTGCGGCGAAGGCATGGATGTGTGGGCGCTCGGGGTACAGAACCGCGGAGTGAGTTCGATCATCGCGCCTAACAAAGAAGATCATCTCGAGTGCGAAGAATGCGGGATGTGCATCGACATTTGCCCGGTCGGTGCACTCACTTCCGGCGCGTATCGCTACAAGACGCGGCCGTGGGAGATGAAGCATGTCGGCACCATTTGCACCCACTGTGGCGACGGATGTAAGACCACCCTAGGCGTGCGCCGGGCCGATACGGGCATGGAAATCGTTCGCGGCGACAACCGTGACAAGAGCGGCACAAATGGCGATTTCCTCTGCATCAAGGGGCGTTATGCCTTCGATTTTGCGAATCACGAAGAACGTCTGACCCAGCCGCTCATCCGCAAAGACGGCAAGCTGACTCCGGCGACATGGGAAGATGCATTTGCGCTGATCGGAAAGAAGTTCGCAGAAGTTCGTGACAAAGAAGGCGGGCAGGCGATCGGCGTGGTGGGATCGACCCGGATCACGAATGAAGAAGCTTATCTGCTTTCCAAGTTCGCTCGCGTAGTTATGAAGACGAACAATGTGGACCACCACTGCACCGCGGACTTCCCTGCTCTGGCCGCTGCCCTTCGCGGCAAGGCCGACGCCACGGCCAGCATGGCGGATGTTTTTACTGCGCCAGCGGTCCTGCTAATTGGCAACGATCCTACCGAGCAGCATCCGCTGCTGGCCTGGCAGATTCGCAACAATGTGCGATTGCATCGCGCGCGCCTCTACGTGATCAACTCGAAGCCCATCAAGTTGCGCCGCCAAGCCACCAGTTTCCTGCAGATCCCCACCGGAGCGGAGGGCAAAGTAGCCGCATTTCTGGCGGGCGAAGATGCGGCTCTCGATACGATCACTTCTAATTTGGACGCGGGCGCTTCGGCGACACAGGACGGGCCGGCGCAACTGTCCGCACGCGAGCAGTGGGTTACTCTGCGCGACAAGCTGCGCGGAGAACAAAATCTGGTCATTATCTTTGGATCTGAAGTTCGCGGCCAAGAGGTTGCCAGTCTCGTAAAGCTCGGCTCAGAAATTTCGGGCGCTAAGCTCGTTTGTCTCGCCGACTACGCTAACTCTCGGGGCGCGGTGGATATGGGCCTCAGTCCCGATTTGCTGCCGGGCTATCACCCAATATCGGGAAGCAGCGAATTTCACAAAGAATGGGGACCGATTCCGGAGACTGCGGGCCTTGATGTTCCCGGCATGGTCGAAGCTGCGAGGGCGGGTAAGCTGAAAGCTCTATATGTTATTGGCTCGAACCCCGTAGGACGGCTCGGAATTGATGCTTTCGCGTTTTCGAAGAGCTTCGTTGTCGTCCAGGACATGTTTTTGACTGAGACGGCGGTAATAGCGGACGTAGTGTTACCTGCTGCCAATGCCTATGAAAAGTCCGGAACGTTCACCAATACCTGCGGCGATCTGCAACTAGTGAAGAAGGCCGGGGAATTCACGGGCACGAAAGCGGATTTCGAAATGATTGTCCGCATCGCCGACGCTATGGGCTTTGAGGTTCGCAAATTGGTTCCGTTTGGCGGAACCGAGCGCGCGGACATGGGACAATCGCGTGGAGCGCAATCGGGCGAGGCCGATCGACACGCGGTGTGGCTCGAAGCTCAGGGACTGGAGCCGAGTTTGAGCCCGCTCGACCCCATGGCGATTCTCGATGAGATTCAACGTCTCGTTCCAGGTTACGACGTATCGCGCATGAATCTTTTGGCGGGAAATAGCCAGCACACGTCGCTGTCAAAGAGCGGCGCCGCGACTGTCCGCAAGCCAGAATCGATTATCCCAGCCAACGACAACCTATTCACTTCCGGCACATTGGGCCGCTATTCACGAACCCTGAGATCGGTGATGGAAAGTCACGAAGTCAAACCTGTTGAAGTGGCAGCTGACTAGGTTACGGCTGCACCAAATCAGCTTCAGAAGATCCGGCTCTTAGACTGACGTGCAGTAGAGAGG
>JRHI01002869.1_pt1 | contig 11041 bp, 10 predicted proteins | sample 215371 | NCBI WGS metagenome assembly JRHI01 (sample SAMN02929681, study PRJNA255918) | sediment metagenome | biome: cave system; feature: Ice Cave; material: Sediment; isolation source: sediment from deep within a dark volcanic ice cave with no known source of... ... | reverse complement strand
TCCATGGGATCGCTGCGGCGGGCGCTGCCTTGGCGATCGGCAGCGGTCGCAATCATCGCCGCGTTGTCGGTGCAAAAGCGGCGCTGCGGGACGATCGTGCGGATGTTCGTGCGCTGACCCCAGGCGAAAAAGGCGGCTTGGAGCGCCGAGTTGGCGGCGACCCCGCCCGACAGAACCGCGCACGTGTATGGCTGTCGGCGCACCGCCCGCTCGAGCCGGTCGATCAAAACATCCACAACCGCGGCCTGGAACGACGCGGCCACATCGGCCGACCGCGCCGCCTTCCCGGCTGGCTTTTCGAGGAAATAGCGCACCGATGTTTTCAATCCGGAGAACGACATGTCCAGCGAATCGCCGTCCGCGCGGTGACGAGGAAAGGCGATCGCCGTCGGGTCGCCGTCGCGCGCCAAGCGGTCGATCTCTGGTCCGCCCGGAAACGGCAGTCCGAGTAGCCTGGCGGTCTTGTCGAATGCCTCGCCGGCCGCATCGTCGCGCGTGCGGCCCAGAACCCGCAGCTCGATGGGCGAAGCGACTTCAATGAGCTGCGAGTGACCGCCTGAGACCAGTAGCGTGATGAACGGATACGTCGGTTCCCTGTCGCATTCGAGAAATGCCGCGAAGATGTGACCGTGCAAATGGTTGATGCCATAGAGGGGTTTGCTCGCTGCGTACGCGAGCGCCTTAGCCGTCGCAACGCCGACCACAAGGCTGCCGATGAGCCCCGGGCCGCAAGTGACGGCGATCCCGTCGAGTTTGTCCAGCGTGACTGCGGCGCGCTCGAGCGCATCCTGGACGGCCGCACTCAAAAGCGCAACATGCTGCCGGCTGGCAATCTCCGGAACGATTCCGCCGAACTTGGCATGGAATTCGTCCTGGTTGGTTGCGACATTGGAGAGCACGGCCCGGCCGTCGCGCACGACGGCGGTTGCGGTATCGTCGCACGACGTTTCGATTCCGAGCAAAAGCACGCCACTTACTTCGAGCAGACGGGTGCCGGGACCGTCCTGGCAGTATTCGTCGGGATGGCGAAAGCTCGGGCGAAAAATCGGCGTGACACGAGCCGAGACTGCTGACGCCGTCATCATCGGCGGCGGGATCATCGGCGCGAGCATCGGCTACTATCTGCAGCGGGCCGAGCCGAGCTGGCGCGTCGTCATCCTCGAAGCGGCCGATCAACCCGGTAGCGGCGAAACGCGCTGGGCGACGGGCGGCATCCGGCACCAGTTCGGGACCGAGCCGAACATCCGCCTCAGCTTGCTCAGCACGCCGACGTTCGAGCATTTCCACGATCTCTTCGGCGTCGATCCGCGATTTCGCCAGCACGGGTACCTCTTCGTCACGGCCGATCCGGCGCGCGTCGGAGTGATGGATGCAGAGCTGACCTTGCAGCGGTCGCTCGGTGTACCGACGGAACGTATCGATGCGAGCACCTGCGCGCGGCTCTGTCCGCCGCTGCGCATGGACGATGTGCGCGCGGCGAATTTCTGTGCGCGTGACGGCTCGATCGATCCGCATACCATCATGCAGGGATTTCTTGGAGCCTTTCGTCGCGCGGGCGGAGCCTTGCGAACGTCAACGCGCGTGCATGCTCTCGGGCCGGCGCCCACAGGCAGCGTGTCACGCGCGATTTGGCGAGTAGAGACGAGCGCCGATCCCATCGAATCAGCGGTGGTCGTCATCGCCGCTGGACCCCACAGTCGCCAGGTCGCGTCGCTAGCCGGGATCGATGTTCCGGCGTACCCGTTCGCGCGGCAGGTCTTCGTCGCTGAACGACCGGCGTCAGTACCGGCGTCGATTCCGCTGACCGTCGATCTCGACACGGGCTGGTACGTGCACGGGACGCGCGCGGAACTGCTGCTCGGAGGAACCGACAAAGAGGCGCGGCCGGGGATGGAACACGACGTCGACTGGGCGCTCTTCGACAATGTTTACGCCGCCGCCGTTCATCGCATGCCGGTACTCGCCGATGCGAAGGTGATTCGCGGCTATGCCGGGGTCCGTACGCTCAGCCCGGATCATCACGCAATCCTCGGCCCGGCCGGGGACAACCCCGGACTGTATTTGGCCTGTGGACTCAGCGGGCATGGCATCATGCACAGTCCGGCCGTGGGAATGCTGCTGGCCGAGTGGATCACGGCCGGCGCACCGCAATCGTGGGACGCGCGCTCCCTCGGGTTGCAACGCTTTGAGCAGCGATCGACGCTGACCGAGTCGGCCGCCTTTTAAATCGGACGGGGCCGGTGAGGACAGTTTGCGCAGGTGCGCGAAGACGTTCGCCTTCTTCCTTGGCGCCGATGGAATTGATCGTATGAAGCGTGTTGTGCTCGTTGGCGGAATCGTCGCACTCACCGTTGCCGGGATCGGGGGGCCGTCGCGCGCTGCCAACGAGCCGCCGGTCGTCATCGGGCTGGAAGTCCCGCTCTCGCCGCCCGGCGACGTGCAGTCGGGACAGTTGATTCGGCGTGGCGGCGAACTTGCCGTTGAATACATCAACACGAAGATGGGTGGCGTGCTCGGTGGCCGCAAGGTCGAGTTGGCCGTTGAAGATTCCACCGGTCAGCCCGAGGCCGGCATCGCCGGTTACCGGCGGCTGGTGACCGAGAAACATGCGGTCGCCGTGACCGGCTTCTTTCACAGCTCCGTCAATCTGGCTGTCAACGAGGTGGCCAAGGAGATGGGCGTCCCGACCATCGCGACGCAAACTTCAGCCGCCGATATCACCGCCAAAGGATACGCCAACGCGTACCGGACGCATGCGATCGATCCGATTCGCGTCGCGACCTACATCGATTTCATCAACAAGAACCGTTTCAAGAAGATCGCCGTGATCGCCGAAACCACCGACTACGGCATTGGCCAAGTCGAGGAGCTCGAGCGCCAGATCAAAGAACGCCGGCTCGGGTTTACTATGCAATCGTTTACTTTCGATCACGGCACGACCGATCTCACGGCGCAGCTGATCCAAGTGAAAGCGACCAACCCGGATCTCGTTATCAACATTGGCGTCGGGCAGCCGCTCGATCTCATGCTCGACCAGGCGACGACCATTGGATTGGTTCCCAAAACACCGATGCTCATTTCCTACGATGCGCCGACCCGGCCCCAGTTCTGGCAACTGCATGCGAAAAACGGCAACGGCGTGTACTTTATTGCGTACTATTCACCCAATGTGAAGCTCTCGCCGCTGGGCACGTGGCTCTCGACGCGGTACCAGGAACTATATAAAGAGGCTCCGGTGTACTCGACGCTCAACGGCTTCGGCGATGTGATGATCATCGCGCAGGCGGTCAATCGAGCGAAGTCGGCCGATCCCAAGGACGTCGTGAAGGCGCTCGACTCGGGTTCATTCCAGAGCTGGCCCACCGGGAACGTGACCTTTCCGGCAGCCAAGGGCGTGTACTGGCACACCTGGTCGCCGCCGCTGTTGATCCTACAGTACACCGCACCGAATCAGTCGTGGCGCGACGCCCGCGTCGTCTTGGTGCACGAAGCCAAGACGTAACCCTGTGGCCGCTACGTTGCTCGTCGTTCGAATGGCCCTGTCATTTGGCACTCATCGCGCCTCCTCTGGGTCGGCGCGCTAGGCGCCGCGCCCGCCCGTGGACTTCTCGGCACAACTGGCTTTGTGGGAGCAGACGCTGATCGCCGGGCTGATGATCGGCGTCCTGTATGCGCTCATGGCGCTCGGCATCACCTTCATCTACAGCATTGTGAAGATGATCAACTGGGCGATGGGCGGCTTCTACACGATCGGCAGCTATCTGCAATACTTCTTGGTGGTGAGCTGGCTCGGGCCGGACCGCTGGTACTTGGCCGTCCCGCTTGCTGCGCTGGGAGTCTTCGTGCTCGGCGCTCTGCTCGAGCCGATCTTGATTCGTCCGATGTTCGAGCGCGGTACCGAGCGCAAAGACGAGTATGCGACGATCGTCACGATTGCGCTGCTGCTGCTCATCCAGAGCCTTGCCAGCATCTTCGCAGGTCCCAACATGTACAAGCCCCCGTCGAACTTGGGGACGGTCATGCTGGGCCCGCTCCCGGTGAGCGGTCCGCAGTTCGCGGCCTTCCTTTGCGCGCTCCTCGCGATCGCGCTGTTCTACGTCATCATCAAAAAGACGTGGCTTGGAATGGCGCTGCGGGCGACGGCCCAGAGCCGAGTTGGCGTTCAGACGGCCGGAGTGGACATTCGGCGGCTCGATCAAGTCGCGTTCGGCATCGGGGTCGCGCTGGCGGCCGTAGCCGGCGCGCTGTTGGCGCCCGTGTTCGCAGTGTTTCCAGCCAATGGCGCGGTGACTACGGTCAAAGGGTTCGAAATCATCATTCTTGGAGGGCTGGGTTCGATTCCGGGGGCGCTGCTCGCCGGCGTCCTCCTCGGTATTGTGGAATCGTTTGGCTCGATTCTTATCGCTTCCAGTTTTCAGAACGCATACGGGTTCGGGCTCGTGCTTTTGGCGTTGATGATCCGGCCGACGGGGCTCTTCGGGGAGCGCGTACGACAGGCCTGAGCGCCGCAGGGATCGGTTGACGTGACGCTCATCGATATCCGCGGTCTCACCAAACGTTTTGGGGGCCTGATTGCCAACAACCAGGTCGACCTCTCGATCGACGATGGCGAGATCCATGGAGTCATCGGTCCGAACGGAGCCGGCAAGACCACTTTGGCCAATCTCATGACGGGGCTGTATCCACCCAACTCCGGGACTATTCGGCTGGCGGGCGACGACATCGCAGGCTTGAGCCCGCACCAGATCGCACGCAAAGGGTTGCTGCGGACCTTTCAGGTGTGCCGAATCTTCGGCTCGCTGACGGTGCTTGACAACCTGCTGTTGCCCTATCTTGCGCAGCGTCGGTCGCGGGGTGAACCGGCCGCCGGCGAACGCGTCGGCCCCGAACGCGCGCGCGAATTGCTCGACCTCACGCGGCTCGCGCCGCTGGCGGGAGAGCCGGCGCGAGCGCTCTCGGGCGGCCAGCGCGCGCTACTCCAAGTGGCCTGCGGATTCATGGTACCCGGGCTGCGTTGCTACGTGCTCGACGAACCGTTTGCCGGGATCAATCCGATCATCAAAGATGACATCGTGGCGCTGATCATCGAGCAGAATCGCCGTCGCGGCATTACCTTCTTCGTGATCAGTCACGAGATGGAGGTGATGCGCCGGCTCTGCCATCGCGTGACCGTGATGATCGAGGGCCGGGTTTTCTTGCAAGGGACGCTCGCGGAGGTTGCTGCGAACAAGGACGTCATCGGGGCGTATCTGGGAAAGGCCTGGGCATGAACGCCGGTGCCGGCGTCGCCGTGCCGATGCTGAATGTCCTCGACGTACACGCCGGATATCAAGCCGGCGTGGACATTCTCCAGGGCATCTCACTGAGCGTGCGTCCTAAGAGTATCACCGCCGTTATCGGTCCCAACGGTGCAGGAAAATCGACGCTGCTCAAGGCGATCTTCGGCTTCGTTCGCCCGCACCGGGGCGACGTGTATTTCGCCGGGCAGTCGATTGGCCAGCTTCAGCCGTATCGCATCAAGGCGCTGGGCATCGGTTACATCACCCAAGAACTCAACACATTCCCACAGCTTACCATTGAAGAAAATTTGATGATGGGCGCGTGGTCCTTTCGGCGCGACAAACCGCGGTTGGCCCGCCAGCTTGCCAAGATGTACGACATCTTTGGCATCTTAGGAACCCGGCGTCGCCACAGCGCCGGCTCGCTCAGCGGCGGTCAGGCGCGAATGCTTTCGGTCGCGCGGGCGCTGATTGCCGAACCGGCGCTGGTGCTCATTGACGAGCCCACCGCTGGCCTGGCGCCGAGCATCGTCGCTGAGGTCTATGCGCTGCTACAAGCGGCGCGCGCCGAAGCCGGCACCGCAATGCTGCTGGTCGATCAAGACGTCGAACATGCCGTCGCCCTCGCGGATGATGTCTACATGGTGAATTTGGGTCGCATCAAGGCGTCAGGCCCGGCCGCCCAGTTCACCAGCCAGCGGGTGAGCGAACTGATCCAAGAATGCTTGGCCGGATGACCCTCGCCCCTGGTCGAAGCATCACCCTGAACCTGACGGCGATTGCGGTCTTGCTGGCCGGTCTGGCGCTCATCCCGCGGCTGGTCAACGGCTACATGCTCCACATCCTAACGATCGCGCTCTATTTCACGATCTTGGCGTCGAGTTGGAGCTTGCTGTCGGCATTCACCGGCCAGTTCTCGCTTGCGCATCAGGGGTTCGCAGCAGTTGGCGCGTACACAACCGGCCTGCTCACGCACTACTATGGAATTCCCATCCCGGTGGGAATCGCTGCTGGAACGGCGGTAGCGGCGCTCATGGGCTTGGGTCTGGGGCGCATGGTCCTGCGCATGCAAGCAATCTACTTGGCAATCGCGACGTGGGCGTTCGCCGAAACGATCCGCATCATGCTGACGGCGGCCTATAAGGTGACGCGCGGTGAACTTGGCCTCAACGTCCCGCCGCTGTTCAAGACGCTCGATCCGACAGCCTATTACTACGCGTTCTTATTGCTCACTACGATTTGCGTCGGGATCATGTGGACCATTGTGCGCTCGCCGATTGGGTACTTCATGCGTGCGATTAAAGACGACGAATTACGCGCCAGCAGCCTGGGCGTCGACACTACCCGCATCAAGATCTTCGTGTTCTCGGTTTCCAGCGCGTTCGCCGGCCTTGCCGGCGCGTTCTACGCGCACTACGTGTCGGTGCTGAGCCCGTCAATCGCGGATTTCACTGTGATGGCGAAGATCATCATCATGGTGATCGTCGGCGGCATGGGAACCTTCACCGGGCCGCTGATCGGTGGCCCGCTGGTCCAAGTCGTCAGCGAGATGCTGCAGCGCTACGGTGAGTGGAACTCGGCCATTTTCGCGCTGCTCGTGATCGTGCTCATGCGGACCTATCAAGGCGGCATCGTGGGCCTCGGGCGGCAGCTCGGCCGATCGTTACGCCCGCGCGAAACGGTCGGCAAGCCGGCGTTGCCGTCCTAGAAAAGCCCACACCGGAGGGGCCGACGAACGGCCTGAGGAAGCCGCCACACCAGCGTTTTGTGAGCGCAATCGCGGGGAGATTGTATGGCAGTTGTCATCAGCGACGTTCGTACGCAGCTTGAAGAAGCCGTTTCAGCGCGTCACAGTCGCCAGCACCCGTTCAGCAAACTGTGGTCCGAGGGGAAGCTCACGCGCGAGCAACTCGGCGAATGGGTCCGCCAGCACTACCATTATGTCGGGCACTTCTCGGAATGGCTCGGGACGATGTTCGGCGACTGCGAGCACCAGGACGTTCGCGATTTCTTGCTTGCGAACATGTGGGAAGAAGAACTCGGCGCGGTCCGCCACACCGAGCTGCTACTACGTTTTGGCGAGGCATGCGGAATGCCGCGCAACGAGGTCGTCGAAGCCGAGGCCCGCGGTACGCTTTTGCCGAGTACTGAAGCGTTCGCCAGCTGGTGTCGGATGGTAGCCAGCAAGTATAGCTTTTGGGAAGCATCGGCGGCGCTGATCGTCGGGCTGGAGTCGCAAACCCCGGGTATTTATCGTAAGCAAACGCCGGTGCTGGAGGAAAACTACAAGTTTTTCGAAGAGGACCTGGAGTTTTTTTACATCCACATCACCTCGGATGCCGTCCACGGCGAGCGTGGCTATCAGATCGTTGAGCGTTACGCCGACACGCCGGAGAAGCTAGCGCGTGCACTTTATCTAGTCAATCGGGCGGCGCAGCATCGGTGGCTCTACATGGATGGCCTGTACCGCAAAGCCGTCCTCGGCGAGCACCCATAAGGAAAGTCGAAGCCGCGCGAAGCCTTCGGGGTGGCGTCGCAACGAAGCGGGCGCACAGACATCGGTAGTGACGTTGCCGTTGCGCGCTACGGCAATTATATCGCCGGCGCGTGGGTGCCGGCGTCATCCGGCGAAACCTTCGCCAGTACCAATCCAGCACGGCGGTCGGAAACCATCGGATACTTTGCGGCATCGAATGCGGATGACGTCGCCACCGCCGTCGCCGCGGCGTCGCAGGCGCTCCCAGCCTGGCGCGCGACGTCGCCGTCGAGCCGGGCGACGGTCTTGTACGGAGCCGCGCAGTGGCTCGACGCTCGCGCAACCGCCATTGGCGAACAGCTCGCTCGCGAGCAGGGGAAGCCGGTCGGTGAAGCGTGCACCGAAGTGCGCCGCACTGCCGAACATCTCCGGTTCTTCGCCGCGCTGGGACACATCGCCGGCGGCCACACCTACCCTTCGGGTGAAGCGACCCTGTTGCTCTACTCGCGCAGGTTTCCGCTGGGTGTCGTGGCGGTCATTTCACCGTGGAATTTCCCTATCTCGATCCCAGCACGTAAAATCGCACCGGCGCTGGCGTCTGGAAACACCGTCGTGTTCAAGCCGGCGTCGCTGACGCCGCTGATCGCGGTTCGCTTGGTCGAAGCGCTCGAAGCGGGTGGGCTTCCGGCCGGTGTCTGCAATCTCGTTACCGGAAAAGCGGAAACGGTCGGCGATCCACTAGTGGCGGATCCGAGGGTCGATGCCGTGACGTTCACCGGCTCCACCGAGGTCGGTTTCCGCATAGCCCGGCGCGTCGACCCGACCGTGCGCACACAACTCGAAATGGGCGGTAAGAATGCACTGGTCGTGTTGCGCGATGCCGATGTGGAGCGCGCGGCGGGGCTGGCAGTGACCGGCGGTTTCAGCCTCGCCGGGCAAGCCTGCACGGGCACCAGCCGGATCTTCGTCGAGGCTCCGGTCTACGAGCGCTTTACGGAGGCACTCATCACGGCGACGTCACGGTTGCGGATCGGCCCGGGTCTCGATCCGTCAACGACGATGGGGCCGCTCGTCAACGCCGCGCAAGAGGCGCGCGTCTTGTCGTACATCGAGACCGGCGTGAGCGAAGGTGCTCGTCTGCGCTGCGGCGGCGCAAAACTGACCGGGCCGTCGTATGACGACGGCTATTTTGTCGAGCCGGCGATCTTCACCGACGTTGCGGCGGACGCGCGGATCTTGCATGAGGAGATTTTTGGCCCGGTGCTTGCGGTTCGGGCTTTCGATGACCTCGGCGAGGCGATCGCTCTGGTGAACGACGTCGATTATGGCCTTGTGGCGTCGGTCTGCACCAACGATCTAGCGCGCGCGTACCGCTTCGTCGAAGAGTCGGATGTGGGCATGGTGAAGGTGAACCGAACGACGACCGGCGTCGCGATGAATGCGCCCTTCGGCGGTTGGAAGAACTCCAGCACGGCGACTTTCCGCGAAGAGGGAGTGGAAGCGATCGAGTTTTTCACCAAAACCAAAACGGTTTTCATGGGAGCCGACTGACGTGATCACAATCCCGCGACTGGCGCTTGAAGATGCGCTTTTGATGATTGCCGCCGCCGAGGCAAAGGCCAGGGAGCTGAATGTCGCCGAGACGATCTGCGTGTGCGACGAAGGCGGCAACGCCATTGCCTTGCATCGTATGGACGAAGCGCGCATTACGGGTGTCGAGATTGCCATCGCCAAAGCTTACACGGCCGCCGGCCATAAGCGGGCGACCCACCTCTTCAATCAACCCGGTGGCCCAGCGGTTCCCGGCGGCGAGGCGTTTGGAATTCACGCGATGCACCCCGGAAAGTTCGCGATCTTCATCGGCGGCTTTCCGATCGAGTACGCCGGGCGCGTCATCGGCGGCATCGGCATCAGCGGCGGAAACGGCGAGCAAGATACGGCCGTCGGTACGGCTGCGCTGGCAGCCTTCGGGCGCTCGATCGTGGCGGCCCGGCCGGAAGGTGGCTGAAGTCGTCGTGATCGGCGGCGGTCCGGCTGGTCTCTCGGCCGGTCTGTTTCTGGCGAAAGCCGGCCGCTCGACGGTGCTGATCGATACCGGACGCAGCTTGATCAAACGAGCTGACCTGCGCAATTATCTCGGGTTTCCCGACGGTCTGCCGGGAAACGAACTGATCGCGCGCGGCCGCCTGCAGTTTCAAAACTACGGCGGTACAATTGTTGAAACCAAGGGCGTGATGGTCGAGAAAAACGAACGCGGGTTTACCGTTCGGCCCGACGACCGGGCGGCGATCCCAGCGAAGTATCTCGTGCTGGCGACGGCGTATGGGACCGAACTTGCCGAGACGCTCGGCGTACGGCTCGGGCGCGGTTTGCAGAGCCAAGCGATGCGTGCCATTGAGGTCGATGCGCAGGGCCGCACGTCGGTCGCCAACGTTTGGGCTGCCGGCGTCGTCGCTGGAACACCGGTCCAAACGATCGTGGCGGCCGGCGACGGCGCACGGGTGGCAGTGAACCTCTTGAGCGAGATGCGCGGGAGCCCGTATGTCGATCACGATGTGCCGCGCGTCCCGCCCAAGCCGGCGTCCTGAGCGATGCGCGGCGGCGAAAATATGTCCGGCGCGCCGCTTGGGATTATCATGACGCAGACCCGGTTCCCCCGGCCGGTGGGCGACTGCGGCAATGCGCAAACCTGGCCGTTCCCAGTGATCTTTCGTGTCGTTCCGGAATTGACGGCGGCGCGGGCGGTCCGCGAACTCCATGTCGAAGCCTGGTTGGAACCGCTGATCGAAGCCGCGCGCCACTTGCAGCGCGACGGCGCAAAGTTCATTACGACGACGTGCGGCTTGCTGTCGCTTCTTCAACGAGAACTCAGCGCCGCGGTCGAGGTGCCGGTGTTGACCTCGAGCCTGATGCAGGTTCCATGGTTGGCCACAACGCTCGGCCCCGGTCGGACGGTCGGAATCTTGACGTTCGAGCGCGCATCGCTCAGCAGCGCCCACCTGCAGGCGGTCGGCATCACCAACACGATGCTGGTGGAAATCGTGGGCATGGAAGAAGCCGGCGAGCACTTCCGGGATTGCATTCTCAACGACCGGCTCCAGCTTGACGTCGGACGGGCTCGCGAAGAGCACGTCAAGGCAGCAAAATTGCTGTCCGCGCGCTGCCCGCCTCTTGGGGCTATCGTTCTGGAATGTGCCAACATGCCGCCGTACGCCGACGCGATTGCGCAAGCCGCTCGGGTGCCGGTCTATGACATCACGACCCTGGTGCGCTGGGCGGCATCAGG
>JRHI01002868.1_pt1 | contig 11043 bp, 13 predicted proteins | sample 215371 | NCBI WGS metagenome assembly JRHI01 (sample SAMN02929681, study PRJNA255918) | sediment metagenome | biome: cave system; feature: Ice Cave; material: Sediment; isolation source: sediment from deep within a dark volcanic ice cave with no known source of... ... | reverse complement strand
CCTCCATAGCGGTGCCTCTCGGCCCCCGCCGCTACGGTTTGCCTGCAGCTACCGTCTTGGGGTCGAGGCCGCCCATGCGACATACTTCCTTCCATTCGTCGGGCGTGACCGGTTGGACCGAAAGCCGCGCGGTGCGCACCAGCGCCATGGCGGCCAGCCTGGGATTGGCCTTTGCCGCCGCCAGCGTCACCGGTTTCGGCATATCGCAGACGGCGCGCACGTCGACACACTTCCACACGCCTGTCTCATCCTTGGGATCGGGGTGCGCTGTTGCGCACACCTCGACGATGCCGACGACCTCCTTGTCCTCCCCCGTGTGATAGAAGAAGCCGAGGTCGCCCAGGCGCATGGCTTTCATGTTGTTGCGGGCGACGAAGTTGCGCACGCCCGTCCACGGCTCACCCTTCTTGCCGCGCGCTTTTTGCATCTTCCATGAGTGCTCCTCGGGTTCGGTCTTGAAGAGCCAGTGGGACGGGCCGGACTCGGCAGCAGCCGGCTCTGCAACCGGCGGCGCGGACGCGGCCTTGGCTTTTTTGGGCATCGTAGGGGGCTCCTGAGCTTCAGAGAGCATGGCTGCGCCACTGTGGCGGCGAATGAGCCGGCGATCAAGGCGTTGCGAGCCTCCAAATGCAAGCGGGTGCGCGGGGGCTTGCGTTCGACACGTGAGCCGCTATATCGGCGTCATTGATCTCGGTCCTTCGCCACGAGCACGCCCATGAGCAGCGACACCCAGACCGCTCCACAGACGCACCCTTTCCAGGCCGAGGTAGCCGAGCTGCTGAGCCTCATGGTGCACGCCGTCTACTCCGAAGGCGACATCTTCCTGCGCGAGCTGATCTCGAACGCTTCCGACGCCTGCGACAAGCTGCGCTACGAGGCGATCGCGAGCCCCGCACTGCTGGGAGATGCCGGACCGCTCGTCATCCGCCTCACGCCCGACACCGGGGCCGGCACGCTGACGGTCGCCGACACCGGCATCGGCATGGACCGCCAGGAGCTGATCGACAACCTCGGCACCATCGCCCGCTCGGGCACGCGCGCCTTCATGAGCCGTCTTGCCGAAGCCAAGGACGGCACCGGGCTGATCGGCCAATTCGGCGTTGGCTTCTATTCGGCCTTCATGGTCGCGGACCGGATCGAGGTGACGAGCCGCCGAGCAGGGGCGAGCGAAGCCTGGGTGTGGCGTTCCTCGGGCAGCGCGGGCTTCGAGGTGGTCGCCGCCACCAAGGAGCAGGCCGACCGGGTGCCGCGCGGAACCGAGGTCGTGCTGCACCTGAAGCCTGATGCGAAGCGCTATCTCGAGGCGCACACGATCGAGCGCACCGTCCGCACCTACTCGGACCACATTCTCTTCCCCATCGAGCTGGCCGGCGGCAAGGACGGGCCGCGCCAGATCAATGCCGCCAGCGCCATCTGGCAGCGCCCCAAGTCAGAGATCACGCCGGAGGACTACACGCAGGCCTACCGCACGATCGCGGGCGCGTTCGACGAGCCGGCCATGACGCTGCACTACAGGGCCGAGGGTCGCCAATCGTATGCCGTGCTGCTGTTTGCGCCGTCGGAGCGACCCTTCGACTTGTTCGACCCCGCGCGCAAGGGCCGGGTGAAGCTCTACGTGCGCCGCGTCTACATCACGGACGATGCCGACCTGCTGCCCTCGTATCTTCGCTTCGTGCGCGGCGTCATCGACAGCGAGGACCTGCCGCTCAACATCTCGCGCGAGATGCTGCAGAACAATCCGCAGGTGGCCCAGATTCGCAAGGCCGTCACCGGCCGCGTCATCACCGAGCTGGAGAACCTGGCCGGCAATGACGCCGAGCGCTTCGGCAAGGTCTGGGAGGCGTTTGCCAGCGTCATCAAGGAGGGGCTGTACGAGGATTACGAGCGGCGCGACCAGCTGCTGGCGTTGGCCCGATTTGCGACCACGACGGTGGGTGGCGCGCGCACGCTCAAGCAGTACGTGGCCGACCTGAAGCCGAACCAAACCGCCATCTACTACCTCGTCGGCGACAGCGTGGAGCGCTTGAAATCGAACCCGAAGCTGGAAGCTGCCCGCGCGCGCGGCATCGAGGTGCTCCTGCTCACGGACCCCGTCGACGCGTTCTGGACCTCGCAGCAGCCCGGCTTCGAGGGCAAACCTCTCAAGTCGCTGAGCCAGGGGGACGTGGACTTCGGCCTTGTTCCTCTGCTCGACGACAAGCCCAAGACCGACGCCGACGCCAAGACGGCTTCGGTGGACGATGCCGTGATCGTTGCGGCGGTCAAAGGGGCTCTCGGCGAGCGCGTTTCCGACGTGCGCGCATCGCAGCGGCTGACCGACAGCGCGGCCTGCCTGGTGGCGCAAGGATCGGGCCCCGATCGCGAGCTCGAGCGCCTGCTCGCCCGGCAGAACCGCGAAACGGCGTCGAAGCCGATCCTCGAGATCAACACGCGTCACCCGATTGTCAGGGCCGTGTCCGACGCCAAGCTGGGGGCGCGCGATGCCGACGTGGTGGACCTGGCGGAATTGCTGCTCGACCAGGCCCAGATCCTGGACGGCGAGGTGCCCGCCGATCCGGCGGCCTTCGCAACCCGCATGAACCGCCTCATCGCCCGCGGGCTCGCCGCGCCTCAGTAGCCCCGCGTCCAGTCGATGACGTTGCGCAGGGGCCGGCCGTCGAGGTAGGCGCGCAGGTTGTCGCAGAAGATGTCGATGGCGCCGTGGCGCTCCTCGTCGCTGATGCTGGAGATGTGCGGCGTGATCAGAACGCGCGGGTCCGACCACAGTTGCGCCAGGGGCGGGTGCTCGAACTCTCCGACATAGACGTCGAGGGCGGCGCCGCGCAGGTGGTTGCGCGCCAGCGCGTCGGCCAGGGCCTCTTCATCGACGATCTCGCCGCGGGCGACATTGACCAGCACGGCTCCCGGCTTCATGGCGGCAAAGCGCTGTGCGTTGAACAGACGCGTCGTCTCGGGCGTCCACTGGCAGCAGATCGCCACGAAATCGCTGGACGGCAGGAACCGGTCGAGATCGCCGGGGCCGCCGAGCTCGCTGAACCCGGCGGGCAGGGGCGCGCGCGGATCGGGCTGCCGGCGGGTGCCGACGACTCGCATGCCGAGCGCGGAGCACAGCCGGCCGACATCGAGACCGATGCCGCCGGCACCGACGATGCAGGCGGTCTTACCCTGCACGAGGATCGGCCGATAGGCGCGAAAGCCGAACTCGCCGGCGCTGCGGTCGGCCGCGGCCCGGTGCAGGCCCTTGGCGAAATGCAGCATGCTGGCCACCGCGTATTCCGCGATCTGCAGCGTGTTGCCGACGCCGCGCGAGGTCGTCACCACCACGTCGCTGCCCCACAGGTCGCCCTTGATCAGGTTGCTGGCACCCGCCGGCCGCTGATGGAACCACTTGAGCTTCGGCGCCCTGGCGCGCATGTCGAGCACGAACGGAAAGCCGCCGAGGACCACCTCCGCCGCGGCGAGCAGCTTGTCACGCTCCTCGCGGGTGCCGTGGCCGTTGGCGTTGGGCCCGAGATAGCGCGCCGACGTGAACGCCGGCCACGTCTCCCGGATCTCCCCGTCATACCAGCCACCCGCGTCGGTGAGCCGTATACCCAGATCCACCGCCTCGATCCGCGCACGCTCCGCGGCGCTCGTACGCTGCATGGCCAGGATGTTGATGATGCGCATGGATGCTCCCTTGCTCGGCGCCACGACGCGGCAGCGCGTAGGTTGGGTCCAGCGTAGCGCCGACCCAACACAATTCAAGGATGACCGCGCCTTTGCCTCGGATCACTACTGACACCCGACCCAACCTAAGCCTGCGCTTCGTAGCGTACGCCGGCATCGCTCGTGGTCCGACCGTTGAAGCTCGCTGCCTGCCGTTGTGGGTCACGGCTTGGCACCCAGTCGCTTCAGGCCGTCAAAGCTCGACTGCAGCGATGGATCTTTCAGCAGCGCTTGGCGGAAATCGCTGATTGCCTCGTTGCGCTTCTTCATCGCTTCGAAAATATGCGCGCGTGTGTCGAGGGCAGCGGCATCGTCGGCAGCCAACTCGAGCGCGCGTTGCACGTCGGCCATGGCCTGGACTTTGTCCCCGGCCTGCAAATATGCCCAAGCCCGACCGTTGTAGGCCTTGGCGTACCTCGGATTGAGGCTGATCGCTTGGCCGTGGTCGGCTACCGCGCGGGCGAAGTCACCCTTGCGCCCGCTGGCAATGCCGCGATTGAAGTAGGCTGCCGCGTATTTCGGGTTCAGCTGTATTGCCTTGGTGCAGTCGGCAATGGCGGCATCATAGTCGCCCTTCGATGTGAAATCGGCGCAGCGGCTGTTGTAAGCGATCGCAAAACCCGGGTCGATCTCGATTGCCTTGGTGTGATCGGCAATGGCAAGGTCGTAGTTGCCGGCGGCACGATAGCCGTTGCCTCGGTGATTGTAGGCAACGACGTTCATGGGCTGCTGACGAAGCAGTTCCGTGCAGGCCCGTATCGAGGTCTCCCGATCTTTCGCTTGCACGCAAGCTCTGGCGTCGTCCGCGCGCGCTGGTGCAGCAAGAACGGCGGCCAGAACCGCCAATGCTACGGTCGACGTATGCGACATAGACAAGTCTCCAGGACCGGCCGCACCTCAGCGCGCGAAGCAAGGTAGCACGTCATCCTGCCCGCCCGATCCGCGATCAGCCGAAGGCGATTCGGCCGCGAATGGCGTAGGTTGGGCCCACCCCGGCGAAGGCCGGGGCCCGACCCAACGCAATTCAAGATTGGCCATGCCTTGCGCTGGTTCATTGCTGACACTCGACCCAACTACAGGCTGCATGGCCAGGATATTGATGGCGCGCATGGATGCTCCCTTCTGGGCGCCACGTTCGGCACAAATGGCCAGCTCGTCAGCCTACGTGTATCCTTATCGCCCTTGGTAACTCGCCACTGCTCGCTCCAGACAAGCAACTGCCCGGGTGAGCGACGGCGCTCGACCCGTCTTGATCACTCGGCGCACATCCCAAAATTCATCTATGAACTCCTGCAGCCGAGCGGCGTACAAAGGTCCAGTAAGGCGACCAGAATCGCGTGCTGGCAGTAGATCCATCCTCATTTCTCGGGAACGCGACCTTCTCGCCAGGGCCAGCAATTGATCTTTGGGATCCTCGAGTTCCTCGGGTGCTGCAGGGACGTGTGCCCGATTGAGTTGCAGCCAATCCGCGAGTGCGGATGCGTCGGCCATGAGCCATGCCTCTATGGATCGTACGACGACTCGAAAGCAGATGAATTTGGATTTTGCTGGAAGCTTTTCCTGCACAAGCAACGGCGCGCAGTCGGCGTCTTGGTCCAGGTCTCTCAGGACCAAAAATGGCTCATATTCTGCAGCTGCATTGTAAGCAGCCAGTTTGCCGTCAAGCCGGTCCTTGCCTGACGCGCTCTTCTGGCGTCTCGAATAATCGGGCCCAGGTTCCGCACCCACGGCAACGATAAGCGCCTTGGCTGCAGCCCGATCAGTTGGGCCTTCGGCCCAGAACAGAACTCTAGTTGGAGACGACATCAAAAGAGCTGAGTTGATCTATGTTCGTGGGTCGCACCTCGGGCATGACGGCTTCGCCCAGATTGAGGCCCTTCTCCACCAGAGTACGCATGTTCTTGTTGTCGCTGGCCGTCTCAATCTCGGTGCCGTTCTCCGTTGGCACCAACCGATGAACCTCATCGAGTCCCAACCCTTGATCATTGAGCATGGCCTCAGAGTGTGTCGTAACGATCACCTGTCGGTTGGAACGCTTTTGAGCGCGCGCGATCAATACCGGGAGCTGTTCTACGATTGCGTCGTGCAGCGATAGTTCCGGTTCTTCCAGGAGCAGTGGTCCCGCATCTCGCTCGCCAATCGCCCACAGGAAGCCGATGAGCCGCAACGTTCCATCGGAGAAGACTTCCTCCGTGTGGAACGCCCCTCTCGGTCGCCAATGCTTGTAGCGCGCCTTCAAGTGGGGCCGACCCAGTTCATCGTCCTCCAATGCAAGGTCCTCGAACTGAGGGACTGCAATCTGCAGAGCCCTATTGATTTGCCTCAGACGCGCGTCGCGAGATTTTTTTGTGATGGCCTTCATCCGAGCAAGAAGATCGCCACCGAATGGATCATCCTCAGAACTCACAGCACGTCGAGAGTCTCTAACGATCTGAGGGACCACATGCAGATAGCGGACGCTTCGAAAAAAGCCCGCGACTTCTCTGAACGCCTCGTTTTGCTGAACTTGTTGAAGATGCGTCTGTGTCAACAAGACGGGATCGGATTTGTCCGGATCATTGGGTCGCGTCAAAAGCGGCGCGCTATTCTTTGCAACTAGTTCACTGACGACGGCCGGCACCCTCAGAACTTTGTGCCGATTGAATTTGACTGCATAACTCCAGAGTTTGGGGTTGGCATCGGTGCCGATATCAACGGCGATCTCGATGTCCGTATTGCTCGTCGCCTGAACACAACGCAGAGATGAAATTCCACCGCGGCTCTCCACCGCAGGCGCCAACCCGTTGAGCGAGACATCGCGAAGAAAGCGGAAGGCGTCGAGCAAATTTGACTTGCCGGCCGCATTGGGCCCGACAAAGAACGCGCGGGACGAAAGCTTCGCCTCGGCGTTCTTGAAGTTGCGCCAGTTCTGCAGCCGGATGCTCGTAAAGCGCATATTCGTTCCTAAGCCAGCTCTGATATTGCTTACCCCTGATCTCATCCCAGGCACAACATATCACATCCCAAACACCCCGAACCGCATCTCCGGGATCGGCGCGTTCAGCGCCGCCAACCGGGCCAGCCACACCACTCGCCGTATCTCCCCCGCGGTCATCGTTTCGGCAACCGCTCGAAGGTCGGCAGGCCGTCGGGGATTTGATGGAACGGCTGCTTGTCCACCGTGTAGATCGCCATCTGCGGCTCACCGAACAGGCTCGGATCATCGAGCGTCCCGACTTTCAAGATTACAGCCGGTAGGCCCGGCCGCCGAGTGACGAGATGCGTGCCGCATTCGGCGCAGAACTCCCGCGTCACGGGCTTTTCCAGATCGCTGCGCGTGAATGTCTTCGGCGTCCCCTTGGTATACTTGACGCCCCCGGGCGGCATGAGGATAAACATGTTCGGCGCGCCGCCGCTGATATATTGGCACTCGCGGCAGTGGCATTGCGCTCTCAGCGTCGGCTCGCCTTCGGCCACGTAGCGCACCTGGCCGCAATAGCATCCGCCTTGCAGCTTCATGGCATCCTCCGGATTTCGTCACCTGCATTCTGACGTAAGCGGTCTCTGGCGTAGGTTGGGTCAAGCGAAGCGCAGACCCAACACAATTCAAGGACGACCATGGCTTGCGTTGGGTCAGCGCTGACGCTCGACCCAACCTACGGGCTCGTCACATCCGAAACACCCCGAACCGCATATCCGGGATGGGCGCGTTCAGCGCCGCCGACAGCGCCAGGCCGACTACGCGCCGCGTCTCGCTCGGAGCAATGATCCCATCGTCCCACAGCCGCGCGGTGGCGTAGTAGGGGTGCCCCTCGCGCTCGAAATTCTCCAGCACCGGCTTCTTGAAGGCGGCCTCCTCCGCGGGGCTCCAGGTCTTGCCCTCGGCCTCGATGTTCTCGCGCCGCACGGTTGCCAGCACACCGGCTGCCTGAGGCCCGCCCATCACGGAGATGCGCGCATTCGGCCACGTAAAGAGAAAGCGTGGGCTATAGGCGCGCCCGCACATGGCGTAGTTGCCGGCGCCGTAGCTGCCGCCGATGATGACGGTGATCTTCGGCACCTGCGCGCAGGCCACCGCCGTCACCATCTTGGCGCCGTCCTTGGCGATGCCGCCGGCCTCCGCCGCCTTGCCCACCATGAAGCCCGTGATGTTCTGCAGGAACAGCAGCGGGATCTTGCGCTGGCAGGCCAGCTCGATGAAGTGCGCGGCCTTCAGCGCGGTCTCGGAATAGAGGATGCCGTTGTTGGCCAGGATCGCCACGGGCAGCCCCTCGATGTGGGCGAAGCCGGTGACCAGCGTCTGCGCGTAGTTGGCCTTGAACTCGTCCATCTCGGAAGCGTCGACCATGCGGGCGATCAACTCGCGCGTGTCGTACTGCGTCATCAGCGAGGCCGGGATGACGCCGTCGATCTCGGCCGGGTCGTAGGCGGGAGCGCGCGGGTCACGCTGCACGACGTCGACCTTCTTCACCGTATTCAGGTTGGCGACGATGTTGCGCACGGTCTCCAGCGCGTGCTCGTCGTTGAGCGCGTAGTGATCGGCCACGCCCGACTGGCGGGTGTGCACCTCCGCCCCACCCAGCTCCTCGGCGCTGACCGTCTCGCCGGTCGCCGCCTTCACCAGCGGCGGTCCGCCGAGGAAAATCGTGCCCTGCTTGCGCACGATGATCGATTCATCCGACATGGCCGGCACGTAGGCGCCGCCCGCCGTGCACGAGCCCATCACGCAGGCGATCTGCGGCACGCCGAGCGAAGACAGCGTGGCCTGGTTGTAGAAGATGCGCCCAAAGTGCTCGCGGTCGGGAAACACCTCGGTGTGCTGTGGCAGGTTGGCGCCGCCCGAGTCCACCAGGTAGATGCAGGGCAGCCGATTCTCGCGCGCGATCTCCTGGGCGCGCAGGTGCTTCTTCACCGTCATGGGGAAATAGGTGCCGCCCTTGATGGTGGCGTCGTTGCACACGATCACGCACTCGCGCCCCGAGATGCGCCCCACGCCCGTGATGATGCCGGCCGCGTGGATGTCGCCCGAGTAGAGCCCGAGCGCCGCCAGCGGCGACAGCTCCAGGAACGGCGAGCCCGGATCGATCAGCCGCAGCACGCGCTCGCGCGGCAGCAGTTTTCCGCGCGCGACGTGGCGCTCTCTCAGCCTCTCCGGTCCTCCCGCCGCGGCCTCGGCCCGCTTGGCGGCCAGGTCCGCCACCAGCGCCCGCATGGCCGCGCTGTTGGCCTTGAACTCGTCGGAGGAGGTGGAAATTGACGTGTTGATCTTGAGCATTCACTTTCGCTCCAACTGTCGTCTCGCCCGGATCACGCAGAGCCGGTGGGCCAGGCCACGAGTTCCACCTTCCTACACCCCGAGGATGCCAACCACGTCATGGTGACACTACGACTTGACGTCCTCCAGGCGAGTTCCCCTGCCGGCGCGAAGGCTCTTGCGCGCACTTTCGATGCGCCGAAGAAAGCGCTCATCGTGCTGCAACCGGTATTCAAACCACTCCTCTTCGGACTTGAAACCAATAAGTATGCCCGCCGGCTTGCCGTGCCGTGTGATGACGATGTCCTGCTTCTCGGCTTCGCGAAGTAGGTGCGAGAGGTCGTCCTTCGCCTCGGACAGCGGAACTTCCTTCATTCGCGAGTTTCGAACTGGGTCAACCATGCATCAGCCTCCGATTTTGCCACGATCGCCAATATCTCGACGGTCTCGCCGGACACGTCGTAGAACACACGAATGTCTCCGACGCGAAGTCTGTATTGAGGTTGGCGCAGGCCGCGCAGTCGCTTGATGCGACTGCGGCTCGTTTTTCTCGGCTCGTGCCTCAGGTGGGTTTCGAGGGCGTCGCGCAACTCGGCGCGCAGGTGCGCTTTGAACCTCTTGAGATCCTCGATGGCCTGCGGAGCCAAGACAATAGCGAAGGGCATTCTGGCTAGATGATAGCCAAAATCCGCGCCACGTCAAATGCGAGCTGCGAGCTGGAAACTGCCATCGCCCGCTGCCGCGGAGTTGGATCGCTAGGTCTTCCCGTGGTCCTGCTTGGCTTCGCCCGGCTCGGTCGGCCCGCCGGCGTCCTTCCACGCCTTGAAGCCACCCAGCACATGGGCGACCGGCTTGAGGCCCATGTCCTGTGCCGTCTTGGCGGCGAGCGCCGAGCGCAGACCCCCGGCGCAGAAGAACACGAACTTCTTGTCCTCGCTGAAGATCGGCTTGAAGTAGGGGCTCTCCGGGTCGATCCAGAACTCCAGCATGCCGCGCGTCATGCGGAAGGCGCCGGGCACTTTGCCGTCGCGCTCCAGCTCGCGCGGATCGCGCAGGTCGACCAGCACCACGTCCGGGCGCCCCGCCAGCTTGACCGCGTCGGCGGCCTCGATCTCCTCGATCTCCCGCTTGGCGGCCTCTACCATCGACTTCACGCTCTTGGTGATCTTCTGCGGCACCGCTGTCCTCCAATTCAAGGATGCACCACGGGCCCAGCCGAAGGCCACGCCCACATGGCCCTAGTCGTACGCCAGACGCCCTTCCACCGCCATGTTTTGATGGCTGTGTGACCGGCGAATCTGGTAGCACCCGCCTATGCTTGCGCGCTTTTCCGTCCTCGCCGCACTTCTCCTCCTGGCCTCCTGCGCGGCGGTGCCGGGCTACTCCCCGCCGCCCCTGGACGACAAGAAGCCCAAGTCCAGCTTCGGCAAGGCGCTCGAAAGCGGCGATGTCGATGGGGATGGGCGCTACGAGATGAGCGCCACCGAGAAGCAGATGGACTGCAAGCGCCTCACCGGCTCGATACAGATCGGCATAACCCGCCTCAGAGATGCCATCGGCCGCGAGGAGCCGTCGGCCGTATCGTCCACGGCACAGAAAATGAAGACGTCGGTGTTCGGCGGATCGGCCCAATCGGCGGATCGGCAAGGCGTCTACGCGCGCGAGCGCGCCAAGCTCGACGCCTACAACAGCGAGCTCGGCGCCAAGGGCTGCCCGATGATCGACATCGACGCCGAGTTGGCGCGCCCGGCGGAAGGCCCGAAGAAATATTAGAGCAGGATCGCTTCAGATTGAATCACATCGCCACGAATGCAACGTCGCGGCTGAAGCGTGAATCCTGCCCAGTGCTTCCATCAGGAACGATCTCCCTCTAGCGGCCCGTCCTCTTGGCGCCGCACGCGCGCTTCGTTCCCCCTCATGAGGGAAGGCTCGCGGGTGGATGGCGCAAAGCCGCGATCCCGGCAATAATGGATGGACTATCGTCGGCGCTCTGCAGTGAGCCACATGCCGACGGCACCACTACCAGCCGAACAGCCGGCTCAAACAAAAAGTATCCTGATTACGTACGATGCTAAGCCACTTTTTTGGTGGTCAGGCCCGCC
>JRHI01002867.1_pt1 | contig 11044 bp, 7 predicted proteins | sample 215371 | NCBI WGS metagenome assembly JRHI01 (sample SAMN02929681, study PRJNA255918) | sediment metagenome | biome: cave system; feature: Ice Cave; material: Sediment; isolation source: sediment from deep within a dark volcanic ice cave with no known source of... ... | reverse complement strand
AGGGTCCCCACCCCACTCAACCCAGCCCCCGTCCCTACTGTTTGGAAACGTTCTGCAAAAAAGCCACGGGCATCCCTTGTCCCGCATCAGTGAAGCTACTCGTAAAAATGCTGAGTGCCTGTCCAGGATCAGGCGCAGTCAGTACCTCGATGCGGGTGATCCATTTGACCCATTCAAAGCCGCGATGACCAGGGGCGACTAGACGAAGGGGAAAGCCGTGTTCGTAGGAGAGCGGTTCGTCGTCGATGTGGGTTGCTAGGAGGGCTGTATGTGCTTCTTCTAGTGGCAAGCTCCAACGGTAGCTCGTTACGGAGATGAAACTGACTGCATAGGCATCTGCATGGAGGGTGGTGGCATCGAGCAAACGGCCAATGCGGATGCCTCGCCAACGCTGGGTGCTGTAGAAGCCACCGGTACAATCGAGCGTTGCTTCTAATTCATCATTCGCTGAAGTAAGTTCGTCGTAGGTGAAGGTGCGGGGATTGGTGACGGCACCGCCAAGCGAGAGATGCCAGGTCTGTGCATCGATTGGGTGCGGCTGATCGGCGACCCAACTGGAGGTGGGGAAGATGTTCCCTGCGTAGCTGTCCATTTCGCGTGAGCCAGTGAAGCGCTCTTTGGCATCTGGGAGATGCAGGGCACTGGTGATGAGTTGCTGTCCCGGCCAGAGGGCCACGCTCCCAAGCAGTAGAGCACCGAAATGCAGGGCCTTGCGCCTTCCGAACACGTCGCGTTTGCGGAGCCGTTTGGCACGTGCGAACATATGGGATAGGATGACCGCGGTGAGCGCGAAGCTCAAGGTGATATGCCAGTTTAGCAGATTGAAGCCAGCGAAAGACCACTCGCCGCCTTCTGCCCACCAGATGCCAGCTCCGAGCGTTAGTGCGACAAGCAGTAGTGGCAGTGCTCCTAAGATAGTGCGGCGATCCCAACGCCGAGGATGGATGAGCCGAGGCCAGACGCGCCGTAGCTTGCCCCACAGGAGTAGTAGCAGCCAGATGCCCGCTATGGCATGGAGCACGAAGACGAACTGCTCTTGCGGCAACCCGCTGATCAGGCTGACAATGCCAGTCGTGAATGCGAGAGTGGTGGTGAGTGCAATGCTCCAATCTGTGAGGCGTGGGGACATAGAGATTATCCTTTGATGGGATTGTAATGCTCGCTCTTGATCAAAAAGCTCATTTCCAATGACACTCGTCAGTTGCATCATATCATATGCACCATCCTATTTCATATACAAAAAAAACCTACTGTAGCGTCTTTATATCAAGAACCGCAACTCTATTGTAACGAGCACGGCTATTGCTACGATGTACCTCGTAAGAGATAGTCGCAGAACTATATTGAGGAGAAACTAATGGCAGATAGACTTCCTATCGTGGGTCCTTATCGTATGATCGCAACCAGTGACGGACAACAGGTCCCTTTTTACATCGTCTCCTTCGATGACAAGATTATTTGTCAGGACCCACAGACACGTGGGGAGCTTGTGGAGAAGGCACAAGATGCGACGTATACCGATATCTTTCTGTTCTCGCATGGGTGGAATAACGATTGGACTGTGGCACACAATAGTTATGATAGCTTCATTGATAACTATATCAAGATGCAACAGACGCATGCCCTTCCCTCTTCACGCCCTATGCATCCTCTGATGGTCGGCATCTTTTGGCCGAGTATTGTGCTTGTGTCACCTGATGAACTGAATCCTGGTTTCGCAGGTGATGGAGATCCACAAGTTTTATTTACGCAGGTTGCGCAAGAGCGTCAGCAAGTGCAATCGCTGGCGGACCTGATACCTCCTGAGAGTCGTGAGCGTTTTTATACGCTCACACAACAAGTGCAAGGGTTAAGCCAGGACGATGCGCTGGAACTTGCGGGTATGTTGGCCTCGCTCTATAGCGGTGGCGGTGGTAATGAACTTCCCACAGGAAATGCTCCCACACCTGAAGACATTGTGAATACGTGGCGCAAAGTTGCTCAGAATTTAGGTGCAACAGAGAACACAACTGGCACGTTCAAGTTTGCTCATAACACGGGCGGTGGCCCAGTAGCGGCGGGAGGTCTCGATTTCTTGGATCCCAGGTGGATTGTGCGCTTGGCAACGGTCTTACAAATGAAGGACCGTGCTGGCGATGTGGGTGCTAAGGGTGTGGGTCCTTTGTTGATTGATCTGCTCACAAAAAATCCAACGGCGCGTGTCCACCTGATAGGCCATTCTTATGGCTGCAAAGTGCTACTGTCAGCACTCTGCTATCAAGAGTTGCCGCGTCCGGTTCATTCATTGCTGCTTTTGCAAGCGGCCATCTCGTATCTGTGTTTTGCGCAGGATGCTACAGGCAATGGACAACCAGGAGGATATAGAATTGCTCTGCAACGTGTTAAAGGGACCATTATGACAACGTTTAGTTCGGAGGATATGCCACTCTCGCAGTTGTTCCAATGGGCTGTGACACGGCCATCAGACATAGGTGAAATGAACATAGGCGGTGAGGCGCCAAGCCGTTATGCGGCTTTAGGTGGATATGGACCGGGTGGGTGTGACGCGGATTGCAAGGTTATTCCTATAAAAAGTATTGGGGATGCATACGATATGGGGGCTGATGCGCCCAAAATCTATGCTCTCAATGGTGCGAATGCCATTCATGGTCATACGGATATAGATAATCAATATACGTGGTGGGCATTGTACGAGCAGGTTATCAACTGATACAAGGTGAGCGTCATCAGCGGACGACCACAAGGGTCCCCACCCCTCCCATCGCGCCGCCCCCGTCCCTACTGATGAAGGTGTACAAAATTTGTTGGTGCCCATTCATGTATGAATGAATAAAGGAGGCGTATATGAGTTTACCTACAACATTGACCATCAATGCCTGGACTGGCGAGAGCGTCGCGTCAAGCAACGTTTCAACACATATCCTGGAGTGGTTGCTGGGAACAGAGTTTCCCAAAGGGAAAGGGACTTTGGTGCCAAAAGACCCTAGCCTCGCGGATTGGCAAGACCCCGGTGTTGGTTGGGGACTTGTGCTTCCCTATCGTAAGGACCTTACTCCTGCACAGCTGGCTACGGGTGACGATGCTCCTGAACCTATACGCGCCTTGCTCAAGGCACGCGATAATGCGCCAGTCTACCGCTATCTGCCGGATTCTCCATATCGTTTTACTCTGCTCAGGAATTATACCACTGGACAAGATATCACCATCAGCACGTTGACTCCTAATGGTGTTGCGGCTGGTGCGCTTCCGTATTACTTACTCATATATGGCACGCCTGCCGAGATACCCTGGGAACTGCAATATGTGCTCAATACTGCCCGTGCAACGGGACGGCTCGACCTGACAGGCAATGCCTTGGCAAACTATGTTCAGGCTCTGCTTACGAATTGGCAGGATGCATCGGCACAGATCGATCAAGCGGTGGTGTGGGCTGTGGACTTTGGCGAAGGTGATATGACACGGTTGATGCGTAATGCTATCGCAAAAAAAATCTACGATAAATGGTGCAGTGATGCTACCTTACAGGGGAAGGCGGTGTTTATTGATGGCGCTGTCAATCAAGCACTACAAGCTACTGCCAGCAATCTCTATACGACGCTTGGTACGCATAAGCCTGCTCTAGTCGTGACAACGAGTCATGGCATGACAGGACCACTCGACAATTTGACCGTAATGAAGGCACAGCTGGGTCTCCTCGTAGATCAAGACCGCCAATTACTGGACCCTAACCAACTCTTGGCGGGGTGGCAGCCGGATGGGGCAATCTGGTATGCGCATGCATGTTGTTCGGCAGGTAGTGCAGCGACAACGGCTTATGATGGTCTGTTAGATGCAGGTTCGACCATTGATAGAGTGCTTAAAGGTGTAGCTGCTCTAGGGTCGCTTGTGGCGCCTCTGCCTGACGCGCTGCTTGGAGCAAAGAAACCCCTACGAGCCTTTATTGGTCATGTAGAGCCTACCTTTGATTGGACACTGATGCAACAGGCAACCGGCCAGTTTCTTACTAGCGAGCTGCCACACATCCTCTACCACAATGTATACACTCAGGAGCCAATTGGTTTGGCATTTTATGAATACTATAGACCGATTGGCACTTTAGAGAGCCAATATGAGGAAGATAAGACTATTCAAAACGCCAATACGGCAGATATGCGCGATACGTTGCTTTCTTGTCAACTATCCTCGCGTGATATACGAAGTATGGTGATTCTGGGAGACCCGACTGCCATCTTGCCTCCGTTACCATAAAGGAGCACGTATGACAACCTGGACGTGGATGATCTATATGGCTACTAACAATGATGCAGAGTTTGCTGGCGAGCAATGTATTGTGAATATAGAAACAGCTGTAGCAAAGGCGGCAGCAAATAGCACTGCGAATAATGTCCGTGTCCTGATACAACAGGCAACTTCTACGGGTAGTGTACGGCGTATTATAGGAGCGAAGCCTGAGATTGTGAGTGATCTGGGACAGGTCGATTCAGGCGATTCGGCAACGATGCTCGACTTTGTGTGTTGGGCGGCGGCAACTGCGCCAGCTCAACGCTATGCGCTGATTATCTGGAGTCATGGCAGTGGCTGGCAACCAGACGAAACGGCACAGCCTGCGGCAACTCCTCCTCCGGCGGTTGTGATACAGCCCCAAGTAGTATCATCGACTCAACCGATGCCCCTTGCTCCATTGCCGTCGGTTGAGCCTCAGCCAACTTCTGCTGTTGGGTCAACAAATTTTACAAGAGGAATTCCACTATCTGCCCTCGAAGCGGCACATCCTGTACCTACAACTTCATCTGCCAGCGAGACTGTTCCTGGTGATGGATCAAGTGTACTCTTCTCGTCTACTAAGCGCCGCATACTGGAACTTCCTACCAAACCTGAACGGGCGATAGCTTTTGATGATGGTACTGGTCACTCGCTGGATACGATTGAGTTAGGTAATGTAATGAAAGGTGTGATGCAGATACTTGGTCAACCAGTTGACCTGCTAGGGATGAACGCTTGCCTGATGAGTAGCATTGAGGTTGCTTATCAGATGCGCTCGTATGCGCGGCTCTATGTAGGCTCTGAGAAGCCGATGCCCGACGATGGTTGGCCTCATGGCGATATTCTGTCTGGTTTGATGAATCAATCGGATATAGATACTATCTCTTTAGGCAAGTTAGTGATAGAGAAGTATTGTGCGTACTTTAGCCTATCGGGGCCACATGCGGTATCGGGTACCACCTTAACAGCTCTGCAACTTGCAGGTATTGAGCATGTGGCAAGTGCCGTCGGTGCCTTTGCTAATGCTCTACAAAAAGGTATGGGTACTCAGTCCAATGCAACCTGGAAGGCCCAACGTGCAACTCTTTCATGTGGCTTCCAATTGTATGATCTGATGAGTTTTTGCCGCGCTCTGATTGTACAACCGGGTGTTGCTGCTGAGATAGTTACTGTTGCTCAGGCAGTATGCACTGTGTTAGCTGACCCGGCATTTTTGATAGAATTTGGTCATGTCGATCAGCAAGATACTGCGGGTGGTGTGTCTACATATCTGATGCAACCTCATCCAGGAAAGAGAATCTCGCCCTCCTATGCCGAGACAGATTACGCGAAGGCGACGGGTTGGGGTGCGTTTCTAGCAGCATACCATACCGCATTTGGATGCTAATCAGTAGGGCGGCTCTTGGGGCCGCTTTCTGCCTGCTAGGAGACATTTTTCCAGAGGCGAGGGTGGCCTCAAGAGCCGCCCTAGTGGTTAGTTCACAAGGAGCTTTGACATGCAATATGTTGATATGGTCATTGAAGCGTCCAATGCAACGCTCACGCTGACTGCCAATAACCAACGCACAGGAACGTTTCAAATACGGGTCTTCAGTTGTCCTGTGGGGGAGATGAAGCCTGAAGAAGCTGTCCTTATTCCGTATGACGACAAACAATTACAAGGTGATATAGAGCAACTCGATCAGCGTAGTCTGGATCAGGCGGGGATGATCGTATTTGGGCGTAAATTGGCGGATTCGCTCTTGCCAGTAGCACAACCGGGAACTGCTACTAGCATGCGAGACCTGTATACAAGAAGTTTGCAAAAGATTGGTCAAGATACTGGCCTCCGTCTTTGTTTGCGGATGCCACCGCAGTTGGCGGCTCTTCCTTGGGAGTATACGTATGTAGATGCGCCAGGTGGGGGTAATGGCACAGAGGGCTTCCTGGCATTGAATCGACGCGTATCAATTGTGCGCCATGAACCATTGGATGCACCAGCTGTGTCTGCGAGTATGGCCGGTCCAGTCAAGGTAGTAGTGGCACTAGCTTCGGTGGCAGACCTTCCTTCATTGAATCTGACGGCAGAAAAGGGATACTTACAGCAGGCTTTGCAAGGTCAGGCCGAACTGAATGTTGTGTATCTAGATAACGCTACTCTGGATACCTTACAAGGAGCTATGGCTGGGGGTGCAGGCGTGTTTCATTTTGCTGGACATGGTGCTTTCCCTATAGATATGGGACCTATGCCTGGAACATACGTTGGAACAGGCTTGTTGGCCCTGGCTGATAAAAACATTGATGCTGGACAAATCGGCATATTACTGGGCAACCACGGCATACGACTCGCGGTCCTTGGTGCCTGTGAAACTGGCAGACGTGATGGTTTGAATGAATGGAGCAGTTCTGCACTGGCATTGGTGAAAGAGCAGGTGCCAGTTGTGATCGCAAACCAGTTCACTATACGTGATCGTTGTGCTCTTGAGTTCCATAGGCAGTTCTATCATGCTGCGATTGTTGGTGGCTTGAGCATTGAGGAGGCGGTAAGCGCCGGACGTATTGCTGCGTATTTGGCTGAGCCAGGTGGACGTGATTGGGGGTCGCCAGTGCTTTATCTGCGTGGCGCTGACAGCCAACTTTTTACAGGCTCAACAGATGACGCAACACGTGAGCAGGCCCGTAACAATGTACCTTCTATCATTAGAAGCGATATGTTGACGTGGGATGAATTGTTGAAGCGATCTCAAGTAGGTCCACAGCGCTTATTAGGAACATCAAAGCGTCCTGGGGTATTTATCCCTGACCTCTATGTTCATCGTAGCGAGATTGAAGATGCACTCAATGCGTTTCTGACGAGCGATGCTGCAATGTGCATCGTTGTAGGTGACTCTGGCATTGGTAAGACTAATATGCTTGCTGCATGGATGATGGCGTTACAAGTACCAAGCAATGCTGTCTTCTTTTACGATTGTATCAGCTTTCTCAGCGCCGATATTGTGTCTGAAGTGGCTCGGAATCTTTCTCCTGGCCTGCCGAATGAGTTATCCACGGCTCTTGAGCGTGTGAGCAGTTTGGCAGCTCAGCAAGGGAAACAATGCGTCTTGATTTTCGATGGTATCAGCCAATTTCATGACGGGACTACTATGAGCACAGAGACGTTGATTAAGAATATAAACGATTTTGTGAGGCAATTACCGCATCAAAATAAAAATATACGTGTTGTGGTGAGTTGCCGAACAGCGGCATGGAGGCGCTTAGATCCAACGATTGCAGCGTTGCTGACCGACCAATCATTGCAGCCACAAGGCAGTGAAGACGCCTTTTTGTCGCTAGAGCCATTTGGTGAACAGATGCTCAGACTGGCGTATGAAAACTATGCGCAAATTTTTCAAGTACAAACACCCTTTGATGATTTGCCATCTGATCTACGTCAACAATTGCTCTATCCAGTGATGTTACGCTTGCTCGCCGAAACATATCATTATAGATCCGTGAACAATCAGGGCTTAGTGCTGGACATGTTTGCAGATTTCTATGAAGACCGAATCAGTAGATTGCAAGATCAAGTATTCATTAATAAGCTGGCGGCTAAAATGTTGGAGCAACGACGTGGCATCTTTGCTCTACAGGACTTGGCGGTAGAATCTGATGTAGGTCCCGATATTCTCAGCACAGACTCGAACTCTAGTTACAACCGTTTGCTCGATGAAGGCGTATTAACAGTGGTTACAGGCAATATGATCCAAGGCGATATGCTAAAATTCGCCTATGATCAGTTAGCAGGCTATATCTTCGCACGTTATCTGCTACGAAAAGATCCAACCAGCGTGAGCCAGATTCCGGACCTCATACATGATGTGCGTCGGTTTCCGCTGGCATGGAATACCTCTCTGATGATGCTATTACTCAATCAGGATAAGGAGGTGTTAGCGAACCTTGCTCTTAACTCTGATATCGAAGTGCGTGAGCTAGTGGTGGAGACACTGGTAGAAATCTATACTAATGACTCAAAAAAAGCTGTTGATCTCATCCAGTATTTGTTACAGAAAAATACTCTGGAGGTGCAACGCACAGCGCTCAAAGCGGCAGCGGCTGTGAATCCTCCCGCTCGTGCGATATTTCTGTGGGCGGCTACACAGGATTCTGCATCCTTACAGTACCTGACGCGTGATATTCTCTATGTGATCTGGCTCTCCAATCCCGAATTTACTTATGGTATCCTTAGCGATCTCACTGCCAATGTCTCGCATAATCCGTTTGCTATACAGTCAGACATCAATGTTATCGCATTTATCATTGTCTTGCTGGTGGCGATTTACAACAATCACTGTGAACAGAAACCTGTCATTAAGCAGGGTAGTGACATCTTCTATGATCTGACCAAGAACAAGCTGTACCTGGATGTGTGGCCCGCACAAGCTCTTAGTGCAATAGTTGAGCCACTTATCTTTCAGCGAGTGCTACCTATGCTCACGAAACCGTTCGTTAATTTGCAACTGTTTCCCGATATTATCCCCGTTGAGCATTTCTTTGCCTTGCCACCGGACAAGAGAGTTTGCTTGAAGAAGATTGCACCCTTTCTCGACCCACAGACCGATCTGAGCCAGGTGAGCGATGATATAGTATCGCTGCTTGCGTCCGATATCATCTTCTTTAGGATTGTGGCGGCTCTAGTCTTGTCTATCCATGCCTACCACGACTTTGCGGCAATGAGACCGTTGTTGCTGGATCTCTTTGAGAAGTCCGATGGGCATGGACGGCTCTGGCTTCTTCTGAGCTTTGCTGTACTGCTCTCAGATACACCACCTGCATGGGTGGAGTTGACAGAGGAGTTTACACGTCGCCTCATAGAGGAGCATCCAGGTATTTTCTATGGTGATGAAGTCAGTTTTCTGAAATTGTGGGATATTGCGTTGCTTCCACTCGGTCTTGCTTATGGCAAAAGTGGAAGTACTATGCTCTACTTTGAGGCACTGTTCAAGGCAGGAGTGCAACAAAAAGATTCACGTCTGCTCACCCGTTGTATTCAAGGCTTAGCACCTGTAGGTTTCTATTATCCCAATGCCTTGTTTGCAATGCTATATAAGCTTCGGCAGAACGATACTTGGATTGATTTGCAAGATGCTATCGTAAACTGTTTGGGGATGATACGGGTTCTCAATTCCGATGCAGTAGACGACTTCTTACGGCAGATAGGCGCGGATGAAGCTATGCAACGCAGCGTAGCAGAAGCTTCTAATATAGATCTGGCTGTGAGCACGGTCCATCTGCTCGGCTATTATAATAATGTCGCCCATTTCTCGCAATTCTACCCCAAAATGCGAGAACGCTTGGCGATAGATGGGCTTACTATAGTAGCGGAGGCAACGTCAGCTAAAGATTTCGTGAGCAAGTATACACAGATGGCAGTGCAGTTTACGCAAGAAGCTGCATTTCAGTTGAAGAACTGGCTGCTCCCCGAATAGATGTACATTGGTTCAGACGAGTACCGCTATGCCCTCTATCTCAACGAGTGCTTCATCTTGAAAGAAACGGGAAATCTCGAAGAGGGCTGTTGCAGGATAATAACTGCCAAAGAAGGCTTTATGTACTTTGCCTAATGGCTTGAGATGGGCAAGATAGTCATCCCGGTCACGCACAAAGATTGTTATTTTCACGATGTCCTGCATTGTGCCGCCTGCAGCCTCTACCACTGCTTGGAGATTGCGTAGCACCTGCTCATATTGGGCTACGAGATCGCCGGGAGTGGTAATGTGTCCCTCTACATCACTCGCTGTCTGCCCTACTAGAAAGAGCAGACGGCCACCTGTTACGAGGATACCGTGATTGAAGCCACTGGGACGTGGTAATGTTGGCGGGTTGATGAGCGTTTTTTCCATGTGGATTACCTCCCGGTGAAATTTGGCTTGGCTTTTGCCTTGAATGCTTTGTAGAAGCGGTGATCCTCTCCCATCAGCATGAGTGCTTGTGCCTGAGCCTCGGCTTCGATGGCGGTGGCAAGGTCCATATGCGTCTCGGAATTGAGCATGCGTTTTGTCATAGAGAGTGCTAGTGTTGGGCCTTGCGCAAGACGTTTGGCCCATTCGAGTGTGCGAGAGAGCAAATCTTGATGGGGAACAACTCTATTCACCAACCCGTAGCGCTCGGCAGTGGTAGCATCAATCGTGTCACCAAATAAAAGCAACTCGGCGGCACGTCCCTTCCCCATCACTTGTGGCAACAGATGGGCTGCTCCCATATCGGCTCCTGTCAGGCCCACTTTGGTGAAGAGGAAGGCAAAACGAGCCTTCTCGGAGGCAACACGTAGATCGGACGCTAGTGCAATTACGGCACCAGCTCCGGTGGTCATGCCGTTGAGGGCGGCGATGATTGGCTTATCGAGGAACTGCATATGCTGCACAACTGCGCCGGTCATGCGCGTAAATGCGAGGTGCTCTTTCATGTCGCGCTGCAGCAATGCGCCGATGATCTGCTCTATATCGCCGCCAGAACAGAAGTTATCGCCCGCTCCGGTGAGTACAACTACCTTGACTGTGTCGTCGTAGCGTAGCGCTTCAAAGAGATCAGGCAACTGAGCATATATCTCAAAGGTGAGTGCATTCATTACTTCAGGGCGATTGAAGGTGAGTGTTGCGATACCGTCGTTTATATCATAAAGGAAGTCGTACTTCATGACATGACTCCGCCACCATCGATGTTGATGGCTTGACCAGTAATGCCTTTGCTACTCTCTTGTGCCAGGAAAACTGCTAGTACACGAATGCTCAAATAGCTCCATGATAAAATGAGTCTCGCGCGGCTT
>JRHI01002865.1_pt1 | contig 11054 bp, 7 predicted proteins | sample 215371 | NCBI WGS metagenome assembly JRHI01 (sample SAMN02929681, study PRJNA255918) | sediment metagenome | biome: cave system; feature: Ice Cave; material: Sediment; isolation source: sediment from deep within a dark volcanic ice cave with no known source of... ... | reverse complement strand
TGATGCCGGGGCTGATCAACTCGAACCAGCACATCCAGCTGAACCCGCTCTATCCGTCGCCGCCGGCGAACCTGCCGCTGGCGAACTTCCAGGCGCGGTGGGAGCAGAACTGGGCGCGGCAGCCGTATCACGCGTTCGTGTATCTGATGCAGGGGATTACGAGCCTGCGGAACACGAGCGGGCCGGCGCGGCAGATCCTGCCGGTGAAGCAGGCGATCGACCGGGGGGAGATCCCAGGGCCGCGACTGTTTCTGGGCGGGGCGCTATTCCAGAGCGACGTGAGCTTCCGGGCGTACGCGGCCCAGCAGCACACGCCGGCCGACGCGGTGCCGTTCGTTCGCGACGAATTCGCCTATCGCGTCGTCGCCGATGTGGACGCGGACACGCGCGCGTACGAGGGGCCCGCCTTCAACTTCTGGAAGCTGTTGATGGCGGACGCGAACTTCGACGGGAAGAACGACTTCACGGACGAGCAGCTGCGGGCGTTCATCGCGAAGGCGCACCGGCTCGGAAAGAAAGTGGACGTCCACTGCGGGGGGAACAACGACGGCCTGCGGCGGATGCTCGCCTTCGACGTCGATACCCTCGAACATCCCTTCTACGGCACCGAGTTGATCGACTGGGACGTCATCCGCGGCTACAAGCGTAAAGGGGTGATCGTCGACACGCTGCTGAGCGTGATGATCAACGGCGCCCAGCGTGCGGCCGATCCGCATCGCTTCGATGAGTCGCTGTACGCGATGTCGCTGGACCCGAAGGAATATCGCATCTTGATGCAGTACCGCGACAGGATGCTCGCGAGCATGAAGAACCCCGACAAGCCGGCGGCCCCGATCTACGACGCCGCGAACCCACCCGATTTTCCGGACCTCCATCTCGGTCCGGCCAACGCCGAAGGTGGCCCCGTGACCACCGGCCGCGGGCCGTCGTTCAACGACGCGCAGCGGCAGATGCGGATTTCGAAGGAGAACATGCGCCGCTTCATCAAGGAAGGGGTGAAGTTCTCGATGGGGACCGACACCGGCGCCTTCATGGACTTCCAGCAGGAAGACCCCAACGCCAGCGAGCTCATGTACATGGTCGAGATGGGCATGGACCCGATGAGGGCGATCGAAGCGGGGACGCGCAACGGCGCGGAGGCGCTTGGCCTTCTGCGGGATCTCGGCACGATCGAGAAAGGGAAGCTCGCCGACGTCATCGTGGTCGCCGGCAATCCGCTGCAGAACATGGCGGCCATGAAGCGCGTGGCCTACGTCATCAAGGGCGGCGTCCGTTACAAGTAGTGTCGATCCCGTTCTTCGAAGCAGGGGGAGCCATGACGCGATCCGTGGTCCGCTACGTGGCGAGCGCTCCGGCGGTCGCGCTCATCCTGTCGCTGTCGGCCTGCGTGTCGACCTCGTCGGCGCCGCCGGATCGCGCCGCTGACGTCGTCATTACGAACCTGCCGTCACCGCTCTGGACCGTGACGGAGGGCGTGTACGAAGACGCGGCGTCGAACCCGCCGGATGGACACGCGAGCACGCAGAACCTCACGTAGCTGCTCCACCTCGTGCTCACCTCGAAAGAGAGCGTGCCGCTCGCCATCGAGGGCGTGGAGGTGCTGTTCACCCTGGACGGGCAACCCGTGTGGACGGAGGCGTACGCGCGCACCTACCTGCAGCGCCTGGAGTGGATCAAGGGCGCGTTCGACATGACGCCCGAGTACTACATCACGCGCGTGCTGCACGGGAAGGAGGAACCGGGCAGTCCGGACGTGCCGGCCAACGGCGCGATGTCGTGGGTCCGCATCCCCTTCGCGCGCCCCTGGTTCGCCCGCGCCGACCGCGTCGAATTCCGATTCCACTTCAAGAATCCGCGGGGACAGACGTTCACGGCCGCCCATACGATCGCGGTCCGAGACTACCGGCAGAAGACGACATTCCGGCTGCCGTTCGCGGGAACTTGGGCCGTGAATGTCGGCAACGACCTGTCGACCGGGCATCGGCGCAGCGGTCTCAACGGCCTCACCAGCGTCGGGTGGGACTTCGTGAAGCTCGGCCCGAACGGGATGCCGTTCCGGACCGACGGTAGGACACCCGAGGACTTCTACACCTACGCGGAACCGGTGCTGGCCGCCGCCGACGGGACCGTCGTCGACATGCGCAACGACATCGCCGCGTACGGCGTCGGCACAGCACCGGAGGCCGACGTGCTGCGCAAGGACGGGGATCTCTTCTCCGGCAATCTGGTGACGATCGATCACGGCAGCGGCGAGTACACGCTGACGTGTCACATGGTCGCCGGCAGCGTGGTGGTGAAGGTCGGCGATCGCGTTGAAGTGGGCCAGTTGCTGGGAAAGGTCGGCAATTCCGGTTTCGCCGGCGTGCCGCACATTCACTTCAACCTGATGACCGGCCCCAAGTGGCTGGCGGCGAGAGGGCTACCGTCGCTGTTCAGCAACTTCGAACGGATACGCACCGGCGATCCGCCGCAGAAGATTGCGCTCGGCAACCCGATCACCGGCTGGATTGTTCGCGGTGCACCCTAACCCTGCGGAATGGGACTTCGGTATCGCTCTCGAATCGAGACCAAGACTAAACCAAGACTAAACCCAGCGCCCTCGAAATGTCCAGGCTGGGCTTACGTCGCCGATCACCCAGTACCTGCGCCGGGATCGGCAAGTGACGCGTATCCGATCCAACAATCACAATCTCTCTGACGGGGTGACACCAATTTGTTTAAACCTATATTGAATAGGCTTGACTTTTGATATCCGCGCTGATTAACTCGGCGCATCCCGCGATTGACGCGATTGAAAAGCCCTCGAAGCCCTCAATGGCCTCACATCACGCTTCTTTGCTCGTCGCGCTGATGTCGGCCCCCGTCGCCGTGGGCGTCCACGCTTGGGGACCCTAGGGGGCGCCGTACCGGCCGGAGAAGCCGATCGCGATCGTGGGCGGGCTGTTGATCGACGCGACGGGGGCGCCGCCGCGCCTGGATCAGGCGAGTTCCGGTACCTGCTGTCCGCGAGAGCCTGTCCGTCGAGGAGCTCCGCCGGCGCATCGACGTGTCCAAGGAGAACATGCGCCGCTTCATCAAGCGGGAGGCGACGTTCTCAATGGGGACCGATACAGGCGCCTTCCTGAATTTCCAGCAGGAGGATCCAAACGCGACTGAGCTGATGCTGATGGTGGAGATGGAAATGGATCCGCTCCGCGCGATCCAGGCCGGGACGCGCAACGGCGCGGAAGCGCTCGGGCTGCTGAAGGATCTGGGCACGATCGAGACTGGAAAGCTTGCCGACGTGATTGTCGTGGCGTGATTGTCGTGGCCGGCAATCCGCTGCAGGACATGGCGGCCATGAAGCGCGTGGCCTATGTCGTGAAGGGCGGCGTTCGCTACAAGTAGCAAACGGATCCATTTGACACGCGGACAGATCGGCGTGGGTATGCTACAAGAAAGGATCGCACTATGAAGGGTTCGTGGATCGGCGCGACGGTGCTTGTTCTTGTGTTGGCTTTGGCCGCGGCGGCCGTTGCCCAGGCTCCTCAGAGTGACGTGGCGGGCACCGTCACTGACGAATCAGGTGCGGTTCTGCCTGGAGTGACCGTAACCGCGGTCCTCAACGCAACCAAAGAGACGCGAACTGTCGTGACCGACGCCGCCGGCAGGTTCCGGTTCAACGCGATGCAGGTCGGCGTTTACACCGTCGAGGCTCAGCTGTCGGGCTTCGGCGCAGTGCGAATTGAGAACTACAAGCTGAGCATCGGGCAAAGCGCGATCCTCGACATCAAGATGAAGATCGCGACCGTCGCCACCGAAATCACGGTGCGCGGCGAGTCACCGCTCATCGACGCAACGAAATCCGATCTGTCGGGTGCTATCGACGAGATCCAAGTTAAGGAGCTGCCGGTCATCGGACGCAATTGGCTGGGGTTCGCAATGCTCGCGCCGGGCATGAAGACGGACGGCTCGGAGGGGGCGCAGGACGCGCCGCCGTCGGCCGGCATCCAGGCGGGACGGCAGGCGAAGGTTTTCCTCGACGGTTCCGACCTGAACAACCGGTCGACGGCGAGTAACGTCGACATCCGCATCTCGAACGAGGTGATCGGCGAGTTCCAGGTGCTCGTCAACCGGTTCGACGCGACCGTCGGCCAGAGCGGCACGGCCGTGATCAACGCTGTCTCGAAATCGGGGAGCGATCAGTTCCACGGAAACTCTTACATTTACTCGCGCGACGCCAAGTTCAACGCGGCGGACTTCTTCACGGGTAAGAAACCCCCGTTCAAAAACAACCAGTACGGCTTCACGGGGGGCGGCCCGATCGCCAAGGCGCAGACGCACTTCTTCTTTAACTACGAACGGCAGACGACGCCTCAGACAATTGCGCCAAACACCGGCTTCGCCTCGTTGGATCAGGCGGTCGACAGTACCGACACGCGCAACCTGCTGTTCGGTAAGGTCGAGCACCAGGTAACGTCGAACAACCGGCTCTCCGGCACGTTCAACTACTACACGCGCCTGCAGCCGCACGGCGGCGTCGGCGGCAACACGGTCGCGAGCAACGCGATCGACTTCAACTGGAAGATTTACAAGTACAACGCCGCGCTCGGCTCCGTGTTCAAGAATAAATGGGTCAATACGGCGCTCTTCTCGACGCTGCAGACCGAGCGTTTATTCGGCAAGGTGGCGGGCAGCGGCGCCACGCGGGCGTTCCCGGCCGTCACGATAGGCGGCGCCATCGGCGGAGGCCTCGAAAACCCGTCCTATTTCCTCGGGAAAGACGACGTCACGGTGTTTTTCGACAAGGGGGGGCAGCACAATGTGAAATTCGGCGGGAGTTTCGAAGCCGCCGAGGTCAAGGGCCACTTCGACCAGTACGTAAATGGGATCTTCTTCTACAATCAGAATCCCTCTAACCTCGCCACCTGCTGTGTGGGCGACGACCAGTCGAAGTGGGATCAGTCGCAATTCCCGATCCCGACGCGGTACACCCAGGCGCTTGGCGATCCGTCGATCAACGCCAAGACCAAGGTCGTGAGCGCCTATGTGCAGGACGACTGGCGGAAGAACGACCGGCTGACGATGAACCTCGGGGTCCGGTACGACGTGGAGTTCGGCGCGCTGGGCAACGACATCTCCGGTCTCGTGCAGAAGCCGTTTCCGAACCAGGTGCTCAATTTTCAGCCGCGCCTCGGCTTCGTCTACGACCTCACCGGCGATAAGAAGACGATGCTGCGGGGCGGCACGGGGCTGTACTACTCTCAGGTGTTCCTCAACGTGACGTTCTACGTCGAGCAGACCAACCACGTGCGGCTGCTGACGCTGAACTTCGTCAACCGCGGCAGCGATCCGAACTTCGCCAAGGATCCGCTGCAGGGGAAGACGTTCGCCGACTTCCAGAACCTCATCGGAAATCCGCAATTCCCGCTCGACGTCTACATCCTGCCGCCGAGCACGGTGACGCCGCACGTGATCAACAGCTCGATCGGGATCCAGCGGCAGATCACGCCCCGGATGGTGGTGAGCGCGGACTTCGTCTACGACACGTCGCACACTCAGTTGCATTCGGTCGATACGAACCTCTTCTGCTGTCTGCCTGACGGCAACGCGAGACCGGTCAACAGCGGCAATTACCCGGAGCTCGGAGGGTTCGTGCAAGGGGCCGGACGGCCCGACCCGCGGTTCAACAACATCCGGGCTTACATGACGGATGGGCGCGCCGACTACAAGGGGCTCCAACTGTCGCTCGACAAGCGGTTCAGCCACAACTACCAATTCGGCGCCACGTATCTGTTGTCGTCTAACAACGACAACCTGGGGCAGACTGGAGCCCAGTCGTTTCCGAGCAACCAGTTCAATGCGGCGGACGAATACGGCCCCGCCGTGTTCGATCAGCGGCATCGCCTGACATTCAACTGGGTGACGAGGCTGCCGGCGGGCTTCACGTTCAGCGGTCTGGCGTTTGCCGGTTCGGGGACCGCGCGGTCGTTTACGGTTGGTGGGAAGGACATCTTCGGCATCCTGCCCGTCGCACAGAACCAGGGGGCGCGCCCGACGTGCGGTCGGGATCCCGCGTTCGACAACGCGTGCCGGGCGCTTGGGATCGCGAGCGGCACGCGCGTGCCAGTCAATCCGTGGCGGAGCGATCCAGCCTTCCGCGTCGACGTGCGCGTCGCCCGCCCGATCTCGTTGTCCCGTGGAATGGAGTTGCAGCCGAGCATCGAGGTATTCAACTTGTTCAACCGCCAGAACAACGACCCAGCCGCCTACAACATCAATATGACCAGCCCGCGCTTCATGCTGCCCGGGCCCTCTTCGTCGCTACCGTATCTGCCGCGGCAGGTGCAGTTCGGCGCGAGGTTCTCGTTCTAAATGCGTGTCACCTGACGGACCGGCGGCTGTTGGAGTCGCCGGCCCCTCCATCGGCGTCGCGTCCCCCCGGCCGGCCAGCAACAGAAGGGACCGCACAGTCATGATCAGGCGCAACTTCCTCAGGATGCTGAGCACCGGCGGCGTGACGGGCTTGTTCAGGGTGCGCGACGCCGGGGCCGTGCAGGCGGCGGGGCCGAGCCCAGCCAGGGGGAGCCGGCTCGATGTCTCGATTGGCGCGTTCAACCTGAACAACGTCGAGCTCGTCGATACGCACGTGCATCCACCCAAGCGCATGACGCTGAAGCAGTCTTACGACATGTGGAACGACTCGTTCGTGGATGCGATGGTGCCGGACTACGACTTTCCGGGGAAGACGGAGCTCCGCGCCAAGCTCACACGGGAGTTCGTGGATCAGATCTGGAACCTGCCGCGCCAGATCGGTTACAACAACTACATGGCGCGCACCTACGGTGTTGCGCCCACGCTCGAGGGATTCGACTCGGTCGTCTCGCAGCACATCAAGACCGACGCTGACTTCAGGGCGTATATCCGTTCGATCCTGGACCGGGAGAAGATCTCCACGGTCGTCCTCCAGTCGGCGGAGGCCGATCCGATCGTTCCGCCCAGCTTCATCCCACGCGATCGCTTCGTCTGGACCTATCCGATCGTGCCGCTCGTTCATCCCGAGTGGGCGCTGAAAAAGGGCGCGACGACGCTCCAGGACGTGCTCGATCAGATCGACAAGACGATCGATACGGCGGTCGCGAACAAATGCGTGGCATTCAAGAACGCCGCTGCCTATTACCGTCCCCTGAGTCTCGACAAGGTCGCGAAGCCGGAAGCGGAAACCGCCTTCAAGGCGTTGATGGCCGCCACGCCAGCGGGGCATGTGGCCCAGGACGCGCCGTACTACAAGGAGCCGACACTCAACGCCGCGCTCAAGACGTATCAGGACTTCCTGTACAAGCACATTTACGTGAAAGCCGGAAGGGTCGATCGTCCGATCGTCATCCACACGGCCGTCGCGCTTCATCCCGCGTTGCGCTTCGAGTTCAACAACCCGCTTGGCCTCTACGACGTCTTCCAGGACGATGACGTCCGGAAGGCCGCGACGCGCTTCGTGCTGTTCCATACTGGCTACCCGTCTCATCACGCCGTGGCGTCGATGATCAGCCAGTTTCCTAACGTGTTCGTCGACATGTCGTTTTACGCGAAGTTTCCCGGCGTACTGGAAGAGACCTACCGGGCGTTTTTGGGCCTTGCTCCCTCAGAGAAAATCATGCACGGTAGCGACTCGAACAACGTGCCAGAGGAGATCGGCTACTGTGCGTCGAATACGCGTCTCGTGCTGGCGAGGGTCCTCCACGATTACAGGACGTATTACGGCTGGACCCAGGCGGACATCACGAAGATCGCCGACAACGTGATGCACAAGAACGCGCGCCGCCTCTTCAGAATTCCGGAAGCGACGCGCGCCTCCTGACGCGATCGCTGCGCAGGCGCGAGGAGACGGGATGACAGCCTGGTTCGGGCGGCGGAACGGGCGCGGCGCGGCAATCATCGCGGCCACGGCCGGTGTACTCGCCGCCGGCGCACGCGGGTCGGTATCGCTGACGGCTCAGAAGCCAGCGCTGACGGTCGAGCCCCTGGCGTCGCTGCCGAGCGTAATCGGTACCGCTCCAGCCAGTCCTGTCTGGTCACCGGACGGCACGCGCGTCGCGTTTCTCTGGAACGACCACGCAATGCCGTTCCACGACGTCTGGGTCGTCAACGCCGACGGCGGACCACCGCGGAAGCTCACCGATCTCAAAGGCGAGATGCGGCATGCCGACGCGTTGTCCGCCACGCGGCCGATCCAGGACGACTTTCCGGTCTTGATGGCCGATGCCGCCGATCGTCTTCGCACGGGCGCGACTGAAGCGGTCTGGACGCCTGATGGCAAGAACCTGATCGTCGCGTGCGAGGATCAACTCTACTGGGTGAGTGTTGACGGCGGAGGACTCACGCGCCTCGAGGTGCCGCCGGCCGGGCGCACGGTGCTGGCGTTCTCGCCGAACGGCCGATTCCTGTCGTGGGTCCAGGACGGCGATTTGTGGCTCTGGAACCAGGGGACCAACGCCGTCTCACAGGTGGCGCATGCGGGCGTGCCGGCGAGCGGCAGCATCCCGGGGAGCGCCTACACGCACCCCGACGCGGAGCTCACGCTGCCGAAATGGTCGCCCGACAGCCGTGCGGTCGCGATGCACTGGGACGACCGGCGCCGGGTGAGGAAGCTGCTGTTCCGGACTGATCGATCGCGTGTCGTCGCGGCCGCGGTCCATTCTCAACGCGGGACACCTGTGAGGACGATGGCATGCCGAGTACAAGCTGCGTATTCCCGAATGCCCGTGTCGCGCGGCGGCGCGTCGGCCTGAGGGTCGCGGGATGGACCGGCGCCCTCGTCGCGGCCGCCGTCGTGTACACCGCGGCTGCGGAGCCGCATCTGACGGTCGAGCGGGTTGCCGCGTTTCCGAATCTGGCCGGGACGGTGCCGGTGAATCCCACGTGGTCCCCGGACAGCAGCCGGATCGCGTTTCTGTGGAACGACAAGGGCTTTCCGTTCCGCGACGTCTGGGTGGCGACCAAGGACGGGGCGCGGCAGCGCGTGACCGACATGGCTGCGGCATTTCCCGAACCGGAGCCGGCGGGGCTCGACAAGGACGCCGCGCTTGCCGCGCGCGCCGCGGCGCGCCACCGCGGCGGCGTGGACGACGTCGCGTGGATGGCGGACGGCAGGACGCTGGTGTTCGGGTTTCAGGGCCGGCTGCTGCAGATCGGCGCCGACGGCGCCGGACTCACGCAATTGGGGCCGCGCGCGGGCCGTCACGCATCCATCTCGGTCTCGCCCGACGGCAGCCTGCTGTCGTTCGTGCAGGATGGCGATCTGTGGTTCCGCTATCTGAAGACCGGCGAGCAGGTCCCCATCACTCGATTCGCCAAGCCGTCGATCGGATCGGTGCCCGGCGGCACGTTCGGTGCCCTCGACGCCCGCGTGGCCTCCTACAAGTGGTCGCCGGACAGCCGATACGTGGCGCTGACCCTCGAAGACCGCACGCGCGTCCGCAAGATCACCATTCCGAACTACCTGGGGCCGGAGACCGACGTCACGACCGAGCGCCGGGACTTCCCGGGCGACAACGACCTCGATCGCTTTCTCTCGGTTTACTCGGTCGTCGATGGCGGCATGCGTCGGCTGCCGCTCGCCGACAGCTTCGATCGCCGTTTCGTCGGCTACGAGTGGTCGCCTGACGGCAGGCAACTGCTGATCGATCAGTCCTCGGAGAACGTCGTCCATCGCTGGCTGTATCTGGCCAACACGGACGCCGCGACCGTCCGCGAGTTCTACCACGATCAGCGCGACACGCGGACCAGCGCTCACTGGAACGCGAAATGGTCGAGCGACGGTAAGGCGGTGCTGTTCATTTCCGATCTCGACGGGCGCCACGGCATCTACTGGCTGCCGGTGGCCGGCGGGACACCCAAGCGGCTGACCGGCGTCGATTGGAGCGTGGTGGGCGAGTCGAACCCGTCGCCGTTGCTGATCTCGCCGAAGACGCACGATGTGCTGTTCCTCTCCACGAAGAAGAACGAAGAGGAGCGGCAGGTGTATCGCATGCCAGAAGTGGGCGGACCGGTCACGCAGGTGACGACCCTGCCCGGCGTCCATTTTCCGTACCTGGCGCCCGACGGCCGGACGCTGGCGTCGATCCGATCCGAGGATGTGACGCCGCCCGATCTCTACGTGCTTGACGCGGCGGACGAGGGCACGGAACGGCAGGTCACGCACTCGCCGATCGCGGAGTTCGCGCAGTACCCGTGGATCCGGCCGCGATACGTGACGTTCAAGAGCCGCACCGACGGCGCGCTGCTGCACGGGCGCCTCTGGGAGCCGGCGAACCGGGATCGAACGAAGAAATACGCTGCGATTCTTGGTCCCGTGTATTCGAACTCGGTGCGCAACCGGTGGGGCGACCGCGAGGAATGGCGCGGGCTGTACAACACGTTCCAGGAATTCCTCGTGATGGAAGGTCAGTACGTCGTGCTGCAGGTTGACGTGCGTGGCAGCGTCGGCCACGGGCGCGACTTCCGCGAGAAGCTTCAGCGCGACTTCGGCGGCATCGACGTCGAAGACGTCCACAGCGGCGCCGAGTACCTCGGCACGCTCGGCTACGTCGACACGAACCGGCTCGGCATCTGGGGCAGCAGCTATGGCGGGTTGATGACGGCGATGTCACTCTTCAAGAAGCCCGGCGTGTACAAGGCAGGCGTGGCGTCGTCTCCGGCCACGAACGTCTGGCACGCGACGACCGGCGAAGTGCGCGTCGTGCGGCGGCCCGACTCGGACCCTGACGTGTTCCGTAAGACATCGGCGGTCAGCTTCGGCGAGAACCTCCAGGACCATCTCATGATCGTGCACGGGATGCAGGACGACATCGTCCTCTTCAAGGACTCCGTGACGCTCGCCGAAAAGCTGATGCTGCTCGGGAAGAAGTTCGAGTTCGTGGTCTCGCCGACCTCGGTCCACCCTTGGTCGCTGAAGGACTACGTGGCCACCTACATGCTCGACAAGATCGCCGAGCACTTCGACCGGTACCTCGGGCGCGGGCCGAAGTAAAAGGCCCCGGGTGTGCCGAGCATGTTTGACAGCTTGGAGGTGAAAG
>JRHI01002864.1_pt1 | contig 11059 bp, 10 predicted proteins | sample 215371 | NCBI WGS metagenome assembly JRHI01 (sample SAMN02929681, study PRJNA255918) | sediment metagenome | biome: cave system; feature: Ice Cave; material: Sediment; isolation source: sediment from deep within a dark volcanic ice cave with no known source of... ... | reverse complement strand
GACTTAACTGGGACCCTACGCCCCTCCCCGGAGGCGTGGGGTCTCGTTGGTGCATACACTTTATGCGAATGCTCCTCGACATTGTGCGGCAGTCGTTGTCCACACTTTGGGCGCACAAGATGCGCTCGTTCCTCACTATGTTCGGGATCGCATGGGGCGTGGGATCGTTGCTTCTTCTCGTTGGCCTGGGAGAGGGCTTCCGCAGCGGCCAGGAACGCCAATTGGCCACCCTCGGGCAAAATATCATGTTCATGTTTCCCGGGCGCATTTCCGCGGTCGAAGGCAGCACCCAATCCGGCCAGACTTACTACTTCACCTACAAAGACTATGTGGCCATCCGGAACAACGCCAAGTTTGTAGGAGCTTTGTCGCCAGTACTGAATCGCGAGGACATCCGCGCCGTGAGCGACTACGGTTCGACCAACGGACAGGTTTTTGGGGTGTCTTCCGACTATAACCAGATTCGTAACGTTCCCGTCGAACCCGGCCGCTGGTTTAATGAAAAGGACAACACGGAGCGACGCCGCGTGGCCGTTGTCGGATGGGAGTTGCTGAAGAATATGTTCCCCGGACGGCCAGCAGTTGGCTCGACAATCCTGCTCAACGGCGTGAACTTCGATGTGATTGGCGTAGTCGCCAAGGTAGGCCGGGACGGCAACAATGGCACGAACTCGCGGATATTCATCCCCATCGAGACCATGCGCAACCTGTTCCGCCTCACCAAGTCGAACTCCGAAGACGCAATCTCATTTCTTAATTACCAGCCGATACGGAAGGAGCTCCACGCCGAAGCGAAGAACGAGATTCACCAGATCATCGCCCTGCGTCATGGCTTCAATCCGAAGCTGCAAGATGCCTTCGAAGATTGGGACACAATCGAAAACATGAAGCGCGTCGGCCGGATTTTCGATGCAATGGACTGGTTTCTCGGCGTAGTGGGGGTCGTGACCCTTGGTCTTGGTGCCATCGGCATTATTAATATCATGCTGGTCTCAGTTACTGAGCGGACGAAAGAGATTGGTTTGCGCAAAGCTTTGGGCGCGACTTACCGCGCCATTCTCACGCAATTTTTCATCGAAGGGGCCTTCCTCACCGCTCTTAGCGGCGGCATCGGGCTGGCAGTCGCAACTGCCTTTGTCACACTTCTGGCAATGTTGCCTGCGCCTGAAGGATTTGATACGCCACGCATCATCCCGGCATCGGCGCTGGCTGCGATCGGATCGCTCGCCATCGCAGGAATCGCCTCAGGTTTATATCCCGCGCGAAAAGCGGCGCTACTCCCCCCCGTAGAAGCATTACGCCAGGAATGATTTTTAAATGTTAGTAAGGAGTTAAAGTCTTAGCTGGAAGCTAAGAGCTAAAAGCTAAAAGCCAGAAGCTAACCATGACAGGCGAAATCGCAAAACAAGCATACAACGCACTGCGCTACAACCGGCGGCGAACGTTGCTGACCATGTTGGGTATGGCCTGGGGCATAGCCACAGTGGTTCTGCTGCTGGCGTACGGCGCCGGCTTCGAGCGTGGACTATGGTCGGCATTCCGTTCCTTCGGGACCAACCTCGTGTTTATTTTTCCTGGCCGTACCGAACTACAGGCTGGAGGTACGAAGGCCGGAACGCAAGTGCGCTTGACGGTCAATGACCTCGACTACATTCGCGCGGAAGTGCCCCTGTTGAAGCGGGTCTCGCCCGAAGTGTCTAAACAATGTCTTACCGCCTACGGCACACGCAGCGCCACCTATGGCGTCAGCGGAGTCTATGCCTCCTACGGACACATGCGCCGCATGGAAGTTGCCGAGGGCACTTTCTTCAGCGAGTCTGATGACTTCACTCATAATCGCGTGGCTGTCGTCGGCTCCGATGCGAAGAAAAGACTTTTCTCCGGTCAGAATGCTCTGGGAGAAAACATCCGCCTCGATGGCATCTCCTATCAAGTAATCGGCGTACTCAAGCATCAGGTGCAAAACGGGGACGACAATATCAATGAACACCTCTACATTCCTTATAGCGCCGTGAGCGATCTGACTAATGCATACTATTTGTCCGCAATTGTTATGGAATATGAGGGGGACCACGCAAAAGTGGTAAACGCCGTGCGGCAGTCCATGGGCTTCCATCATAGCTTTGACCCCAAGGATCATCGTGCAGTTTTCGTCTTTGACGTCTTTGCAGATCTGATGGACCTGCAGGTCATTACCACCGGGATCAAGATTCTGCTGGGCTTCATCGGCCTGTTGACGCTGGGGATTGGAGGCGTCGGACTGATGAACATCATGCTGGTCTCGGTCACGCAGCGGACACGCGAAATCGGCGTTGAGAAGGCTTTAGGCGCGCGCCGCTGGCACATTCTGTTCCAGTTCCTGGCCGAAGCCCTGGCGATAACTGTCATGGGTGGCCTTTTGGGCGTGGTCCTCGCCTATATTGTTTCGTGGTCGGTAGGGTCCTTAACGCTGTGGAGTGCCTTCGAGGAGAACGCCAGCGAGGGAGATATCCATCTGTACATTGATACCGCCACCCTGCTCTGGTCGACCGTCATACTAAGTTTTGTCGGTGTGATCAGCGGCATGCTGCCCGCAATCAAAGCCGCAAGGTTAGACCCTATCGAAGCGCTGCGTTACGAGTAATTTTTTTCAACGGGTGTCCTGAACGGGTATGTAGGCCCCAGCTCCAACAGGTCCCGCTGTCACAGGATTTCTTGCCTGGAGCGCACACTACGACCGCTCTTAAAGCCCTTGTTCTCTGGAGTTTGACCTCGGTTCTGGTCATGCGGATTTTGCCGTGAATTCCCGCTACCCACGCTCATAAAGTCGGGGATACGGCCAGGACTCTCCCAAGAGTTGCTTTTGACTTTCCCACTTCGCGGAAGTTCTAGTGTTCTTGCGACTTTTGCCGATATGGAATGCATAGACAACTTCCCCGGACCCGACGGCAGGATTGTTCGGTGAGGTCGCGAAAGGCGTGGCAGCGTTGATAAAGATATTGCTGGTCGAAGACAGCAAGTTCCTGAGGTTGGCGACCGAACGGTCATTAGTCCGCGCGGGCTACCTGGTCAGCACCGCCGTCGACGGGGAGCAGGCCCTGCAAATGGCACGGGAACAGATCCCCGACCTGATCCTGCTCGATATGTTACTGCCTAAGGTGACTGGGCCGGATGTGCTCTTCGCTCTTAAGAAAGATCCGGCAACAAAGGAGATTCCAGTAGTCGTGTGCACAGGGCTTTCGCAGAAAAATGCTGCGCGCTTGCATGCAGACGGAGCCTTCGCCTTTCTCGAAAAGGCTGAACTTGGGCTGGAGAAGGGTCCGGAAACGCTTCTGGCGGCGCTGAAAGAGATCGTAAAACAGATGCCCCTCCGGTGAGGGACCCCACCCCGGCCGCAAGCACCGCGAAATGGCCTGGGATGGCCAACCGGCCCCCAATCAGCGGTTCAGAACAGGCACGCGAGTATATCGGCTGGCTTTTCTCTATGAAAATAAATAACTTGCAGCCGGGAACTCCGCATAGGCCTCCGGAGTCTATCTCTAGTGACGTTGTGGCTCAGCCTGCACTTGTGCCGGATCGGCTGGAGGATATGAAAATTCAAGGCGCGATCGGGTGGAAGATCCTATAATCAGGGGACGCCGTTTATGGCGGGAGCAACCACCTTGGGTGATCTGGCAAGCGCAATCGGAGCGCGGTCGCAGGAATCTGCGATCGTTGCGGAGTTGAAGGCCGGCTCGGAAGAGGCTTACGCCTGGCTGATCGGTGAGTTTCAACAGCCGGTCTACGGGCTGGTGTACCGCATTGTCAACGATCCGGCGGACGCGGCCGACACAACACAGGAAGTTTTCATGAAGGTGTTTCGCGGGATGAAACATTTTCACGGCGGGTCGAGTCTCAAGACGTGGATTTATCGCATCGCTTTGCACGAGGCTGCGAACCGGCGACGGTGGTGGTTCCGCCACAAGGCTCAGGAGACTTCGATCGAGCCGGGGGAATCCGATGGATCGAGGGCCGGGGAAGGGGCAATGCAAGTGGCCCTGACCGATCACGCAGACTCTCCCTTTGACACCGTGGCGCACCGCGAAGTGCAGCGCCGGGTGGACGACGCGTTGCGCAAGGTACCGGAGCCGTACCGGACTACGCTGGTCTTGCGTGACCTCGAAGAAATATCGTACGAGGAGATTGCAGAAGTGCTGGATATTTCGCTGGGGACGGTGAAATCCCGCTTGACCCGTGGACGCGAAGCCCTAAAGCAACGCTTGGCGCCCTATGTGCGTGAAGTTGGAACGGAGTTTGAGCTGACCTCGCGGGAAGTAGATCGGGTGGAGAGTTTGCGGTCGAAGGTTGCTGGAGGGGGTAGAAGAGTCGAGGTGACACCATGAAGTGCACAGACACGCAGTGCACCGAAACGCAGGGCACCAGGATGAAGTGTTCCGAGGCGAAGCAGTTGTTCTCTCCGTATCTGGACGGGGCAGTTACAGGCACTCAGATGCACGGACTGCACGGACATCTGTCAGAGTGCGCGAACTGTCGGGAAGAATATCAGCTGTTGCGGCAGACCCAACAGCTGTTGCTGGGGGTGGGGCGCCCTAAGGTCCCGGCGGATTTGTCCCTGAAGTTGCGCTTGGCGATCTCGCGCGAGGCGGCGCAAGCCCGGCGGCCTCCGTTCGAAGGGCTGGCGGTGCGTTTGGAAAACGCGCTGCACGCATTCATGGTTCCTGCGACTGCAGGGTTCCTCAGCGCGCTCGTAATTTTTGGAATTGCGATGGCGTACTTCGTGGTACCTTCGCCCTTGCAGGCGAACAACGACGATGTGCCATTGATCATGATTAAGACCGCTCCGGAGTTGCAGCAGAGCGCGTTTAACATGACGTTGAGCACGATCAAATCAGACTCCCTTGTAATCGAAGCCGACGTTGACGCTAACGGCCGCGTGCAGGACTACCGGATTCTTTCCGATCCGGATGAGTCCAAAGAAGTATTGCCGCAGGTGAAGAGGATGCTGATTTTCACAACCTTCCGTCCAGCCTTGTCGATGGGCCGGCCGACTTCGGGACGCGCCGTGCTATCGTTCTCGAAGATCAGCGTTCGAGGATAGTTCGGGGATAGAGTGATAAGTCCCCTTCATTCGCCATACCGGGCGGGCCGTGTAATCGCATTTTTCTGAAAAGTGACCGCGGTGGCATGGAGCGTCCGCGATTGCCGTGCCCCACTAATCCACCCAATCGGACCGATAGCGGCTTTTAAGCCGCTGCTCCTGGCGCTCGCTCAGTTCCAGCAGGACGGGGGCTTCGCGTACGCTCAGCCTGCCGCCACCGCATTTCAATCACTTTCACTCGTTGGAACTATTTCTGACTGGCTCATCGTCACCATCCTGATAGGGTGACAAAGTCTCGTTGCAGTTACGGGGTGACATAATCTTGGGGCATCTACACGGGGGCTCGCTGCGTTGCCATCCGCGGCATCGACGCGATAAGATGATGCGCGTACACATCTTCTCCGCCGTTACATCCCTGTAATTTTTTTTGCGTAGCTAGCCTCGCGGGTAAGGAGTGTGCGACCCCGGGTGCGGCATAGCGGTGTGTCCGCGTGAAATTCTTCTGACGGAGTCGGAATTGAAAAAAGGCAAGACTGCCGTAATCGTAGGCGCCCAATGGGGCGATGAGGGCAAAGGGAAGATCGTCGACGTTTTGTCTGAGAGTTTCTCTGTAGTAGCCCGCTATGCCGGCGGTCATAACGCCGGACACACCGTCATCATCAACGGAAAAAAGTTTATTCTTCAGTTGGTCCCCTGCGGAGTGCTCCGCGCGGATTGCCGTAGCGTGATCGGCAATGGCGTGGTGCTCGATCCGCTCGCTTTCCTGAAAGAAGTAGGTGGCCTGCGCGAAGCCGGAGTAAAAGTGGACGGCAATCTCTTTGTCTCGAACCGCGCGCACGTGATCCTCCCCTACCACCGCATGATCGAATTGGCTGCGGAGAACGCGCCCGGGCGAGTCAAGATCGGTACTACGTCTCGCGGCATCGGTCCCGCTTACGAGGACAAGATGGGACGCCGCGGCCTGCGCGTGGCGGACCTGCTCGACCTGCAGCTTCTCAAGAAGCACATCGAAAATGCCGTTCGCGAGAAAAACATGATTGTGCACGCTCTCTTCAACTCCGAGCCAGTGGATGCAGACAAGATGTACGCGGAATATGCCCGCGCGGCTGAAAAAGTCGCACCCTTCGTTTGCGATACTGCGGTGTTGCTGAACCAGGCGCTCAAGGCGGGCGAATCCATCCTATTTGAAGGCGCTCAGGGTACGATGCTCGACATCGATCATGGTACCTATCCCTTTGTTACTTCTTCCAGCGCGACTTCTGGAGGCGCGGCCATCGGCACGGGCGTCGCTCCGAATGCCATCAACTCCGTAATCGGGATAACCAAAGCCTACTGCACGCGCGTGGGAGAAGGCCCATTTCCCAGTGAAGAGAAGGGGGAGGCGGGACAACAACTTCGCGCGCGAGGTAATGAATATGGAGCCGTGACCGGGCGTCCACGGCGCACCGGATGGATGGATTTGCCACTCCTGCGCTACGCTGGCATGATAAATGGCATCTCCTGGCTGGTCATAACGAAGCTGGATGTGCTGGACGAACTGGCGGAGATTCCGGTTTGCGTGGGTTATAACATTGACGGAAAAAAAATGATGGACGCGCCCGCTCAAGCCAGCGGTTACGACAAGATTGAGGGAATTTATCACAAGATGGCTGGTTGGCAGACATCGACCGAAGGCATTACTGAGTTTGAGAAACTACCCAAGCAGGCTCGCGACTATCTGAGGTTCCTGGAGAAAGAAACTGATGCAAAGGTCGGGATGATCTCAACAGGCCCGGATCGTGACCACACCATCTTCATGGACGAATTCGTTTCTGAATTGAAGACAGCGGCCTCAAGAGCCTAGAATGTTCTCCCAATCGGCTGGCACATTTGCCCGGCGAAACCGTAAGGAGTGAACGATGGTGGTTTTGGCAGTCACTTGGATGGCGAAGGTCGGGAGCGAAGCCGCAGTTGCCTCAGTTTTTGAAAAGCTTACCGCGGAATCACGCAAAGAGCAGGGATGCACGATGTACCAGGTTCACCGGCACAAGACCGATCCCCGCCGATTTTTTATCTACGAGCAATACAACGATGATGCTGCGCTCGAGGCCCACCGCACGGCGCCGCATTTTCTGCAGTATGCCCGCAAAGACCTTCCCAAAATTGCGGACCGCGTGGAAGGCCATCTGTTCGAGCCACTGGGGTAACGCGCGTGGCGGGGCACTCCTGCTCGCGAATCTGGCTCGGTAATCTCTCTTTAGGAAAACAGAGTTGCCGCAGACGGTGAGTTGTTTACTTTCCCTTATCCGCCATCAACTCCCCGCCGGAGGCGTAGCTCTCTTTTGATACTTCGTGGAATGCCACGATGATGCCTTCTCTTCGCGCTCCGGCTTCTTCAACAAGAGCATCGGTAATGCGTTTCGCGACCTTGCGTTTTTGATCGGGCGTGCGGCCTTCGAGCATCGTGATCTGGACCATCGGCATAGGGTTTGTTCTCAGTTTCATCGAGCGGCGCAGGAATTTTCTGAGACTTAGAAATCCTTCGCTTTGCTCAGGATGACGGCTGCGGGCTCCCGCTTCGCTCACGCCCGCAGGACGCCGTCACTTTGCCAACTCGTATCCAGCGAAAAAGAAACTCAGTTCAAAGCGCGCCGTATCCTCCGCATCGGAGCCGTGAATCGCATTGTGCTCTATGTTCGTAGCCCACTTCTTACGGATGGTGCCGTCCTCTGCACTGGGCGGATTCGTGGCTCCCATCAGTTTTCGCAGATCGGCGATCGCATTTTCTTTTTCCAGGGCCAGAACGACGATGGGGCCGCTCGACATAAAGTCGGTTAGCGTGCCGAAAAATGGCCTGCTGGCGTGTACAGCATAGAACTGCTCAGCCTGGTATTTCGAGATTTCGAGCATTTTGATGGCAAGGATACGGAAGCCGTTTTTCTCGAACTGTTCAATGATGTCGCCGATAGCGTTCTTTCGTACGGCGTCCGGTTTGATGATTGTGAAAGTACGTTGCAAGGTCTTCATAATTGATGTCGTCAGTCCTTCGCTGTTAATACGTCACAGATCAAGCCCCAACATTTGTGCCAAGCGCGGCAGCCAGGGTCTCTCCGATCGCCGCAGGTGATTTCGCAACGCGAATGCCAGCTGCCTCCAGAGCCTTGATTTTTTCCGCCGCCGTTCCTTTTCCGCCAGAAATGATGGCTCCGGCATGTCCCATGCGCCGTCCCGGAGGCGCCGTTTGCCCAGCGATGAATCCCACTACCGGCTTCTTCATGTGGCTCTTAACAAACTCTGCAGCCGTTTCCTCTGCGTTCCCGCCGATCTCGCCGATCATGATCACAGCCTCGGTTTCCGGATCGCGATTGAACAGATCCAGCGCATCGACAAAAGTGGTGCCGATGATCGGATCGCCACCAATCCCGATCGCTGTCGATTGCCCAATTCCCCGCTGCGTGAGCTGATGCACGGCTTCGTAGGTCAAAGTGCCGGAGCGCGACACGATGCCGACCGAGCCTTCTTTGTGAATTGATGCCGGCATGATGCCAATCTTGCATTTGCCCGGCGAGATGATTCCGGGGCAATTGGGTCCAATAAGGCGCGAGCGCCGGTCCTGCAGGAATTCCCATGCCTTGACCATGTCGAGCGTCGGGATGCCTTCGGTAATGCACATGATAAGGTCGATTTCCGCATCCGCCGCCTCCATGATCGCGTCCGCCGCAAACGGCGGCGGCACAAAAATCACGCTGGCGTTGGCGCCGGTCTTATCGGCAGCCTCGCGTACAGTATTGAAAATGGGCCAGCCCTCATGCGTGGTTCCGCCCTTGCCCGGTGTAACGCCGCCAACTATCTGCGTGCCATAAGCGGCGCTCGCTTTAGCGTGAAAAGTGCCTTCACGGCCGGTAAGGCCTTGCACAATCACGCGCGTTTCTTTATCAACCAGGATTGCCATAAATTAAAATTCCCTCGCCCTTCTACCGCCATTCCGTCGTAGCGTGTATGCCTCGGGCCGCCGCGACAACCTTGTCGGCAGCATCCTTCATGGTCTCCGTAACAATAAAGTTAAGCCCGGAATCCATGAGAATTTTCTTGCCTTCGTTCACGTTCGTGCCTTCAAGGCGAAGGACAATCGGAAGTTTGATGTTCGTCTTCTTTGCGGCTTCGACTACCCCCGTGGCCAGCGTATCCACACGCAGGATGCCGCCGAAAATATTAATCAGGACAGCCTTCACATTTTTGTCGCTGAGCAAAATTTCAAACGCGTGCGCAACCTGTTCAGAGCTTGCACCGCCGCCCACGTCGAGAAAATTCGCAGGCATGCCTCCGGCGTATTTGATGATGTCCATTGTCGCCATCGCAAGGCCTGCGCCGTTGACCATGCAGCCGACGTTTCCGTCGAGCTTGATGTAGTTGAGACTGTATTTCGAGGCCTCGACTTCCAGCGGATCTTCCTCGGTGATGTCGCGCAGTTCCCGCAGATCGGGATGACGGAAGAGCGCGTTATCGTCGAAGGTGACCTTGGCATCGAGTGCGAACAAGCGTCCGTCCGTAGTCGTGATGAACGGATTGATCTCGATCATTGAGGCGTCGGTGTCGAGGAAAGCCTTGTAAAGGCTGGTTAGGAACTGCACGGCGGGATTGATTTGGTGTGGCTTTAGCCCCAGCTTGAACGCAATCTTCCTCGCCTGAAAGGCCTCGAGCCCCATGCCAGGATCGATGTATTCCTTCAGAATGGCGTCAGGATTTTCCTCCGCGACCTGCTCGATCTCCATGCCCCCGGCAGCCGACGCCATGAATACCGGTTTACCCTGTCCGCGATCCACCAGAATGCCCAGGTACAGTTCCTTATCGATCGGCAGGGTCTCTTCGATCAGCAGGCGCCGAACTATCCGCCCCTCGGCGCCGGTCTGATGTGTCACCAGTTTCATGCCCAGCATCTTGGCGGCGAGTTCGCCGGCTTCCGCCATCGTCTTCGCAATCTTTACGCCACCGCCCTTCCCGCGGCCACCCGCGTGAATTTGCGCTTTGACCACAACTCCAGTCGCGCCCGCGCTGAATAGTTCTCTGGCTGCGGCTTTGGCCTCTTCGTCGGTCGCCGCCATCGCCCCGCGAGGCACGGTCACCCCGTACTTCTTAAGGATTGCTTTTCCCTGGTATTCATGGATTTTCATAAATGATGCCCGTCACTAACTAATCGGCAGGAACCGAATGCGGCTTCCAACTGCGGCAGCAAACTTTCAATTTTATAGACGGCAACGGATTTGAGCAAACTCCGGTCCTCGCGTCGGCACGCGAGTCGACCGCTGCAAGGGACTGCCAAATGACAGTTGAGCCTTTCAATCTGGTCGGACATCTAAATTCCAACCGGCGGAATTGGTTTGCCGGTCTGATCCCTAACGATGGCTCGCCCCATGAAGCTCGTTTCTCTGAATGTGTCGAGGCCGCGCCTTGCGGTTTATAAGGGAACGACCATCAATACTGGAATCTTCAAAGAGCCGATCACTGGCCCGGTCCAATTGAGCATGCTAAATCTGGAAGGTGATCGCCAGGCGGATTTGAGCGTCCATGGCGGCCCTTACAAGGCTGTGTATGCGTATCCTTCGGAGCATTATGGCTATTGGCAGAAGGAATTGCCTGGGATGGACCTGCCATGGGGTATGTTCGGTGAAAATTTTACGACCAGCGGTCTCGGCGAAGACGAACTCCACGTAGGCGATCGTTTGCAGATCGGTTCGGCCACGGTGATGGTCCGTCAGCCGCGAGTTCCGTGCTACAAATTGGCTGCCAAGTTTCAGCGCGACGATATCCTGAAGCAATTCCTGCACAGCGGTCGCAGCGGCTTTTATTTTTCCGTTGAGCAGGAAGGACTAGTGGCCTGCGGCGATACCTTCAAACTGATCAGCCAGGATCGCCATGGCATTACGATCGCTGAGATGAACCGCCTTTTTTTGTCGGAGAAATACAATCGCGAACTCTTAGAGAAGGCTTTGGATACTGCTGCAC